>JADMIO011204636.1_pt1 | contig 53977 bp, 47 predicted proteins | sample 8958161 | NCBI WGS metagenome assembly JADMIO01 (sample SAMN16585339, study PRJNA669376) | soil metagenome | isolation source: Crop rotation soil | place: USA: Cullars Rotation, Alabama | collected 2011
GCCGCGACTTCAAGTCACGTGAATTCCAAGCTTCGGATCCCACTGTGCTGGAAAGACGCGAAGCATGGGACGAAGCGTGACCGACGACGCGGACGTCGACCAGCGCCGGGGCCCTTGCGGTAAGCTCGCACGATGCGCATCGCTTCGATCGGCGTGGTCTGGGCGTGTCTGTGGGCGATCTCCGGCTGCGATCCGAGCAGCCCCATCGTCAACCATCGGGACACCGGCGGGCGCGATGCGGCCGCGGACGCCGGCTTCGTCCCCGGGACCGACTCCGGGATCGACCCCCACGTCGACAGCGACGGCGACACCATCAACGACGCCGCCGAAGGCGCCGGGGTCGTCGACACGGATCGGGACGGCACCGCCGACACGATGGACGCCGACTCCGACGGCGACGGGCTGACGGACGCGATGGAGGCCGGCGACACCGACGTGCTGACGCGCCCGGTCGACACCGACGGCGACGGTCAGCCCGACTTCCGCGACCTCGACAGCGACGGCGACGGTCTCGCCGACGCGCTCGAGCTCGGCGCGCACACGAGCCCGACCGACGCGGACAGCGACGACGACGGCATCGGCGATCTCGTCGAAGTGGCCGCCGGCACGAACCCGAACGACGCGACGAGCAACCCGCGTGCGAACGGCGACTTCTTCTTCCTCGAGCCCTACATGGCGCCGCCCTCGCCGACGCGCGACACGCTCGTGTTCGCGACGAACATCCAGCGCGCCGACGTGTTCTTCATGATCGACACCAGCATCTCGATGCAGGACATCATCGATCGCATCCGCACGTCGCTCACGACGACGATCATCCCGGGCGTGGCGATGGCGATCCCGGACGTACAGTTCGGCGTCGGTCAGTTCGACATCTGCCCGACCGCGGCCGCGACGCACAACCCTGGCGTCTGCCGCGGGATCGAGTTCGACCAGGTCTCCACGAGCAACATCCCCGCGGTGCGCACGGCCCTCGACAACCTCACCGCCGACTGCAGCGGCGTCCACGAGCCGTACGCGCAGTCGATCGTGCTCTGGGCGTCGGGCGCGGACGCGCGCTGGCCGAGCGTCACGGCCCCCGCCTGCAGCGGCGGCGGCATCGGCCTCGGCTGCATCCGCCGCGGCGCGCTGCCGATCCTCCTGATGATCGGCGACGAAGACTGGACCGAGTCCTACAACCAGGCCGGCGGTAGCTGCACCGGCGGCGTGTGCTCGAGCTGCGCGATGTACCCGACGATCCCGCAGATCATCACGGCGGTGAACGCGATCGCCGGCCGCGTGATGGAGCTCGGACCGGCGAGCATGGGCTCCCGCACCGAGTGGAGCATGATCGCGACCGGCACGGGCGCAGTCGACGCGGCGGGCATGCCGCTGATCTTTCCGACCGCGGGCTCGACGACCGTCGACATGCAGGTGGTGAGCGCGATCACCCAGCTCGCCTCGAGCACGCCGCTCGACATCACCGCGGTCGCCCGCGACGACGGGGCCGACACCATCGACGCGCTGACGTTCATCGACCGCATCGAGACGAACGTGGCCGGCGGCGTGGCCGACCCGCGCGACATGACGCGCATCTGCGTGGCGGGGCTCACGGTCGCCGATCGCGATCACGACACGGTGAACGAGACGTTCGTCGACGTGACGCCCGGCACCCCCGTCTGCTTCGACATCGTGCCCACGATGAACGTCAGCGTGATGCCGACGTCGATGCCTCAGCTCGTGCACATGTTCGTCGACGTGCTCGGCGACGGCGTCACGGTGCTCGACACGCGCGACGTGTACTTCCTGGTGCCCCCCGCGATCACCGGCCCGGCCTGAATGGCCCCCAGCGGCACGATGCGGAAGTTCGAGGTCGTCCTCGCCGACTCCGATCGCGGCGTGTACGAGACACTCGAGCTGCGGGTCGCGCAGCATCCGTCCGAGACGGACCGCTATCTCGTCACGCGCGTGCTCGCGCGCGCCCTCGAGCACGACGAGGGCGTCGACTTCACCAAGGGCCTGTCCGACGGCGACGAGCCGGCGATCTGGCGCAAGGACCTGCGCGGCGATCTGCTCTCGTGGATCGAGATCGGCGCGCCGACCCCCGAGCGACTGCACCGCGCGCTGAAGGCGGCCGACCGCGTGGCGGTGTACGGCTCGCAGCGGATGCCGGAGCTCGCGCGCGCGGTGAAGGAGTTCGAGGCCCATCGCGCCGAAGAGCTGCACGTGCTCGCGTTCGACGGCGGCTTCCTCGATCGCATCGCCGCGACGCTGGACCGGAACAACCGCTGGGAGCTCTCGGTCAGCGGCGGGACGCTCTACCTGAACGTGGGGACCAAGACCTTCGAAGGAACGGTCGAGCGCATCTCGATGGCGTGACGACCGCCACGGGTCACGCGCTCCCGAGGTGACCGAGGCGCGTCAGGTCGGCGTGGAAGTGGACGCGCTGGATCCGCTCGTCGGCGACGACGAGGGTGATGACGCCGAACGGGCCGTCCGGGCCGCGCAGCACGAGCGCGGGCAGACCGTTGACGTCGCGGATCTCCGTGGAGAGGCCACCGGCGCCTCGGCGGGTGGCCGCGACGACGAATGCGGCGACGGGCACCTTCCCGACGAGAGGGCCACGGAGGTTGCGGAAGCCGTCGACGTCGCGTCCCGCCGCACCGCCGTCGGTGACGATGCTCGCGTCGTCCGCGAGCGGCGACACGATCGCGTCGACGTCGCCGGCGTATGCCGCTCGGACGAACGCCCCGAGCAGCCGCTCGTGGACGTCGCGCGACACCACGAGCAGGCGCTTCTCTTGCGCCAGGCTCTGCTTGGCGCGCTCGAGCAGCTTGCGACACGCGGCGTCGCTCTTGCCGACCAGGCGCGCGATCTCATGGTGCTCGAAGTCGAAGACGTCGTGCAGGAGGAGCACGGCGCGCTCGGCGGGCGTGAGGCGCTGGAGCGCCACGAGGAACGCCATCGAGATGCGCTCGAGCACGTCCACGCGATCGAGCCCCAGCGGTCCGAGATCGACGGGCTCCGGCAGGCGATCGCCGCGGCTCTCTTCCTGCTGGCGTTGCGCGGACGCGAGCTCGTTCAAGCAGAGCCGCGTCACGAGCGTCACGAGGTACGCCTGCGGCACGCGGATCTCGTCGTCGCCGCGGCCGCTCCAGCGGAGCCACGCCTCTTGCACGAGATCCTCCGCGCGACCGAGCTCGCCGAGCATGCGGTATGCGAGCGCGAGCAGCCGTGCGCGCTGCGCCTCGAAGATGGCGACGTCGTCCGGCCTCATCGCGCGATGCCGACGATCTCACGAACGTGCTCGTGGCGCTCGATCGCCCCGAGCAGGAAGTGCGCGACGGCGAGGAACGAGACGTGAGTCCCGCCGGGTGGCACGTCACCGACCGCGCGTCGGAACGAGGCGTCCTTCGTCTGCGTCAGACGCGGCGGCCGGGCGATCGTCCACGCGAGCGTCGAGCTCCGCACCGCGGCCTCCATCCCCTGGAGATCGCGCGCGTGGTGCTGGAGCAGCCACCGGAAGAAGGCGTAGAAGAGGCCCCGCCCGGGGAAGAGGACCGCCGCCGAGAGGATGCCCAGGCGCTCGACCCGCGCCTCCTCCATGGCGCGGACCAGCGCCGTGCCGCACTCGGTCATGAGCGTGCTGGGGCGCAGCGCCTCGGAGGGGTAGGCCCCGAGGACCGACAGCACCGCGTCGTGGCCGAGCATCGCTGCGGCCAGCCCGGCGCCCGTACGCGGGTCCCCGCCCACCACGCGAAGTCCCTTTCGTTCCGAGAGCTTGCGCGGTGAGCGGGCGAACGCCGTGACGTCGTGCCCGTGGGCCAGGGCGAGGTCCAACAGGTGAGTGCCGGTCCGTCCCGTCGCGCCGAGGAGAAACAATCGCATCGAGGCCTCCAGGTCGAAGACCGGCCCGGAGCCCGTCGCGTGACGCCCCACGAAAAAAAAGATCACGGCCGTGTCGATCCTGGGGATCCTCCTTCGTCGCCTGAGTGAGGGCCGAACGACTCGGCCCCGCTCACGAGGAGAACGACGATGCGCTTCATGATGCTGATGATCCCCAACCTGAAGAACGCGGACGACTACGGGACCCCGAGCGCGGACGCGGTCGCGGCGATGATGAAGTACAACCAGGAGCTCAACGCGGCGGGCGCGCTCATCGCGCTCGACGGCCTGCAGCCCCCGTCGAAGGGCGCGCGCGTGACGTTCGGTGCCGGTGGCAAGCCGGTCGTGACCGACGGTCCGTTCGCCGAGGCGAAGGAGGTCGTCGGCGGCTACTGGATCATCCAGGCGAAGTCGCGGGAGGAAGCCGTCGCGTGGGCGCGCAAGTGCCCGGGTGATCCGGGCAACGTGATCGAGGTCCGCCAGATCTTCGAGATGAGCGACTTCCCCGAGGACGTGCAGAAAGTCGCCAAGCTGTAGCGCCAAATTCCCTCTCCGACGCCGTGGGAGAGGGATAGGGTGAGGGCGTCGTGCCCTCGCCCGAGACCCACGCGTCGATCACGGCAGTCTTCCGCATCGAGCAAGCGCGACTGATCGCCGGCCTCGCGCGCATGGTGCGCGACGTCGGCGTCGCGGAGGATCTCGCGCAGGACGCGCTCGTCGCGGCGCTCGAGACGTGGCCCGAGAGCGGCGTCCCCGCGAACGCGGGCGCTTGGCTGATGACGACCGCCAAGCGCCGCGCGCTCGATCTCGTGCGCCATCGGAAGATGAGCAGCGCCAAGCACGAGACGATCGCGCGCGAGCTCGACGACGACAACGTCGCGCCGGATCTCGAGAGCCGGATCGACGACGACGTCGGAGACGATCTGCTGCGGCTCGTCTTCATCTCGTGTCACCCATCGCTCTCTCGCGAGTCGCAGGTCGCGCTCACGCTGCGCCTGCTCGGCGGGCTCGAGACGAGCGAGATCGCGCGCGCATTCCTGACGCCCGAGCCGACGATCGCGCAGCGGATCGTGCGCGCGAAGAAGACGCTGGCGGAAGCGAATGCGGCGTTCGAGCTGCCGCGGCCCGCGGAGCGCGCCGAGCGGCTCGCCGCCGTGCTGGAGGTCGTCTACCTCGTGTTCAACGAGGGGTATGCGGCGACGGCCGGCGACGACTGGATGCGCCCGGACCTCTGCCACGATGCGCTGCGCCTCGGGCGCATCCTCGCCGAGCTCGTGCCCGGCGAGGCCGAGGTGCACGGCCTGGTCGCGATGATGGAGCTCTCGGCCTCGCGCATGGCGGCGCGGCTCGATGCGCAGGGCGAGCCGGTGCTCCTGCTCGCGCAGGATCGATCGCGCTGGGATCGCCTGCTCGTGCAGCGCGGGCTCGCGGCGCTCGCGCGTGCGGAGGCGTGCACGGGGCCGAAGGCCGCGTACGTGGTCCAGGCGGCGATCAGCGCGTGTCACGCCCGTGCACGCGTTGCCGAGGACACGGACTGGATGAAGATCGCGGCGCTCTACGAGGTCCTCGAGCGCATCGCTCCGTCGCCGGTGGTGGCGCTCAACCGGGCGGTGGCGATCTCGTATGCGTTCGGTCCCGAGACCGCGCTCCCGCTCGTCGACGCGATCGCCCGCGAGCCGGCGATGGCGAGCTACCACCTCGTTCCGAGCGTGCGTGCCGATCTCCTGCGCCGGCTCGGAAGGGAAGACGAAGCGCGCACCGAGCTCGAGCGCGCCGCGTCGCTCGCGCGCAACGCGAAGGAGAAGGCGATGCTGCTCGCACGCATCGCGAGCGGAGCGCGTTGATGCGCTCGGCGTTTCGTGACAGCGTCGTCCGCGGAAGCGCGAGGCGAGCTGGTGCTGCTCTCGGTCTTCAAAACCGACGTAGGACGCGTTCCGCGCCCTGGGCGGGTTCGATTCCCGTGCGTTTCCGTTCGAGCAAGTGAGGAAGGGCGAGGAAGGGCGCCCGGCCGCTGAGGAAGGCAGGAATGCAGGAGCTGCGATCGTTGCCTGCCGTGGGGGCGGTGCTGAGGCGGCCCGAGGTCGTCGCGTTGGGAGCGCACCACGGTGTGCCGATCGTGACCCGAGCCGTGCGCGAGCTCGTCGAGCGAGCGCGTCGCCAGATCCTCCGCGGCGAGACCGCGGACGCCATCGACGACGAGGCGATCCGCGCCCACGTCGAGACACTGGAGCGGGACACGCTCGTGCGCGTGCTGAACGCGACCGGCGTCGTCGTGCACACGAACCTCGGGCGCGTTCCGATGGCGCGCGCGGCGATGGACGCGGCCGAGCGCGCAGCGACCGACTATTCGACGCTCGAGTACGACCTCGATGCAGGCACGCGAGGGCACCGCCACGTGCACGTGCGCGACCTGCTCGTCGAGCTGACCGGCGCCGAGGATGCGGTCGTGGTGAACAACAACGCCGCGGCGCTCTTGCTGGCGCTCGCGGCGAGCGCGAGCGGACGGTCGGCGATCGTGAGCCGAGGGGAGCTCGTCGAGATCGGCGGCGGCTTCCGCATTCCCGACGTGGTCGCGCAGTCGGGCGCGCGCCTGGTCGAGGTCGGCACGACGAACCGCACGCACCTCGCCGACTACGAGCGCGCGATCGATGCGAGCACCGCCGTGCTGATGAAGGTGCATCGATCGAACTTCGAGATCACGGGCTTCGTGGCCGAGGTCTCGCTCGCCGAGATGACCTCGCTCGCGAAGGCGCGCGGGCTCGTGTCGATCGACGATGCGGGGTCCGGGTGCATGGACCCGATCGCCGAGGTCGTCGGCGAGCCGTCCGTCCGCGCGCGCATCGCGGCCGGCGCCGACGTCGTCTGCTTCTCCGGCGACAAGCTGCTCGGCGGGCCGCAGGCCGGGATCGCCGTCGGCCGCCGTGACGCCATCGAGACGATGCGGCGCACGCCGCTCTACCGCGCGCTGCGACCGGACAAGCTCACGCTCGCGGCGCTCGGCGCCACGCTCGCGCTCTGGCGGGACCGGCCCGACGCGCTGCCGATCGTACGGATGCTCCGGACGACGCCCGAAGAGCTCCGCGAGCGCGCCGAGCGCGTCGTCGCGCGAATCGGGGCGAGCGCGGCAGAGATCACGATCGTCGATGCCGTCGGTCGGGTCGGCGGCGGCGCCGCGCCCTCGGTCGCGCTTCCGAGCTGCGCGATCCGGATCACCGGCACGGCGCCGGACGCGCTCGCGCAGCGTCTCCGCCGAGCGCCCCCGCACGTGGTCGCGCGCATCGAGCACGACGCCCTGTGGCTCGATCTGCGATGCGTCGGCGAGGACGACGACGACGCGCTCGCGCTCGCGCTCGCGGCGGCCGTGGCCCCGTGACGCGCCGTGCCGTCGTCGCGACCGCGGGCCACGTCGATCACGGCAAGACGAGCCTCGTCCGCGCGCTGACCGGCGCCGCGGGCGACCGCCTCCCCGAAGAGAAGAAGCGCGGCATCACGATCGCGCTCGGCTACGCGCAGTGGGAGCTGCCCGATCTGTCCGTGAGCATCGTCGACGTGCCCGGGCACGAGCGCTTCGTCGGCACGATGGTCGCCGGCGCCGCGGGGATCGACGCCGTGCTGCTCGTCGTCGCGGCCGACGACGGTGTGATGCCGCAGACGCGCGAGCACCTCGCGATCTGCGGGCATCTCGGCATCGCGCGCGGCGTCGTCGCGATCACGAAGATCGACGCGGCCGACGAGAGCACGACCCTGCTGGTCGAAGAAGACGTGCGCGAGACGTTGCGCGGGACGTTCCTCGAAGGCGCGGACATCGTGCGCTGCTCCGCGAAGAACGGCGTCGCGCTGGACGAGGTCGCGCGCGCCGTGCGTCGGTCGCTGGAGCGCGAGCGCGCGCCGCGTGACGCAGGGCCGCCGTGGCTGCCCATCGATCGCGTGTTCACGAAGCACGGCCACGGGACCGTCGTCACCGGGACGCTCGCGCGCGGCACGGTGCGCGTCGGTGACGAGCTCGTCGTTCTCGGCGCCAGCGACGAAGCGCAAGGCGGCGTGCGCGGGCTCCACGTCCACGACACCAGCGTCGCGTCGGCCGCCGCGCCGACCCGACTGGCGATCAACGTCCGCGGGATCGAGAGCGCGCGTCTCGCGCGCGGCCTCGTGCTCACGTCACCGGGATGGCAGCGCGCCGGGCGCTCGATCGAGGTCGCGCTCCGGCTGCGCGAGGACGACGCGCTCGATCCGCGACGCGATCTCGTTCTGCACGTCGGCGCCGCGCACGTCACCGTCCGCGCGCGCTCGCTCTCGGCTCCCGACGCCCACGGGATCCGGCTCGTCCGGCTCGACGCCGAGATGCCCTTCGCGACGTACGCCACAGACCGCTTCGTCCTCCGGCGACCGGAGCTCGATCGCGATCGCACGATCGGTGGCGGAGAGGTCGTCGATCCGCATCCCGCGCTCGCGCGACCGAAGAAGCGCAGCGCGCCGTACGTCGCGCCACCGCTGCGCGATCGCGTGCTCGCGCTCGTGGCCGAGCGCGCGGCCGGCGTATCGCGACGCGATCTCGTCGCGCGCTTGTCGCCCGACGCCGCCCTCGCCCCCGTGCTCTCGTGGCTCGTGCGCGAGCGCGCGATCCTCGAGGTCGCGGCGGGAGACGGCCCGCGCTGGGTCGCCGTGCGCGAGCTCGACCGTGCGAAGACCGAGGTCCGATCCGCGCTCGTGGCGTTCCACCGCACGCATCCCGCCATCGGCGGCGCGTCCGTCGCCGAGCTCGCGGGCGGCGTTCCCGGTCCCTGGCGCCCGCTGGTCCCGATCGCGACGGCCGCTCTCGTGCGCGAGGGCGCGATCGCCGGCGGAGAGCGCGTCGCCGCGATCGGTCACGACGCGCTCGCGCTGGCGGATGGCGTCCTCGAGCTCTACGCACGCGCGGCGCTCGAGCCGATCGGCGAGGACGCTGCGCGCGCGGCGTGCGGCTTGCCCGAGCGCACGTTCCGCGACGTCGTGGCGGAGCTGGTCCGCCGTGAGCGCCTCGTTCGGATCGCGACCGGGACGTACGTGGACGCGGCGGCGCTCGACGCCCTCGTCGCGCGGGTGCGCGCGTTCTTCGACACGAGCGAGACCCTCGCTCCCGGTGACTTCAAGACCCTGTCCGGGCTCACCCGCAAGAACGCGATCGCCGTGCTCGAGTGGCTCGATCGCCGCGGCGTGACACGCCGCAAGGGCGACGTCCGAGTGCGGGCCTGACGAGAGCCCGGGTCACGACGTGGGAGCGCCGAGCAGATCGTCGATCGACGGCGGCGCCGCCTGCCCCGCGTCTTCCTCGACCAGCCTGCAGACGCGTGCGCGGCACGCGGCGGTGACGCGGCGAGCCGAGCCTGCGGGGGGCGCAGGGCACGGCGAACAGTGCGGCGGCGGGGGACGCGCCGGCCCGCCTCGGCGCTCGATCGCGCGATAGCGCGCGTCCTCGCGACGTCGCTGGGCTGCGCACGCGCGCACCTGGGTGTCGACCCACTGCGACGAGAGCGCGATCGGGGCTCCCGGACAGGTGCCGCAGGGCCCGCACTCCGGCATCGCGCTCGCGACCACGCAGTCCGCGTCGACCCTGCACCGCGTCGCCGCACGGTCGTCGGTCTGCGCGTGGCCGACGGCGCAGCCGGCGAGCGAGGCGAGCGCGAGGGCGAGGAGGCGGCGCATCACCAGAGGGTACGTCAGAGTGCGGGCATGACCGAGCCCGTCCGCCTGACCCAGCTCGCCAAGCGCGCCGGCTGCGCGGCCAAGCAGCCCCCGGGATACCTGTTTCCACTGCTCGGCCGTCTCCCCGCGAGCCGCGACCCGCGCGTGCTCGTCGGCTCCGCGACGGCCGACGACGCGGCGGTGGTGGCCCTCACCGACGCGATCGCGCTCGTGACCACGACCGACTTCTTCACGCCGATCGTCGACGATCCGTACGACTTCGGCGCCATCGCCGCTGCCAACGCGCTGAGCGACGTGTACGCGATGGGGGGCACGCCGATCTCGGCGCTGAATCTGGTCGGCTTTCCCAGCGAGCTGCTCGACGCCGAGGTGCTCGTCGAGATCTTGCGCGGCGGTGCGGAGAAGGCGAGCGAGGCCGGGATCGAGATCGTCGGCGGCCACACCATCCAGAGCGACGAGCCGATCTACGGGCTGGCCGTCACGGGCACGGTCCATCCGAAACGCATGATCACCAACGCGGGCGCCCGCCCCGGCGACCGCCTCGTGCTCACCAAGCCCCTCGGCCTCGGCATCGTCACGACCGCCGCCAAGCGCGACCAGGACGACGAGCACGCGATCGACGCCGCGATCGTGCTCATGACCGCGCTCAATCGCTCGGCGTGCGACGCGATGCTCTCCGTCGAGGGCGTGCACGCGGCCACGGACGTCACGGGCTTCGGCCTGCTCGGGCATCTCCGCAACGTCGCGCGCGCGAGCGGCGCCGCGGCGCACGTTCTGGTCGACCACGTGCCGGTGCTCGCACCCGCGCGTCGCTACGTCGCGCGCGGCATCGCTCCGGGTGGGACCCACGCGAACCTGCGCTTCCTCGGCGAGCACGTCGACTTCGACGCCGACGTCACGAAGGAAGAGCGGCTCCTGCTCGCCGACGCCCAGACATCCGGCGGCCTGCTGATCGCCGTGGCACCGGAAGCCACCGACGCGCTGGTCGCAGCCCTGGTCGCGCGCGCGACACCCGTGGCGGCCGTGATCGGCGAGATCGAAGCCGCTCCCGCGGGCCGCATCCGCGTGACGCGCGGCTCGCGCGCGACGTGGTAGCGTGACGCCCGCAGTGACGAAGAGCGCGAAGGCGGTCTGCGAGCGGCTCGTCGCCGAGGTCGAGAAGGCGATCGAGGGCAAGCGCGACGTCGTGACGCTCGCCGTGACGACGCTGCTCGCGCGCGGGCACCTGCTCGTCGAGGACGTTCCGGGCGTAGGCAAGACCACGCTCGCGCGGGCGCTCGCGCGATCGCTCGGTGTTCCTTTTCGCCGGGTGCAGTTCACGAGCGATCTGCTGCCGGCCGACGTGCTCGGCGGCTCGCTCTACGATCCGAAGAACGGCACGCTCGAGTTCCGACCCGGCCCCATCTTCACCTCGGTCTTGCTCGCCGACGAGGTCAACCGGACGACGCCGCGGACACAATCCGCGCTGCTCGAAGCGATGGACGAGCGCGCGGTGTCGATCGAGGGCGAGACGCGCACGCTCGCCGAGCCGTTCTTCGTGGTCGCGACGCAGAACCCCGAGGAGTTCCACGGCACGTATCCGCTGCCCGAGTCGCAGCTCGACCGCTTTCTGCTCCGCGTCTCGATCGGTCACCCACCGGCGGCCATCGAGCGCAAGCTGCTCCGCGAGCGCGGTGCCGACTCTCCGGTCGACACGATCCAGCCCGTCGTCTCGCGCGAAGAGCTGCTCGCCGCCCAGCGCGAGGTCGACGACGTGCGCGTCGACGACGTGATCCTCGATTACGTGCACGAGATCATCCTGGGCACACGCAGGAGCTCGCTACTCTCGCTCGGCGCCTCCACCCGCGCCGCGCTCGCGCTCGGGCGGGCCGTCCGGGCCCACGCGCTCGTGCTCGGGCGCACGTTCGCGACGCCCGACGACGTGAAGGCGCTCGCGGTGGCGGCGCTCGCGCATCGCGTGAGGCCACGGGAGATGCCGGGCGATCGTGCCGCCGAGCGCGACGTCGCGGCCCGCGCCGTTCGCGAGGTGGTGGACGCCATTCCGGTCCCCGTCTGATGGCCACGGACGCGCAGCCCACGGGGGCGCGTCCCGCGCTCCGGCCCGCAGGGTCGGGCCCTGGCGAGCGCGGCTTCCGCACGACGCGCGAGGGTCGCCTGTTCTTCTTCGTCACCCTCGGCGTCGGCGCCGCCGCGGTCAACACGGGGAACAACCTCCTCTATCTGGTGCTCGGCCTGATGCTGAGCCTGATCCTCCTCTCCGGCGTGCTCTCCGATCTGACGCTCGTCCAGATCGCGGGCACGCGCGTACTGCCGTCGCGCGCGTTCGCGGGCGGACCCTCGCTCGTCGAGATCGTGCTGCGGAACGAGAAGGCGCGGCTCCCGAGCTTCTCGCTCGAGGTGGAGGATCGGGCGGAGCTGCTCCCGACCGATCGACGCTGCTACTTCCTGAAGGTCGAGGCTTCCGGCGAGCAACGCGCGACGTACCGCCGCGACCTCCCGCGACGGGGCATCGTGAAGTTCGGCGCGCTACGGGTCTCCACGCGCTACCCCTTCGGCCTCCTCGACAAATGGCGCGTGCTGCCGCTCGCGGGCGAGCTCCTGGTGTTTCCGTTCGTCGACACCTCCGCGCGCGCGCCCTTGCTCCCGAGCGGCGGCGAGGGCGCACCGGATCGCGCGGTGCGTGGGCCCGGGATCGAGCCCGCCGGCCTTCGCGACTACCGCGTCGGCGACGAGGCGCGGAGCCTGCACGGGCGGCGCAGCGCGGCGCTCGGCCGTCTCGTGGTCCGTGAGCGCGAGCGGGAGGCGAGCCGAACGTTGGTGATCGCGATCGACCAGGCCGTCGACCCGGACGACACGCTCGCGCTCGAGCGCCTCGAGCGCGCCATCTCGCGGGTCGCGGGTATCGCCGTCGACGCGCACGCGCGAGGCGCGACGGTGGAGATCGTGAGCCGTGGCACGTCGTCGGCGCGGGTACCGCCCACGACGAGCCTCGATCCGATCTTCGCCTACCTCGCGCTGCTCCAGCCCGTCGCACGCGAGGGCGCACCGGCGCTCCCGCGACGGGCGGACGTCGTGGTGACGCCATGAGCTTCGCGCGACTGCACAAGCTCGTGACGTATGCGCTCGCCACGCTGGGCCTCGCGGCGCTCTCCCTCGGCGGTGAGCTCTCCCTCGCCTCGCTCGTCGTGATCGCGATCGGCACGGCCCTGTCGTGGTGGATCGAAGGCCCGCGCATCGAGAGGCCCGGGTGGCAGCGCGGCTGGAACGTGGCCTTGCTCGTCTTCTTCGCCCTGCAGATCCTGCGTGGGGTGGCCCACGAGCCGCTCCTGCCGCTCGCGCTCGAGCTCACCGCGGCACTCCAGGTCTCACGCCTCGCGAACCGACGGCGTGCGGCCGAGCACCAGCAGATCGCGATCCTCGCGTTCCTCCATCTCTGCGCAGCGAGCGTCCTGTCGACCGAGATCGCGTACGGCGTGCTCTTCCTCGGCTTCGTCGTGCTCGTCCCGTGGATGCTCGCGCTGACGCATCTTCGCGCCGAGATCGAAGGGCATTTCGCACCGCCGGGCGCGCCGCTGGCGGAGCGGGAGGGGATCCTCGCGCGGGTGCTCGCCTCGAAGCGCCTCGTCGGGGGATCGTTCCTCGCCGGGACGGCCGCGCTCTCGGTTCCGCTGTTCCTCGTGACGGCGCTCGTGTTCGCCGCGTTCCCGCGCGTGGGGCTCGGGTTTCTCGCGTTCGGCGAGTCGACCGGCGCACACGTGGCGGGCTTCGGCAACGACGTGACGCTCGGTGACGTGGGCATCCTGCGGGACGATCCGACGGTGGTGATGCGCCTCACGCCGCCTGGCGGGCGCGCCTCGCGCTACCCCGATGATCTCTACCTCTTGCTGCGTGGCACGTCGTTCGACGCCTACGACGGTCGTCGCTGGTCGCGGACGCACACGGGCGGCGAGCGCCTGCGCCGCTACGGCGACGAGTTCATCCTCACGCGGACCGCTGGCCAGCGCCGCGATCAGGCGTGGAGCATCGTGCTGGAGCACATCGACCAGCCCGTGGTGTTCCTGCCGCCCCACACGATCGCGGTCGACGTTCCGCCGCGCTACGCGTCGGGCATCGACGTCGGACGCGAGCTCACGCTCTACCCAGGGCTCGATCTCCGCTACGAAGATCCCGATGCGCTGGGGCTCCGGTACACGGCGTGGGTGGACCCTTCCAGCGCGGGACCGGAGGGGTCGCTCGGCGAGGACGACCTGCGCCGCTACCTCGCGCTCCCGCCGGGCCACGAGTCGCTCCGCGTGCTCGCCGAAGCGTGGACGATCGACGCGAGCACCGGTCGCGAGCGCGCCGAGGCGATCGAGCGACACCTCCAGGCCGCACCGTTCACGTACTCGCTGCGCATGGAAGACCCGGGCGAGCAGCCACCGCTCGTCTACTTCCTCGGAACGAGTCACTCCGGGCACTGCGAGTACTACGCGAGCGCGATGGCGATCCTCTTGCGCGAGGTCGGAGTGCCGACCCGCAACGTCACCGGCTTCGCCGGTGCGCACTACAACACCTACGGCGGCTACTGGGCCGTGCACCAAGGCGACGCGCATGCGTGGGTCGAGGCGTATTTTCCAGGCGAGGGGTGGGTGACGTTCGATCCGACGCCGCGCGCGGACCTCGCGCCGAGCGCCGCCGACTCGGCACTCGCGGAGGTACGCGCGCTCGTGGATGCGGCGCGCGCGCGCTGGCAGGAGTGGATCGTCGGCTACGACCTCCGCTCGCAGCGCGATCTCGCGCGCACGCTGGGCCGCTGGCTCGGCGGGGGCAGCAGTGGCAGCAGCGCGAGCACGATCATCACAGGCGACGACGAGCAACCTGCGCCGTGGCGGACCGCGGCGATCGTCGTGGTGCTGTTGCTGGTCGCCGTCGGAATGGACCGCGCGTACCGTGCCCTCCTGCGCGGCCCGCCGAAGGGCGCGGATCGGCCGATCGACGCACGCGCACGCGAGATCGTCGCGCTGTATCGCGAGCTCGAGCGAGAGATGTCGCGCCTCGGCGTGCCGCGAGCCGCGCACGTGACGCCGACCGCGCACGCGCGGCGGCTCGTCGAGACGGGCGTCCCCGGCGCGGACGTCGTCGACCGGGTCACGCGGCGCTACGTGGAAGCGCGCTTCGGGGCGCTCGCGATCGACGCGACGGAGCTCGCGGCGCTACGTACGTCCGTACGGTCGCTGCGCGCGATCGCTGCGACACCGCGCGCGGCTTGACGATCCGCCCGGCGATCAGTCCGGATCGTTCTCGCCTTCGGACGGATGCACGCCGTGGCGTCGCGCCAGCTTGTGCAGGTACTTGCGGTCCATGTCCGCGGCGCGTGCGGCGGCGGAGATGTTCCCACCGTGCCGATCGAGCAGCCAGCTGACGTAAGCCTTCTCGAACCCCGCCTCCCACTCGGCACGCGTGTCGCGATAGCTCTTGCCGGCCTCGAACGCGGGCGTCGTCGTGACCTCGCGCGTGCCGCCGCTCGCGCCCGGGAGGCCGACGCTCACGATCTCCTTCTGACCCGTCGCGCGCGCGAGGTACGCCGCGCGCTCGAGCACGTTCCGCAGCTCGCGCACGTTGCCCGGCCAGTCGTGCGCTCGCAGCGAATCGACCGCGTTCTTGGTGATGGCCTTCGGGGTCTGCCCGGTCGCATCCAGCGCAGCGATGCCCTCGAGGAGCTTCTCGGCGAGCATCGCGACGTCGTCGCGGCGCTCGCGGAGCGGGGGAAGCTCCATCGGCACGACCGCCAGGCGGAAGTAGAGATCTTCGCGGAACTTCCCGCGCTCGACCTCCATGCGCAGGTTGCGCTTGCTCGCCGCGATCACGCGGATGTCGACGCGGATCTCCTTGCTGCCGCCGACGCGCCGGAACGAGCGCTGCTCGAGCGCGCGCAGGAGCTTCGGCTGCAGATCGAGCGGGAGCTCGCCGATCTCGTCGAGGAAGAGCGTGCCGCCGTTCGCGAGCTCGAACGCGCCGGCGCGCGAGCTGGTCGCGCCGGTGAACGCGCCCTTCTCGTGCCCGAAGAGCTCGCTCTCGATCAACGTGCCGACGACCGCGCCGCAGTCGACGACGAGGAACGGCTTGTTCTTGCGTGGCGAGATGCCGTGGATCGCGCGCGCGAGGACGTCCTTGCCGGTGCCGGTCTCGCCTCCGATGAGCACGGTCGCATCGCTCGGTCCGAGGCGCTCGGCGATGCCGAAGAGCTGTCGCATCGCGAGCGTCGTGCCGACGCAGTCGCCGAAGCGCGTCGCCTCGCTCGGCAGGATCTCGATGCGCTCCGCGAATGGGCGCACCTTGAGCTCGACTTTGCCGACCGTGATCACGGCCCCCGGCTTGAGCCATGCCTCTTTGATCTCGGCGCCGTCGAGCAGGGTGCCGTTCGTCGAGCCCAGATCCGTGAGCAGGTAGCCCTTGCGCTCGCGCCGGATCTCGCAGTGCACGCGGGAGACCGTGTCGTCGCCGAGCGCGAGGTCGTTCTCGTTGCTCTTGCCGATGCGGAAGACGTCGCCGGCGATCGTCCGCTCTTCGCCGCGCTGCGAGCCGGAGAGCACGACGAGCGCGCAGCGCGGGAGCTCGAGAACACGCGCGTCGTGCGCGTGCATCGTACCGAGGGCGGTGCTCACGGAGTCAGTCCGTCCATTGTACGACGACGAGGCCTTCGGCCGGGGCGTCGAATTGGCCTTCGTGCGACTCGATCCGCCCATCGGCATAGGCCGCGTCGAGGCGCACCTCGTAGTGCCCCGGCACCAGATCCAGCGAGTCGACGAGCCGCGCCGGCGCGCCCTCGGGATAGCGCAGGCGTGCTGCTTCGACCGGCTCGTCGCCGTGCGTGTACGCGAGCTCGACCGAGCGCACATCGCCGTGGGCGGCCCCGAGCTCGAACGCGAGGCGCGTCTCGCGCGGAACCGTGCGCGAGAGGTCGAGGGCGACCGTGAGCACGAAGAGCACGAGGACGAAGCCGGCGATCCGACGGCGGTTCTCTCTCAGGACGCTCGAAACTCGCTCCCACACACGGCATTCCTACTACGATCCGCGCCGTGCGCTCGGTCCTCCGTGCTCTCGCGCTCGGTCTCTCGCTCGTCGGTTGCTCGATCGGCCCGCCGCCTCAGATCACGCCGCCCACACCGCTGCGCTGCGACGACCTCCAGCACGGCGTGCAGGGCACGTGGATGCGCGAGGGCGGAGCCATGGAGATCCGCGCGGACGGGTCGGTCCTGCGCGACGGGGCGGACGGAGCATTCCGGTGGATCGCGCCCGGGCGAGCGACGATCGACGTCGGGGGGACGCACGAGGAGCACACGTACGGGCTCATGAGCGCCGCCCAGCTCCTCGACGTGGACGACCACGGACGTGCGTACCTCTGGTCGCGCGTGTCGATCCTGCCCGCCTATGCGGACAGCTGCTTCGACGTCCGGGGGAGCCTCGTCGGCGATTGGACCGACGGCACGACGATCGAGTCGCTACGGGAAGACGGCACGTACGAGCGCGGCGATCAGCGGGGCAACTGGTCGGTCGCGGAGCGAGGGTACGTCGACATTGCGATCGGCATGCGCGTGCGGCGCTACCGGATCGCGCTCTCCACGCCGGACACGATCGTGTCGGCGCTCGAGGTCCCCGTCGCGGACGACCCCCGAGATGGGGTGCTCGTCGAGAGGCGCGTGCGCTGAAGCGCCGTGCCGTCGAGCGCGAGCGCGTGGACGGAGAGGTCGGCGGTGAGCTCGGGATGGAAGGTGGCGCCGACGACGCGCCCCTGACGAACGAGCACGGGCTCCCCGTCGAGCGTCGCCAGGACCTCGACGGAGTCGCCCACCGCCGCGATGCGCGGCGCCCGGATGAGCACGAGCGGGAGCCGGCCGGCGTCGTCGCGGGTCTCGGACGAGTGCACCTGGCGTCCGCGCGCGTTCCGCCGCACTTCGACCTCGAGGAGGCCGAGCGACCGTTGCTCGGGATCACGCACCCGGCGTGCGATCAGGATCAGCCCGGCGCACGTCGCGAGCAGGGGCGCACCGCCGAGGGCGAGGTCGACGAGCGCGTGCTCGAGCGTGGGATCGCGACCGAGCAGATCGAGCATCACCGTGCTCTCGCCACCCGGCAGCACGAGCGCCTGCGCGCCGCGGAGGTCGGCCGCGCGCCGCACGAGGACGGGCGCGTGACCGAGCGCCGCGACGGCGCGCGCGTGCGCGTCGAAGCCGCCCTGCAGCGCGAGCACGCCGACGCGCATCGTCACCACCCTCGCGACGCGAGCTGCTCGATCGGTGCGAGCTTGCGCGCCTCGCGACCGCGCATCGCCTCGCCGAGCCCCGTGCTCGCGCGCAGGAGGCGCGCGAAGTCCGTCGGATGGGCGGTCGCTTCGACGATCGCGGTCGCGCGCCGGAGCGGATCCGACGAGAGGAAGACACCACTGCCCACGAAGACGGCCTCGGCGCCCAGCGCCATGCAGAGTGCGGCGTCCGCGGGGGTCGCGATGCCGCCGGCCGCGAACTCGGGCACCGGCAGTCGCCCGGTCTCCTTCACGGTCTTCACGAGCGAGAGAGGTGCGCCGAGCGCCTTGGCCTCGGCCGCGAGCTCGTCTTCGTCGAGGAGGCGCACGCGTCGGATCTGCTCGCGCATCTTGCGCAGGTGCTTCACGGCCTCGGCGACGTCGCCGGTGCCGGCCTCGCCCTTGGTGCGGATCATCGCCGCGCCTTCGGAGATCCGGCGCAACGCCTCACCGAGATCGGTCGCGCCGCAGACGAACGGCACGGCGAACGCGTGCTTGTCGACGTGATGCTTCTCGTCGGCGGGGGTGAGCACCTCCGACTCGTCGACGAAGTCGACCTCCATCGCTTCGAGGATGCGTGCCTCCACGAAGTGCCCGATGCGCACCTTCGCCATCACCGGGATGGAGACGGCGTCCTGGATCGCCCGGATGATCGAGGGATCGGTCGCGCGCGCGACGCCGCCCTCCGCACGGATCTGCGCGGGCACGCGCTCGAGCGCCATGACCGCCGACGCGCCGGCGCGCTCGGCGATCTTCGCCTGCGCCGCGTCGACGACGTCGAGGATGACGCCGCCCTTCAGCATCTCGGCCAGGCCGACCTTCGCCGCGTAGGTGCTCTTCTTCTCTTCCATGGTCGCCTCCGAGGAAATGGGGAATGGGAACAGGAACGGAGGATCCGGCCGCTGAGGAAGGCAGGAAGGCAGGAGACTCTTCCTGCTTTTTCATGCATTCCTCAGCGGAGCCACGGGACTTCCGCGTACTTCCGTGTCGCTTCTCTTCAGCGGCTCAGAGCATGCCGACGGAGACGCTCTCCTGAGCGGGCTTGGCCTTCTTCTTCGTCAGGAGCGTGTCGATCGCCTGCGCGAGGCGCTTGCCGCCCTCGACGAGGCGTGCCTCGTCCTCGAAGCAGAACGTGAGGCGCACGCCGGTGCTCGTTCCGTCGACGCCGTAGAGCACGCCGGGGCTCACGAGCACGCCGCGGCGGCGTGCCTCTTCGAACACCGCCTCCGGGCCGAGGTCGCGCGGCAGGCGCAACCAGAGCGTCACGCCGCGCGAGGGCACGTCGTACTGGATGCTCTTCGGCAGGTGCTTCTCGAGCGTCGCCACGAGCACGTCGCGGCGGGCGCGATACGCCGCGCGCGCGCGGCCGAGGTGCGGCACGAGGTAGCCGCGCTCGAGGAACTCGGCGAGCGCGTGTTGGAGCAGCGTCGACGTGCCGAGATCCGTCGTGTGCTTGAGCGCGACGAGGTGCTCGCGCAGCGACGGCGGGCTCAGCACGAATCCGACGCGCAGCGCCGGGATCAGCTTCTTGCTGAACGTGCCGACGTAGATCACTTCGCCGTCGAGCGCGCGCAGCGCCGGCGGCGGTGGCACGCCGTCGAGATCGAGATCGGCCGCGTAGTCGTCCTCGATCAGCGGTACGCCCTGCTCGCGCGAGAAGCGGACGAGCTCGCGGCGACGCTCGGCGCCGATGCACGTGCCGGTCGGGTTGCAGTGGTTCGTCTGGACGTAGAAGCCCTTCGCGCGCCCGCGGTTCGACCCGATGCTGGAGAGCACGGGGCCTTCGCGATCGGCGAGCACGCTCTCGACCCGCGCTCCGGCGGCCGCGAAGATCCGCAGCGCGCCCGGGTACGTCATCTCCTGCGCGAGGATCGTGTCGCCCGGGTCGACGAGCGCGCGCGCCACCACGTCGAGCGCCTGCTGGCTGCCCGTCGTGACGAGCACGTCCTCGGCGCGCGCCGGAACGCCCTGCCGCACGAGGTCCTCGGCGATGCGCTCGCGCAGCCGCGGCACACCCTCGTCGGGCGCGTAGCCCATCGCACGGGGGCCGTGCGTCTTCATCACGTGGTCGAGGCAGCGGCGGAAGAGATCGTCCGGTACGAGGTCCGGGCTCGGCTGCATGCGCGTCAGGTTCACGAACTCGCCGCGCGCGACCTGCCGACCGATGCGCTTGAAGCGCTCGAGCGGCTCGGCCTTCGCGCGCTCCGCGACCAGCGAGGCCCAAGGAAACGCGCTCTGCGTCGGCAACGGTGTGGCCTCGAGCGCGCGCGCGGCGGCGGGCTGCGGCTGGGCGATCGACGGCTTGACGTACGTCCCACGGCCGACCGTCGAGGAGACGAAGCCGGCGAGCTCGAGCTCGGCGTACGCGCGCACGATCGTGTTGCGATGCGTGCCGAGCTCGGCCGCGAGCGTGCGCGTCGGCGGCAGCCGAAAGCCGCCGGGGAACGCCCCGGTGCGCGCGCGCTCGACGATCTGGTCGAAGAGCTGCTGGTAGAGCGGCGTCTCCGAGGCCGCATCCAGCTGGATGCCGAGGCTGCGTTGCGTGTCGTGGACTTCGATCGCTCGTCCCATCGTCTCGCCCTCCTCTGATGCGTTCTGTTTGGTCCCGAATGGTCCAGTGGGGCAACGGACGACCAAGCGTTCCACGCTAGTCCAGGATGTGCCAATCAAGCCCCCTCATGGCGTCCACGCGGGCCAGCGGGCGAGAGCAAAGCGGCTTTACCGCCCCGAATTCGGCGCATAGGCTGCGGCCGCCGTGATCCAGCGAACTTTGCTCTTGGCCTCCGTGCTCGCCGCGCTCGCCGCCGCGGGCTGCGTCACCGTCCACCCCTACGAGCGCGAGTTCCTCGCGCGGCCGTCGATGGACGGTGCGAGCGAAGAGGGCGAGAACGCCTTCCGCGCGCACGTCCACGACTCGCGCGAAGGCGCGACGGGCGGCCACAGCTCCACGGGCGGCGGCTGCGGCTGCAACTGATCGTGCGCCGCGTTTCGTCGACGAGGCTCGCTGCGAGCCTGATCACGTTGGTCTTCGTGCTCGGTGCCGGCACCGTGCGCGCGGACGAGGCGTCCGGTCGCTGGACCGGTCAGGTGTCGCTCTGGGGCAACTACTACTGGGAGACGTCCACGCGCGTCGAAGCGCCGGGCGCCTCGTTCCGGCTCTCGAGCCCCGAGGGCATCGACGTCCGCGGCGACTATCTGCTCGATGCGATCACGAGCGCGTCCATCGCCGCCGGCGTGAGCACCGATCGTCGCTTCACCGAGATCCGCAACCAAGGCAGCCTCGGCGTCGGCCACGAGTTCGATCTCGGGAGCGAGCAGCTGCGCCTCGACGTGAGCGGCCGCGTCAGCGTGGAGCCCGACTACGTCGCGACCGGCGTGACGCTCTCGGGCGTCCTGTCGATGGCCGAGCGCTGCAGCCTGCTCGGCTTCTCGCTCGGATACATCCACGACGACGTCGGCGCCGTGATCCAGGGCGGCGGCAGCGCGGGCGCTGCGCTCTCGAACCGCGGCCGCGTCGGCCAGCTCGAGGGCGTGCAGGCGAGCCTGTTCTTCAGTCAGATCCTGACGGCGACCAGCGTGCTCACGGTCGGCTACGACCTCGTGCACAACAACGGGTTCCTGCAGAACGCGTATCGGCAGGTGCCGATCGCCGGCGGGCAGCCGGCCCCCGAGCATCACCCGGACATGCGGACCCGGCACAGCTTCTACGGACGCCTCGCGTGGATCGTCCCGGAGTCCGACACCGCGTTCCACCTGATGTACCGCGTGTACGTGGACGACTGGGGCATCGGCGCGCTCACGCCCGAGGTGCGTGTGTACCAAGGCATCACGAACCTCGTGACGCTGCGGCTCCGCTACCGCTACTACAACCAGCTGCACGCCTTCTTCGCGCCCCCGATCGGCGGATACCTCAGCACGATGGACTCGCTGTACGTCACGGCGGACCAGAAGATGGGCGAGTTCGAGAACCACCTCGTCGGCTTCCACCTGCTTATGCAGCTGCACTTCCTGGCCGAGACGCCGCTCAACTTCCTGGACCAGGGCCGCTTCGTCCTGAGCTTCGACTACTACCTGCAGGGAAGCCGCTTCGGGAACGGCGTGATCGCGCAGGCCGGCGTCGAGGTACCCTTCTGACGATGCGCACCGTGCTCCTCGCCTCCATCGCGACGCTCGCCGCCGTCGCCGGCTGCGGTCCGTCCGTGGTCGGTCGCCCGTGCGACTCGACCGACCCTTGTCCGGATCACTTCGTCTGCGCGCAGGCGCACGACGGCGTGAACCGATGCATGCGAACGTGCTCGCTCGACGAGACCGTCTGCAGCGACGGAACCGCGTGCCTTCCGCTCGCAGTCTCGGGCGGCGCCTGCTACCTCGGCGGCAACGTGTCCGTCGGCGGAACGTGCACGAGCGACCTCGACTGCACGCGTACCGCGATCTGTATCCACTCGGGCTCCATCGCGCAGTGCCGAATCGGCTGCAACTTGGACGGAACCCACGACTGCGCCGGCGGCTTCTTCTGTCAGCCGACCGTCGGCAACGTGTCGGGCTTCTGCGGCCAGACGATGTAGATCCGCGCCCCGGGGATCAGCTCCCGCCGGGCTGGTCGCTCTGCTCGAAGTGCAGCGTCGCGCCGTGCACGAGATCGTCGTGCGTGAGGTAGTCGCGCCCCGGGATCTCGACGCCATCGAGCGTGAGCCGCGTGACGTACGGACGCGGGTCCCACGCGTCCGGCGCGTCGACCACGAGATCGCCGCCCGGTAGGTGCAGCGTCGCGCGCGTGAAGAGCGGAGAGCCGACGAGGTACTGGTCGCTGCCTGCGAGAGGATAGAAGCCGAGCTCCGTGAAGAGGAGCCACGCGCTCATCGTGCCGCCGTCGTCGTTGCCCGGCAGGCCCCGTGGGCCCTCGGCGTAGAATGCCCGCAGCGCCCAGCGCGACCACGCTTCGGCCTCGTCGGGAGCGCCCCACGCAGCGAACAGATAGGGCGCGTGGATGTCCGGCTCGTTGCCCTGCCAGTAGTACACGGGCGGCAGCGGTGTGTGTCGCTCGTGCGCCGACCGATCGAAGAGCTCGCGCAGTCGGGCGAGCGCGACCGCGCGGCCGCCGAGCGTGGTCGCGAGCCCTTCCGTGTCGTGCGGCGCGAGCCAGAGGTACTGGTGCGCGTCACCCTCGGCGTAGCAGTCCTCCCAGACGAGCGGGTTGATCGACACGAACGTCCCGTCCGCGTGACGGCCGACGAAGAAGCCGGCGCCGCCGCCCGCGGTCGGGTCGTAGGTGCGCTGGTAGCTCTGCGCGCGCATCCGGAAGCGGGCCTCGTCGCTCGCGAGGCCGAGCTCGTGCGCCATGCGGGCGATCGAGTCGTCGGCGATCGCGTACTCCATCGTCATCGACGCCGCCGAGCCGCCTTCGTCGAGCGAGACGTAGCCGAGCGTCGTGTAGCTCGTCACGCCGCCACGGCCCGGGATCGTCCCGTCGGCCGCCGGCACGAACATCTCGTAGGCGTGCATCAGGTCGAAGCCGCGCACACCGCGCGCCCAGCTATCCCAGACGACCACGGCCGCGGGGTCGCCGAGCATGCCCTCGGTCTCGCCCGTGCCGAGCGGCCAGCGCGGGTAGTAGCCATACACCTCGGCCATCGCCATCAGCGAGCGCACGAAGTCGTTCTCGATCGCGGGATCGATCAGCGTGATCAGCGAGTGGAACGTTCTGTACGTGTCCCAGAGCGAGAAGTCGGTGTAGTAGGTGAAGTCGGTCGCGGTCGCGATCTGCTGGTCCACGCCGCGATAGCGATGATCCACGTCGGTCGCGAGCGTCGGCATCAAGAGCGAGTGATAGAGCGCCGTGTAGCTGAGCCGGAAGTCGGCATCGCTGCGGCCCTCGAGCGCGAGGATGCCCAGGCGCCGCTCCCACTCGGCCACGGCGGCCGTGCGCGCGGCGTCGAAGTCGAGACCGCGATCCTCGGCGTCGAGGTTCGCGCGCGCCCCCGTGAGATCGACGAACGACACCGCGACGGCGGCGCGCACGACCGCGTGCGGCGCGAACGTGACGTAGAGCCCGCCGTCGATCGCGGTGCGCGTCGTCGCGCCGGCGTGCAGCGTGCCGGGCTCGAACGTGCCGTGCGTCGTGAACGCGGTGTCGAAGCGCATGACGAAGTACATCGTCACGCCGCCGAAGCGACCCGAGTACCCGCCGGTGAAATGGACCGATCCGCTGATCTCGCGTGCCGTGGGGTCGAGCGTGCCCGTGGCGTCCACGATGCGCACGCCATCCTGCGTGTGCGCGAGGTCCACGAAGATCGCCGCCTCGCCCGTGGCCGGGAACGTGATGCGGTGGAAGCCGACGCGCGCCGACGCCGTGAGCTCGACGCCGATGGTCTCGGCGCCGCTGCCGATCGAGACCTCGTAGCGCCCCGGCGAAGCGTGCTCGCTGCCGCTGACGATCGGTGCGATGAGGCCGTGTGCCATCGTGCGCGCGGTGGTCGCTCCGATCGTGGGCATCAACGACACGACCCCGTAGTCGTTGATCCCGGTGCCGTGCATGCGCGTGTGGCTGAACCCACTGATGTGCGTGTCGCCGGTGTGATAGCCGGACGTGTGGAGGAAGCTCTCGGCGCCGCCGTTGGAGATGCAGGTGTCGGCGCCCGGACGGATCATCCCGAACGGCCACTGGGGACCGGGATGGGCGCTGCCGATGTCGTTGAAGCCCATGCCGCCCGTGCCGATCATCGGGTCGACCCACTGCACCAGCGGCGCGGCGGCCGCGTGCGTCGGGGGCGCCGGGCCCGCGTCGCCCGGGCCGGTGTCGGGCGCCCAGGCGTCGATGCGAGGCGTCGCGTCCAATCCTCCGTCGACCGAGCCCGTGTCCGGAGTCTCGGCGGGAGGCGTCGAGCAGGCGGTCGTGAGCGCCAAGACGGCGAAGATTGCGCGCTTCATCGGCTGGAAAGGATAGCCGGGAACAAAGCCGGCCGCGCGGGACGTCCTCGTGGGGCAGGAGAATCTCATGTCGCTCGGCCGTTGGGGACGCATCGGGCTCGTCGTGGGCATCGCTGCATTCGTCTTGTTCGTCGATTCCGTTTCCAAGGTCTGGGCCGTGGGCACGCTCCAGGCGTCGGACCTGGTGCTCGTGCCCGATGCGCTCGAGCTCACGTACGCCGAGAACCCGGGCGTCGCGTTCTCGATGTTCGCCGAGGCGCCGTCGTTCGTCCGCCTCGGAGTCCTGCCGGCGATCGCGCTCTCGGCGGCGCTGCTGTTCTTCTTCCGCGCGTCGAGTCGAAGCGGCACGTCGCTCGCACGGATCGGGGCCGCGCTGGTCGTCGGCGGCGCGCTCGGCAACGCGCTCGATCGCGTCCGGCTCGGGCACGTGGTCGACTTCATCCACGCGCACGCGGGGACCGTCCTCGACTACCCCGTGTTCAACGTCGCGGACATCGCGGTCTTCGTCGGGGTGGCCCTGCTGGTGCTCGATGCGTCGCGTCGGCGGACGCTCAGCGGCACGCGCGGTCGAGCCGGCTGAGCGCGTCCTCCATTTCCGGTCCCACGCGCTGCTCGAGGCGCACGAAGGGCCAGAGCATCCGCGCGAGGCCGTGCAGATCGGAGCCGAGCGTCCAAGTGACGACGGTGCCGCTGCCCGCGTTCGCGAGCGTGAACGTCTGCGTGGAGTGACCGCTTCCGAGCGCGCCACCGGTCTCGCTCGCGAGCACGATCGTCGTGTCCGTGAGGGCGGTGATCGTGGTGCGGGCCCCGCTACCGTCGGAGGCGCGTCGATCGATCCACGCCCCGACGCCCGCCGTCGTGGGCGAGAACGTGGTCGTGACCGCACCGACGCCCGCGCTCGTGCGCCACGGGTCCCACGCCGCGAGCGCGCGCACGTCGTCGAGATGCGCATGCACCGTGTCCGGTGACGCGCTCAACGTCCGACTTCGCGTGATCCGGTACTCGGTCGGCTGCGCGACGTAGAGCCCCACGAGCCCGATCACCACGATCCCGGCGAGCGTGAGCGCGACGACGGCGACGTTTCGAGCCCAGCGCACGCCGGCAGCGTACGATGGCCGGGATGGCCGACAAGAAGAGCCCGTTCGCCGCGCTCGAGTCGATCAAGGCGACCCTCCCGGCGGGCGAAGCGGCACGCGCCGCGCCTCCGGCGCCGAAGGACGACCCGTTCGAGGCCAAAGTGGTCGTCGCGCGCTCGCGCAAGGGCCGCGGCGGCAAGACGGTCACGCTCGTCACCGGGGTGAAGGCCCCGGCGCGCGAGCCGATGTCGCGCGAGCTCAAGAAGGCGCTCGGCTGCGGCGCGACGATCGAGGACGACGCGATCGTCGTGCTCGGCGACGTCGCCGATCGCGTGGAGCCGTGGCTGCGGTCGCGCGGCGCGCGGCGGATCGTGATCGGGAGCTGACGTGCGCTCTCTCCGACTCGCGTGGACGTTCTCGCTGGTGCTCGGCTGTGGAGCGGCCGCCCCGCGGGCCTCGACGCCGCCCGCCGATCCGCCACCGCCGGCCGTCGTCGCGCCGCCGGCTCCGTTCGCGGGGCACGGTCCGCTCGTGCTCCGCTCGCGGTCGCCCGAGCGCCAGCCGCCCCTCTACGCCGAGCTCACCGCCGACGGCTCCGTCACCGGTACGCGGTGCTCGGCGACGCGGTTCACGGACGAAGGCACGCTCGAGCGCGACGGCGCTCCGGTCGCGCGGGCCCTGGCCGACGGAGACGGCTTCACGATCTCGACGGCGACCGACCCGCTCGGCTGGCGCATCACGACGACCACGCTGACGACGGGCGGCGACACCCGCTTCACGTACGCGGACGGAACGATCACGTCTGGCGACGCCGAGCTCCCCGTCGTGCTCGTCGATCCTGCCGACGCCGACCCGTCGCTCGTGCTCGCGCTGTTCGCTACGCTGCTCGTGTGCGACGACGTAGGTCCTTGAGCGGCACGACGCGTGCTCTGCACGTGTGCGTGGCACTCGACGGCACGCTCGAGCCCACACTCGCCCTGGAGGACCCATGACCCCGCTCGCTCGCACGTGGCTTCGGCGCATCGCGCTCGGCCTGCCGATGGTGGCCGTCCCGCTCGCCTCGCCGCTCCTTCTCGGCGTCAGCATCTGCGGGCCGTGCCCGACCTCGACCGAGACGCACTCGTTCGCGATCACCGAAGCGCAGGCGGCCCGCATCCTGGACGCGGAGGGCCAGCCCATCGTCATGGAGTGCCGCACGGTCTGCACGGAGCTGGTCGAGGCGACCGGCACGACCGTCGGCGACGGCTCGCTGCCCGATGGCGCCGTGGCCGCCGACGCGGGCCTCGGTCCGACCCCGGCCCGATCGACGGCCTCGTCGTGCGAGGTCGTCTCCGTGGGCGACATGCTCGAGGCGCGCTGTCACTGGACGGTGACGCAGTTCTGCGGCGGCCGCCGTCCCGAGGGCCTCACCGGAGCGCCGCCCCCGGCACGAACCGCCGGCGCGTGGCTCGCGCGCATGGCGTGGATGGAAGCCGCATCGGTCGACGCCTTCGTCGAGCTGGCGGAGGAGCTCGCCGGCTTCGGTGCACCCGAGGTCCTCGTCCGCGCCGCGCGCGATGCAGCCGAGGACGAGCGGCTCCATGCGCTCGTGATCGGCTCGCTCGCCCAGGCGCGCGGCGCGCAGCCCATGGCCCCGTCGCGCACACCGGTCGCGCGTCGCTCGCTCGAGGCGCTCGCGCTCGACAACGCGATCGAGGGCGGCGTCCGCGAGACGTACGGCGCGCTCCTGGCTGGGCATCAGGCGACCTACGCGCAGGACGCCGACGTGCGCCGCGTGATGGGCGCCATCGCGCGCGACGAGGCGCGGCACGCGATGCTCTCGGATCGCATCGACGCGTGGGCGCGCTCGCGGGTCGACGGCGCCTTGCTCGATCGCGCCCGCATCGAGGCGGCGCACGCGCTGGCACGCTCGCTCGAGCCCGAGTGCGAGGAGCCCGACGCCCGCGCGCTCGGCCTGCCGGCGCTCGACCTGCAGCGCGCGCTCATCCTCGCGCTCGCGTGACGGCACGACGTCAGCGCGAGGCGCGCGCGACCAGGTCGCCCGCCTGCGCGAGCTCGATGCCGTACCACGCGGCGATCGCGTCACGCGCACGCTCGACGTCCGACGCGGCGAGCAGCGCCCGCGCGCGACGCTCGGGCTCGTGCGGATGGAAGCGGAAGATCCACGGCGCGAGCTGCCGCGTGATCTCGTCGGCGCAGACGTCGGGGACCACGTCGATGCCCGCCTCGCGCAGGATCGCGAGCCCCGCACCGTCGACCCGCGGGTTCGGATCCAGGATGCCGGTCACGACCCTCCGGACGCCGCGATCGACGATCGCGCGCGCACACGCCGGGGTGCGCCCGTGGAACGCGCACGGCTCGAGCGTCGAGTAGAGCGTGACCGTGCCGAGATCGACGCCCGCCGCCGCGGCCTCGTGCATGGCCACGATCTCGGCGTGGTCTTCGCCAGGCCCCTGCGTGTGCCCGCGCGCGACGATGGCGCCGTCCGGCGTCACGAGGACGCAGCCGACCCAGGGATTGTCGCCGGTCTTGCCGCGCGCGCGCTCCGCCTCGGCAGCGGCCGCGCGCATCGCCGAGACGTGCGCTTGATGGCCGCTCGCGCCCACGGTTGGAGCGTGACACGAAAGAGGGCGCGTGCCGCGCGAGACGAGCACAGCGGCGCCGCGAGGGGCGATGCGCGCGCCGCGCTGGGTCGCTCGCGAGCGTGAGCGAGGCGGAGCCAGGGTGAGGACGATCCGGCTCCGCCGGTCGGACGAGGGACGCGCGCAGCGTCCCTGAAAATCAGGCGAACGAGGGCGCCTGGCCCGTGCTCGCGAAGCCGCCCTCGCCGTGCTCGAAGAGCTCGGTGAGACCGCCGGTGGTCGCTTCCGCGATCGACTCGACGCGACGCGAGCCGTCCGAGCCGCGCACGAGGCGCACGACGACGTGCACGGAGCTCGAGACGAGCGTGTTGACTCCGTCGCGGCCGCCCGAGAGCGACGCGAGCGCTTCGAGGTGCTCGAGGACCGAGCTGCCGGCCGCCGTGCGCACGCCGACGATGGTGCCGCCGCCGCGCGAGGCCGCGAGGACGAGCGCTTCGCGTGCTTCGCCGCCGCGCACACCGTCGATGACGACGCGATCGGCACGCAAGCGGCTCGCGCGCATCAAGAGCTCGGAGAAGCTGGTGCCCGCCGCCGCGAGCCGGACGGCGCGCGGGTTCGCGATCGGCAGCTCGCTCATCGCCTCGATCACGAGCAGGCGCTCGTCGGAGCCGCCCATGGCAGCGAGCGCGCCGACGAGCTGTGCGACACCGGCGTCGGACGGCCCGACGACGATCACGTTGCGGCGCACCGCGATGGCCGAGCGCAGCGTGCGGAGCATGTCCGCGCTGAGCATGCCGGCGCTGACGAGCGAGTCGCCCGACGGCCCCGGGCGCCCGACGCGACGGATCTCGACGAGCGCGCCGCCGACCGCGACGGGCGGCAAGATTGCGAGGATGTGCGTGCCGTCGGGCAGCGTCGCCTCGGCGATCGGACGCGAGGCATCGAGATGCACGCGCGCGCGCGACAACAGGTGACGCGCGACGCGCGTGACCGAGTCGGCCGAGCTGAAGCGCTGCCCCGTGGACGAGAGACCGCTGCCGCGATCGACGAGCACGTTCGTCCCCTCGACGACGATCTCGAGGACGCCGACTTCCTCGAGCAGCGCGCCGAGCGGGCCCATGCCCTCCGGGCCGAGCTCGATCGTGCGGAACTCGTGCACGTGACCCCCATCGATCGCGCCGCCGCCCAGGGCGGGCCTCGGCGCTTCGATCGCACGCGCGGTCTCACGCGGCGCGTCGATGCGGCCCGACGGCGACGCCATCGGCGCTTCGGCGCGCATCGGAGGAGGTGCTTCGGCGCGCATCGGCGGAGGCGCCTCGGCACGCGCGGGTGCGGGGGCCTCGCCGCGTGGCGCAGGCGAGGGCCCGCCCGCACGGGCCGGCATCACGACGCGCGGCGAGGGAGCCACCGTCTCTTCGGCCGGCTCCTCGTCGAGCGCGAAGCGATCGGCGCCCGCAGGCATCGGAGGCGGCTCCGACGGAGGCGATTCCTGACGCGGGAGCGGCGGCGGCGCCGGGGCCGCAGCGACGGGCGCCGGCGGGCCGAAGCCTCCTCCGCCAGGACGCGGCGGCGGCGGCGCCGAGCGCGCGGGCGGACGACCCACGTCGCCGCCCATGCCTCCACCGCTCGGCATCGGCGGCGGACCGCCCATGCCACCGGATCCCATGCCGCCCGATCCCATACCGCCAGACCCCATCCCACCAGACATGGGGCTCATCGGCGGCGGGCCGCCCATGCCTCCACCCATCTGCGGCGAGCCACCGGACATCGGGCTGAGCGGTGGCGGACCCCCCATGCCTCCGCCCATCTGCGGCGCACCGCCCCCGAAGCCACCGCCCTGCTGCGGCGAGCTCATCGGTGACGGAGGCATCGGCGGCGGCGCGCTCATGCCGCCGGGCGAAGCGCCGGCGCCGGCCCCTGCGGGCTCCTCGAGCGTGATGATGAAGTCACCGATGTAGATCTTGTCGCCGGCCTTCACGACGAGCGGCGACGTGATCTTGCGCCCGTTGACGTACGTGCCGTTGGTGCTCTTGAGATCGACGACGATGAAGCGGTTGTCTTTGAGGACGATCCGCGAGTGCCGCTTACTGACGTTCCCCTTGGGCAGGATGATGTCGTTGCCCTGGACACGTCCGATCGTCACTTCGGTCTTGTCGAAGTCCAGCTTCCGCTGGGAGCCGCCCTTCTCTGTGATGACGACTGCGAACATTCCCTCGTCCTCGCTCTCGAACGGAAATCCGCCGAGCGGTGGATTCTAACGAGATTCGGGCCCCGAGGGTCAAGTCCGATCCTGCTTTTTCACCGCGTCTCGATGCGGCCTCATTCCACGAGCGAGAGCCCGGGCGGCAGCGACTCGCCGAGCAGGCGCGCCATGGTGTCCTCCCCCAGCACGGCCACCTCGAGCACGAGCTTGGCCCACGACTCGGGCGCCCCGTGCGCGCGCAGGCGGCGCGCCGTCTCGTCGGCGAGCGCAGCGTCGATGTCGCGGGTGCGGTCGCCGCTCCGGCGCGCGAGCATCGTGGCCGCGAACGCCGCTGGCTCGACCGCCTTCCAGTCGAGCGCGAGGATCGCCTTCAGCCAGCTCTCCGCGTGCGGGCGCGAGACGACGGTGTGCGCAGAGCCGTAGAGCGGGATGCGCGCGCCGATGCGGCCGAGCGCCCACCAGCTGAAGGCCCCCTCGCCGTGCTTCGTCAGGCGCTCGAGCAGCCAGCCGCCGATGCGCTCCTTGTGCGCCGGCGAGAGACGCTCGAGCGACGCCGCCAACCGCACCATGTCGTCGTAGCCGAGCGCTTTCGGTCCGCTCGGACGCGGACGCGGGCGCGGCGTCGGTGGGTGCAGATACCAGTCGATCGCGCCGAGCACCTTCTCTTGTTGCGCATCGTCGAGCCCGCCCGCGACGCGGCGCCAGAGCGTCCACCACTCGCTCCAGTTCTGCGCCTCGGGCGCGAACTGCACGCCCTGCTCGAAGATCGCGAAGAGCTGCCTGCTGCGGAAGTCGTCGAGCGGATAGCCGACGCCCGGCCGCAACGTGTAGCCGGCGAGGTTGAACCACACGCGCTCGTGATCGGCCGAGCGGCGGCGCCGCTTCACGCCCGCGAGCAGCGACCCGAACAGCTCGCGGAGGAGCGGCATCGGCCACTTCTCGCGCGCACCGAGGATCTTCTCGAGATCGGCGCGGAGCGTCTTGACGAGCTTGCCCCCCTCGACCTCGCTCTTGCCGTACACGGCATCGATGCGCGCGCGCGCCTCGGCGTACCGCGGATGGAGCTGCGTCACGCGCTGGGCGGCGAGCTCGGAGTCGTGCTGACCGCGGAGCTCGAGCTCGAGCTTCCATCGTTTCGAGGCATCGGCCTCCGCGATGCAGCTCATCTCGAGCGTGCCGATCTCGGTCAGCGCCGCCGCGAGCCGCACGCGTGCCTCACGGCCGCGCTGCGGAGCCGCTCGCGGGGGCGCCATCGAGTAGCCCGCAGGCGGCGCCATGGAATTGCGCGGCGCGTCTTCGCCCACGTCGTCGAGCACGGCCGCGATCGGCGGGAGCTCGCGGAAGAGGTCCGCGTCGACGTCCACGATCTCGCCGGCACGCACGTACGCGGCCTCACCCGTGCTCGAGGCGAGCGAGAAGCGCACCGGCTCGCCGAGCCGCAGGGAGAAGGTGCGCTCCTTCACGACGACCTCTTCGCCCTCTTCCGCGCCGCGCGGAAGCACGCACAGGCCGCGACGCTTTCCCTCCGCGTCGTCGATCAACAAGAAGTACGAGCGGGCCGAGCCGCCGCCGATCTTCATGCCGAGACCGCGGCGCGCGAGACCGTAGAGCGCCGCGCCGCGCGCGACCGCGAGCTCGGGCTCCGCATTGTCGAGGACGCGCAGCGGGGCGCCTCGCCAGCGGGCGAGCACGTCGGTCATCCGCTTCGCGATCGGCGCGCCGCGGAAGACGCCTCCGTTCAAGAGGACCGCATCCGGCAACGCGAGCCCGTTCACGAGGGCATCGCCCACGGCGTCCTTCGCGACGTCCTGGTGGCGCGCGACGAACGCGGCGACGTGCCGCGTCACCGCCGCATCGGCCACGTACGGCAGGCCCAGCTCCACGATCGCCGTCGCACGACGCGCCGGGCGAGCATCGGTGCCCGCGTCGGGGAAGAATCCGTCGACGATCTGCGCTTCGACGTCCGCACGCGCGATCTCGGTCGAGAGCGAGCCCCCGACGAGCTTGCTCCCCGAGCCGAGCACCGTGACCTTGAAGCGCTCGGGCGCCTGCTCGGACAACAGCGCCTCCTTCGCGCGACGGCACTGGACCAGCAGCTGGCTGAAGCGACCCGGCGGGAGCTTCTGACCGATCGCGGTCTCCGCGCGCTTGGCCAGCGCCAGGTCCATGTTGTCGCCACCGAGCATGAGATGATCGCCGACGGCGATGCGCGTCAGGCGTGGGCCCGTCTCGCGCAGCTCGACGCGCACCAGCGTGAGATCGGTCGTGCCGCCGCCCACGTCGATGACGATCGCGAGCTTCGTGCCCGTCGCGCTCGCGGCCACGTCTTCCTGGCGCCCGAGCCAGTCGTAGAACGCCGCCTGGGGCTCTTCGAGCAGATGCACGCGCGGGATGCCGGCCTCTCGGCTGGCGGCGAGCGTCAGCGCGCGTGCGCCCTCGTCGAACGACGCCGGGATCGTGAGCACGACCTCCTGCTCGTGGAGCGGCGCGCCCGGGTGCGCGCGGTCCCACGCTGCGCGCACGTGCGCGAGGTAGCTCGCGCTCGCATCGACGGGCGAGATCTTCGGCACGCCTTCTTCCGCGCCCCACGGGAGGATCGCCGCGGTGCGATCGACGCCCGCGTGCGAGAGCCAGCTCTTGGCGCTCACGACGAGGCGGCCGGGCACCTTCGCGCCGAGCTCGCGCGCGAGCTCACCGACCACGTAGGGCGCAGCGCCCGACGGAATCTCCGGCAGCTCCCACGGCAGCCGCCGCATCGGCTCGGGCAGCTCGGCCTCGGCCGGGTGGTAGCGGAGCGAGTGCAGGAGCGGACGTGCCGCGATCTCGCCGGGCGCGATCAGCTGATCGACCTCGAAGATGGTCGGTGTCCGCGTGGCGTCGTCGGCACGGACGAACGCGACGACGGTGTGCGTCGTGCCGAGGTCGATCCCGACGATGAAGCGCGGCTCGGACAAGCGGGCGCGGAGGATAGCCGATCGGCCCTCGGTCGCTCATTCGCCGAAGAACGCGCGGCCGTCGGCGATCACACCGACGGTCACGATGTGCAGGCCCTCGCTGAAGCTCGCCGTCTCCCACACCTCGTAGTAGACGAAGCCGCGATCGAGTCGGAAGTACGAGTACTCGAGGAACACGGGCCCGATGATCGCGCGCGCACCGAGCTCGTACGACCAGACGCTGGGGTTGAAGTCGAGACCGGGGCGCGGATCCGACTCGCGATACGGAATCGTCCGGCGGGAGAACACCGCGACGCCGAGATCGAAGCTCGCCTCGAACCGATGAAGCGTGACCTCGAGCGCGGCCTCGAGGCTGGCCGCCCCAGCACCGAGGTCGATGCCGCCGCCGAGCGCGAGACCCGGTGCGTCGTCGCGCTCGTCGGTCTGAACGGTGCCGAAGAGCACGAGCGTGCTGCCCGTGTACCACTCGAACGCGCGCTGATCGCGGAACGTGAACATCGTCCCACCGACGAGAAAGCCCACGTTCGGTGTGAACAGATGCGCGTAGCCCGCACCGACCTGCGGGAACGAGAGGCCGAACGCGCCGCCGGTGCCCGCCGTGCACCCGCCGGGATTGCCGCACGCGCCGCCGACGCCGTCGCCGCCCTGGCCGGACGCGGACACGCTCACGTAGGGGCCCTCGCGCAGGCGAATCGGATGGAGCAGCGGGAGATGACAGCCCGATGCGACGAGACAAAGGGAGGCCACCGCGACGGCCCCCGCCGCGCGTCGCAAGAAAGTGCGATCCAAAGTCCGCCTGCGACGACCACGCGTGCCACCGTATTCACGGCGAGGCTCTTTCAGGCACGATCCGACGCATGTCGCGGAACCAGAAGCTCTCGCACGTGGATGCGCGTGGCGCCGCGCGCATGGTGGACGTCGGGGGCAAGGACGTCACTGCGCGAGAGGCGGTCGCCGAAGCACTCGTCCGCATGAAGCGAGAGACGCTGCGCGCGCTGCGGGACGAGACGACGCCGAAGGGCGACGTGCTCGCGGCCGTGCGCCTGGCGGGCATCGCCGGCGCGAAGCGTTGCGCCGAGCTCATCCCGCTCTGTCACGCGATTCCGATCGACGCGGTCGCGATCGAGGTGACGCTCGGCACGGAAGACGAGGTGCGCATCGTCGCGCGCGCTCGGACGCACGCGCGCACCGGCGTGGAGATGGAAGCGCTCACGGCCGCGAGCGTCGCCGCGCTCACGCTCTACGACATGCTGAAGGCGATCGATCGAGGGATGACGATCGAGCGCGTGCGCCTGCTCGAGAAGCGGGGGGGTCGGAGCGGTGACTTCGTCGCGCCGAGCCCGGCGTCACTCAAGGGGGAGCGCACGAAGCGATCGCCGCCGAGAGCGCGGCCTGATCGCCGTTCACCGCCAACCGGATGACGTCGCTGCCGAGCTGCGCGCTGCCCGCGAGCGCCGGCGGCACTTGCGCGAAGACGGACAGGGCCGTGCGATCGCCCTGCCGCGCGAGCGTCCACGCGAGGCGATAGCGCGCGTAGGCGAGCCAGCGCCCGCCGGGGAACTGCACGGCGCGCTCGTAGAACTGCTGCGCGGCGGCGAGGCCGCCCTCGGACGCGTAGTGCTCGCCGAAGCTGACGTACGCCGCCTGCGTGTAGTCGCTCGTCGGGAAGTCGCGCACGAGGTGCATCCACACCGTGCGCGCCTGATCGTCGTGGCCTTGCATCCCCAGCGCGCGCGCGAGCCGGTAGTGCACGCGATCGGCGGAGCTCGCGTGCGGATGGTCCTGGAGGATCAGCGCGAGCGTCCGCACCTCGTCGCCCAGGCGACCGAGCGCGCGGTAGCTCTCGGCGAGCTCGAACAGCTGCCGGGCACGATCGGGATCGGTCACGCTCAGCGCTTCGATCGCGGCGCGGCGGCCGATCGTGAGCTCCGGCGGCCCGTGCACCGCGGGGAGCTCGTCCGGCATCGTCGAGAGGCCCGCCACGATGCCGTCGCACGCGCGCCGCTGCGCATGGGCGGTGCACGCGATCGAGAGCACGAGGACGACGGCCGCGAGCCGCATCACGCCCCTCTCCGGACGATTCGCCGCACGAGCGCGACATCGGCCGCGCCGAGCTCGCGAGAGACCGCGAGGACGGCGAGCGAGGCGAGCGCGCCGAGCACGAGCGCGAGCAGCGAGTCGAGCCGGCCCGTGTGCGGGAGCGCGTGCGCGACGCAGAATCCCGTGGCACCCGCCAGCGCGCCGCGCGCGTAGCTCGTCCAGGGCAGTGCGGCGAGGCCGAAGCGACGCGCGACGAGCGCGAGGACCAGCGTCATCGCGACGACGCAGCCGGCCGCGGCTCCGAGCGCGGCCGCGATGCGCATCGGTCCGTCGACGCCCGCCGCCGCGATCCCGAGCCACGCGAGCGCGATCACGATCGCCGCGCCGACCGTGGCCGAGAGCGCCACGACGAACGGCGAGCCGTCGCCGGAGATCGCGGTCGAGCCGACCACGAAGAGCGTGAACGCGATCTGACCGAGCGCGAGGATCGTGAGCGCGTCGCCGCCGGCGGCGTAGCGCGCGTCGAGCAGGACGCGAATCGCGGCGTCGCCGCCTCCGGCGATCGGCGCCGCGGTGAGGACCAGCGTCAGGACCGCGAACCGAAGCGCGCCGCGGACCGCGGTCCGCGCACCCTCGGCATCCCCGAGCGTCCGCGCGCGCGCCACCGTGGGGAACAGGACGAGCGTGACGGCGAGGATGAGCTGGTACGGCACGAACGCGACCGACTGCGCCGCGCGATAGAGCCCGACCTCGTGGCTCGCGCGGCTGGCAGCGTCGGCGGCTGCAGCCCCGGATGCGAGCGCGAGCGCGGCCACGCGGGACTTGAGGATCTCGACGTCGAGCTGCAGCAGGCCGTTGAGCGCGAGCTGGTGGAGCGCGATCGCCGCGAAGAACGCGAGCCACGCGCCTCGGCGGATCGTGTGGCCGCCACCCCCGCCGCCCACGAACGCGAGGCCCACGCCCGCCATGACCACGGCCGCCGCGACGAACCCGATCACGGCCCCGAGCGCGCCGATCGCCAGCGCGCCGCCCGCGAGCAGACCGGTCGTGCGCACGAAGGTGAAGCTCGCGTCGAGCCGAGCCTGGCGCGCGAAGTCGCGGCGCCCGTTCAGGTGGCCGATCGCGGTGGCGTAGATGGCGTACGCGAACGGGAGCAGCGCGAGCACGCGCATCAGCGGTGCGACGAGCGGATCGTGGAGCTGCGCGGCGATCCCGTCGGCCATCCCGACGAGCGCCAGCGAGACGGCGCCGCCGATGCCCATCGCGAGGGCGAGCGAGACGCGCAGGCTCTCGGGCGCGCCCGCATCGCTCGCACTCGTGAATTTGCTGGTCGTCTGCACGCACGCCTGCGTGAGCGTGTTCGTCAGGATCGCGAGCAGCGCCGTGCACGCCGCGTACAGGCCGTACTCTTCCGGCGACCGCAAGAGCCGTGGCAGCCCGAGCTGGACCGCGAGCCCCCCGACGACGAAGAGCGCCTTCGCGGCCGTCATCAGGGCCACGCCGCGCGCTCCCTCCGTGCGCGCTCCTTCAGCGCCGTCGATTTCCTGGCTCACGTCCTCACGCCGGGATTGAAACGCACGACGCCCTCCCCGAAACTCCCGACGTGCCGCGCGAGCGAACCGGAGAGCAACGGAGCCTACTGCGCAACCGGCTCGTGATCGCGACGATCTGGCTCGTGGCCGTCGTGTTCGTCGGGGCCGGCGGGTTCGACGTCCTGGGCGACGGAGACTGGTCGTTCGGGGATTGCATCTACTTCACCATCATCACGCTCTCGACGGTCGGCTACTCGCACACGCTGTCGCACTTCGACGACCACCCGTTCGCCCGTGTCTGGACGGTCTGCGTCATCGTCCTCGGGTCCGGCACGCTCGTCTACTTCGTCTCCACGATCACGGCGTTCATCGTCGAGGGTGACCTCGGCGGCGCGCTCCGGAGAAACCGCATGAAACAGGTCCTCGCGCGTCTGAAGCACCACATCATCGTCTGTGGCGCGGGCACGACCGGCATCCACGTCATCGAAGAGCTGATCCACTCGCACATCCCGTTCTGCGTGATCGACAGCGACGAGCAGCGCCTGCTCGAGCTGGCGGAGCGCTTCGGACAGGAGAAGTTCCCGTACGTCGTCGGCGACGCGGCGGACGACGAGGCGCTCAAGGAGGCCGGCGTCGATCGTGCGCAGGGCGTCGTCGCAGCGCTCTCGGAGGACAAGGACAACCTGTTCGTGACGATCACGGCGTCGGCGCTGAATCCCCAGGCGCGCATCGTCGCGAAGGCCACGGAGGTCGCTTCGCGCGCGAAGATGATGCGCGCCGGGGCGAAGGCCGTGGTCTCGCCGACCCAGATCGGCGGGCTGCGGCTGGCGTCGGAGGCGATTCGCCCGACGGTCGTCGAATTCCTCGACTTGATGCTGCGCGATCCGAAGAAGAACCTCCGCATCGAGGAGGTGCCGGTCCCCGTCGCGAGCTCGCTCGCGGGGGCGGCGCTCAAGGACACGAACATCCGCCGCGAGTCGCGCGTGCTCGTGATCGCGGTGCGGAGCGCGGACGGCCGCTACGAGTACAACCCCGAGCCGGAGTTCGTGCTCTCGACGGGCGCCACGCTGATCGTGCTCGCGGAGACCGCCGAGATGGCACGCCTGCGCGAAGGCATGACGAGCGGACGAATCAGTCGCGTCTAGATCCTCAGCTGGGCACGGGCGCGAAGAAGAAGCGGGCGAGCTCCTCTTCGCGGGCGCGCGCGTCGCGCTCACCGAGGTCCATGAGATCCTGCGCGAAGTCGCCGTCGAAGAGCAGGTAGCTCACGAGGTCGGCATCGGCGCCCTCTCCGATGTCGAGCAAGCGCAGGAGGGTACGGCCGAGGAACTTGCCGAAGCGCGCACGGTGCGTGCGCAGGTGTGTGGCGGCGAGGCGGCCGATGTCCTCGCTCGGGTGGACCGCGAGCGCGTGGATGCGCTCCCGCGGCGAGCGGCCCTGCGTCATCGCGCGCTCGTTCAGCTTCTCGACGAAGTCGGGACCGTAGAGCGCGATCCCGTCGTCGAGCATGCGGTTCACCCGCTCGAGCTCGTAGAAGTCGGCGTTCACGTGATCGAGGAGGAACGCGTTCATCATCTTGCCGACGAGGAACGCGACGCCGGGGAACACCCCGGGAGCGAACGCCGGGACGGCCGGCGCCGTCGGCGCCGTGTTCAGCCCGATGACGAGCACGCGGCGCGCGCCGAGATGGATCGCCGGCGACATCGGCGTGTTCAGGCGGAGGCCTCCGTCGACGTAGAGCTCGCCGTGCACGGGCACGGGTGGGAAGAGGATCGGGATGGCGGCGCTCGCGAGCACGTGCTCGGGGCCGATGCGATCGGCGCGGACGACCATGCTCGGGGGCATTCCGGTCGGGAGCGGGACCTCGGGCGCGCGATCGACGAAGCACCACGGGCGGCCCGTCGCGACGTGGGTGGCGCTGATCGTCAGCGCGCGAAGGCGCCCGCGACGCACGTTCCGCGCGAGATCGGCCCAGCGCATGTTGCCGCCGACGATCTTGGTGAGCGGCGTGACGTCGAAGACACCGGCGCCGTCGTTGCCGCCCGAGAGCACGCGAGGCAGACGCGCCGCCTGGCCGACGCCGAACCCGAGGACGCGATCGAGCTCGAGCTCGCTCCAGAGCGTCGAGAGGCGTTGGATGCCCGCCGCGCTGTCGTGGACCACGGACGCGAGGAACGCGCCGTTGATCGCGCCGACGCTCGTACCGCTCACCACGTCGAGGCGCGGCTCGCCGTGGCGCGACGCGAACTCGCCGAAGAGGTACCGGAGCACGCCGGCCTCGTAGGCGCCGCGAGCGCCGCCACCGGAGAGCACGATCGCGGCCAGACCTCGGTGCACCGAGGGTGGCGGCATGCTCGCGCGACTGAAGGGGATCACCAGGCGGCCAGCTCCTCGCGAACGGCCTGTACGACCGGGCTCGCGAGGTAGCGCTCCCGGAGCGTCGGGTCGCGCAGATGCTCGGCACGCGCGACCACGAATCCTTCGGCGCGGGTGGCGAGAGCCGCGGCGCGCTCGCGCTCGCCCAGCAACCGAGCGGTGCGTGCGAGCCAGCCGAGCACGCGCTCACCGCGCTCGACGGGACCGGACCGCGTGGCCCGGTCTGCGTCGTCGAGCATCGATTGCGCTTCGGCGCGCCGACCGAGCTCGGCGAGCGCGAGCGCCGACAGCGCCTTGCCCTGCAGCTCGTAGGCCGCGGTGCCCGCGGTGCGCGCGTAGCGTGCGGCCTCCTCGGCCGCGAGGGCGGCCTCCTGGCTCTCACCGAGCTTCAGGTGGATCTCGGCGCGCACCACGCGCTCGTGCGCGAGATCGTTCGGGTCGCCGAGCCGGGTCGCGATGCGGAGCGAGTCGTCGAGCGCGCGCCGCGCGTCGTCGATCTCCCCCCGCTGCTCGAGCAGGATCTCGGCGAGCGCCGCGAGCGTGTCGGTACGCGCCGGCAGATCGTCGGCGCGATCGAAGACCTCGAGCGCGCGACCGATGAGCTCGAGCGCGCGATCGGTGTCGCCGAGCTCGCCGTGCATCTGGCCGACGTTGCTGCACTTGCGGCCGACGTAGATGCGATCGCCGGCGGCACGGTCGAGCACGATGCTCGCGCGGATGCAGGCGATGGCGTCCTCGAACGCGCCCTGGCTCGCGAGCGAGACGCCGATCAGGTTGAGCGCCGACGCCTGATGGCCCTTGTGCCCTTGGCGCCGCGCGATCGCCAGGCCCTCGGCGGCGGACTCGACCGCGCGGTCGTAGCTCCCGTTGCGCCAGAGCAGGCTGGCCTTCTGGACGAGCGTCATTCCGCGCGCGCTGAGGTGCTCGTGATCGAGCCCGGCCCGAGCGAGAGCGCGATCGAAGGCCTCGAGCGCGCCCTCGGTGTCACCGAGATCGCGGCGCAGCTGGCCGAGCAGGCGGAGCGACTCGACCTCGGCCGCGCGCGCACCGGCCTCGATCGAGGCATCGAGCGAGCGCCGGAGGAGCGCCTCGACCCCCGCCGTGCGGGCCGCGTCGAGGTCGTGCCGAGCGAGGCGCGCGAAGGCGAGCGCGATCCGCGCGGGATCCCGCTGACGTTCGGCGATCTGCCGCATCGCCTCGAGCTCGACGCGCTGCTCCGAGCGGCGGCTGGCGACCCTCAAGATCTGCTCGCGCTCGAGGTGCAGCTCGAAGCGCTCGGCGGCCGAGTCCGGCAGGAGCGCGAGCGCGCGCGCCAGGAACCGCAGCGCGTCCTTGTTGGAGTAGGCCGCACGCGCCGCGAGACCCGCCGCCCGGTAGTAGCGCGCCGCTTCGAGGGGCTCGAAGGCGAGCTCGTGGTGCTTGGCGATGCGGGCGGGCGCGACGTGCGCGGGCAGCCCCGCGAGGTAGGCGGCGACGCGTCGATGCGTGCGCGCGCGATCGGCGGGGTCGGCGCTCTCGTACGCGACCTGCCGCACGACGCCACTCGCGAAGTGCAGCGTGCCTCCGTCGCGTCGCTCGACCAGGCCGCGCGTCTCGAGCTCGCGGAGCGACTCGATCGCGTCGGTGCCCATGAGCTCGGAGACCTGGTGCTCGCGCAGCCCCGCGCCCACGACGGCGAGCCAGCGCAGCGTCACGCGCTCGCGATCGGCGAGGTCGGCGATGCGCGCGGCGATGACGTCCTCGAGAGAGGCCGGCAACGCGAACGCACCCGCTCCCCGGCGCACGACGCGACGGTCACCACTCGGCAGCTCTTCGATCTCGAGCACGCCGCGCTCCACGAGCGCATCCAGCAGCTCCTCGAGGAAGAAAGGGTTCCCGCCCGCGCGCGAGACGATGGCCTGAGCCACCTCGGGCGGCACCGTGGCGCCGTCGAAGTGCGCTGCGATGAGCGCGCGTCGATCGTCTTCGGCGAGCTCGCCGAGATCGATCCGCGGCAGACCTCGGAGCGCCTCTTCGAGGCGCGCATCCGGACGCGTGGAGACGACGATCAGCAGCGGGCGCTCGTGGGTCTGCGTCGCGAGGCGGACGAGGATCTCGCGACTCGCCTGGTCGATGAACTGCGCGGAGTCGATCCAGAGCACCATCGGTCCGCGCGCCGCGAGCGCGCCGACGAGATCGCGGACCGCCCGCGCGAGCAGCTGCGCGCGGTCGCCGGCCTCGGTCTCGCGCGAGCGGGTCCCTCCGAGCAGAGGCTCGAAGGCCGCGAGCGCGTTCTTCTGCCGCTCGATGCCCGGGAGGATGCGCCGCAGCCGCTCGCGCAGCTGCGAGAGCGCGGCGTCCGGGGCGGCGCTCTCCGCGATGCCCGTGGCCTCGCGGACGAGATCGCCGACGGCGGCGTTGGGAACGTCACTCGCCCCGAACGCGCAGTCGACGCGGAGCAGCGTCGTCGTCGTCTTCGCGCGGAGGAGCGCGGCCGAGAGCAGCGCCGTCTTGCCGACCCCGAGCTCGCCGACGAGCAGGAGCTGCGCGCTCTTCTTGGTCGATGCGCTCTCCGCGATGAGCTCCGCGATCGCCTCGAGCTCGTGCGCGCGCCCGAACAGGCCCGCTTGCGTCGCGACGCTGCGCTGCTCCTCGCTTCGCTCTTCGCGCGTCCGCGCGCCGACGAGCCGGTGCGCGCGGAGATTGGAGCCATCCTTGACGTTCACCTCGCGGCGCTCGTCCGCGAACCGGAACACGCGCCGTGCGAGCCGGAACACCTCTCCGCTCGCGAGCACCTCGTCGATGCCGGCCTCGCGGGCCAGGCGCGACGCGACGTCGAACACCTCGTCGGTCGCCTCGTGCCGCGCGCGCCCCGCGCCACCGCGCACGATCATCACGGCGCCCCGCGAGAGGCCGAGCGTCGCGTGGATCGGCGAGATCGCGTCCGCGGAGAGGCCCGAGAGCGCCTCGAGCACGTCGAGCGCGAGCCGGCACGCGTGGAGCGGATCGTCGACCGTGGTCTTGCCGAGGCCGATGATGAGCCGGAACTCGCGCTTGTCGGTCCCGTGCGGCCACTCCAGGATCGCGTCGTACTTGTAGGCGATGTCCGAGAGCACGCGCGTCGCCTGCTCGAAGTGCTCGATCGCGCCGTCCTCGGTGTCGACACTGACCGAGCCGCTGCTGCTCAGCTCGGCCGGCGTCTGGCGCAGGCGACCGCCGATCGCGACGACGCCCCGCCGCTCGCGCACCTCGCGATGCCCAGGCGAAGGGAGCCCGCTGGGCATCGAGAGCATCGTCGCTTCCATCGGGACGGGCGCTTCCACGATCATCGTGGGCTCGCGCGGCGCGAGCTCACCCACGAAGCGCTCGAGCTCGGTGAGATCGACGATCTCGTCCTGATCGTGCAGCCAGCGGCTGAGCGCGCCCGCGAGCGAGCGCGCCGTCTGGAATCGCTCCTCGCGGTCGAAGGCCATCGCGCGCATGGCGATGGCTTCGAGCTCGGGCGGCACGGTCTTGTCGATCATGCTCGGCTTGGTGACGCGGCCGTCACGCACCTGCTCGAGCACCTCCATGCCCTGGATGCCCGGGTACATCGCGCGACCCATCAGCAGCTCGGCGAGCATCACGCCGAGCGAGTACACGTCGCTGCGTCGATCGACCCGCGAGCCGCGCGCCTGCTCGGGCGACATGTAGGAGAACTTGCCTTTGATGATGCCGGTCTCTTCGGTGATCATCCGCGCGCGCGCGATGCCGAAGTCGGCGATCTTCACGGCGCCTTCGTGCGAGACGAGCACGTTCTGCGGGCTGACGTCGCGGTGCACGATCTCCATCGGCACACCCGACTCGTCCTTGCGGTTGTGCGCGTAGTCGAGGCCCTTGGCGACCTCGCTCACGACGAGCGCGGCGAGCGCGTGGGGGATGCGCTGGTTGCGACGGCGCGCGGCGGACACCAGCCGCCCGAGGTCCATGCCGTCGACGTACTCCATCGCGAGGAGCAGCTCGTCCTTCACGGGCTCGAACGCGTAGACCTGGACGATGTTCGGGTGATTGAGGCGCAGCGCGAGCTTGGCCTCGTCGACGAACATCGCGAGGAACTTCGGCGAGCGCGCGAACGCCTCGAGGATGCGCTTGACGACGAGGACCTTCTCGAGACCCTCGGCACCGGTCGACTTCGCGAGGAAGACCTCGGCCATGCCGCCTGCGCCCAGGCGGCGGAGGATCTTGTAGCGCCCGAGCTGCGTGGGCGGAGGCGAAGTGGGCGTCGACAAGCGCGCGCGATGCTATCAGGGATTTCGCGTCGCGCGCGGACGGCGGCAGGCACGCTAGGCTCCCGATCGATGGGCTACGGCAACTACAGCCTGGCGGCGCACCAGGCGCTGCTCGACGCACGCAAGTCGCTCGCACACGAGGCGGTCTTCGCGCGCGCCGGGAGCCCGTCGATGAGCCCGCACGGCGTGCGCTTCCGCGAGAGCCGCGACAGCGCCGACCATCCGAGCTCGGTCGGCATCGTGTTCGCGCTCGACGTGAGCGGTTCCATGGGCGAGATCCCGTTCCAGCTCGCGACGCGGACGCTGCCCAGCTTCATGCAGGCCGTGCTCACCGTGCTGCCCGATCCGCAGGTCTTGTTCATGGCGCTGAGCGATGCGCGCTACCCCGGGTTCCCGGCCCTCCAGGTCGGTCAGTTCGAGAGCGAGGCGGCGCTGATCGACCGTTGGCTCGCGAGCTCGTTCGTGCCGAAGGGCGGCCCGAATCCCGCGGTGATCCCGCCCCAGTACGTGGGCGAGTCGTACGATCTCGCGATGGCGTTCGCGGCGCGCCACACGGCGATGGACTGTGTCGAGAAGCGCGGACAGCGCGGCTACTTCTTCATGACGGGCGACGAGCCGCCCTTCGCGACGCTGGACCCCGCGCATCTGCGCGACGTCTTCGGCGACGGCGCGCAGGATCGAACGCCGATCCACGTGCTCACGAGCGAGCTCGAGCGCACGTTCGAGCCGTTCTTCCTGATCCCCGATCGCGAGCGCGCCGAGCGCGAGGGGTGCGAGCGTGCTTGGCGGGCGCTCCTGCACGAGCGATGCATCGTGCTCGATCGCGCCGAGGACACCGCGATCGCCTGCGCTCTGCTCGTCGCCATCGGTCAGGGCTCGTCGTCCTCGCGCGAAGCGATCGAGCGACTGCTCGAGACGCGGCTCGATCGCCACGGACGGGCGCGCGACCGGGTGGTCGATGCGGTGCGGCCGTACCTCGAGGGACGCGCCCGCGGGCCGATCGCGCCGCCCGATCCCCTTCGCAAGCGCGACGACTGCGACGCGGCCGACGTCTCGCGGTAACCTCGCCGACGTGAATCGCGTCGCCGTCGTCGTCTGCCTCCTCGCGCTCGGATCGTGCGGCCCCCCGAGCGTCGCGACCGACGCTGGCACCGATGGCGGCGCTGCGAGCGACGCGGGCGACGACGGAGGCAGCGACGCCGGTCCGCGGACGCTCGAGGTCTTCGCCGACGTCGGCAGCCGAAGCGAGGGCATCGCGATCGGGCGCACGCCGGGCGGCGCGTCCGTGCTCTACGTCGGCACGAGCGACGACCGCATCGTCCGCGTCGCGCCCGATGGAGTGGTCGGCGACTTCGTCTCCATCCACGCGCCGGTCGGCCTCACCACACGGGCCGACGGAACGCTGCTCGTGTGCGCGAAGCAACCCGTCGCGATGGGCGAGGCGGCGGCCATCTTCGCCGTCACGCCCGACGGCACCATCACGACGCTCGTCGCGGCAGGTCCCGGCGCCACGCCGTTCGTGCTCACGAACTACGTGCTCGAGGCGCCCGACGGATCGATCGTGTTCACCGACAGCGGCGGTGACTCGGTCTTCCGCGCGGACGCGGATGGCAGCCACGTCGCGCTCGTCGCCGCGGTCTCGTACGCGAACGGCCTCGCGTTCTCGCCGAGCGGAGACACCCTCTACGTCGCGTCGTGGGACACGACGACGCTGCACGCGCTCTCGTTCGACGCCACGACCGGCGCGTATGGCGCGCCCACGGTCGCGCACGACGGGATCATGAACGTCGACGGCATCGTCACGACGAGCACCGGGTCGCTCGTGCTCGTGACGAGCGCCGCCGGGATCCTCGAGGTCGATCCGGCGACGCCGACCGCGATGCCGCGCACGCTCGCGACGAACCGCGAGGTCACACTCCCGGCCAACGGCGTCTTCGGCGACAGCGCGTTCGGTACGGCCAACGTGTACCTGAGCACGCTCGGCCGGACGACGATCTCGGTGCTGCACACCGACCGCATGGCGCCGTAGCGCTCCTCAGGTCAGCGCGCCGAGAGCTCGATCGTGCGATCGGCGTGCGCCACCATCGCCGGGCGGTGCGACACGACGATCGTCGTGCAGCGACCTCGCAACGTCCGGACGAGCTGGACGATCTCCTCCTCGAGCGCGGCGTCGAGGTTGGCCGAGACCTCGTCCAGCACCAGCAACGAAGGGCTCGTGAGCAGCGCCCGCGCGAGCGAGAGGCGTTGCTGCTCGCCGGCGGAGAGGCCACCCCCGTTCTCGTCGAGCGGCAGGCCGAGCCCCTCGGGCCGTGCGCGCACCGTCGCTTCCAGTTGCACCGCGCGCAGCGCCTCCCACATCGCGTCGTCGCTCGGCGCGGCGTCGCTTCCGTACGCGAGGTTCTCGCGCAGCGAGCCCGCGACGAGGTACGGCTCGGCGCCGACGTAGCCCACGCGCGCCGATGCGCCCGACCAGAGCTCGCTCGGGGGTCGCTCCCCGAGCCTCACGGTGCCCGCGTCCGGGTCGAGGAACCCGAGCGTCAGCAAGAGCAGCGTCGTCTTGCCGGATCCACTCGGGCCCACGATGGCGAGCTGCTCTCCGGCGGGGACCGAGACCGAGAAGTCGCGAACGACGTCGTGCGCCGCACCCGGGTGGCGGTACCGAACGCCGTCGATCGTCACCGCGAGGGGCGGGGCCGCGGGCGATGCGGATCGCGCCGCGGGCGTGGGCACGGGCCCGAGCGCGCGCGCGCGGGCCGCGTCGTCGAGCGTTTCGCCGAGCGCGATCGCCTCGCGGAGCTGCGGCCAGCTCTGCGCGAGGCCGGTGAACGTGCGCACCGCCGCCGCGAGCGTCTGCACGAAGCGCACGTAGAGGTAGACGAACGCGACGAGGCGAGCGCCTTCCGTCGGAACGGGCGATGCGAGCGAGAGGATCGCCGCGAGCAGCAACGTCCCGAGAAACGGGGTCGCGGCATACGCGAGGCTCACGAGCCGCGCGGCGCGACGCGCGTCGGTGGAGAACGCATCGACGGCCCCCGTGAGGCGCCGGTGCTCGCGGGCGTCGATTCCGAGGACGCGGACGAGCACGTAGTTGCGCGCCACGCGCTCGATGCCGCGATGGAGGGCGCGCTGTTCGGCAGGGATCGTCTCGGCGATCCCCCGTACGCGGCGCTGCACGACGAGCACGAGCGCACCGACGACGCCCAGGCCTGCGAGGCCGACGAGGGCCCGCGACGGGCTCGCGACGATCATGAGGAGCGCGATCACGAACGCCTGCACGATCGCCGACGCGAACGAGCTGCCTTGGCTGGCGGCATGGGCCGCACGCGGAAACGTGTCGGCGAGCTGACGATGCACCTCGGCGGCCGCGACGCTGCGGGTGTCGGTGCGGAAGATCCGGTGCAGGAGAAAGCGACGCAGCCGCGCATCGAGCCCGACCTGGGCCTCGAACGAGGACTGGCTCGCGAGGTAGTGCGCGATCGAGCGAACGGCCGCGACGACGACGAGCATCGCGACGGCAGTGCCGAGCGAGAGGGGCGCCGGGAGCCACGTCGGGCGCGGCGCGACGAACGGTGACAGGCCGAGGCTCTCGAGGAACAGGAGCAGGAACGTGGCGATCGCGAGCTCCACGCCTCCGAGCGCAGCGCCTGCCAGCGCTCCGAGCGTGAGCCAACGGAGGACCGCTCCGCCAGCGAGTCGCGCGAGCGCGCGGAGGCTCATGGCACGCTCGTCGCGAGCTGGAGCAAGAGGGCCTTCACGTCCTCGAGCGGCAGGGTGCTCCGGGAAGGATCCGGGACGATGCCGCGCCCGACGATCGCGAGGGCGCCCTCGGGGACGTGGTTGCCCGTGCCGGCGGGGACCCGGTGCACGGCGACGCCGATCTCCGAGAAGCGGAGAGAGCGACCGCTCGGGTCGACGAGGAGCTCGGCGTCCACGTCGTCATGCGGTGGCGTTCCGATCGTGATCGAGACGCTTTCGCCACGGATCACGACGTCGAAGATGCGCTTGCCGGATGGGGTGCGCAGCGCGTGGAGGCCGGTGCGGATGCGCTCGCGCACGGGCGCGTCGATCGCACGCGTCGTGGCCTGCGGCACCATCGCGATCCCGGGCTCGTGCTCGCCGCGCGCGACGCCGACGGCAGCGAGGAGCCGAACGACGTCGGTCACGGCGAGCTCGCGCCCGTGATGCATCGGTCGATCGACTGCGCCCTGTCCCATGCTGCTCGCGATCACGACGACGAGATCGGGGCGCGCGCGCGCGATCCGTGCGGTCTCGCGCACGATGCGCCCCGTGAGCGAGAGGGCGGCCTCGAGCATGTCGCGGTGCGCGCGCCGAACGACGTGCCCCGGGACGTCTTCCGGAAACAGGTCCGCCCAGTGGCGATGGAGAAGGCTCGCGACGTGGTTGGTGAAGTAGCTCGCGAACGCGGGAGGCCGCGCCGCGCGCTCGTAGAGCCGACGGAACACGTTCCAGAAGAGCGCGGCCTGAACGAGCGGCCGCGCGTCGCGTCGCTCACGATCGATCCGCTCGGCGGCGAGCTGCGCGAGCGCGTCGACGGCGAGGCGCGGTGAGAGGCGCAGGCGCAAGGCCGTCGGGATCGACGCGAGCGCGGCGCGCACCGGAACGCCGGTGGTCGCGACGCGCCCGCTCCGCCCGACGAGCGCGAGGTTCAACGCCTGCAGCGGCGCGAGCATCGCCGGAACGCACTCGGGCCCCGCCGCGAACGTGTCGGGAACGAAGAACCCCTCCGGTCCGGGGTCGATCGGAGGCCAGCTGTGGAGCGAGCCAACGATGCCGATCGACTCGCCGCGGGCCCGTACGTCTTCCCAGATCGGGCGGCCGTGCGCCGTCGCCGGATCCTGACCGAGCTGTGCGAGACCGTGCGCGGCGGGCGAGAGGCCGCGGTGCAGCGTCGGCCACGTGATCCACGGCGAGAGGCGCGCCTCGGAGTCGACGTGCGTCGTGTGGCAGCGCGCGCGCGCGAGGAAGGCGTCGACGTCCGGATCGCTCGCGCGAAGGCGATCGAGCACCGGCCAGTGCATCTCGTTGAGCTCGAGCAGGAGGATGGGCCGTAGGCGCGCCATGGAAGCCCCTCGCGCGAGGCGGAGAGGACGTTGGCAGTCGCTCGCACCCCGTGCAATGTCGGGGCGATGGTCACGAGCGCTCCCCCGGTGCGCTATCGACATGCGCCGCGCGTCGTCGGCCGTCGCGTGCACGGAAAGATGGTGCTCGTCCGGCTCACGACCCTCGAGGCGTGCGAGCTGAACGAGCTCGGGGGCCGCGTGTGGGAGCTCGCGACGTCGCGCTCGAGCGAGGAGATCACCACGCTCGTCGCGCGCGCGGTCGATCGCGACGCGGCGGAGGTCGGTAGCGACGTCGAGCGCTTCCTCGACGAGCTCCGACGCGAGAGCTGGGTCGTCACCAGCTGATCCCCGAGAGCCATTCGCGCAGGACGTCCCCGAGGACCCGCGGCTCGACCAGCGCGTCGCGGCCCGCGACGAGGCACACGGCAGGGCGCTCCGCGAGATGCGCGAGCGTGTCGAGCTGTACGTCGCGCATCGGACTCCCGTCGATCATCGCGAACGCGCTCGAGCCGAGCAGGAGCGCGAAGACCCGGCTCGGCTCGACGGGCTCGATTCGCGTGGTCTCGATCGCCTCGATCCGCGGCAGGACGACGGCGTCGACGCGGGACGGCATCGCCGGGCCCGGCGCCGGGCTCTCGACCCGCGACTTGGCGATCATCCCGTCGAGCACGGGTCCGAGCTCCACCAGGTGCGGATGCGCGCGCTGCGTGTCCGGGAGCACGTGCGGCGGGCGACGGAGGGGCCACGCGGTGCTCGCCGCGTCGACGTAGGTCACGTCGTCGCTGCCCATGTCACCGCCGGCACGAGCGATCGCGAGCGCGAAGCTCGTCTTGCCCGCGCCCGAGCCACCAGGGGCGAGCACGGTTCGCCCGTCGAGCCGGACTGCGGCCGCGTGGAGATGCACGAGCCCGTGAAACGCGGCGAGCGCGTGGAGCGCGGTCGCCGCCGCGAGCGCAGGCCGCGCGCGAACCCGTCCCTCGACGGCGGCGGCCGTGACGTGGAACGACGCGTCCGGTCCGGCGATCTGCACATGCTCCGGCTCGATCCGGATCCGGACGTCGCCGAGGAACGCGTCGTACCGGCCCTCGATCGGCCGCGGCTCGTCCTTCGTGACCGTCCACGAGACGCGCCGCGGTGCATCGCCATCGGCGAGGAACGAGAGGCCACCGCTCGCGTCGGGGAACGCCTCCGGCGTCGTCCACGCGACCCGGGCGGTCCCGAGGCGAGCCTCACCCGCGAGCATCGGGCTGGACGAGCTCGGCGAGGGTGAGCTCCTCGAGCCAGCGGGCGACGTCGCCGCGTGCTTGCTCCTCGTCGACCTCGAACTCGCGGCACAGCACCGACACGAGCTCGCCCTCGGAGGCGCTCGCTTCGAGCGCCTTCCAGAGCGCCTCCCCGGTCGCGTTGAGCGTGAAGTAGGCCTTCGAGACCGGATCGAGCACGACGCCGCCGCGCGGCGTGCGCGTGTGGACCGCGCGAGAGACCGCGCGAAATCGGCGGTCGCCGCCGGTCACGGCTCAGTTCACGAAGTCGTTCTGCTGGTAGCGCGGGTCGCCCACCGGGCTCACGAACGCGGAGGTGCCGACCTGGTAGCCGACGTAGCCGGTCCCGGTCGAGTCCGAGTAAGCGAGCGACGGGCGGATGCTGGACGAGGGCGCCGACGACTGGAAGCTGGGCGTGGCGCCGCTGTACGAAGCGCTTGCGACGAAGCAGCGGTGAACCGACGTGTCGACCGCCTGCATGTCGCAGACGAAGAGCTGGCTCGACGTGCTGCCCGGCCACGACGTCGCGATGCTCGAGCCGGCCTGGGCCGCCATGTCCTGCGAGCTGGTGACGATGGCGACGAAGCGACCGTCGCTCGAGATGACCGGCGTGCCGAGCGTCCCGGTGCTCCCCGCGAACGTCTGGCTCGTCGGAGAGCCCGCGGTGCCCGGCGTGTGGGTCACGAGCTGGAGCGTGTTGTTGTCGCCCTCGGCCGAGGAGCGGAGGTAGATGTGGCGATGCGCAGCCGCCGGGGTGCTCGTCGGCACGTTGATGGTGGTCGTCGTACCGTTGCCGACGTTCTGCGTGACCGTGATCGCCGTTCCGGACGGGAACGCGACGTACGCGCCGTCCGCCGAGATCGCCGTGCCCGGAATCGAGAGGCACGTCGCGTTGCCGAGGCCGCCCGAGAGCTGGCTGCCGTTGGCCGCCAGGCTGACGCGGTAGACGTACTGCACGCCGAGGCCCGCCGCGACGCCGTGGTCGTAGACGTACGCGTCGCAGTTGGCGTTGGTGTCGCTGGTCTCGAGCGCCGACGCCGACGAGAAGACGATGAGGCTTCCGTCGCGGTTGATGTCCGCGGAAACGCCCGGAGGCGCAGCAGCGCACGAGCCGGTGACCCAGTCGGTGCCGATCGCGTTCCCGCGCACGCCGCTGACGTGCTCGTTGAAGTCGCCACCGACGTCGTAGCGGTAGACCTCGACGCAGGCGCGACCCGGGTCGGAGAAGGTGAGGTTGCGCGCGCTGCTCTGGTACACGACCGCGGTGCCGTCCCCGCTGATGCGCGGCGAAGCGCTGTTGCCGTCGCCCGCCGTCGACGGGTCTCCATCGGCGTGCGAGACGAGCGTCGTCGTCGCGGTGTTGTAGTCGTGAATGTAGACGTGCGTGAGCGACGCCGAGATGCCTGGCAGCGTGCACCCGCTACCACGCGCGACGAAGGTCGCGATGCCGCCGTCGCCCGAGAGGTGCGGGGTCGTGATCGTGCAGCCCGCCCCGATGGCGGTGTCGTTCGTGCCCGTCGTGAGGTTGCGACGGATCAGGCCTCCCGTGCCGCTCGCGGCGTAGACGGCCCGCGTGCCGTCCTCGGAGACGGCCGAGGCGGTCGCGCCGCTCGCGACGATCGTCGCCGTCGGCGTCGCCTGCGCGGCGTACACTTCGACTACGAAGCGGAACGCGAGCGCCGCGTCCGTCGTCGTGCCGGTGAACGACCAGAACTGCGCCTGCCCGCCCGACGTCTGCGACGCCGGCAGCTCGCCGATGCGGCGCAGGCCGTTCGTGACGCCCGGCGCCGAGACGCCGAAGTCGACGCTCGCCGAGTACGGGTACGCCGCGGGGAACGAGACCGCCGTGGTGTTGCCCGACGGCGTGAGGCTCGAGAAGCGGATGTACACGCGCTCGAGCTGCGAGGTGTACGTGTTGCGGACGACGATCTGACGGCAGACCCCGAGGTTGCCGCCCGTGCCCGACGGGGACGTGCCGCAGTGCGCGGTGTCGGTCCACGTCGGCTGGAACACGGAAGCGCCGTTCGCGAGGTAGACGTAGCTGCCCGTGCACATGCTCCCCGCGCACGACGAGAGCGAGCTCAGCGCCTCGACCGAGACGCCCGCGGCCTGGCCGACCTCCATCACGCGATCGCGCTCGACCGTGCGGAAGGTGAACTCCTGGCCGTCGAACTCGCCTTCGAGCAGCTGGAGCAGCGGCAGCTCGGCGACCTCGGCCGGCGGAAGCGTGCGCGCGGGCGGCTCCGCACCGCCCATACAACCGAGCGCGCTGGTTCCGACGAGCGCTGCGGCGAGGAGGATACGTACCCCGTCCCTGGTTTCGATCGTGCGCATGCTAGTTTCTCCCACTCGCAGAGTTGCGTGCCGGCCCGAGGCCATTCAGGCGCCCCGCGAACGCAACCGCGTCACGGAACGACTCGAAGAATTCTTCGTTGGACGATGGATCGATGGGGCGACCCGCGCCATCGATCCCTCGTAGCGATACTGCCCGAGGTGCCGGACCCGGTCCAGTGGGGCCGGCCGTGGAGCGCCAGGCACCCGTTGCACTCGAAATCCGTCCAGCCGGACGGCGCGCTAGCGCCCTTGCCCGCTCGCGTTTCACGCTGGATCCGGCCCAACCGGCCGAGAACGGGCGCCGTGAGGCCTCCGGATGCCGGGCCAGCGACCGTGCCGTCGTCGGCCGGCGACGGGGATCCCGAGTGGGCACAGCAGAGCGTGAGGCGCCCGTGGACGTCGACGTGCACCCGCTCGCCGCTCAGCGGCAGGCATCGACCGTGATCCGCCTCCGCCGTCGGCCAGCCCTCGGCGAGCAGAACGGGGATCGGCGAACCAGGCGCGCAAGCGCGAACGCGACGTGCCGCGTCCCGCCAGCCGTCCGGGTCGAGCCGGAGCGTGTCGTCGAGCGGCGTGCCGGTCGGTTGCGTCATCGCGAAGCGGATCACGGTGGCTCCGAGCGCAGCGCTCTCGGTGACCAAGTCCTCGATCTCGTGGACGTTCATCGCATGGACCGTCGCCGCGATCCCGAACGGAACGCGCGCCGCCACCAACACCGCCATCGCCGCGAGGACCTCGCGGCGCTGCCCCTCGCCGCGGATGCGGTCGTGCACCTCGTCGCTCGCCCCGTCCATCGAGAGCATCACGATCCGGCACGCGTCGCGGCGCGCGGGGCTCTCTTCGAGCCAGCGGGCGACGCGATCGTACCGCCGCCCGTTCGAGACCATGTCCCACGTCATCCCGAGCGACACGGCGAGATCGAGGATGTCCGCGAAGCGCGGATGGAGCGTGGGCTCACCGCCGGTGAGCGAGACGTGCGACGCGCCGTGCGAGCGGACGGCACTGCGCAGAACGGCCTCGATCACGCTGAAATCCAGGTCGATCGCCTGTTGCCCGGGATCGCGCGAACAATGGTCGCAGTCGAGCTGACAGCGGTCGGTGACGTGGAGCCCGACGCGGAGGTCGCCCTGGAGGTCGCTGGTCGTCCGCTCCATCTCGCCTAGGGCGGGAAGAAGCTCTCGCTGCCCGACGTCTGCGGTCCCTGCAGCGTGTGCCGCGCGACCGGCACGCGACGCTCGATGCGGGGCGCCTCGTACGCGAGGCGACCCGTCTGGGGTCCCTCCTGCGAGGGCGCGCGCGGCGCGCGAGGCTGCTCGGACGAGGAAGCGTCGGACATGGCGGGATCACTCTGCACGCCGGGTTGTGTTGTGTCAATCCACGGGACCATTCATGGATGATCCCGACTTCGAGGCGGCGCTCGACGTTCTCGGCGGGCGGCAGCTGCTCGAGATCGTGGCGACGTGTCTCGCCTCCGCAGGGATCCCCGTCGTCGCCCTGAAGGGTGTCGTGCTGTCCGCGCTCGCCGAACGGCTCGTCCCC
>JADMIO010809304.1_pt1 | contig 53973 bp, 57 predicted proteins | sample 8958161 | NCBI WGS metagenome assembly JADMIO01 (sample SAMN16585339, study PRJNA669376) | soil metagenome | isolation source: Crop rotation soil | place: USA: Cullars Rotation, Alabama | collected 2011
CTTTCCCGCCGGCGGCCTCGCGCTGGGGCTGCCGCTGGACCTGCCTGGGCTGCGCGCGGCGCTCGCGGCGGACGCCGTTCAGAAGGGCGTCGCGCGCGTGAAGGGCGAGGCGACGATCAACGGCCAGCCCGCCGCGCAGGGAACGCAGCTGAAGCCCGGCGACACCATTCGAACCGGTCGTGACGCGGAGCTCGTGGCGGTCGTCGGGCGCGACGCCTTCCTGCTGCGCGCCGGCACGCAGATCGAGCTCCAGCCGCGCAAGGACTCGGCTTTGCTCGGCGGGCTGCGCATCGTGAGCGGCGCCGTGCTGGCGGTGTTCGTGCCGGGGCAGCCGAAGCAGATCCGCACCGAGAGCGCCCAGATCGGCATCCGCGGCACCGCGGTCTACGTGGAGATCGAGCCCGACCGCACCTACGTGTGCACGTGCTACGGCACGGCGCGTCTCACGCCCGTGGAGGAGCCCGGAGCGGCCGAGACGGTGCGCACGAAACACCACGACCAGCCGCGCTACATCCACAGGAAGGGCATGCCGCGCCCGATCGAGACCGCGCCGATCGTGAACCACACCGACGCGGAGCTCGTGATGCTCGAAACCCTCGTGGGACGCAAAGTGCCGTTCACCACCTACCGGTACTGACGGAAACCCAGATGATCGAGCCGCAGCGCCAGGAAGTTCTGAACATTTCCGTGGCAGGCCTGGTTGGAGAGGACATCGGTCTGCTTGAGTTCATTCTTCGGCAACATGTACGAGACTTGTGCACTCACGAAGTCATTGAAACGGAGGTTCAGCTAATTCAGGATTACATGCGAGGGGTGGTTGACAGCTCAGGCAGGCTGCGGCACTACCTGGTTGCGCACAGGGAAAATCGAAATGCCGTCGGCTGTATGGCAATTTCGAGCCCAGACCTTGATATGGCTAGGCACTTTGGCGCTGAGGCCGCTGAATCCGCGGAATTACTTAACGCCTTTGTAGATGCTGGCCATCTTGGTGGGAAGGGAGTCGGGAAGGCGTTGTTCGACGCTGCTTGCGCGTACGCTTGTGATCATGGAGCACGTTACTTGCTCGTCAATAGTGGGCCGCGTTACATGAACGGCTGGGGGTTCTACGACAGAGTTTGCGATAGCTCCCACGGGTTCATTCAGCATAAGTATGGTGAAGGCCGTCATGCAAAGACCTGGAAAAAGAGGTTGCGATGAAGCCGGTGTCAGGAGAGCGCGATGGCTAACGATACAGGCAGGCGAGTCGCCGACACATGGGAGCGCGGAAACCCGTACGAGGAGTACGTCGGCCGCTGGAGCCGCCGGGTCGCGCCCCAGTTCCTCGACTGGTTGAGCCTGCCCGCCGGTCGCAGATGGCTCGACGTTGGATGCGGCACGGGAGCACTGTGCGCCGCGATCCTGGAGCGCTGCTCACCGCTCTCGGTCACCGGCGTCGAGCCCTCCGAAGGGTTTCTCGGAACCGCGCGGGCGAACCTCGGGGACCGGGCGGCGTTCCATGAGGGCAGCGCGACAGCGATCCCGCTCGGCAGCGCGGCCATGGACGTCGTTGTGTCCGGCCTGGTCCTGAACTTCGTGCCCGATCAGCGTGCGGCGCTGCTCGAGATGGCGCGGGTGACGGACCGGGGCGGTGTCATCGCGGCCTACGTCTGGGATTATGCCGGTAAGATGGAGCTGATGAGATTCTTCTGGGATGCTGCGGTCGCGCTCGACGCCGGGGCCGCGAAGCTCGACGAGGGCGTGCGGTTCGCGCTGTGCCGGCCGGAGGCGCTGGAAGAGCTTTTCACGAGCGCCGGCCTCCGTGCAGTCGAAGTGAATTCGATCGACGTGCCGACGCCGTTTGCGAGCTTCGAGGAGTACTGGGGGCCGTTCCTCGGCGGTCAGGGGCCCGCACCCGCCTACGCCATGTCGCTCGGGGAAACCGCGCGGGCGCGTCTGCGGGATCGGATCCGGGAGCGCCTTCCGATCGGGGCCGACGGCTCGATCTCATTGAGCGCGCGCGCCTGGGCCGCTCGCGCGCAGAAGGCGCTCTAGCCACGATGGAGAAATGAACTGAAGAAGCTCCTGCTCGTTGCATCGCATCTCGCGGTTGGCGGGCTGGGCTTCGCGCTGGGCGTCTACCTGTTGCCGATCCTGATCGCGCCACCGGCGCCCACGAGCGCCGACATCGCCAAGCAGGCCTCTGGTGCACGTTTCGTCGGCAAGTTCCGCCGGGATCTCAAGGGCAGCGATGCCTTGCACTGGGGCGAGGGTGCCGTCTCCGTCGGTCCCAGGAGCATCGCCTTCGAAGGGGAGCTCGCGCCGGGGCCGGACTACAAGCTCTATCTTTCGCCCGAATTCGTGGAAACGAAGGACGACTTCCAACGCCTGAAGCCGGGCATGGTGCGCGTCGGGGATGTCCGGACCTTCAAGAATTTCGTGGTAACCGTTCCCGAGGGCGTCGATCCGTCACGCTACAACAGCGTCATCGTGTGGTGCGAGACGTTCAGCAAGTTCATCACGGCCGCCAAGTACCAATGAGCGGTCGGCGCCGGTGCCTCCATGCGAACGATTAGCCGTCGCTTCAGGACGAGCTGCGCGAACGTCATCGTAAATCCGCAGTCTTACCCGCGGTACGCTCTACCGGAGGGGTCCAATGAGCAAGCTGCTGCTCCCGTGCCTGGCGATCCTCGCGGTCGCCGGCTGCGCCACGGAGACATCGCGACCGTCCGGCCGGGTCATCGAGGCAATGATGCCAGGCGCATCGACGCTGGTGGTCGTAGCGGAAGGCGGGCGCGAGCCACGTAGCATGGGGAGCTACAGCGTGAGAGCCTACGCCGGATCCGACCCACGCTACGCGTATGACCGCTTCATCGCTGGCATCGTGAGGCCGCGGGACGGCACGGTCGAGCGGGTCCTGTTCCCCGACCTCGACCACGACGGGCGCCCGGAAATCGTCGTCGTCATGCGCTCCGCGGGGAGCGGCGATTTTGTCTGCGCGGAGGCCCTGCGCCTGCGCGCCACGACGCTTTTGCTTGTCGCATCGGTATGCGGCCTGTCGAAGGACGCCGACCCCGTCCGCGCGCTCGAGGAAAAGCTCGCGGAGCCACGGCAAGGCAGGCGCGGCCAGGAACCGCGCCGCTAGCGCTCAGCCGCCACGCGGCGGCGTGAGGCTCGCGGCGATCTTCCGGCGGATGGCGAGCAGCCGGGCGAGGAACAGCAGGAGAGCGCAGGGCAGCCCGAGCCACAGCGCCTCGTTCACCAGCACCTCCACGCCTTCCGCCGAGAAGAACCCGGCGCCGATCGGCGAGACCTGCAGCGGCCGCCACCGCAGGAAGTAGCGCGAGTTCTCGAACGGCGAGAAGAACGCGATTCCCAGCCCGCCGTCGGTCATCGCGTCGAGCATGCCGTGCGAGGCGGCCGCCAGGAAGAAGAACCCCACGAGCGCCCAGCGCCGCCCGCTCGACCACGGCGCGTCCCGGAAGCGGGCGGCTACGACGACCAGGGCCGCGAGGAGCGCGAAGAGGAGCGAGTGGGTGAAGCCCCGGTGACCGAAAAAATCCTCGTACCTCACGCCGAACGCAAAGGTCACCACGTCCAGGTCGGGCAGCATCGCGAGCAATGCCGCCCAGGTCGCGATCCGGTAGCGGCGGTCGGCCGGATACGCGAGGCGGCTGGCCGTGACCGCGACCAGCGCGTGCGAGAGGATCGTCGCCACGTGGCGCCGCTAGGCTGCGCGGCCGGGCAGGCCCCGTATCACCTGCACGAGCCGCTTCAGCCCGCGCCACAGCTTCGGCAGCAGCCAGGCAAGCAGAAGGATGAAGAGGAGGAGGGCGGCGAGCAGCACGAGGGGATGTTTGAGTGCGAGCCACAGGATGCCGAGCGACATGACGTCCTCGCTCGCCGATGCCGTCCAGTTGCTGAAGGGCTCGGGCGAGGTGTTGATCAGCGCGCGTGTACCGGCCTTCGTGAGGTGGCTGCCCGCGGCGACCACGCCGCCCAGGAGTCCCGCCGCGATCGACCAGCCCGGATCGTTGCCGCTCACCGCCAGCGCCGCCAGCAGCGCGCCGCCCGGTATCCGCAGGAACGTGTGCACCGCGTCCCACAGCGTGTCGAAGCCCGGAATCTTGTCGGCGAAGAATTCCGTGATGAAGAGCGTGCCCGCGATGCCCATCACCGCCGGGTGCGCGAGCGGGAGCAGGCTCTCGGGCAGCGGGTAGAGGCCGGTGTGATGCAGCAGGCCGAGGAAAAAGAGCACCGCGTAAAGCCGCATGCCGCTCGCCCAGCCCAGGCCCGCCGCCAGCGCGACGGTGGAGATCGCGTCAGTCATTGATGATACCGAGCCGCACGTAGATCGGCCGCATATGATGCCTCAGGTTGGGGAGCCGCCCCCACAGCCACAGCGCGCACAGCATGCACACGCAGCCCCCGATCGCGAGGGTGTGCGTCGCGCCGATCCACGAGGCCAGCGCTCCCGAGGCGAGGCTCCCCACCGGATACATGCCCAGGAAGGCCATGCTGTAGAAGCCCATCACGCGCCCGCGCATCGCGTCGTCCACGATGGTCATCGTGATCGTGGAGATGCCGTTCACCGTCAGCACGATGCCGGCCCCCGCGAACACCACGAGGACCATGGAAACCGCGAACTGCGTCGAATAGGAGAAGAGCGTGAGCGCGGCGCCGGCCGTGAAGCACGCCGCCGCCACCCACCCGAGGAGCCCCCGCATGCTGTCGCGCGCGGCGAGCAGGAGGAGGCTCATGACGCCGCCCACGCCCGCGGCGCCCATCAGGTAGCCCAGGGTCTGCGCGCCGCCTGAAAAAACTTCCGCCGCGAAGATCGGCATCAGCGCCTGGTACGGCGTCGCCACGAAGCTCACCAGCGCCACCACGGGGATCAGCAGGCGCAGCGGCACCAGGTTCCAGGCGTACGCCGCGCCCTCCAGGAACGCCCTGCCGATCGGAGACTGCACCGACGGCCGCTCGTAGGGCTGCACGACCATCAACAGCATCGGGATCATCGCGCCGATCTTGGTGCAGCCATTCACCAGGAAGCAGAACGATTCGGTGGACACGGCGAGCAGCATGCCGGCGACCGTCGGACCGATCATGCGGCCCACGTTGTAGGTGCCGGAGTTGAACGCGATCGCGCTCGGCAGGTCCTGCCGCACCGGCACCATTTCCGGCATGAAGGACTGGCGGATCGGCGAGTCGATCGCGATGATCACCCCGAGGAGCGTCGCCATCGCGATGATGTGCCACACCTCGATCACGTTGAGCCACGAAAGGGTGGCGAGGGTGAACGCGGGAATCGCCGCGGCGCCCTGCATGATCACCACGAGCCGGTGCCGGTTCACGCGGTCGGCCCACAGGCCCCCGAACGGCGCCAGCAGGAGCACCGCGATCTGGCCGGCGAACGCGGTCAGGCCGAGGAGCCACGCCGAGCCCGTCAGCTTGTAGACGAGCCAGGCCATCGCGATCTGCTGCACCCAGTAGCCGACGATCCCCAGCGACTGGCCCAGGATGAAGAGGCGGAAGTTGCGGTGCCGGAACGCCCGCAGGGAGTGGATCATCGGACGCAGCGTGACAGGTCACGCTGCGCGTGTCACCGGGTCGGCGTCAACCCAGCTTGCGCAGCTGCTCCTGGATCTTCTCCAGCGTGGCGCGGGAGCGCGCCAGCCGCTCCTTCTCCTGCGCAACGATCAGCGGCGGGGCGCGCTCGACGAAGCCCGGATTGCCGAGCTTGGCCTCGTACTTCGCGATCTCCGCCTCGACCTTGCCCTTCTCCTTGCCGAGACGCTCGCGCTCGGCCCCGGCGTCGATCTCGACCTTGAGCATGAGCTGCCAGGCGCCCACGATCGAGACCGGCGCGTCGAGCTTGGGGAGCTCGCGCTCGCTGATCACCTCGGAGATACGAGCGATCGCCATGAGATAGGGCGCGAAACGCGCGATCTTCTCGCGGTCGCCCGCGATGTAGAGCGGCAGGCGCTGGCCGGGCGCGACCCCCATGTCGGCGCGCAGGGTGCGACAGGCGTTGACGAGGTCCTTCAGCAGCACGATCTCCGCTTCCGCCGCCTCGTCGATCTTCCCGGGCTGCGGCACGGGATAGGACTGCATCATGATCGAGGGCCCGCTCTTTCCGGCGAGGGGCGCGACCCGCTGCCAGAGCTCCTCGGTGATGAACGGGATCACGGGGTGGGCGAGACGCAGGATCGTCTCCAGTACCCGCGCCAGCGTGCGGCGCGTGCCGCGCTGCGCGGCCTCGTCGCCGTTCGCGAGCTGGACCTTGGCGATCTCGACGTACCAGTCGCAGTACTCGTCCCAGGTGAGCTCGTAGATCTCCTGCGCGAGCCAGTCGAAGCGGTAGTCGCGGAAGCCGTCGCGCACCGCCTGCTCGGCGCGCTGCAGCCGGCTCACCATCCACCGGTCGGCGGCGGAGAGCGTCACCGGCGCCGATTCGTCCGTGCCCGTGTCCTTGCCCTCGCAATTCATCAGGACGAAGCGGCTCGCGTTCCACAGCTTGTTGCAGAAGTTGCGGTAGCCCTCGCAGCGGCCGAGGTCGAAATTGAGCGTGCGGGCGAAGGTGGCGAGGGACGCGAAGGTAAAGCGCAGCGCGTCCGCCCCGAACGCCGGAATCCCCTCGGGGAAATGCTGGCGCACGTATTTGTCGGCCTTGTCCTTGTGGTCGCCGCGCAGGAGACCGGAGGTGGACTTTTCGAGCAGGCGCTCGAACGTGATGCCGTCGATCAGGTCGAGGGGATCGAGCGTGTTCCCCTTCGACTTCGACATCTTCTCGCCCTCGGCGTCGCGCACGATCGCGTTGATGTACACGTGCCGGAACGGCACCCTGCCGGTGAAGTGCTGCGTCATCATGATCATCCGGGCGACCCAGAAGAAGATGATGTCGAAGCCGGTTACCAGCACCGACGAGGGCAGGAAGAGCTCCAGGTCCCGGGTTTTTTCCGGCCAGCCCAGGGTGGTGAAGGGCACGAGCGCCGAGGAGAACCAGGTGTCGAGGACGTCCGGGTCGCGCTCGAGCGTTCCCGTGTAGCCGCGCGCCGCGGCCTGGGTCCGCGCCTCCTGCTCGTCGCGGGCGACGTAGACCGCGCCGTCTTCGCCGTACCAGGCGGGGATCTGGTGGCCCCACCACAGCTGACGGGAGATGCACCAGTCCTGGATGTTCTCGAGCCAGTGGTTGTAGGTGCTCGTCCAGTGCTCCGGCACGAAGCGCACGGCGCCGGACGCGACGGCGGCGAGGCCGTTCTGGGCGAGATCGTCCATTTTCACGAACCACTGGTCGGTGAGCATGGGCTCGACGATCTCTTCGGTGCGGCCCGAGCGCGGCACGCGCAGCTTGTACGGCTTTTCCGAGACGAGCAGCCCGGCCGCGGCCAGGTCCTGGACGATGCGCGCGCGCGCATCGAACCGGTCGAGACCGCGGTAGCGCTCGGGGATCAGCTCGAAGGTCGAGTCCCCGCCCGCGGCCGAGCCATGGCCGCGCGCCGCGTCGTCGAGCGCCGACGACTTGAGCTTCGCCTGCAGCGTGAAAATGGAGATGAGCCCGCCGCACGGGGCGTCCGCGAGCTCGTTGTTCCGGTGCCGCGTCCAGATCTGGTAGTCGTTGAAATCGTGTGCCGGCGTCACTTTCACGCAGCCGGTCCCGAACTCGGCATCGACCGCCTCGTCCGCGATGACGGGGATGGACCGCTGGGCGAGCGGCAGGATGAGGCGCCTGCCGACGAGATCCTGGTAGCGCTCGTCGTCCGGGCTCACCGCGACCGCGACGTCGCCGAGCATCGTCTCGGGGCGGGTCGTCGCGACCACCACGCTGCCCGTGCCGTCCTCGAGCGGATAGCGTATCTCCCAGATCTTGCCGTTCTCCTCCTCGCTGTCGACCTCGAGGTCGGAAACTGCGGTGCCGAGCACCGGGTCCCAGTTGACGAGTCGCTTGCCGCGGTAGATGAGGCCCTGCTCGCGCAGCTGGACGAACACCTCCGCGACGGCCCGCGACATCTTCGCGTCCATCGTGAAGTAGCCCGCGCTCTGCCCCTCGGTGTCCGCGTAGGTCCAGTTGCACGAAGCGCCCATGCGCCGCATCTGGCGGGTGATGGTGGAGCCCGAGTGCTCCTTCCATTCCCAGACGCGCTTCACGAATCCGTCACGGCCCAGGTCGTGCCGGGACTTGCCCTCCGCCTGGAGCTGGCGCTCGACGACGATCTGCGTCGCGATGCCGGCGTGGTCGGTGCCGGCCACCCAGTTCGTGTTGTAGCCGCACATGCGGTGATAGCGCGTGAGCGCGTCCATCAGGGTCTGCTGGAAAGCATGACCCATGTGGAGCGTCCCGGTGACGTTCGGCGGCGGCAGCTGTATGCAGTACGAGGGCTTGCCCTCGTCCAGCGTGGCCTTGAAGTAGCCGTTGTCTTCCCAGAAGGGATACCAGCGCGCCTCGATGGTCGCGGGCTCGAAACTCTTGGCGAGTTCCATCTCGGTGGATGGCGGAGAAAAAGCGGCAATTATATCCGAGCCCGCCGCCTGCTCCCGCGGGCGCGCGTCGAGCCCCAGGCGCAGGTCCTTCAGCTGCGTGTTCAGCGATTCCTGGATCGAGGCGCGCACCATCGCGCCGATGTCAGCCTTGATGTCGGTCGTGATCTGCTTCAACGCCGCGTCGAGCGCGCCGCCGATCTCGGGCATGAACCGCTCCTGGAGCACCTCCGCGATGCGGCCGTCCAGGTCGCGCTGCAGCTTCTGGTAGACGCTGTGCTCGAGGTTCTGCACCTGCACCCGCGAGATCACTTCGCCGGCCTGCTCCTCGCGCGGGGCCTCGAACTCGACCGGCAGGAGACGGGCGGCCTCCTCCTCCGAGAGCTCGACCGGCTCGGTCAGCGTGGGCGCCTCGGCCGGCGCGGCGGCGTCGGGCGCGGCGACGGACTCCACGGCGTCCGTGAGCGTGGGAATCTCGTCCGCGACCGGGTCGGGTGCCGCGCGCGCCGCACGATGACGTCCGAGCAGGGCCTCCGCCCGACGCAGCAGATCGTCGTCGTCGTTGGGCTGGTCGGGGTTCTCTGGCATCGGCAAGCGGTCGACAGTCAGCGGCAGGCCGTCAACCGCGGATTTTATCCGCTAACCGCTCACTGCTCACCGCCTACTGCTCGCCGGTCTTGCTCAGGTCGTGCGTGCGGAGCTCGTAGCCGCGGTCGCGGTAGTGCCGGAAGCGCTCCCGCGCCTTCACCTTGTCGTCCTCGTCCAGCCCCACGATCTCGATCAGGCGGCGGAACCGGCTGAAAAACGCCGGCGAATCGGCGCGCAGGTTGATGAGGACCTCGTCGTGGGACGGCGTCTCGTCCCCGCAGTCGAAGAGCACCGGCGTCACCGCCGCCAGCGGATGGCGTGGCGTGCAGTGCGGGGTGAAGCCGAGGGCGGGATTCGTCCACAGCATCCGGTCGAAGCGCTGCGCGGTTTCCGCGTCGGGGCAGCACACGAAAACCTTGAGTCCCTGCGCGACCGCCTTCGCCGACAGGGTGCACGCCGTGCGCAGCTTGTCGCCCACGTTGGCGTAGAAGTCGATCTGCGTCATCGGCCGGTGACCAGTGATGAGTGACCAATGACCGGTAACACCCGAACCCTCAGCTCCGCCGCCTGGCGACGCGGTCGATCAGGAACTGCGTGAGCAGCGGTACCGGCCGGCCCGTCGCCCCCTTGTCCTTGCCGCTCTTCCAGGCGACCCCGGCGATATCGAGGTGGGCCCAGCGGTATTGCGCGGTGAAGCGCGACAGGAAGCACGCGGCGGTGACGGCGCCCGCGGGACGGCCGCCGATGTTGGCGAAATCGGCGAAATTGCTCTTCAGCTGCTCCTGGTAGTCGTCCCACAACGGGAGGTGCCAGGCCCGGTCGTGCGCCGCCGCGCCCGCTGCGGCGACCTCGCGCGCGAGCGCATCGTCGTTCGCGAACAGCCCCGCCGCGACGTGGCCGAGCGCGACCACGCACGCGCCGGTCAAGGTGGCGATGTCGATTACCGCCGCCGGCGCATGGCGCTCCAGGTAGGTGAGGGCGTCGCACAGGATGAGGCGCCCCTCGGCGTCGGTGTTGAGGATCTCCACCGTCTGTCCGGACAGGCTCTTCACGATGTCGCCGGGTCGGGTGGCGCGGCCGCCGGGCATGTTCTCGGTGGTCGGGATCACGCCGACGACGTTCACGGGCAGGCGCAGCGCGCCCACCGCCTGCAGCGTGCCGAGCACCGAGGCCGCGCCGCACATGTCGAATTTCATCTCGTCCATCTCGCCCGCCGGCTTGAGCGAAATGCCGCCCGTGTCGAACGTGATGCCCTTGCCCACGAGCGCGACCGGCTTGGCGCTCTTGGGGCCGCCGCGGTATTCCACGACGATCAGCTTCGGCGGCTCCGCGCTGCCCTGGGCGACCGCGAGCAGGGCGCCCATGCCGAGCTTTTCCATGTCCGCGCGCTCGAGGACCTGCGCCTTCATCCGGTGGCGTCGGGCAAGCGCGCGCGCCTCGTTCGCGAGGTAGGTGGGCGTGCACACGTTGGGCGGCAGATTGCCGAGATCCTTCGCGAGGCTCACGCCGCCCGCGATCGCGATCCCCTGCGCGAGCCCCGTGGCGGCGCGCCGCTGCGCGGCCCGGTCCGACACGACCAGCGTGACGCGCGCGAGGGGCGTCGCGGAGTCCTCGCTCTTGCTCTTCATCCGGGTGAAGCGATAGGCGCTCTCGAGCGCGACCATGGCGGCGTGGGAGGCCTTCCAGCCCGCGTCGCGACCGGCGACGGGGACGTCGGTCAGGTGTACCACCGCTTCTTCGGCGCCGGTGCCGTTCAACGTGCGCATCGCGGCCGCGACCGCGTCGCGATACTGCTTCTCGCGGAATTGCGCGGCGGCTCCGAGGCCCACCAGCAGCACGCGCTCGCACCCGATCCCGGGCACGTTGTGCAGCAGCAGCGTGCTCCCGGCCTTGCCCTGCATGTCGCCGCGGCGCACGACGCCGGAAAGAAAGCCCTGCGCCGCGCGATCCAGGCGCGCCGCGGGGGCCGAGAGCTGGCCCGATTCGTAGACGCCGGCCACGACGCAACCGTTGCGCAGCGTCTGCGGTGCCGTGCCTTTTATGCTAAATTCCACAGTGTGCTCCCTGTCGTCTAGAACTGATCGTCCAGAGCCGATTTTTCCCGCCGTTCCTTAGGCGGCCGATTATTCGCGAATAATCGGCGCCTTGTCAAAGCGAGCGCGCCCGGCATGATCTTCCGCAAGGCCCTTCTGCGTGAGCTGTTGATCGTCGCGAGCGCGACCTTCCTCGTGCTGCTCGCCATCGCCGTCACCACGCAGCTCGTGCGCCTGCTCGGGCAGGCGGCGGCCGGCTCGATCACCTCGATGGCGGTCATGGCGCTGCTCGGGTTCACCACGGTGAACTATCTGCCGATCCTGCTCTCGCTGACGGTGTTCATTGCGGTGCTGCTCACGCTCTCGCGCAGCTACCGCGACTCGGAGATGGTGGTGTGGTTCTCGAGCGGGGTCTCGCTCACCGAGTGGATACGCCCGGTCCTCGTCTTCGCGCTGCCGCTGGTAGCCGTCATCGCCCTGCTGTCCCTCACGCTCACGCCGTGGGCGGTCAAGATGAGCGAGGAGCTGCGCCGGCAGATGGACGCGCGCGACGACGTGTCGGCCATCTCGCCCGGCGTCTTTCGGGAATCGCGACAGGCCGAGCGCGTCTATTTCGTCGAGGAGGCGGTCGAGAGCCGCAACGAGGTGGCGAACGTCTTCGTGAGCTCGAGCCAGCACGCGAAGCAGGGCGTGATGGTGGCCGCGCGCGGCTTCCAGGAGACCGCGCCCAACGGCGACCGTTTTCTCGTGCTGCTGAACGGCCGACGCTACGAGGGCGAGCCCGGGACCGCCGAGTACAAGATCTACCAGTTCGAGCGCTACGCGATGCGCATCGACTCGCGCGAGGCCACCACCCAGCGCGCGCCGACCAGCAAGTCGGTGACCACGTGGTCACTGCTGGAAGACCCGACGCCCGCCAATCTCGCGGAGCTTTCGTGGCGCATCGGGCTGCCGATCTCCGGCCTCATCCTGGCGCTGCTCGCGATCCCGCTCTCGTTCGTCAACCCGCGCGCCGGGCGCTCGATGAACCTCGTGCTCGCGCTGCTGGTCTACACCATCTACAGCAATTTCCTGTCCATTTCGCAGGCGGGGATCGCGCAGTCGCGCATCTCGGTGGTGACCGGGCTGTGGGCGGTCCACGTCGTCATGCTGCTGCTCCTCGCGGTGATGTTCTACCGCCGGCTGATGGTGTTCTCGCTGTTCCGGCTGTTCCGATGAAGACGCTGCGCCGCTACCTCGCGACCGAGATCGTGGCCGCCACCGCGCTGGTGTTCGCCGCGCTGCTGATGCTGTTTGCGTTTTTCGACCTGATCGAGCAGATCAAGGACCTGGGGCGGGGCGCCTACAACCTGCGCCGGATCGTGTTCTACGTGCTGCTGCTGGTGCCGGATCACGTCTACGAGTTGTTCCCGATCGCGGCGCTGATCGGCACGCTGTTCGCGCTGGCGCAGCTCGTGGCGGGCTCCGAGTACACCGTGATGCGCACTTCCGGCGTTTCGATGCTGCGCTTTGCCGCGACGCTGGTCGTGATCGGCTTCGCGTTCGCCGTGCTGACCTTCGTGTTCGGGGAATTCATCGCGCCGCCCGCCGAGCGCTTCGCGCAGCGCGTGCGCTCGCAGGCGATCACCGGCCTCGTCGCCCAGGAGTTCCGCTCGGGCCTGTGGGTGAAGGACGACCGGAGCTTCGTCAACGTGTCGGAGGTGCTGCCCGATTCGAGCCTGAAGGGGGTGCGCATCTACGAGTTCGACGAGGGCTACCGCCTGCGCACGATCAGCTTCGCCGCCGCGGGCGACTACCAGGGCGGGCGCCGCTGGCTGCTGAAGGACATCACCCAGACGGCGTTCGCGGACATGAAGACGACGGTGAGCCGGATCGCGCAGGCGCACTGGGACTCGGTGCTCGACCCGACGCTGCTCGCCGTGCTCATGCAGAAGCCGGAAAAGATGTCGGCGTGGCGTCTCTACAACTACGCGCAGCACCTGCGCGAGAACCGGCAGAAGGCGCTGCGCTACGAGATCGCGCTGTGGTCCAAGATCACCTATCCGCTCGCCGTGCTGGTGATGATGGTGATCGCGCTTCCCTTCGCCCATTTCCAGAGCCGGCAGGCCGGCGTGGGCGCCAAGATTTTCGCGGGCATCATGCTCGGCCTCGCCTTCCATTTCCTGAACCGGCTGTTCTCGCACCTCGGGCTGCTGAACGACTGGCCCGCCTATGGCACCGCGATCATGCCGACCGTGATCTTCCTCTCGATCGCGATGGCCATGATGTGGTGGCTGGAGAGAAGATAGGGATCAGGGATGAAGGATGAGGGATGAAGAAAAATTTCCGAGCTAGTTCTGCTTAAGGCCCTCATCCCTCGGCCCTCCGCCTTCATCCCTGACTATTCTCGTTCCCGCCAGCCGGTCGTGCAGGTAGCGGCGCTCGGGGTCGACGAGCGCCCACAGAAAGCCCAGGCCGAAGAGCGCGCTGCCCGCAAGTGCAAACAGGTAGCGCGTGAGCGCCCTCCGCACCGTGAGCCGGTCGCCCTGGTCCGTCACGATCTTGAGCCGCCAGGTCTTCATCGGCAGCGTCTGGCCGCTGCGGTGCCAGTGCCAGGCGAAGTAGAGCGCGGTGAGCGCGATCAAGTAGAGCTGGAAGAGCGGACGCGCCGCGAGCGGATCGGCGCCGCCCGTCAGGACCACGAAGGGCGCCGCGCCCACCATGAGAACTGCCGCGAGCACCAGCGCTTCATAGACCAGGCAGGCGAGCCGCCGCGGCAGCGGCGCGGAAGGCGCGGCGGAAATCAGCGTGGCGCCGGGCTCACTTGCTGGCGGAGGTTTCCGCCGCAGGTGTCGTCGCGCCGGCGGAGTCGGGCGGGTCGGTGAGCGCGGGGTCGAGCGGAGCGCCCTGGCGCCGCTGCTGCTGCGCGAGCGACTTCTGGTAGCGCTGCCACTCGGTCGCCATCTCCTGGCGCTTGGTGGGCGGCAGCTTCTGCAGGCTCTGGTATTTCTCGCGCGCGGCCTTGCGCTCCTGCGGCGTGAGCTTCACCCATTCGATCATGCGCTTCTGGAGGCGCTGCTGCTCCTCGGGCTTCATCTTGGGATAGCGGCCCGCCACTTCCACCCACTTCTTGCGCCGCGTGGCATCCAGGTCCTCCCATTCGGGCTTGAGGGGCGCGAGCACCTGCTGCTGCGCCGGCGTCAGCTCCGACCAGGCCGGGCGTACGGGCTTCCTGACTTCAGGCTTGCTTTGCGCGGCGGCTGGGAGGACGAGGCAGAGCCAGAGGATCAGCGCCCAGGACGCTTTAACCATGAGTCGAAACCCTGGTCGAGGTACGCGTTGATCGGCAGGTCGTCGGTGAGAATGTTCACGTCGACGTCGAAGTCATTAGTTCCCCGCGTCTGCCAGTAAACGATGCCGCTCAGGCCTACGAGCAGCGCGAGAACGCCGACGAGGTAGCGCGCGCCCTGCGCGCGCTGTCCGCCGCGGCCGGAGACCAGGGCGCCCGCCCAGGCAAGGCCGAAGACGGGCTCGGGCTGGCGGTAGCGGGCGAGGGCTGCCTTGCGGGCGGTGGCGAGGCGCTCGCGCAGCGCCGGATCCAGGTTCTGCACCCCGTAATCCAGGTGTCCTACGATTTTTCCCGCCACTTCGTCGTCGGGCCGGTTCATAGCGTAATCCCCTGTTTTTTCAGCATCAATGCCAAGGCGTGCGTGGCCCGCGAGCAGTGTGTCTTCACACTTCCCTCCGAGCAACCCATGACCTTGGCGGCTTGCGCGACGTCCAGTTCCTCCCAATAACGCAGCAAAAACGCTTGGCGTTGACGCGCCGGCAGCTTTTCGAGGGCTTTTTCAATGAATCCAAGAACTTGGCTCCTCTCCAACTGCTCGGCGGGCGCCTGCGCGAATTGAGAGTCGTCGGCTACCTCCAAAGTTTCGAGCGGATCGGCGTCGTCCTCGGCGTCCGACCCCAGCAGGCTCGACACCGGCGTCGTCCAGATCGCGCGCACCTTCTGGCGCCGGTAGAAGTCCCGGATGGTGTTCTGGAGGATACGCTGGAACAGCAGCGGCAATTCCTCGAGCGGACGCCCGGAATAGCGTTCGGAGAGCTTCAGCATGGCGTCCTGCACGATGTCGAGCGCCAAGTGATCGTCGCGCACCGCGAACAACGCCTGCTTGTAGGCCCTGCGCTCGACTTCAGCGAGGAAGTCGGCCAGTTCTTTGTATGTGGCCAGTGTCCCGCCTTTGTGATCGTCCGCGCCATACCGGCGACATACGAATGACGATAACCTCCTCGCGCATCCCGCCGGGGTCGCGGCATCTTAGCAAAATTCACCGCCGCGGGCGGTCGCGGCACCGGCCGCGCGCCGCGTTGCTGCGACGCCACGGAAATCCCGACTTGCGCTCTATCCTTCTGTTTACAGGGCCGTTTTGCTTGACCTCCCGGCGCGCAACCGGTAATGTTTCAAGTTCCGCGTGGAATCCGGCATCTAGGTCATGGAACTCACTGGCGCTGAAATCACGGTGCGCTGCCTGCAGGAGGAGGGGGTCGAGTACGTGTTCGGCTACCCCGGCGGGGCCGTGCTCTTTCTTTACGACGAGCTCTTCAAGCAGGACAAGGTCAAGCACATCCTGGTGCGCCACGAGCAGGGCGCGGTTCACGCCGCCGACGGCTACGCCCGCTCGACCGACAAGGTCGGCGTCTCGCTGGTGACCTCGGGCCCGGGCGTCACCAATGCGGTGACCGGGATCGCGACCGCCTACATGGATTCCATCCCGCACGTGATCATCACCGGCCAGGTGCCGACCCACGCGATCGGGCTCGACGCATTCCAGGAATGCGACACGGTGGGCATCACCCGCCCGTGCGTGAAGCACAACTTCCTGGTGAAGGACGTCAAGGACATCGCCTCGACGATCAAGAAGGCGTTCTACATCGCCGCCACCGGGCGCCCGGGTCCGGTCGTCGTCGACATTCCGAAGGACGTCACGACCGACAAGGCCGAGTGGAGCTATCCGCGCACGCTGGAGATGCGCTCGTACAACCCGGTCGTCAAGGGACACAGCGGGCAGATCAAGAAGGCCATCCAGGCGCTCATGAAGGCGAAGCGCCCGATGATCTACACCGGCGGCGGCGTGGTGCTCGGCGGCGCCTCCGAGGAGCTCGCGAACCTGGTGCGGATGCTCGGGTTCCCGTGCACCAACACGCTGATGGGCCTCGGGGCCTACCCGGCCACCGACCGCCAGTTCGTCGGCATGCTGGGCATGCACGGCACCTACGAAGCGAACATGGCCATGCAGCATTGCGACGTGCTGCTCGCGATCGGGGCGCGCTTCGACGACCGCGTGATCGGCAACCCGAAGCATTTCTTCGCCGAGCCGCGCACCATCATCCACATCGACATCGATCCTTCGTCGATCTCGAAGCGCGTGCGGGTCGACGTGCCGATCGTGGGCAACGTGCGCGAGGTGCTGAAGGACCTCATCCGGCAGCTCGAGTCCGCCCGCGAGCGCCCGGACCAGGAGGCGCTCAAGACCTGGTGGACCCAGATCGAGCTCTGGCGCTCGCGCGATTGCCTCAAATACGACCGCGCCAGCGCGATCATCAAGCCGCAATTCGTGATCGAGAAGCTCTACGAAATCACCGGCGGCGACGCGTACGTGACCTCCGACGTCGGCCAGCACCAGATGTGGGCGGCGCAGTTCTACAAGTTCACCCGGCCGCGGCGCTGGATCAACTCCGGCGGTCTGGGCACGATGGGCTTCGGGCTGCCGGCGGCAATGGGCGTGCAGCTCGCGCATCCCGGCTCGACGGTCGCCTGCGTCACGGGCGAGGCCTCCATCCAGATGTGCATCCAGGAGCTCTCGACCTGCAAGCAGTACCGGCTGCCGATCAAGGTGCTGAACCTCAACAACAAGTACATGGGCATGGTGCGCCAGTGGCAGGAGTTCTTCCACGGCAACCGCTACGCCGAGTCGTACATGGACGCGCTGCCGGATTTCGTGAAGCTCGCCGAGTCCTATGGGCACCGCGGGATGAAGATCGAGAAGCCCGAGGACGTCGAGCCGGCGCTGAAGGAGGCGTTCGCGCGCAAGGACGAGCTCGTGTTCATGGATTTCATCACCGACCAGACCGAGAACGTGTTTCCGATGGTGCCGGGGGGCAAGGGCCTGTCGGAGATGATCCTGGTATGAGGCACATCATCTCCGTCCTGCTCGAGAACGAGGCCGGCGCACTCTCGCGCGTGGCGGGGCTCTTTTCCGCGCGCGGCTACAACATCGAGTCGCTGACCGTGGCGCCGACGGAGGACGCAACGCTCTCGCGCATGACCATCGTCACCACCGGCTCCGACGAGGTGATCGAGCAGATCACCAAGCAGCTGAACAAGCTGATCGACGTGGTCAAGATCATCGATCTCTCCGACGGCGACCACATCGAGCGCGAGCTGATGCTCGTCAAGGTGCGCGCGGTGGGCAAGGATCGCGAGGAGATGAAGCGCATGGCCGACATCTTCCGCGGCCGCATCATCGACGTCACGGACAAGGACTACACGATCGAGCTGACGGGCACCGGCTCCAAGCTGGACGCCTTCCTGAAGGCGCTCGACCGCGGGGCGATACTGGAAACCGTGCGCACCGGGGCCTCGGGCATCGGCCGCGGCGAGCGGGTATTGAGAATCTAGCGGGCCAGCCATGAGCTGTGAGCTGTGGGCCTCGAGCTCATAGCTCAGAGCTCACGGCTCGCAGCTAATCCACAGGGATGGGAACATCATGAAGATCTATTACGACAAGGACGCCGACCTTTCGCTCATCAAGCGCAAGCAGGTGGCGATCATCGGTTACGGCTCGCAGGGGCACGCCCACGCCAACAACCTGAAGGACTCGGGCGTGAAGGTGACGGTGGGCCTGCGCAAGGGCGGCGCCTCGTGGAACAAGGCGAAGAAGGCGGGCCTCGCGGTGAAGGAGGTCAAGGACGCCGTGAAGAACGCCGACGTGGTGATGATCCTGCTCCCCGACGAGCACCACGCCGAGATCTACGCGCGCGACATCGGGCCCAACATGAAGAAGGAAGCCGCCCTCGCCTTCGCGCACGGCTTCAACATCCACTTCCGGCAGATCGAGCCGCGGCCCGATCTCGACGTCATCATGATCGCCCCCAAGGGGCCCGGGCATCTCGTGCGCTCGACCTACACGCAGGGCGGCGGGGTGCCCTCGCTCATCGCGGTCAGCCAGGACTCGAGCAAGAAGGCGCGCGATATCGCGCTCTCCTATGCCGCCGCGATCGGCGCGGCGCGCGCCGGCGTGATCGAGACCACCTTCCGCGAGGAATGCGAGACCGACCTCTTCGGCGAGCAGGTGGTGCTGTGCGGGGGCCTCACCGCGCTGATCCAGGCCGGCTACGATACCCTGATCGAGGCCGGCTACGCGCCCGAGATGGCGTATTTCGAGTGCGTGCACGAGGTGAAGCTCATCGTCGACCTCATCTACGAGGGCGGCATCGCCAACATGCGCTACTCGGTGTCGAACACCGCCGAGTACGGCGATTTCACGCGCGGGCCGCGCATCGTCAACGACGCGACGCGCGCCGAGATGAAGCGGATCCTCGCCGAGATCCAGAGCGGCCAGTTCGCCAAGGAGTTCATCCTCGAGAACCGGGCCGGCGTTCCCACCATGAAGGCGATGCGTCGCAATGCCGCCCAGCATTCGGTCGAGGTCGTGGGCGCGAAGCTCCGCGACATGATGCCGTGGATCAGGAAGAACCGGCTGGTCGACCAGTCCAAGAACTAGTCGCGCGCTGCGCGGTCACACATGGCGGTATTCCGATGAGCGAGCAAAGCGAAAACCGTCCGTCGCACCTGGCGTTGGAGCGCGCGCGGGCGGACGACTATCCGCATCCCATCATCGCGCGCGAGGGCTGGCCGTTCCTCGCGATCGGCCTCGCCGCCGCCGCGCTGGCCCACTTCGCGTTCGGCCCCTGGTGGGCGACCCCGCTGTGGCTGCTGCTCGTCTTCATGGTCCAGTTCTTCCGCGACCCGCCGCGCAAGGTGCCGAGCGATCCCAAGGCGGTGCTCTCGCCCGCGGACGGGCGCATCGTCGCCGTGGAGCGCTCGCGCGATCCGTACCTCGAGCGCGAGGCGGTGAAGGTCAGCGTGTTCATGAACGTCTTCAACGTCCACTCCAACCGCAGCCCGGTGGACGGCGAGGTGCGCGACACCTGGTATCACCTCGGCAAGTTCTTCAACGCGGCGCTCTCGAAGTCCTCGCTCGAGAACGAGCGCTCGGCGCTGTGGATCCGCACGCCCTCGGGCAACGACGTGACCTGCGTCCAGATCGCGGGGCTGATCGCGCGGCGCATCCTGTGCTACGCGCGCGCGGGCCAGCGCCTGCGCCGCGGGGAGCGCTTCGGCTTCATTCGCTTCGGCTCGCGGGTCGACGTCTACCTGCCGGTCGGGGCGCGCCCGGTCGCGAGCGTGGGCGACAAGGTGTACGCAACCGAGACGGTGCTCGCCGTTTTTCCGTGAGGCGCTGGCGCTAGGCGGCAGGCACCGGGCAGTACCTGGGGGGAGTAACGTGTCGGCAGCGATCCGCTCACCGCTCACCGCTCACTGCTGAGCGCATGTACGAGCCGCGCGAAAGCAAGCTGTTCATCAAGTCGCGATTCGCGCGGCGCGGCATCTACTGGCTGCCCAATCTCTTCACCCTCGCGGCGCTGTTCTCCGGCTTCTATGCCATCGTGCAGGCGATGAACGGGCGCTTCGAGTACGCCGCCATGGCCATCTTCGTGGCGATGGTGCTCGACGGGCTCGACGGCCGCATCGCCCGCCTGACGCGCACCCAGAGCGCGTTCGGCGCCGAGCTCGACAGCCTGTCCGACATGGTGTCCTTCGGCGTGGCGCCGGCGCTGGTGGTCTACGTGTGGGCGCTGTCGGATTTTGCCGGGTTGAAGAACATCCCCCTGCTCGGGCCGTGGCTCACGCCCAAGCTCGGCTGGATCGCGGCCTTCATCTATTGCGCGTGCGCGGCGCTCCGGCTCGCCCGCTTCAACACCACGCTCGACGTCGCGGACAAGCGCTTCTTCCAGGGGCTGCCCAGTCCGGCGGCGGCGTGCGTGGTGGCGGGACTGGTGTGGGCGATGAACGAGTACCAGGTGCGGGGCGCCGACGTGAAATGGCTGGCGTGGGCGCTCACCGTGTTCGCGGGCCTCACCATGGTCAGCAACTTCAAGTTCTACAGCGGCAAGGACATCAACCTGCGCAAGAGCGTCCCGTTCTCGGTCGTGGTGGCGATCGCGCTGGGCATCGTGGTGCTGGTGAGCTTCGCCAGCACGCTCCCGGAACTTTTGTTCCTGCTCTCCATGAGCTACGCCCTGTCGGGCTACGCGATCTGGCTCTGGGAATTGAGCAAGCGCCGGGCGCGCGCGGGCCGCGCACCGCCCCCCGCAAACGTGTGAGAATCGCCGGCTTCCGGCCGCTTTTCGCGCGATCGGCCCGCCTTGCGGCCGCCGGTGAAAGCCTATATATTCCTGCATCATGACGTTCCAGCAGGCATCGCGGAACTTTCGTTCCGGTCTCCTCTCCGGCCTTCTCCTGGCCGGCCTGCTGCTGCGCCCCCGCGGCGCATAATTCAAACTCCCACATCTGTCGTACCCTCGCGCGCAGCCCGGCGCGGGAAAGATCATTTCGCCGCGCGGCCCAGGCCGCGGGGCCCAGTTGAACGGAGAGCGTCATGACCAAGGAAAAGTTGATCATTTTCGACACGACCATGCGCGACGGCGAGCAGAGCCCCGGCGCCTCGATGACGAAGGAGGAGAAGCTGCGCATCGCGCGCCAGCTCGAGCGCATGCGGGTGGACGTCATCGAGGCGGGCTTTCCCGCGGCGAGCGACGGCGACTTCGACGCAGTGCAGGCGGTAGCAGGCATCATCAGGGACAGCACGGTGTGCGGCCTCGCGCGCGCCAACGAGCTCGACATCCGGCGCTGCGGCGAGGCGGTGCGCGGCGCGAAGAGCCCGCGCGTGCACACCTTCCTCGCGACTTCCCCCATCCACATGGAGAAGAAGCTGCGCATGGAGCCCTCGCAGGTGATCGAGCAGGCCGTGCGCGCGGTTCAGCAGGCGCGCGGTTACACCGACAACGTCGAGTTCTCCCCCGAGGACGCGGGCCGCTCGGACATCGACTTCCTGTGCCGCATCCTCGAGCGCGTGATCAAGGCCGGCGCGACCACCATCAACATTCCCGACACCGTCGGCTACACGCTGCCCGAGCACTTCGGCGGGCTCATCCGGACGCTGCGCGAACGCATACCCAATTCCGACAAGGTGATCTGGTCGGTGCATTGCCACAACGACCTCGGGCTCGCGGTGGCGAACTCGCTCGCCGCCGTGCTGAATGGCGCGCGGCAGGTGGAGTGCACGGTGAACGGCCTGGGCGAGCGCGCGGGCAACGCGGCACTCGAGGAGATCGTGATGGCGGTGCGCACGCGCCAGGACATGTTCGGTTGCGATACGGCGATCGACACCACGCAGATCGTCCCGGCGAGCCGCCTCGTCTCGGGCATCACCGGCTTTCCGGTGCAGCCCAACAAGGCGATCGTGGGCGCCAACGCGTTCGCGCACGAAGCGGGCATCCACCAGGACGGGGTGCTGAAGAGCCGCGACACCTACGAGATCATGAGCGCGCAGGACGTCGGCTGGAACGCGAACCGCCTCGTGCTCGGCAAGCACTCCGGGCGCAACGCGTTCCGCCAAAGGCTGACCGACCTCGGCATCCAGCTCGAGTCCGAGGAGGCGCTGAACGCCGCCTTCAAGCGCTTCAAGGACCTCGCCGACAAGAAGCACGAGATCTTCGACGAGGACCTGCAGGCGCTGATCACCGAGGAGACGAGCGACCAGGTCGAGAGCGAGCACTTCCGCCTCGTCTCGCTCACCGCGCACTCCGAGACCGGCGAGTCGCCCTTCGCAAAGATCGTGGTGTCCGAGAACGGGAAGGAGAAGCGCTCGGAGGCACAGGGCAGCGGCCCGGTGGACGCTTCCTTCAAGGCGATCGAGGGCATCGCAAAGAGCGGCGCCGAGCTGCTGCTCTACTCGGTGAACGCGATCACGACCGGCACCGACGCGCAGGGCGAGGTGACGGTGCGGCTCTCCAAGGAGGGGCGTATCGTGAACGGGCAGGGCGCCGACACCGACATCGTCGTCGCCTCGGCGAAGGCGTATTTGAACGCGCTGAACAAGCTGCACTCCAACGCGACGCGGGTGAACCCGCAGGTGTAGCTAGCGGGGGCCGGGCGCCTCGAGGCGCCCGCGGCTCACGACGTTCTTCACGCCGGTTACCCTGCCCGCGACTTCGAGCGCGTCCGTTGTTTCCTGGCGGTCGTCGACGAGCCCGCTCAGCGTGACTTCGCCGTCGCGGGCCGAGATCGCGACCTGGAGCTTCGCCGTGCGCTCGTCCTGGCGCAGCGCGGCGCGCACGTGCGCCTCGAGCGCGAGATTGCGGAAGACGCGCAGGGATTCCGCGGTCTCCTGGAAGTTGGCGTCGTCGAGCAGGTCGAGGATGCTGTCGGCGCACTCCTCGATGGTGAGCCGCTCGGTGTTCAGGACCAGGTCGTAATTCTCGGAGTCCTGCCAGTTGACGCCGAAGTGCCGGCGCGTGATCGCGCCGTGCGCCTCCTCCGACATGCGGATCTCGTTTTCGACGAACTCGCGGTCGTCGGTGTTCAGGCGCTCCAGCATGCGCTGGACGCGCACCTCGAACGGGGCGCACACGCGCACCGAGACCACGTGCGGCACCGGCCGCAGCAGGTGCGTCGCCCCCCAGCCGCGGATCACCGCCACGCGCCCGCTTTCGGCGAGCGCAAAGGTTTCGTCGGCGGTGTAGATCGAGAGGCTCGTGTGGTCGGTGGTCAGACGCTCCCAGATGCCGGCCTTGCCCTCGAGAAAGCGGATGACGTGGCTCTTGCGCACCCGCATCTTGCTCGCGAGGTTGTCGATGATCTCGTGGTGTATGACCTGCCGGCCCAGCCGGTCGGCCACCGCAGCGGCAACGTCCTTGCCGAGCGATCCCATCTCGCGCGTCATGGCAACGAACGGCATGAAGCTCCTCCGACACTCGTCTCGTTGCATTCGAGAATAGCACGCTGCAACGCCGGCCAGAGCTTCCCGGCGGGCAATGCGTCACAATAGCGGTATGGCGAAGTGGCTGATCACGCTCGGCATCATCCTCGTCGTGCTCGGCGTGCTGTGGCCGTTGCTCGCGAAGCTCGGGCTCGGCAGCCTGCCGGGCGACATCCGGGTCGAGCGCAAGGGCTACTCGTTCTACTTCCCGCTCACGACGAGCATTGTTGTCTCGCTCGTGATCACGCTCGTCCTCTGGATATTCCGCAGGTAGCCGGTTCACCGCGACCGGGGCACGGGGGAACGGGAAGGCTCCGCTGGATCTGCCGGCAGGGGCCCGTTCCTCCGTTCATTCGGCGAGCTTCAGCGCGACCTGCGCGAGGCGCCGGCCGAGCGCGATACAGAGCTTCCTTTCCTGCTCGGAAATCGGGTGCTCGTTGGCGATCCCGGAATGATGGCTGGCACCGTAGGGGGTTCCGCCCGCCGTCGTTGAAAAGAGCTCAGGTTCCGAATACGGCAGCCCGACGATCACCATGCCGTGATGGAGCAGCGGCAGCATCATCGAGACGAGGGTCGCCTCCTGGCCGCCGTGCAGGCTTGCGGTGGAGGTAAACACGGCGGCCGGCTTGCCGGCGAGGCGGGCCTTCAGCCAGAGCTCCCCGGTCGAATCCCAGAAATACTTCATCGATGCCGCCATGTTGCCGAAGCGCGTCGGCGAGCCCACGGCAATGCCCGCGCATTCCTCCAGGTCGCGCAGCTCCGCGTAGGGCGCGCCGCTCACCGGCACCGCGGGCTCGGTCGCCTCGCTCGTCGCCGACACCTTGGGGACGGTGCGCACGCGCGCTGCCGCGCCGTGCACCTCGCCCACGCCGCGCGCGACGAGCTGCGCCATCTCGCGCACCGCGCCGGTGTGGCTGTAATAGAGAACGAGGATTTCCTTCATCGCGCCGGGACCGTGCCCGAATGAGTATTATATTGAGCCGTGTTGAATCTCGCCCAGACGCCGCCGCTCGCGGACTTCCTGCGCCTCCTGTGGCGGCGCTTCGACGATGACCGCTGCATGCAGATCGCGGCGAGCCTGACGTTCACGACGCTCCTTGCGCTCGTCCCCATCATCACCGTCGCGCTGACGGTGATCTCGGCCTTCCCCGTGTTCAGCGAGCTGATGGCGCACCTCGAGACGTTCCTCGTGGAGAACGTCCTGCCCGAGTCCGCGCGCACCATCGTGTTCTACACCCAGGAGTTCGCGGAGAACGCGGCCAGGCTGACCGCGCTGGGCCTCATCTTCCTGTTCGTGACCTCGATCATCGTGCTGATGACGATCGACCAGGCCTTCAACGAGATCTGGCGCGTGCCGCGCGCGCGCGGCCCCGTCCAGCGCGTCTTCATCTACTGGACGCTGCTCACGCTGGGTCCGGTGCTGATCGGGGCGAGCCTGTCGCTCACCTCCTGGGTCGTGAGCGTCTCCCTCGGGCTGGTGCAGGACGTGCCGTACGCCGGAAAGGTGCTGCTCCGCATCGTTCCGATGCTGCTCACCGCCGGCGCATTCGCGCTGCTCTATGCGACGCTGCCCAACCGCCGCGTGCTCGTGCGCGACGCGCTGACCGGCGGGTTCCTCGCCGCGGTCGTGTTCGAAGCGGTGAAGCTGGGCTTCGCGGTCTACATCACGCAGTTCCCGACCTACACGCTGGTCTACGGTGCGTTCGCCGCCGTGCCCATCTTCCTCCTGTGGATCTATCTCTCGTGGCTGGTCGTGGTGCTGGGCGCCGCCGCGACGGCGGTGCTGCCCGAGTGGCGCGAGCGCACGTCGCATTCCGCGGCCGTGCCCGGCGTGCAGTTCCTCGACGCGCTGCAGGTCCTGCGGATCCTGTGGGAAGGGAGCCTCGCCGGAGAGGTGGTGAGAGAGCGCCGCCTGCACGGCGCGGTGAAGCTTCCCTACGACCGGCTGGAAGCGATGCTCTACACCATGAGCGAGGCAGGCTGGGTGAAGCGCGTCTCTGGCGGCTGGGCGCTGGCGCGCGGGGCGCCCGCGATCAGCGTCGCGGAGGTCTACCGCCAGTTCGTGTTCCGGGGCGGCGACGAGCCGCGCCTGCGGCAGTCCGGGCATGGCCTCGATCAGATCGCCTCGTCGCTCGCGGGCGACCTCCCCGAGAATTTCCAGATCTCGCTCGCGGAGCTTTTCGCGCAGGCGGCGCCGGAAAAGGAGGAGGAAGCGCGGGAATGAAAAGAGCCGAGGAAACGCCGCGTCAGTTCAGACCTGCCCTGGCGTCCGCGGCGTAGTGCCAGTCGCGCTGCCAGGCGCGCTCGACCAGCGCCGGATACTCGCCGCGGCCGAGGCTGCCGTTGTAGCGGCCGAGCGCGCGAAAGAGGTCGCCGCGTTCCATGTCGAGGTAGTGCCGCAGGATCACGCAGCCGTAGCGAAGATTGGTGCGCAGGTGGAAGAGGTTGTCGTCCTTGTTGCCGATCAGCCGCGCCCAGAAGGGCATCACCTGCATGTAACCGCGCGCGCCCGAGACCGAGACCGCATACTTGCGGAAGTTGCTCTCGACCTGGATCAGGCCGAGCACGAGCTGCGGATCGAGCCCCGCGCGCTTCGCCTCGTAGTGGACGGTGACCAGGAATTCCTCACGCGCCGTCCGGTCGGGCACGCGCCCGGCGAGCTTGCGCGACATCGCGGAGAGCCACGCGCGCGCCTCGCCTTCGGTCGAGAACGCGAGGATGGGCACGGCATGGTCGGAGATCGACTTCGAGAGCGCGGCCTGGACGCTCGCGGCAAGCGGCTCGTAGAGCTGTCCCCCGCCGAGGACGTTGGCGGGCAGCGCGAGCGCAAGCAAGAACAGAAGACGGACCTTCAATGGGTCCACCAGAAATCGGGGGAGCACGCGGGGGCCGAGCCCCCTTGTTCATAGCTTCTTATTCCCCCCACACCTTCGATCTTACAAGATTGACGGCCTCCTGCAAGGCGACCGGCTCGGCCTTCGCATCGCGCCGGCCCTGGTATTCGACGGTTCCGCTCTTGAGGCCGCGCTCGCCGATCACGAGGCGGTGCGGTATGCCGATCAGCTCGCAGTCCGAGAGCATCACGCCGGGGCGCTCGTCGCGGTCGTCGAGCAGCACGTCCACGCCGGCGGCGGCGAGCTCGTCGTAGAGGCGCTGCGCGGTTTCGCGCACCTGACTGCTCCGCGCGGCGCCGAGCGGCACCACGGCGAGATCGAACGGCGCCATCGCGCGCGGGAAGATGATGCCGCGCTCGTCGAAGTTCTGCTCGATGGCGGCGGCGACGATGCGCGTCACGCCGATCCCGTAGCAGCCCATCTCCATGAGCTGCGGCTTCCCTGCTTCGTTGAGGAACGTGAGCTTCATCGGCTCGGAGTACTTGGTGCGCAGCTGAAAGATGTGGCCGACCTCGATGCCGCGGCAGATCTCGAGCCGGCCCTTGCCGTCGGGGCTCGGGTCGCCGGCGACGACGTTGCGGATGTCCGCGTAGGGCGGCTCCGGGAAGTCGCGGCCCGCATTCGCCCCCGTATAGTGGAAGCCGTCCTCGTTGGCGCCGATCGCAAGATCGCCCATCGCGGCGACTGCCCGGTCGGCGACGATGGTGCCCTTGAAGCCCAGCGGCCCGAGCGAGCCGGGATCGGCGCCGAACGCCGCGCGGATCGCGGCCGCGGAGGCGAACGCAAGCGGCTGCTTGACCTGCGCGAGTTTGCCGGCCTTGACGGCGTTCAGCTCGTGATCGCCGCGTACCAGCAGCAGCGCCGGCTGGCCGTCGGCGCCGTCGACCACCACCGCCTTGACGGTCTTCTCGGGCGGGAGCTTCAGGAACGCGCACAGCTCGGCGATCGTCTTCACCCCTGGCGTGGCGACTTTCTGCAGCGCCGCGGCGGCCGCCGGGCGCGCCGCGCCCGGCGCGAGCGCCTCGGCGAGTTCGACGTTCGCGGCGTAGTCGGAGTCCGGGCAGTACGCGATCGCGTCCTCGCCCGAGTCGGCCAGCACGTGGAACTCGTGGGAGCCGGTGCCGCCGATCGCGCCGGTGTCGGCAGCCACCGCGCGAAACTTCAGGCCCAGCCGCGTGAAGATGCGCGAATAGCAGTCGTACATTCCGCGATAGATTGCATCGAGGCTCGCCTTGTCGACGTGGAAGGAATAAGCGTCCTTCATGATGAACTCACGCCCGCGCATGACGCCGAAGCGGGGCCGGATCTCGTCGCGGAACTTGATCTGGATCTGGTAGAGGTTGAGGGGCAGCTGCCGGTAGCTCTTGACGTCGCGGCGCACGATGTCGCTCACCACCTCCTCGTGCGTGGGGCCGAAGCAGAAATCGCGCTGGTGGCGGTCCTTGAAGCGCAGGAGCTCGGGCCCGTACTGCTCCCAGCGCCCGGATTCCTGCCAGAGCTCCGCGGGCTGCACCGCGGGCATCAAAAGCTCGATCGCGCCCGACGCGTTCATTTCAGAGCGCACCACCGCTTCGACCTTGCGCAGGACGCGGAGCCCCAGGGGCATCCAGGTATAGACGCCGCTCGTCAGCCGCCGGATCAGGCCGGCGCGCAGCATGAGGCGATGGCTCAGGACCTCCGCCTCGGCGGGATCCTCGCGGGACGTGGAGATGAAGAACTGCGAGACGCGCATGTGTGGCAGCTCGGGCAAAAGGTGTTTATTCTACCGGGCTTCGGTGCAGCGCCAAGGTGCGGCGGGAACGATGAGCCTCGCGTGGTTGTGGCGGCGGGCGGTGAACGACAGCGGCTCGGTGTACATCACCGAGCGCTTCGGCGTGCGCTCGCTCCACATCGGCAGCTCGACCATCCAGAGCTCGATGCGCCTTGCGCGGCCCAACGACCTGGAGCTCGCATACACCCGCAGCATGATGGCGTTCCTCCTCTTCAACGAGCGGCCGCGGCGCGTGTTGATGATCGGGCTCGGCGGCGGCTCGCTCGCCAAGTTCGCATACCACCGGCTGCCGGGGGCGAAGATCGAGGTCGTCGAGGTGAGCCCGCAGGTGGTCGCGACGGCGCGCCAGTATTTCCAGGTTCCCGCGAACGACCATCGGTTCGCGGTGCTGATCGGCGACGGCGCCGAGCGCATCACGCAGGCGGAAGAGGGCGCCGACGTGATCCTCGTGGATGGCTACGACGCCGATTCGCAGGTGGCGGAGCTCTCCTCGCGCGCCTTCTACGACGCGTGCCGACGGCACCTCGACGAGCGCGGCGTGCTGGTGGTGAACCTGTGGGGCAGCGACCGCCGGTTCAACGAGTTCGTGGAGCGCATCGAGCAGGCGTTTCCCGCGGGCACCCTGTGCCTGCCGGCGGAGCGCCCGGGCAACGTGATCGTGTTCGCATTTCGCGATCCCCCGGGCAGCCCGCGCTGGGACGACCTCGAGCGCAAGGCGCGGGAGCTCGAGGCCGCCTACGGGCTGGAGTTCGGCCGTTTCGTGCGGAGCCTGCGCAAGATGAATCGCTGCGATGCCGAGCGTCTCCACGTCTCGCCCGCCGGCCACGCCGCCTGAAGCGCGCAGGCTTTGTTTGGGCGCCGAATTATGAAAAAATCGTGCCAAGAGAACAGCAGGTCCGGGGGTTGCGATGATCGATCGAGATGGCTACCGCCCCAACGTCGGCATCATCCTATGTAACTGGAAGAACGAGGTTTTCTGGGGCAAGCGCATCCGAGAGCACTCCTGGCAGTTCCCGCAGGGCGGCATCAAGCATGGCGAGCGGCCGCAGGTCGCGATGTACCGGGAGCTGAAGGAGGAGGTCGGGTTGAATCCGCACCACGTTCGCATCCTCGGACGCACCCGCGAATGGCTGCGCTACGACGTGCCGGAGCAGTGGCTGCGGCGCGAATGGCGCGGCAATTATCGCGGGCAGAAGCAGATCTGGTTCCTGCTGCGGCTCGTCGGGCGCGATTGCGACGTATGCCTGCGCGCCTCGCGCAAGCCGGAGTTCGACGCCTGGCGCTGGAGCCAGTACTGGACGCCGATGGAGTCGGTGATCGAGTTCAAGCGCGACGTCTACCAGAAGGCGCTCGAAGAGCTCGCGCCGTACCTGATGCGGCGCTCCGGCCGATCGAAGCGGCGCGCGACCGAGCTCGAGGAAGCGGAAGCGATCGCCGAGCGGAACTGAGCGGAACCGGGCGCGGACCAACCCATTCCGGAGGCCCGCATGTTGAGAGACTACGCACCGTTGCCCGCGCTCATGCTGCAGGCGGGCGTTGCCTACGCGCGGCCGAACCAGCAGCTCCCGGAGAAGGTCGACCTGGAGGATGCCGCCGTCCAGGTGATGACCGACTTCCAGTTCGTGACCGCCGTCATCATCCTTCCCGGCGATACCGTGGACGAAGCCCATGCGCGCATGATCCAGCGCGGCGTGCGCCTGCTGCTGGTGGTGGATCAGAACCGCAACGTGCTGGGCCTCATCACGGCGACCGACATCCTCGGCGAGAAACCGGTGCAGGCGGCAGGAGAACGGGGCATGCGACGCGGCGAGCTGCAGGTGCGCGACATCATGACGCCGCAGGAGCGTCTGGAGGTGCTCGATCTCACCGCCGTGCGCGCTGCCCGCGTGGGCCACATCGTCGCGACGCTGCAGAAGTCGGGCCGCCAGCACGCGGTCGTGGCGGAGCACGACGGCAGGGGCCGGCAGACCGTGCGCGGACTGTTCTCGGCCACGCAGATCGCGCGCCAGCTCGGCGTCACCGTACAGACGAGCGAAGTCGCCCGCACGTTCTCCGAGATCGAGGCCGCCCTGGTCAAATAAGGGGTTCTATTGACAGTTGTGCGGGGCGTGCCTATAGTAGATCGAGGTATTAGACTTAGTCTAAACCGTCTCCGCTGCCTGCTTGCAGACCCGCGCCACAGGTTGCGGTTCATTGTTCCAATACTCTGAATCCAAGGAGAAAACAATGGCAGCTCTCAAGGGCTCCAAGACGCACGACAACCTGAAAGCCGCGTTTGCCGGGGAATCCCAGGCCAACCGCCGCTACCTTTATTTCGCAGCGAAAGCCGACGTCGAAGGCCAGAACGACGTCGCCGCCGTGTTCCGCTCCACCGCGGAAGGCGAGACCGGCCATGCGCACGGGCACCTCGAGTATCTCGAGACGTGCGGCGATCCGGCCACCGACCTGCCGTTCGGCAAGACGCGCGAGAACCTGAAGACGGCGATCGCCGGCGAAACGCACGAGTACACCGACATGTACCCGGGCATGGCGAAGACCGCGCGTACCGAAGGCCACAGCGAAATCGCCGACTGGTTCGAAACCCTGGCGAAGGCCGAGCGCTCGCACGCGAACCGCTTCCAGAAGGCGCTCGACGCGCTGGCGGACTGAAGGGCAAGGCGGAAGGATGAAGGCGGAAGGCGGCGACCCGCTTTCCGCTTTTTTCATGGTTCGTCCCTCAATCTTCGTGCATCGAGGTCAGCATGACCGTGCGTGAAGGGAGCCTCGACGCCCCCACGCGGCACCCGCTCGACTGGAAGTCCCCGGAGTTCTACGACGCGGCGCGCGTGGAGCAGGAGCTCGGCAGGATTTTCGAGATCTGCCACGGCTGCCGCCGCTGCGTGAACCTGTGCACCGCCTTTCCGCGCCTGTTCGATCTCATCGACGAAGGACCCACCGGCGAGCTCGACGGCGTGCCCAAGGAGCGCTATCGCGAGGTGGTCGATCAGTGCTACCTCTGCGACATGTGCTACATGACGAAGTGCCCGTACGTGCCGCCGCACCCGTGGAACGTCGACTTTCCGCACGTCATGCTCAGGGCGAAGGCGGCGGCGTTCCGGAAGGACGGCGCGAAATTCCGCGATCGCCTGCTCTCGAGCACCGACGCGCTGGGCAAGCTCGCGACGATCCCCGTCGTCGTACAGTTCGTGAACACCGCCAATCGCAACGCGCTCGCGCGCGGCGCCATGGAGCGCGTGCTCGGCGTGCACCGCCAGCGCGAGCTGCCCGAGTACGCGAGCGGCACGTTCCGCGGCAGCGCGCGCCCCGCCGCAGACGGCCAGCCTCGCGCGGGCAGCCGCGCGCCGGGCAAAGTCGCGCTGTTCGCGACCTGCTACATGAACTACAACGAGCCCGACATCGGCCACGATTTGCTGAAAGTGCTCGCGCACAACGAGGTGCCGGTGCGGCTCACGGCGCGCGAGGCCTGCTGCGGCATGCCCAAGCTCGAGCTCGGAGACCTGGAATCGGTCGACCGCCTGAAGTCGGTCAACATACCGGTCCTCGCCGCGCTCGCCGCCGAAGGCTACGCGCTCATGACGCCGGTGCCTTCGTGCACCCTCATGTTCAAGCAGGAGCTGCCGCTCATGTACCCGGGTGACGCCGGGGTGAAGGCGGTGGCGAAGGCCATGTTCGATCCGTTCGAGTATCTCGTCGCCCGCCACAAGGACGGGCTGCTCAAGACCGATTTCAAGGCGACGCTCGGCGCGGTCTCCTACCACATCCCGTGCCACCTGCGCGTGCAGAACATGGGACAGAAGACGCGCGAGCTGCTGGAGCTCGTGCCCGGCACGAAGGTGCACACCGTCGAGCGCTGCTCGGGACACGACGGCACCTGGGGCGTGAAGGTCGAATACTTCGAGAACTCGATGAAGATCGGCCGGCCCGTGTTCCGGCAGATGGGCGAAGCCGAACCGGCCTACGTGAGCTCCGACTGCCCGATCGCCGGGCGCCACATCGTGCAGGGCATGGGCGAGACCAAGGCCGAGAAGCGGCACCCGATCACGCTGCTGCGAATGGCCTACGGTCTGTGAACCATGGCGCACATCACCCGCGACAGCCTGATGACGCTCGAGGCCTATGCCAGGGCGCGGCCCGAGTTCCGCGCGCGCGTGATGGCGCACAAGAAGAACCGGACCGTCGCGCTCGGCGAGCACGTGACGCTCATTTTCGAGGACGAGCTCACGATCCGCTACCAGATCCAGGAGATGCTGCGCATCGAGCGCATCTTCGAGGAAGAGGGGATACAGGACGAGCTCGATGCGTACAACCCCCTCGTCCCGGATGGCGGGAACTGGAAGGCGACCATGATGATCGAGTATCCCGACGTCGACGAGCGCCAGCGCATGCTCTCGAGGCTGGTCGGAGTCGAGAGCCGGGTGTGGGTCGGCATCGCGGGCGGGCCGCGCGTATACGCGGTCGCCGACGAGGATCTTGAGCGTCAAAACGATACCAAGACGGCCTCGGTGCATTTCCTGCGCTTCGAGCTCGAGGCGGCGCAGGTGACGGCGCTCAAGGCAGGGGCGGCGCTTGCAATGGGCGTCGATCATCCCGAATACGGCGCGACGCTGGACAGCCTGGACGAGGCGGCCCGTCGCTCGCTCGTGAACGATCTGGCCGGCTAGCACTCTAAGGAGGCGGGCGAGGGACATGCGGACACCCACCGCATGCCGATTGAATACACGAGAGATTCACCGAGCCATGCTATTTTCGACACCCGTTCGCCTCGCCACTTCTCCCAAACCGAGCTTGCGTCTCCTCGCCAGGATGGAGCGTCATCTCCAGGAAGCACGCATCCCCCTCGCCGTCCGCCTCTGGGACGGCACGAACCTGGGCGCGCTGCTCGACTCGGCGGTCCGCATCACGCTGAAGACCCCCGCAGCCGTCGCGGCCCTTGCGCGGCCGAGCATGGGCGTGCTCGCCCGGGGCTACGTCGAGGACGAGTTCGACGTCGACGGGCCGGTGCGCGACGTGCTGCGCGTGACCGAGGCGCTGTGCGGAGGCGAGACCGAGGTGCAGCGGCCGCGTCGCCGCCTCCATCCATGGATACGACACACGCGGTTTTTCGACCGCAAGGCGATCAGCAAACACTACGACGTCAGCGACGAGTTTTTCGGGCTGTGGCTCGACGCGCGCCGGGTCTACTCGTGCGCCTATTTCAGGCGCGCCGACGACACGCTCGAAGCCGCGCAGGAGCAGAAGCTCGACCACATCTGCCGCAAGCTCGAGCTCAGGCCCGGCGAGCGGTTTCTCGACATCGGGTGCGGCTGGGGCGCGCTCGCGATATGGGCGGCGGCTCACTACCAGGCGCAGGCCGTGGGCGTCACCCTGTCGCAGAACCAGCACGATTTCGCCCGCCGCAAGATCCGCGAGCTCGGGCTCGAGGGGCGGTGTGAGGTGCGGCTGATCGACTACCGGGACATCCCCGAGGACCGGCCCTTCGACAAGATCGCGAGCGTCGGCATGTTCGAGCACGTCGGCGTGAAGAACCTGCCGCAGTACTTCGCCAAGATCGCGCGGCTCCTCAAGCCGGGCGGCGCGGTGCTGAACCACGGCATCACGCTGAACGAGGTGAACCAGCGCGAGCTCGGCAGCGGGATCGGCGAATTCATCGACGACTACGTCTTCCCCGGCGGCGAGCTCACCCATGTCTCGCGGGTAATTTCCGAATTGTCGCAGCAGGCGCTCGAAGCGGTCGACGTCGAAAGCCTGCGCCCCCACTACGCGCGGACGCTTTGGTCGTGGGTAGAGCGGCTGGAAGCGAGCCGGGCGGCAGCCGTTGCCGCCGTCGGCGAGAAGACCTACCGTATCTGGCGCATCTACATGGCCGGGTCCGCGCATGCGTTCGAGCGCGGCTGGATGTCCGTGTACCAGGTGCTGGCCGGCAAGCCCCGGGACAACGGCGTCCTCGCGCTGCCCTCCACGCGCGACTACATCTACGCGAGGTAAGTTGCGCGCCGCGGATTGCCTCATTGCTGCCGCGGCGCTGGCGGTTGCCGTCGCCGGGCCGGCGCGCGCCCAAAAGGACGACGACGAGGACAAGAAGCCTTGGCTGGAGCTCGAGGTCCCTCCGCCGCCTGCGCCCCGGACGGAGAACCTGATCGCGTTCGATCCAGGGAGTGTCATGCCGCACCGTTTCTACATCGACGCGACGTCCGTGTCGGTGGGGACGGACGGCGTCGTGCGCTACACCCTCGTGATCAAGACGGCGGGCGGGGCGACCAACACGACATTCGAGGGCATGCGCTGCCAGACGCAGGAGCAGAAGATCTACGCGGTCGGCAACCCTGACGGAAAATGGGTGCCGGCGCGCGATCCGCGGTGGAAGCGCATCGAATCACGCGACTTCAACCGTCATCACGGCGTGCTCTACCTCGACTTCATGTGCCCGGATCGGCACGTCAGAATGGTCACGGCGAAGCAGATCGTCGCCAACCTGAAGAAGGCGAGCGCGTCGGTGCGCTAAGCCGGGCGCGGCGACTCCACCAAGCCGGGCGCGGCGACTCCACCAAGCCGGGCGCGGCCCTGCTACTTGCAATCGCCCAGGTGCTTGCCGGTGAAGTGCACCGTCATGTTCTGGGTCTGGCCGCCGTGGGTCATGGTCATGGTCTGCGAGCCCGAGTACGACGTTCCGGAATAGGTGATCGTGCCGGAGCCCGTCATCGCCATGTCCCCCGAGCAGGCCATCTTCCAAGTTGCCGTGTTGCCCTGCAGCTTGTAGTCGGTCATCTTGCACGCCTTGTCGCGCGTGTCGGCGCCGGGCGGGGTGGACGCGTAGTCCTGCACTTCCTTCTTGGTCACGCAGCGGCGCATGCTGTTCGCCTGTCCGGAGCCGGGCATGCCCGGCATGTCCATCTTGGTGGTGATCTCCCACAGGCCTTCCTTCATGTTCGGGCTCTGCGCATGTGCGGGGCCGGACAGAGCGGCCGCGGCCAGGGTGATGACTGCGAATGCGAGGGGACGCATGAGTGGACTCCGCTTTCGTTGCCGTGCGCCCATGATACGCGGCGCCCGCGTCGGGGCAAGACCGCCCCTACAGCAGCACCAGGTTGTCCCGGTGTATGAGCTCCGGCTCGTCGACGTAGCCCAGCTTCGCCTCGATCTCGCTCGAGGGCGTGCGCAGGATGCGGCGCGTCTCGGCCGCGCTGTAGTTCACCAGCCCGCGTGCGATCTCGCGCCGCGCCTCGTCGAGGCAGCTCACCACCTCGCCGCGCTCGAAATCCCCGCTGACCTCGTGCACGCCGATCGGCAGCAGGCTCTTGCCCTGCGACCTGAGCGCGGTGACGGCGCCCGGGTCGAGGCGCAAGGCGCCGCGCACCTGGAGATGGTCGGCGAGCCATTGCTTGCGCGCCGCGAGCGTGGGCCGGTCGGCGACGAGCCGCGTGCCGATCGCTTCGCCGGAGATGAGCCGCGTCAAGACGCTCTCTTCGGCGCCGGAGACGATGAGGGTGTGCGCACCGCTGCGCGCCGCCCGCCGCGCGGCGTGCACCTTCGTGATCATGCCGCCGTGCGCGGTGTGGGTGCCGATGCCGCCCGCCATCGCCTCGAGCGCCGGATCGTCCGCGCGCGCCTCGGGGACGAGCCTCGCGCCGGGATTGCGGCGGGGATCCTGGTCGTAGAGACCCGCCTGGTCGGTGAGGATGATGAGCGCGTCGGCCTCGATCAGGTTGGTGACGAGCGCCGCCAGCGTGTCGTTGTCGCCGAACCGGATCTCGTCGATCGCCACCGTGTCGTTTTCATTGATGATGGGAATGACCCCCAGCGCGAGCAGCGTGCGCAGCGTGGAGCGCGCGTTCAGGTAGCGCTTGCGGTCGGCCAGGTCCTCGTGCGTGAGCAGGATCTGCGAGGTCATGAGGCCGTGCCCGCGAAAGCACGTCTCGTAGGCCTGGATGAGGCCCATCTGGCCCACCGCCGCCGCCGCCTGCAGTTCGTGGAGCGCGTGCGGCCGCCGCTTCCAGCCGAGACGCTGCATACCCGAGGCTATGGCGCCGCTCGAGACGAGCACGACTTCGCGGCCGGCCGCGCGCAACGCGGCGACCTGGCTCGCCCACCGGGAAAGCGCGCCCTGGTCCAGCCCCTCACCGGTCTGAGTGAGGAGACTCGAGCCGATCTTCACGACCAGGCGCTTCGCGTTTTCGAGCGTGGACATCGTGGATGCGCGATCGGTCAGGCTGCCGCCGGGCGGCGCCGGCGCGACGCAGGTTTTGCGGATTCGCGCCGGGTGGATTTCGAGTCCAGGTGCTCGGCGATGGCGAACACGAGCTCGCGGCAACCTTCGCCGGTGAGCGCGGAAATGATAAAGCTTTTGCCTTTCCAGCCGAAGCGGGCAAGGAGCTCTCTTGCCGCGCGCGCGCGAGCGTCCGCGGAAACGAGGTCGGCCTTGTTGAGGACGACCCAGCGGGGCTTGCGGTACAGCGACTCGTCGAACTTGCGCAGCTCCCTGACGATCGCTCTTGCCTCGCGCGCCGGGTCGGCGGCGGGGTCCAGCGGCGCAAGGTCGACGAGATGCAGCAGCAGGCGCGTGCGCGCCAGGTGCCGGAGAAAGTGATGCCCGAGTCCGGCGCCTTCCGCGGCGCCCTCGATCAGCCCGGGAATGTCCGCGATGACGAAGCTGCGGTTGACGTCCGCCCGCACCACCCCGAGTTGCGGGGTGAGCGTGGTGAAGGGATAGTCGGCGACCTTGGGACGGGCCGCGGAAACGGCACGGATGAAAGTGGACTTGCCCGCGTTCGGCAGCCCGAGCAGTCCAACGTCGGCGAGCACCTTGAGCTCGAGCTTCAACCGGCGATTTTCGCCGGCGCCGCCGCGCGTGAACTGGCGCGGCGCCCGGTTCACGCTCGATTTGAAATGCAGGTTACCCAGGCCGCCCGCGCCGCCCGCGGCGAGCAGTGCGCGCTCGCCGTCGTGAGCGAGGTCGGCGATGAGAGACCCGGATTCCTGGTCGCTCACGACCGTTCCCACGGGGACGCGCAGCACGATATCCGGCGCCGATTTTCCGTAGCAGTCCGACCCCTGCCCCTTTTCTCCGTCGCGCGCCCGGTGGATCCGGGCGTAGCGGTAGTCGATCAGCGTATTGATGTTGCCGTCGGCGACGGCGTGTACGCTGCCGCCGCGCCCCCCATCGCCGCCGTCCGGCCCGCCGCGCGGCACGAACTTCTCGCGCCGGAAGCTCGCGCAGCCGTCCCCGCCGCTACCGGCGTGAACCTCGATGATCGCTTCGTCGACGAATTTCATGTGCTCGAGCTTCCAGAGCGGGCCGCTGCGCCAACAAAAAAGCCCTGTCGCGACAGGGCTTTGGGTGGGCGCCGCAACGCGTCAGGCGGGCACGACGCTCACCGTCTTGCGCGACTCCGGGCCCTTTTGCGAGAACGTGATCCGCCCGGTCACCTTCGCGAACAACGTGTGGTCGCGGCCCATTCCGACGTTCTCGCCCGCGTGCACTTGCGTGCCGCGCTGCCGGACGATGATGGAGCCCGCCGGCACGAGCTCGCCGCCGTAGCGCTTGACGCCCAGGCGCTTGGACTGTGAATCGCGGCCGTTACGGGAGCTGCCGCCTGCTTTTTTATGTGCCATTGCTCAAATCCTCTGTTCGCCAAAGTAAGGGGGGCATGAGGGGATTCATCCCCTCGTTCCTTCAGGTTCACTGGATCGAGAGGATCTCGATCTCGGTAAAGTTCTGCCGATGCCCCTTGGTCCGCCGGTAGTGCTTGCGGCGCGTCATCTTGAAAATACGCACCTTGTCGCCGCGTCCGTGAGCCACCACGCGCGCCTTGATCTGCGCGCCGGCGAGCAGGGGGGTGCCCATCCGGACCGAATCGCCGTCGGCTATGAGCAGCACCTGGTCGAGCACGACCTCGGCGCCGACATCGGCAGATAGCTGTTCTACCTTGAGTTTTTCACCGGCGCTCACTCGATACTGCTTGCCGCCGGTCTTGATGACCGCATACATGGGGTGACCTGCCAGGCTAGCTACGGAAAGCGGCGCATTCTACAAGCCCGGTGCCGGTTAGTCAAAGCGTCCGGGGAGCGGCACGATGGCGGTCCTTCTTTGTCATCAAGTAGTTAAGGCGGCGTGCGCGGGCCGCGCGCGGAGCTTTGCTGGTATTATCCACCCCTCTTTTTTGAGCAGGACCGCCGGTGACGATCGAGGCGATACGCCAATTCATTGCGCCGGACCTCAAGGCCGTGGACGAGGTCATCCGCCGCCGGCTCGATTCCGAGGTCGTCTTGATCCGCCAGGTGGCCGAATACATCGTGGGTGGCGGCGGCAAGCGGCTGCGTCCGGCCCTGGTGCTCCTTTCGGCGGGTGCCTTCGGCTACAGCGGCCGCGCCCATTACGAGCTCGCCGCGGTGGTGGAGTTCATCCACACCGCGACCCTCCTGCATGACGACGTCGTGGACGAGTCCCGGCTCCGGCGCGGCCGCGACACGGCGAACGCCCTGTTCGGCAACGCGGCCTCCGTCCTCGTCGGCGACTTCGTGTACTCGCGTGCGTTTCAGATGATGGTGGAGGTCGACAACATGCGCGTGCTGCGCGTGCTCGCCGACGCGACCAACGTCATCGCGGAGGGCGAGGTGATGCAGCTCATGAACTGCCACAACGCCGAGGTGACCGAGGCGGGCTACCTCGCAGTCATTCGCTGCAAGACGGCGAAGCTGTTCGAGGCGGCCACGCGGCTCGGCGCGATCCTCGCCGCGGCGCCCCGCGGGCAGGAGGACGCCGTCGCCGACTACGGCTCCCATCTCGGCACCGCGTTTCAGCTGGTCGACGACGTGCTCGATTATTCCGGCGACCAGGCGGTGATCGGCAAGAACGTCGGAGACGACCTGGCCGAAGGCAAGCCCACCCTGCCGCTCATCTACGCGATGGAGCACGGCACGCCCGCGCAGGCCGCCCGCGTGCGCCGCGCGATCGAGCACGGCGGCCGCGAGGACCTGTCGGAGGTGATCGAGGCGATTCAGGGCACGGGCGCCCTCGACTACGCGCACGAGCAGGCGCGGCGCCAGGCGCGCACCGCGTGCCGCGCGATCGAGTGCCTGCCGCATTCGAAGTACCGTGATTATTTGCTACAATTGGCCGATTTCGCGGTAACGCGAACGTACTGAAAACGGTGACGGAAGCGCGGCTGAGCCGCGCTTTTTTATCCCGGGGAAATAGCGCCGGTCACCGGTCACGGTTCAAGTCGGGGTGTAGCTCAGCCTGGTAGAGTACTGCGTTCGGGACGCAGGTGTCGGAGGTTCAAATCCTCTCACCCCGACCACCTTTTGTATCAATCCTCCGCCGGTTGCGGCAAACTAGGCCGCACGCGTCGCACGGGGAGACGATGCTTGGCGAAGATCATCCTGCTCGTCCTGGCCGTCCTGATCTTCTACTGGATACTGAAGGGATATCGCCGCAACATCGAGCGCCGCGCGGCGCCGCCGTCCGCCCGGCCCGGGGAGGACATGGTGCGCTGCGCGCATTGCGGGGTGCACCTGCCGCGCAGCGAGAGCATCACCACGCAGGGCAAGTTCTTCTGCACCCGCGAGCATGAGCGCGAACACGGCTGACGCGACGGCGCGCCCGGGCGAGCGCGCCCGAGCGCTCGCCTGGGAGCCCGGTCCGGCGGGCGCCGCCGCAGACTATCGCGAGCCGTACTGGCGGCCGCTCTTCTTCTTCAACGTCTATCGGCTGATCGTCGCCCTGTTGCTGCTCCTGATCGTCTCGATCTGGGGCAACACCATCTGGTTCGGGTCCTACGACATGACCCTGTTCGTGGCGACCGACGTCGCCTACGTGCTGTTCAGCATCGGCTGCTTCGTGCTGATCAGCGCGCGCTGGCGGTTCAACCTGCTGCTGGCGGCGCAGGTGGCCGGCGACATCGCCTTCATCGTCGTGCTGATGTACGCGAGCAGCGGTATCTCGAGCGGCCTCGGGCTGCTCCTGCTGACCGCGCTGGCCGGGGCGGGGCTCATCGCGCGCGGCCGGCTGACGCTCTTCTTCGCGGCGCTCGCCACGATCGCGGTGCTGCTCGAGCATACCTACGAGGTGCTGCACTTCGACGCCTCCGTCACGCAGTACATCCAGGCGGGGCTGCTCTCGGGAGGCTACTTCGCGACCGCCTGGCTCGCGCACACGCTCGCCAAGTACACCCAGGCGAGCGAGCGGCTCGCCGCCCAGCGCGAGCTCGACCTCGCCAACATGGCGCTGGTCAACCAGCTCGTCATCCGCGACATGCAGGACGGCGTGCTGGTCGTCGACGAGAAGGGCGTCATCCGGCTCTACAACGCGCGCGCCGAGCGTCTGCTCGGGCCGATCGCGCACGAGCTGCGCGATCCCGCGCTCGCCGAGTACGCGCCGGCGCTCGCGGCGCGCTTCGAGATCTGGCGCCAGCAGACCGGGACGGACACCGGGCCCGCGGCGCCTTTCACCCAGAACGTGAGCGCCCGCTTCGTACCGATCGGCGGGCGCCGCGAGCTCGGCGCGGTCATCTTCCTGGAGGACCAGTCGGCGGTGCAGGCGCAGGCGCGGCAGCTCAAGCTCGCGGCGATCGGGCGCCTGACGGCGAACATCGCGCACGAGATCCGCAACCCCCTTGGCGCCATCAGCCACGCCGCGGAGCTCATGAACGAGGAGCCCGCGATCAACGACACCACGCGCCGGCTGCTCGCGATCATCCACGAGAACAGCCGGCGCCTGGATCGCATGGTGAACGACGTGCTGCGCCTGAACCGCGGCGAGCGCGCCCACCGCGAGCGCTTCAAGCTCGTCGATTTTCTCAAGACCTTCGTCGAGCAGTTCGCGCAGATCGAAAAGGTGAACCCCGGGATCTTCGCGATCGAGCTGGCGGGCGATCCGGACGTCCTGTTCGACCGCAGCCACCTGAACCAGGTCATGTGGAACCTGTGCCGCAACGCTCTGCGCCACTGCCGCCGCGAGCCGGCGAGCATACGCATCCGCGTCGGGCTCGAGCGGCGGACCGGTATTGTAAAATTGGACGTGGCGGACGACGGGCCGGGCGTGGCGGTGGAGCTGCGCAGCCAGCTGTTCGAGCCGTTTTTCACGACCAGCTCGGGCGGCACGGGGCTCGGGCTCTACATCGCCCGGGAAGTGTGCGACGCGAATGGCGCGACCCTCGATTTCGTCGAGACGTCCGCGGGCGCCCAGTTCACCGTGCTGTGCCGCGCCGGATAACAGGGATGAGCGCAAAGAGCCAGGTCCTGGTCATAGACGACGAGGCCGACATCCGGGAGCTGCTCGGGATGACGCTCTCGCGCATGGGCCTCGATACGCATTGCGCGGGCAGCACTTCCGAAGCTTTCGCGCTCCTCGAAAAAAACAAGTACGAGCTGTGCCTTACCGACATGCGCCTCGCCGACGGCGACGGCCTGACGGTGGTGGCGCACGTCGCGAAGAATCATCCCAACCTGCCGGTCGCGGTCATCACCGCCCACGGCAGCGCGGAGAACGCGGTGGCAGCCCTCAAGGCGGGCGCCTTCGACTATGTGTCCAAGCCGGTCCAGCTCGAGCAGCTGCGCAACCTCGTGCGCCAGGCGCTGAAGCTCGTGATCACGGAGAAGCCGAAACGGCCGCAGAAATCCTCTTCCGCGGCCAAGGAGCTGCTCGGCTCGTGCCCCGCCATCGCCCACGCGAAGGAGATGATCCAGAAGGTGGCGCGCAGCCAGGCGCCGGTCTACATCTCGGGCGAGTCGGGCAGCGGCAAGGAGCTCGCGGCGCGCCTGATCCACCAGCACAGCGCGCGCAGCGACGGCCCCTTCCTGCCCGTGAACTGCGGTGCCATTCCCGAGAACCTGATGGAGAGCGAGTTCTTCGGCTACAAGAAGGGCGCCTTCACCGGGGCCGCGCAGGACAAGGAGGGATTTTTCCAGGCGGCCCACGGCGGCACGCTGTTCCTGGACGAGGTGGCCGAGCTGCCGCTGCCCATGCAGGTGAAGCTGCTGCGCGTCATCCAGGAGAAAAGCGTGCGGCGTATCGGGTCGACCGACGAGACCCCGGTCGACGTGCGCATCATCAGCGCCACGCACCAGGACCTGCGCCAGCTGGTGGCCGCCGGCGATTTCCGGCAGGACCTGTTCTACCGCCTCGCGGTGATCGAGCTCACGATGCCGCCGCTGCGCGACATGCTGGACGATATCCCGCAGCTCACCCAGGAGATACTCGCGGGGCTCACGAAGCCGCTCCACGTCAATGCGCCGCAGCTGAGCTTCGGGGCGCTCAAGGCGCTGCAATCCTACTCGTTCCCGGGCAACGTGCGCGAGCTCGAGAACATACTCGAGCGGGCGCTCGCGCTCGCGCCGGGCGAAGAGATCCGCGCCGAGGACCTGCAGCTCGCCACGCACAAGGACGCCAAGACGATTACCAAGCAGGACCTCGCCGGCCTGCGCGCCTCGGTGCCGCTCCCCGAATACCTCGAGCGCATCGAAAAGGACGCCATCGTGGAGGCCCTCGAGAAGACGCGCTACAACCGGACCGCGGCGGCGCGGCTCCTCGGCATCACGTTTCGCGCCCTGCGCTACCGCATGGAGCGGCTCGGCATCAAGGACGAGCTCGACTCCAAGTGAGTGACGGCGCCCGGTCGCTGATCGTGGGTCATCGGTGAATTGTCCGAGCATCACCGCGGAAGGACTGCTCGAGGGCGCCCGCTACGTCGCCTCGCCCAATTGCGACGAGCGTCCCGCCGGCTGCGCGGTCGAGCTGATCGTGATCCACTCGATCAGCCTCCCGCCGGGTGAATTCGGCGGTCCCGCGATCGAGGCGCTGTTCGCCAACCGCCTGGACTGCGCGGGCCATCCCTACTATGCGGCGCTCGCCGGCCTGAAAGTGTCCGCTCACTTCCTGGTCCGTCGCGACGGCGAGCTGGTGCAGTTCGTGCCCTGCGCGCGGCGCGCCTGGCATGCCGGCGTGTCGAGCTGGCGGGGCAGGGAGGCATGCAACGATTTCTCGATCGGCATCGAGCTCGAGGGCACCGACGATGCGCCGTTCGAGGCGGTGCAATACGCGACGCTCGGGCCCCTCGTGCGCGCGCTCCGGGTGCGCTATCCCATAGCGGAGAGTGTCGGCCACAGCGCGATCGCCCCGGGGCGCAAGACCGATCCCGGCCCGCACTTCGACTGGGTGCGCTATGCGGCTCTCGCCGCGGCCTGAAGCGTGAGCGCGTGGACATCCGCGCGGCGCTGCCCCGGGACCACGCCGGGATACTGGATCTGCAGGCGGCGAACTACTCGCCCAACCTGACGGCGGCCGAGCGCGCCGGCGGCTTTCTTTCAGCCGAATTCACGCCGCTGCAAATCGCGGCGATCGCGCAGGACATCGGCATCCTGGTGGCCGAGGACGCGGGAGCGCTGGCCGGCTACCTGTGCGCGCACCGCGCGGACATGGCTCCCCTCCCAGGCGTCGTCGAGGCCATGCTGCGTTGTGTGCGCGCGGCGCGCTACGGAGAGCGTGAGCTGGGCGGCGCGCGCCTGTTCGTGTACGGCCCGGTGTGCGTCGCGCGCGCCTGGCGCGGCCGGGGCGTATTGCGCGCGCTCTTCGGCGCGCTTTGCGCGCGCATGGCGCGCCGCTTCGAATACGGCGTGACGCTCGTCGCCGCACAGAATCCGCATTCGCTGCGCGCCCACACGGACGGGCTCGGCATGCGCGACGTCGGATGCTTCGAGCATCACGGACACGCCTACCGCGTGCTCGCGTTCGAAGTGCCGTTGCGGTAACGCAACACCGGGTCTACCCGAAAAGTGACCGGGCGCGCCTCGCGGCGGCTCAGTTCGCGACATTTTTCACGCTTTCCGACGCCCTCGGCCGGCCACAAGCTGGTATCTGCCTCTTTTTTGGGCGCATTTGCTCATTTTTTCATCACCTTGGAATGGGTTTTTTCAATCTGGGCGAGGGCTTAACAAAAATTACATAAATTTGTTGCGTTCTCCCAAACCGACTACTAGAATTTGTTGAAAAGCAGTATATAACTACTAGATGTAGTGGTTTTAAGGTCCGGGAGATGTGTCTCCCGGAGCCCTAGCCGGGAAGGGGGAGGCAGGGAGGGTACTCCCCTTGGGTACAGAAGAAAGACATCACTCAAGGAGTCAGTCCATGCAGCTAGTTACGGATACGCTGTCCACGAGCACCCCCGCCGCCCTCGGCGTCCCGCAGAGCCCTGCTTCTCCCGAAAATACCTACGCCCACCACAAGGTCATCCGCCGTAACGGCGCGGTGGTGGGCTTCGAGCCGTCCAAGATCGCCGTCGCGGTGAACAAGGCGTTCATCGCGGTGAACGGCGGCACGGGCGCCGCCTCCGCCCGCGTGCGCGAGCAGGTGGGCAAATTGACCGAAAGCGTCGTCGGCGCGCTGCTGCGCCGGCAGCCGTCCGGCGGCACCTTCCACATCGAGGACATCCAGGACCAGGTCGAGCTCGCGTTGATGCGCGCGGGCGAGCACAACGTCGCGCGCGCCTACGTGCTCTACCGCGAGGAGCGCGCCCGCGAGCGCGCCAAGGAGCGAACCGCCGAGGCGCGCGGTCCGGCCGCGCTGCGCGTGAGCGAGGCGGGCGTGCTCAAGGCGCTCGACCTCGCCCACATCACCGCGCTCGTGCGCGAGGCGTGCGAGGGGCTCGGGCGCGAGGTGAGCCCCGAGCCGATCCTGCAGGCCATGCAGCGCGACCTCTACGAAGGCGTGCCGATGGAAGAGGTGCGCAAGTCGCTCGTGCTCGCCGCGCGCGCGCTGATCGAGCAGGACCCCGGCTACAGCTACGTCACCGCGCGCCTGCTGCTGCACTCGCTGCGCCTGGAGACGCTGGGCGAGGAGGTGAACCAGGCCGGCATGCACGCGCGCTACGCCGAGTACCTGCCGGAGTTCGTGCAGAAGGGCATCGAGGCCGATCTCCTCGACGAGCGGCTCGCGCGCTACGACCTGAAATGCCTCGGCGCCGCGCTCGACCCGCAGCGCGACCTCAAGTTCACCTATCTCGGCCTGCAGATCCTCTACGACCGCTATTTCCTGCACATCCAGGGACGGCGCATCGAGCTGCCGCAGATCTTCTTCATGCGGGTCGCGATGGGCCTCGCGCTGAACGAGCCCGAGAACGAGCGCGAGGCGCGCGCGATCGAGTTCTACAACGTGCTCTCGAGCTTCGATTTCATGAGCTCCACGCCGACGCTGTTCAACTCCGGCACCCGCCGCTCGCAGCTCGCGAGCTGCTACCTGACCACCGTCGCCGACGACCTGGACGGCATCTACGAGGCGATCAAGGAAAACGCGATGCTGCAGAAGTACGCCGGCGGCATCGGCAACGACTGGACGCCCGTGCGCGCCCTCGGCGCGCACATCAAGGGCACCAACGGCAAGAGCCAGGGCGTCGTGCCGTTCCTGAAGGTGGTGAACGACACGGCGGTCGCCGTCAACCAGGGCGGCAAGCGCAAGGGCGCCGTGTGCTCCTACCTCGAGACCTGGCACCTCGACATCGAGGAGTTCCTGGAGCTGCGCAAGAACACCGGCGACGACCGGCGGCGCACGCACGACATGAACACCGCCAACTGGGTGCCCGATCTGTTCATGCGGCGCGTAATGGAGGGCGGCGAGTGGACGCTGTTCTCGCCCTCCGACGTGCCGGACCTGCACGAGAAGTTCGGGCGCGCGTTCGAAAAGTCGTACCTCGACTACGAGGCGAAGGTGGCGCGCGGCGAGCTGAAGCTCTACAAGAAGCTGCCCGCGGCGCAGCTGTGGCGCAAGATGCTCACGATGCTTTTCGAGACCGGGCATCCGTGGCTCACCTTCAAGGACCCGTGCAACCTGCGCTCGCCGCAGCAGCACACCGGCGTCATCCACAGCTCCAACCTGTGCACCGAGATCACGCTCAACACCGGGCCCGAGGAGATCGCGGTGTGCAACCTGGGCTCGATCAACATGCCGGCGCACCTCGACGGCGCGACGGGCCGCATGGACATGGAGAAGCTGAAGCGCACCGTCGGCACGGCGATGCGCATGCTCGACAACGTCATCGATCTCAACTTCTACAACGTCAACAAGGCGCGCAACTCCAACTTCAAGCACCGCCCGGTCGGCTTGGGCATCATGGGCTTCCAGGACTGCCTGCAGACGCTGCGCATTCCCTACGGCTCGCAGGCCGCCGTGGAGTTCTCCGACCGCTCGATGGAGAGCATCGCCTACTGCGCCTACTGGGCCTCGACCGACCTCGCCGAGGAGCGCGGGCCATACTCGACGTTCAAGGGCTCGCTGTGGGACCGGGGCGTGCTGCCGGTGGACACGCTGCGCCTCGTCGCGGAGGAGCGCGGCGGCTACGTGGAGTGCGACATGTCGATGACCCTCGACTGGGAGGCGCTGCGCAAGCGCATCCACCAGGTCGGCATGCGCAACTCGAACTGCATCGCGATCGCGCCCACCGCGACCATCGCGAACATCACCGGGCTCGCGCAGTCGATCGAGCCGACCTACCAGAACCTGTACGTGAAATCGAACCTCTCGGGCGAGTTCACGGTGGTGAACGACTTCCTGGTGCGCGACCTGAAGTCGGTCAACCTGTGGGACGAGGTCATGATCGCCGACCTCAAGTACTTCGACGGCTCGCTCGCCAAGATCGACCGCATCCCGCAGGAGATCCGCAGCCTCTACGCGACCTCCTTCGAGATCGACCCGAAGTGGCTGGTGGAGTGCGCGGCCCGGCGGCAGAAGTGGATCGACCAGTCCCAGTCGCTCAACATCTACATGGCCGGCGCCTCCGGCAAGCGCCTCGACGAGACCTACAAGCTGGCGTGGCTGCGGGGGCTGAAGACGACCTACTACCTGCGCACGCTGGGCGCGACCTCGGCCGAGAAGTCGACCGTGACGACGAGCCAGCTGAACGCCGTACCGACCGGCGCGTTCCAGGCGCCGGCGACCGACGCCAAGTTCTGCTCGATCGACAATCCCGAGTGCGAGTCTTGTCAGTAAATAAAGGAGACTGAAGATGTTGCTGCAGCAGCAAGGACTGGCGAATACCGGCACCGATCTCAACATCCCGGGCTCCGATCCGATAACCACCTTCCCGCCGCGGGGCTACGGCAACCCATTCCAGCCGCACCCCGCCGACGAGGCGGCGCGCCGGGTGAACGTCGCCGACAAGCGCGTCATCAACGGGGCGACTGACGTCAACCAGCTCGTGCCCTTCAAGTACAAATGGGCGTGGGAGAAGTATCTCTCGGCGTGCGCCAATCACTGGATGCCGCAGGAAATCCAGATGAGCCGCGACATCGAGCTGTGGAAGACGCCGAATGGCCTCACCGACGACGAGCGCCGCCTCGTGAAGCGCAACCTTGGTTTCTTCGTCACGGCGGACTCGCTGGCGGCGAACAACATCGTGCTCGGCACCTATCGCCACATCACCGCGCCCGAGTGCCGGCAGTACCTGCTGCGCCAGGCGTTCGAGGAAGCCATCCACACCCACGCCTACCAGTACATCGTGGAGAGCCTGGGGCTCGACGAGGGCGAGGTGTTCAACGCTTACCACGAGGTCGCGAGCATCCGCGACAAGGATGAATTCCTGATCCCCTTCATCGACACGCTGACCAACCCGACGTTCAGGACCGGGACGCCGGAAACCGACCAGCAGCTCCTGCGGAGCCTGATCGTCTTCGCGTGCATCATGGAAGGGCTTTTCTTCTACGTGGGCTTCACGCAGATACTCGCGCTCGGACGCCAGAACAAGATGACGGGCGCCGCCGAGCAGTACCAGTACATCCTGCGCGACGAATCGATGCACTGCAATTTCGGCATCGACCTCATCAATACGATCAAAATGGAAAACCCGCACCTGTGGACGCCGGAATTCCGCGAGGAGATACGCGGCCTCATGATGCGGGCGGTCGAGCTCGAGTACCGCTATGCGGAGGACACCATGCCGCGCGGCGTGCTGGGGCTGAACGCGCCGATGTTCAAGGAATATCTGCGTTATATCGCCAATCGGCGCTGCCAGCAGATCGGCCTCGACCAGCCGTTCGAGGGCGCGACCAATCCCTTCCCGTGGATGGCGGAGATGATCGATCTCAAGAAGGAGAAAAATTTCTTCGAGACCAGAGTGACCGAGTACCAGACCGGCGGCGCGCTGAGCTGGGACTAGAGAGGCAGCGGCAGTAGAGGAGCGGATCGACCCTACAACAACCGCGAGAGGTGACCTTTGGCAGCAATGAGCTTGCTCAACCGACGTTACCGCAGCCGCAGGTTAAGCAGCCTGCACACCGTCATGGAATGCCGTGCCGAAAGCGACTACACCCTGTGGCTGCGCTTCGACGACGGCATGGAGGGCCGCGTGTACCTCGGTGACCTGGTCATGACCAAGTCGTACCTGACGCTCTCCGACGCGGACGTGTTCTCGCGCGTGGCGTTCGACCCGATATCCCATACGCTCACCTGGGGCGGCGGCATACACCTCGACCCGGAAGTGCTCTACAAGGATCTCGTCAGCAAGGCGCACGCCGCGCTGCACTGAGCAGCCCTGAAGGGCGCGGCTCGCGCTGACCGAGAGGAGGCGTGGATGGCGAAAGCGAAGAAGCGGGCGGCTAGGAAGAAGGGGAAGGCGGGGCGGAGCAGAACCCCCCGGCGCGCGCCGAAGAAGAAGCCGGCGGGTCGCGCCGGCAAGGCGCGCCGCGCCGCGGCGCCGGGCAGTGCGGCCGTTGCGGCGCCGGCCGTTCCACGGCCGGTCCTCATTCCGGGCGCCTGGCCGTTCCCGATGATCCACAAGCCCTAGGCGCTTCCGGCGCGGCGCAGGAGCGCGCTGCGGGCGCGCCGGTTGACGTCAGCATGGAACGAAAGCGCCTCAACGCCTCGACCCTGCGCTCCGTGGGTTACGACGCGGGCAAGCAGGTCCTCGAGATCGAGTTCACCAGCGGCTCCATCGTGCAGTACACGGGGGTATCGCCCGAGGTGCACCGCCAGTTCATGAACGCGCCCTCGCCCGGCAGCTTCTACCAGGACAAGATCGACGAGAATTACCCCTCGAAACGGATACGCTGAGGGGAGCGCCGAGCGGTCGCCGCCGGCTCAATCCCCGGTCGGCGCGATGCGCACCTCCAGGACCGAGCGCGTGCTTTCCAGCGCATCGTAGAGGCGTTCGGCGCTGCTCGGGTCGGAGGAGCGGATGACCATGCTGTGCCGCCGCACGCCCTCTCCGTCCAGGCGGTAGCTGAAATTGGCGATGCTGAAGCCGTGCTGCTCGACGACCTGCCGCAATGCTTCCTTGGTCATGCCGCTGTCGCGCGCGAACCTCACTTCGAAGTGGTAGTAGACCTGCGTCGGCATGCGCGCCTCGATGAGCCGGAACACCGACAGCACGCCCACCGTGATCAGCACGCTCACGACGAGCGGGAAATAGAAGCCGATTCCGGCCAGTATTCCGATCGCGGCCGTCATCCAGATCGACGCCGCGGTGGTGAGACCGCGCACGGTGAGTCCTTCCCTGAAGATGACCCCGGCGCCGAGAAAGCCGATCCCGGTCATGATGCCCTGCGCCATGCGCGTGGGATCGAGGCGCACCATGTCGGCGGTCGCCCGCACCCAGTGCGCTTCGTACACCGTGACGAGCATGAGCAGGCTCGACGCAGTGCAGACCAGCGCGTGGGTGCGAAACCCCGCGGGGCGCCCGTGATAGGACCGCTCGTAGCCGACCATCGCGCCCGCGAGCATGGCGGCGAGCACGCGCAGCAGCATCTCGATGTCGTCTTTGTCCAAGGGAAATCTCCCGGAAACGATCGATCGGCGGACGGCGCCTTTATCCGAACAGGCCGCCGACGCGCGCGCCGGCCACCCGGTTGACGATGTACAGGCTCGCCGCGCACAGCACGATCAGGATCACCCCGAGCGCAGCCGCCTGGCTGTGGGAGCCCGCGATGTAATAGGTGAAGATGCCGAACGGGATCATTTCCCAGCCGCCGAGCGTGAGAAACAGCGTCGCGGACGCTTCCTGGATCGACATGATGAAGGAGAAGAGCGCACCCACCAGGATCCCTTTCCAGACGAGCGGCGCGGTGATGTCCCTGAAGGTCCTCATCTTGGTGGCGCCGACGTTCTCCGCCGCTTCCTCCATCGACTTGTGCACCAGCAGGAGCGACGAGTAGCTGCTGCGCACGGTGTACGGCAGGCGCCGCACCGCCAGCACGAGTGGAAGAATGATCCACATGCTCGTGAGGGCGACGTCGATGGCAGGCAGCGGAAAATGGAAGGCCCGGATATATGCGATGCCGATCGCCGTTCCGGGAATGGCCAGAATCAGTGTCGTGAGCGCGTCCATCGCGCCGCGCCCGGGCGTCTGCGTCCGGCTCATGATCCATGCCATGGGCACCCCGATCGCGAGACAGATGAGCACGGCGATGCCCGAGTAGAGCAGTGAATTGATGAGGAACTTGGGAGTCTCGAGGCTCACCTGCCTGAAATGGTCCAGCGTGTAGTGCTCGGGCAGCGCGGTGAGCGACCATCCTTTGCCGACCGCGGCGAGCACGACCCCGACCTGGGGAATCATCGATACGAACATGAGCAACGCCAGAAAGCCGACCGCAAGGCAGCTCTGGACGGGCCCCAGCCGTCGGCGCTCCACCCGCGAGTAGGCGAGCGAGCTGTAATCCTTGATCGCCACGTAGTGCCGGGCGACGAGCACGAAGATGATCGCCAGCACCACGAGGAGCGCCGAAATGACGATGCCCATGCGGAAAATGCGCCGGTCCACGAACTGCACGATGTTGAGATAGGCCTGCACGGCGAGCAGGTCCTGGACCCCCACCACGAGCGGAGTCACGAAATCGGCGAAGGTCCAGATGAAGACGAGAAGCGCGCCGGATACATAACCTGGCGTGGTCAGGGGCAACGTAATGTCCCAGAAGCGCCGCCAGCCTTTCGCGCCGACGACCTGCGCGGCTTCCTCGAGGGACGGGTCCACCTTGGACAGCGAGTCGAGGATGGAGAGCGTCATGAACGGGAAGAGATGCAGCGTTTCGACCAGCAGCACGCCGTGCGTGCCGTACATGAAGTTGACGGGGTGCAGCAGGTCGAGCCAGTCCATGAGGAGCACGTTCACGGTGCCGGCCCGGCCGAGTATGAAAACGAAGCCGAGCACGCCCACGAGCGGGGGCAGGATCATCGGCAGCATCGTCAGATATGCAAAGAGATTCCGGCAGGGAAATTCGTAGCGGATGATGAGGAAGGCGACGCCGATCCCGATGACCGACGTCGTGAGCACCGTGGCGAAGCCCAGCAGCAGGGAATTCCACAGCGAGCGCAGGTAGAAGCGGTCGGTGAAGAAGTCGTGGAAGTTGGTCAGGGTGAGCTGCCCGGCCTCGTCGGTGAAGGCGTCGTAGAAGATGCGCGTGAGCGGATAGAGGACGAAGATCAGCAGGAACAGCCAGATCAGGCTGAAGCCGAGCACGGCGCGGGCGGGGACGCCGCGCCGTCCCGGAACGAGCGCTGCCGCGATTTGGGTCATGGGCGCGTGCAATCAGCCCGCGGGAATGGCAAGCGTGGCCCCGATGGAACAGCCGACCGTGACTGCGGCGCCCAGCGGCAGCGGCTCGTGGTGCCAGGGGTCGCCCATGTCGACCTTGAACACCACGCCGCCGCCGAGCTCGACGTCGTAGCGCAGGGTATTGCCGAGGTAGGCGGTGAGGGCGATCCGGCCGGTGAAGCGGTTGCGCTCGCTACCCGCCGGGTCGTCCAGCGCCAGGTTCTCGGGGCGTATGCAGACTACGCAGCGGTCGCCCACGCGCAGCCGTTCGTCGTGCATTGCCAGGATTTCACCGAGCGCGGTTTCGGCGCGTAGGCTGCGCCGGGGGCCTTCCAGGGAGCGCACGGTGCCTTCGACCAGGTTGTTGATGCCGATGAAGTCCGCCACGAAGCGGTTGGCGGGGCGCTCGTAGAGCATCTTGGGCGGTCCGATCTGGCAAGCCGTCCCCTGGTTGAATACGGCGATGCGGTCCGACATCGCCAGCGCCTCTTCCTGATCGTGCGTGACGTAGACCGCGGTGATGCCGAGGTCTTTCTGGAGCTTGCGGATCTCGGAGCGTACCTGCACGCGGATCTTCGCGTCCAGGTTGGACAGCGGCTCGTCGAGCAGCAGCATCTGGGGATTCAGCACCAGCGCGCGCGCCAGCGCCACGCGCTGCTGCTGGCCGCCCGACAGCTGACCGGGATAGCGCTCGTCGAGGCCGGCGAGGCCCACCTTTTCGAGCACGGCGCGCACGCGCACCTGCCGTTCGTCGCGGGCGATCTTGCGCAGCTTGAGGCCGTAGGAGACGTTCTGCGCGACCGTCATGTGCGGCCACAGCGCATAGTTCTGGAACACCATGCCGATCCCGCGGTCGTGCGGCGGCACGTCGTTCACCACGCGATCGCCGAAACGGATCTGCCCGGCATCGGGCGCATAGAAGCCGGCGAGGAGCCGCAACAGGGTGGTCTTGCCGCAGCCCGACGGGCCGAGGAGGGTGAACATCTCCCCCTCCTCGATCGACAGGCTGACGTCGCTGACCGCCGCCAGCGCGCCGAAGCGCTTGGTCAGATTGTCGACCGCGATGCGCATGCGCGGGAAGGCGGCGGACCGTGGCCTACTTCTTCTTCAGATCCTCGGCCACGGCCTCGATGTCCTTGCGGAACTGCTGGTTCACCTGCTCGTAGCGCTTCTGGGCGAGGTCGTCGTCGTAGATGTTCGTCACCTCGACGTCGAAGTAGGAGCGGATGCCCCCCGTAAACTCGACCGCCATCTCCGCCTGGGATCCCGGCTTGCCCTGCACCTTGTACTTCGGCGTAATCGGAAATACCCCGCGCTCCATCGCCACGCGCTGCCCGCGCTCGGACAACATGAACTCGATGAAGGCGAGCGCGGCCTTGGGATGCTTCGAGCCGGCGAGCACCCCGATCGGCTCGGGCGTGATCCACGCGGTCTTGGGGGCCACGAACCGGATGTCGTGCCCGGACAGCCGGTCCTCGAACGCCATGTAGCTCGGTACCGCAAACCCGGCCGCGAACTCGCCTCGGGCGACGACGGAAGGCACGTCGCGGCTGCGCGCAGTGAAGAGACCGGTATTGCCGGCCAGGCGCTTGAGGAAATCCCAGCCCTTCGCGTCGCCGTCGCGCTGCAGTATCACTTCATAGGTGGCATGGCTGCTCGATGAGCGCGTGGGCGCGCACTGCACCACGTTCCCCTTCAGCTTCGGATGCAGCAGGTCGTCCCAGTCTTTCGGCGCCGGCACCCCGAGGCGGGCGAGCAGCTTGGGGTGATACACGAGCCCGTAGGGCTCGAGCACCGTGCCGATCCAGAATCCGCCGGGATCCTTCAGCAGGATGGGCTTGGGCTTGCCGATGCTGGCAGGAACCGAATCGACCACGCCCTTCGGCAGATCGAGCTTGGCGAGCAGCTTCTGCTCGGCGAGCTTGTCGAAGAGCGCGCTCTCGCCGCCCCAGAAGATGTCCGCATCGGGCCGGCCTTTCCATTCGACGATACGGCCGTAGGCGACGGGCGTGCCCGCCGCCAGCGCGCTCGTTTTCACGTTGATGTTCCACCGCTCCTTCGCGTACTTGGTGAATTCCGCGAGGGCGGGATCGGTCAGCGTTCGCGCAACCGGCGTGATGAGTACCAGTTCCTCCTCGATCGCCTGGGCGGAGGCCGTCCCCGCCACCGCAAACCAGGCCATCAACCCGATGCCAATGAGCTTGCCGAATCGAACCATGGGTTTCCTCCTCCCTTATCGTCGAGGCGCGGCGCCTCGCAGGCGGCGCCTTCGCAGCGGATCAACTTTAACACGTGACAGCAGGAGGGCGTCGCGCCTTCGCACGCCTCGCGCCACGGGTTCACTTCAGGGGCGCTCTTCCGCTGGCGATGTCCATGATCATTCGCGCCGCCAGGTAGAGGCGTGGCTCGATCGAATCGAGCATGACGTATTCGGCGTCCGACGAATGGGCGCCGAAGCCGCGCAGGCCGAAGCCCTCGAGCACGGGCGCGGCGGTATTGAGCGCCGCGTATGCCGCGTCGGTGCCGCCGCCGGACGGGTCGGCCGCCACCGCGAGCTCCCTGCCGATCTCGGCGTAGATCGCGCGCGCGTGCGCGCCGAGCGCGCGCGCCGCGTCGGTCGCCTGCAGCGGCGGGCGGGGAAAG
>JADMIO011717983.1_pt1 | contig 53968 bp, 55 predicted proteins | sample 8958161 | NCBI WGS metagenome assembly JADMIO01 (sample SAMN16585339, study PRJNA669376) | soil metagenome | isolation source: Crop rotation soil | place: USA: Cullars Rotation, Alabama | collected 2011
GCCGCGACTTCAAGTCACGTGAATTCCAAGCTTCGGATCCCACTGTGCTGGAAAGAAAGCCCTGTAAGGCCGCGTCGAGCACAACACGGTCTGAGAATAGCAGTGCCTTCCCGTGTGCAAGCTTCGAACGTATGGCGTAAAAGTGCTCCAGGTCGCCTCGGAAAGCGTCTGCATTCGGAATGTGTTGGGAAAGGAATTGCTTAAACTGCCGCGTCGGTCCCGGTCCTTTGGGTCGGGCGCAGCATTCGCAACGCTCTCCCGACGGCTGAGGGCCCATGAGCGATTCAGTTGCGAGCACCAACGCCAAGTACGAAGCGGATTGCGAATCTCTAAAAACCTTGTGAGAGTGCTGTAACCAATACGCCGCGCGTTTAAACCTTTCCCTCGAAGCTTCGGAAAGGGTGTAGAAGGCCCCAATGGCAGCTTCCAAGTTGTCGGCAACATCCAGCTTTTTGCTGGATGGCATGCCTACTCTGGTGTAGAACTCGACGGCCGGAGTTTGGTTCAGAGGTTCATAGCCGTCAAGCTTGGCAAAATCCTCTTGAGTAGGCCGATAGCCGTCGTAGCTGTAGAAGGTTTGGCAGAATTCCGCTTTCGGAAGAGACGGAGGGCGCAATCCCCAGGAAACCGGCTGGGTGACCCAATGGTGTCGAACACTTACATCACGCTGAATGTGATCTGCAACCAGTCCTGCGAGCAGCAGTTCAAGCTCCTTGCCGTGCGCTTCCATGCGTCGTTGTTCGATGACTGGATTCTCGCTACCGTGAAATCTGAACTGAAGCAAGAAGGGGTGCTCCGCCCACATTTGATTGGGGCGTGGGGCATGCTGAGGAACAGGGAGAACCTGGAAATCGTCTTGGAATCGAAACCACCCGTCCACTGGCACCGCAGCAAATAGTATTCGATTTCCGATTCGCTGTGGGCCAGGGGCAAGGAGTTCACGAGTCACGCGCCCGTGCAGAACTGCAATTTCGTGTTGGTCGAGGGCGGGTCCCGCAAGGGCGTCAACAAGGTCGTGCTGTTTATTGAACAAAAGCTTCACTGAATACGATTCCTGCTCACCGGGAAAGAGCAGCGCCAAGGCGCTATTCTTGTCTCCGACGGATGACCGATAGTGGTCGAGGAGAAGTTGCGACAACTCGGTTACCGTGCACTTGTCTGCGCCGATGTCGTATAGGATGCTACGTAGGTTCATGATGGATTGACGACCCTTGTATTTCTGCACGGAGGCCCACTCGTGCGAGACTTTGGGAGAGAAACCGCGCTTTGACGAGGCTATACGTCTCCTCTTTCACCGAGAATAGCAGTCCTAAAGGGATCGCAAATAGCCGTCGAGAATAGAATTGGATCAACATACACGGGCGTCATTTGGAGCAAGACCACTACCTATCTCGCCGCGCCCTACGAATCAGAGGCGGATCTGGAGGCGTCAATTGTCAGCGTTCGGGATGTCCTGTTTGGCCCCGGCCGAATCTACCTTGACGTCAAACGGAAAATCGGAGCAAAGAATGGTCCGAAGAACATTCCCGACGGGTATCTGATTGATCTTACCGGTGCGAAACCAAAGCTCTATGTTGTCGAGAACGAACTGGCTGCCAGCGATCCACTTCGCCACATCGCAGTGCAGATTCTTCAATTCTCTTTATCCTTCGAGTCCGAACCTCGGATTGTTAAACAGATACTCTTCGACGCCCTTGGGACACACCCAGAGGCTAAGCACGCTTGTGAAGGGTTTGCGAGCAAAAATGGATTCCGTAATTTGGACTACATGCTGGAGTGGCTTGTGTTTGAGGCCGAGTTCACAGCATTGGTCATCATCGATTCCCTGCCGGAGAACCGAGAGAAAGTCTTGGCGGAACGATTCAAGTTCGGCATAGAAGTGTTGGAGCTGGCCGTTACCGCGATCCGTCGGGAGAGTTCGTCTATCAGTTTGAGCCATTCCTCTCGGACCTTCGCGACGACTTTGCAGAAGCGGACGGCTCTGCGCCCGCCGCGGCTGTTGTTACGCCAGCCTCAGAAGTGCATGCTGTCGTTGTTCCTGCCCGCGACGAAGGATTTCAGAATGTCTTCTTAGGAGAGAATCGCTGGTATGCTGTGAGGCTTCACGGGTCCATGCGTCCGCAGATCAAATATATCGCCGCCTACAGGGTCACCCCCGAGTCCGCAATAACCCACATCGCGCTGGTTCAATCAATCGATCCTTGGAAAGATACAGGGAAGTTCGTGGTCAACTTCGCGGAGCCTGCTGAAAGCCTGCAACGAATACCGATGTTGGAAACCGGCCGTGTAAAGACGTTCCAGAGTCTTCGATACACTTCCCGTGTGAGGTTACTCCGGCGAAGTCGCTAGACGATCTTTGGTAGGAACAAGGATCTAGCTCGCCAGCTCCGCTGCGCAGGTCATGTCTGCAGTTCGTGCTGCGGGCCAGCGGCTGAATAGCGTCGGCCATCGAAGGGTTCCAATCTTCGTGCGAAAGACCTCCCGAACAGACGGCGGAAGATGAGGCAATCCAGCAGTCCATGTCCCGGATCGGTAACCCTCTATTAGGCACTCCTCGTGGTGTTTCAAGTCGTGTTCGTGACAAATCACCAGCCAGAAATCTTTTCTGAGATTTGACCCGAGCATCCACGCTGCTTCGAGATTCCGCGCTAGTTGATCCCTGGTGACGTCCCAGGTTGTAGCAGGCGCGAGCCAGTCATTTCTCTTCCCCTCGATCCACAAGACAGCGTGTTCACACTCGATCAGGCAATCTGCCTGCGTAGCGCCCTCTAGTTTGAGCTCCTTGGGAATTCCAGAGACAATGCCCTGATCCAACCGTTTCAGCGCTTCCGGTTTCGCAGGATTGTCTATGACCCGGCGTTGGTATTCTTCCCACTGGCGACCGTCAGCCGGTGCCAGCCGGTGAGCATTGCGAATCATCCATGCCAAGCGGAGCGAACTCGGCTGTACCGCGCGCTCAGTCTCACATTCGAGTGAAACGACTCGCCCGGGAGACTGAGACAGAGAGATGCCTTCGGCTAGTTGAAGAAGGTCAGTTGCCCAGTTTTCATCACCGTGGTCGCGAAGGTATCTAAACAAAGGCAAGACCCGCGTGCGCCTGCTGTTCTCATCACGTATCGAAGTCATTCCCCTCTATCGGTCTTCAACAGCAAAAGTAGCGTACCCGCGTAGAGACCTCAGGGGAGTAGACTTTTGCCATCCCTTCGCCTATACTTTCAAAACAGAACTCTAAAGGATTGTTCTAGTGGCGACCGGGCCGAATTCACGAGACAAGTACGAGATCCGGTGCCCAGTACATGGCTTCATCAGGCTCAGCGAATGGGAGATGGGCATCGTCTCGGAACCTGCTTTTCAGCGTCTTCGGAGAATCCGTCAACTTGCTTGGACTGATGAAGTTTATCCTGGCGCAATGCATACCCGGTTTGAGCATTCACTGGGGGTCATGCATACTGCCACACTCTTGTACGATGCAATCGTAAGGAATTCAAGAGAAGTACTTGAGTCCGAATTGGCCTATGACGACGCGGGATTTGAGCGATATCGCCAATTGGTTCGTCTGGCTGCATTGCTCCACGATGTCGGGCACAGTCCGTTTTCTCATGCAGCTGAAGATCTTTTCCCCACGAACGAAAAGACGAAGCAACAGTACCGCCACGAAGAGTATTCCGCAGCAATCATTCGGAAGCATCTACGTAGCGCGATCGAAGACCATCCTTCGTCTAACAATTACGGGTTCGACGCGGACGATGTCGCTGCGCTGATCGAAGGCACTGCGGGCGCGAAGCAAGGTATATTCTGGCGCGACCTGATCGCGGGTCAAATGGACGCAGATCGAATGGACTATCTCCTTCGCGATTCTCATCACACAGGCGTGGGGTACGGCCGCTTCGATCTTCATCGATTGATTTCCACCATACGGGCTATCCCCGGAACGAATGGTCGTCATCCCCTCCTAGGCATTTCTGAGGGGGGCTGGCATGCGGCAGAAGCTCTTGTGATCGCGCGGTACCTGATGTTTACTCAGGTTTACTTTCACAAGACCCGCGTTGCGTACGACATTCACCTCCGAGGTGCTTTGAGAGAACTTCTTCCGAATAACCAATTCCCCAAGCCTGAGGAACAGGACCTTGATGACTTCCTCAAATGGGATGACTGGCGCGTATTGGGTGCTCTCGCAAACGGGGACGGGGGCGAACACGGGAAAAGGCTCGCCGAGCGTAGGCACTATAGGAGGATCTACGCTACTAATGAAGTGTGTACTGATGAGGAATTGAGTGAGCTCGACAAAATCCGCGCTTCGTTGGGAGCAATGCTCGCCTCCGAGGAGTCGGCAAGCAAGAGTTGGTATAAGACAGGAAAGACTGACATTGCCGTCGTCAGCGACACGCGCGCGAAGAGAATCGCTCCTCTCTCTCAGTACTCCAGCGTGATCGCAAATATGAAAAGCAACAACCAGATCCTGCTCTACGTCAAACCGGAAGACGTCGAGACAGCAAAGCAGGCTGTTGAGAAGATTTTGGGCACAACATGATGATTGACATTGATCGCTTAGCTGTAATCACATTCCTGGCAGAAACTTTCGAGAACCTCGGACGAACTGCCTTGATGAAGTATTGCTATTTCCTTCAGGTCGTTAGAGGGGTCCCGCTTGGGTACCGATTCTCCCTCTACTCGTATGGGCCTTTCGACTCGGAAGTGTTAGCGGACCTCGATACTGCCGAGTCGATGGACGGGGTTAAGTCCTCGGTCGTCTACTTTCCCGGTGGTTACGGTTACCAAATCAGACCCGGAGCTCGTGCAGAAAAGCTGACGAAACTCGGGGAGCAGTTTCTACGGGCTCATCGGGAAGACCTTGAATGGCTTCGGAGAGAATTTGGTGGGTCGTCACCCGCCGACCTCGAATTGGCTAGCACCCTAATTTATTCGGATCGAGAAGCGGAAGACGACGAAGAGGAATTGACGCTCGGACAACTGGCGAAGCGCGTTAACGAGCTCAAACCGCGTTACACACTCGCCAAAATCGAAGATCTGGCGAAGCGTTTACACGCAAGCGGTTTTCTAAACTCTATCGTCTAACGCACCGCAGGTAGTGCGAAAAACCATCCTTTTGCGAACGCTCATGCGGCTACGTCTTCGCGCCTTGTTTTCGATGCCAAACGTCGGCCGGTACCAGGGACGTTTTCCGTACACCGGTGGGCGTCAACCACAGTTGAGACTGGAACGCCGAGTTCCTTGGCGATAGCCCGCCAGCTCAGGCCGTCCTCGCGCATCCGCCCCACTTCATCGCGTCGGAAAACCCGCTTGGGTCTGCCAAGGGCCTTTCCCTCGGCCTTAGCAGCGCGAATGCCAGAAAGGGTTCGTTCCCGAATAATCTCACGCTCGAACTCGGCTACGCCTGCCAGAATGGTCAGAAGCAGCCTGCTGGCGGGGTTAGACGCGTCTGTATCGATGGCCTGGCTCACAGCCATGAACCGTACCCCGTAGCTGGTCAGAGCCGCAAGCTGCTGGCTTAGGTGGAGGACAGAACGACCGAACCGGTCAATTTTCCACACCAACACGCAATCGAACTCCCGGCGCGCAGCGGCTGCCATTAAACGATCCAGCGCGGGCCTGCTGGCCTTAGCGCCGGAGAATCCCGCGTCTACGTATTCTCCCACCGACTGCCAGCCCCTGCGCTCAATGTATTCACGCAACTCGCGAAGCTGCATCTCGCAGTTTTGGTCGCTCGTACTCACTCGTGCATAGAGGACGGTTTTCATACTCGACTTGTCCTAATCGTACAGATTATTCGAACGCAAGCCAATAGTACTTAAGGCTCATTCTTTCAATGTTTTGGAAGGGGTGCCGCGGATCGGCGAAGTACTAAGGCTGCGCCCGCCTTTGCGGGGCCGCTTTGAGCCGCTTCAATAGACGGAATGGATCAATCCTCAGAGCCTCAGAAACCTGAAGGAACTCGACTACGTTCAGGCGGCGCTCTCCTCGCTCGAATTTCGAGACGTATGATTGCGGGCGCTGAAGTCTCCATGCAAGCTGTCCTTGTGTCAAACCTGCTGACTCCCTGGCTTCGACCAAAAGCTCGCGGAAGCGTGCGTAGGTAGGAGTGAAGACGGATTTAGTCAAATGGCTGGATCAGAAGCCCCTCACAGTGTGAAACCCCTTTTGGGTTAAACCCAAAACGGGTTTTCGCCGATAGGACGAACGAAGGAAGCTCTTCATCCCGAGCGGCTGGAAGATCACTATGCACAAAAGACGAGCAGGCGGGGCAGGATTCTCAACTCGAACTCGCCATCTGACGCAACGAGCGCGTTTTCTCGCGGTCGCGTTTATCTCATTTCTGGCTCTTTCAGCGTGCGGTTCTCGTGTAGAAGGCCCGCGCCGTGCCGCGGCCGAATTGGATGGAGCAACAGCAGCAGGAGTCACCTACCTAGAGTTCGGTTCGAAGCTCCAGGCGCTTGGTGGGGCGATCGTGCTCGCAAGGCAGGAAGGCGCGACCGAAGGCGAATTGCGACCTTATGTGGAATCCTTCGAGACCTACAAGGACAGCGCGGCGCTGTGGAAGATGAAGATCGATTGCCCTCCCGCATTCTCCGGTGGAGACCCGACCTCTTGTGGTCCGATTCACATCATCGAAGGCGACGTTGAAACGTTGGCAGCGAAATACAAAGTCCCTTACGACAATCAGGCGATCAAGAAATGGAGAAATGAAGGCTTCAAAGGTCTCTACCCGAGTTATGAGGCACAGCGCGCCAATCGAGACGTTTTCGACCGGTTGCTACAGACGATGTGGCGAAAGGCTGCCCAAAAAAACAGCTAGAAGGTGACTCTGGCTTGTCGCCTCCTTAATCCACGCGCTTTACAACGCTATTCCGATCATCAACGCCTTTGGAATCAGTACCCTTAGAAGGTCCTGCCCAATTCCGATCGTCTTCGGGTTTGATTTCGTGAAGGTTCTGCCCGCCTTTGTCGATACCCGACCGAAGGCAAGCGGATGGAACCAAAACAGCAAGAACGTGTTGTGTCGTCTTTGAAGCTACTCGCGATTCGATCACTCGCCTGGGGCGTGGGATGCGGGCTGACACTGGCGGTAATCCTAGGGGCGGTCGTATTCTTCGAGCAACGGCCAAAGGCTTGGGACGTTCAGGCGCTGCGGGTTAAGCATGTCGAAGCTCGGCCATTGACATGGGTTAACGAAAAGGACGAAGTACTTAACAACGTGGGCTCCGGCGTCACTTTCATCGTGGACGTAGAAAACACGACGGGCGATGACCTCACGCTGTCGCGTACGTTGACTACGATGGGCCAGACGCGCGGTTCACATTCCCTGCATGGATCGTTTCTCAAGGTAAACGCTGACTACCTGGTTCCGGCCGGACACGTCACAACGGTTTCGCTGGACGCTGACCTGTGTACAGCCGACACTCCGCCTCAACAGTGCTTTGACAGCGTCTTCAAAGATGATGAGAATATCGTCATCCTCGATGAGTCGCATAAATACGAAATTCTGATTCCCATTCCGGTTCTCACCTTGTCTCCCGTCTCGGGGCATGGGGCTAAGATCGTCCGGGTTCGGTAAGTCCCGCGGCGATTGAGAATGGTGATGCCGGATTGGGTGAGGTTTATAGGAACTTTGAGGCCCGAGTTCGCGAAAGGATCGCGAAGGGCGGCGTTCTCCTCAGTTCTCGCTACTCCACGCGAAGGGAGACTGCTTCACCGCTTCGTAATTGGCGTTCAGCGCGGGTGTCATCAGGAGGATGGCAGCGATGCGGCGCGCGGTGTCTGTGACGTGCCGGGCTTCCGCGGTCGTGATGGATCGACCGAGAAGTTTCTTCTCGCGATAGCTCAGCCACTTTTTTATGACCTGGTATCCGCCCAGGCTGTAGTTCCAAACACCAGCGGGGATATTTCTCCAGAATGCTTTAGTATTCAAGAAGACATCGAAGGTCGTTTCGCCAAGACACTCCAAAGCACGGTCTAGCGTCAGTCCGAGGAGTTCGGCACCCTCTCGCAATGCGGAAAGTTCTTCAGCCGAGTATGATCGCTCCGTCACCTTCCCTTTGGCAGGCATCGTCACGCCCCCTCTGCCGGAATGCCCCCAGCCCGCGATCATTTCCAAGTCGCCCTCCTCTGGATTGAGGCCGCCAAGGGCGCTGGAGACGAGCCCAATGACGCGAAGCTCCGGCCGGACAGGCGAGTGCGTAATCCCCTTGATCGCTGCTTCCACGTCGAGGAGCGACGCGATCTTCCGGCCATTCGCGGCTGAGGAGAGTAACATCTCCGCGTGCTCCGGCAGCGGGATGCGCGGCCAGTCCTGGCGAAGGGCCCCCGAGTTCTCGTGACGGTATGCCGAGGAATATAGGATGGCAACGGCGTGGTAGAAGACACTCTCTGGCTTCACGCCGCGGCCATTGACGTAGGAGTTAAGGGGTGAGCCAAAATTTGCCTCACGTTCTTCCCTTAGTAATGTATGTTCGGAGCGGAGCCAAAGGGGAAAGAGATTCGCGCCGCGTTCGATTACATGACGAGAGCACAGCCGCGCTGAAACGATCGGTGGGTCGAATTCCTTTCGATTATTTTGGACGCCTGCCAGCCAGCAATTCCCGTCCGTGGCTTGCCGAAAATAATCCTCACGCTTTTCATCAAGCAGTTTCGTCTCGGGCTCCCAGTAAATCCATCGCAAATCGAATGGTCGATGCAGGTAAGGAACCACGTATTCGGGTTTGAATCCGCGCTTCAGAAGGAAGCTGCGGGTTTCCTCGGCATTGAACCGCGGCGTGCTTTGCATCGCGACGCTAGAAACCTGGCGCATTTCCTCATCGCTGACGCCGCGATTGAAATACTGTCCCATACGCAGCAACAAACGCTCCTTGTCGATGTCCACGACCAAGTCATCGCGGCTGCTCTGGACACCAGGAAAGGAAACCGGGAACAACTCGGGTAGCAGCGGCCAGGAGAGATAGTGTGTCCCGACGTTAGCCCCGTTAAACGGAAGGCCGAGTTCAAGTCTCGGTTTGAAGTGTTGATATTGGGGCACGCTACTGCCGGTTGCTTCTGCCGCGAGCTGCGCTCGCTTTTCTTTACCCCATAAATTACGGAAGGAGATCTCGGTGGCGGGCTCATGTTCACCAATCGTTCGAACAAGGAGGGCTATCGCCGTACCTACTTGAATTCCTTCTCGGTTTAGCTCAGTCGAAAAGACGCTCGGATCAGGCGCCCCGTCTGGCGTGAGCTTACCGGTCCGATACTTGTCGCCATTGAGGCAGTCAATCCAGATCGAATCGAATACATCCAGGTATTTCTCGCGCATGCCTGTAAACGAAAGACCATCGAGCCATGAGTAGTTCGAGATGAAGCACACCACTCCCTGGCCGGTCTTCTCAACGATTCTGCGCTCTGCCATTCGGAAAAATCGAATGTATAAATCGTTCAGACCGTGTCCCTGCGGTAGCGCTGCACGCGTAGTCGTGCGGTAAGCCTGGGTTAGGTCGCGTTCCTCATCAATACTCGCGATACCGGCGAAACTGTTGTACGGCGGATTGCCAAGGATCACTAAGATTGGAGTCTCGCGTTTCACTCCATCAGCAGCGTCACGTTCTTCCTCTAGTTCGACAAATGGAAGTCGCTTCGGCTGTTTTGGAGGCTCCCAGCCCGTGAGAGCATTTGTTAAATAGATCCCCACACGCTCGCGTTGCTTGTCCCCGAGCGGCGCGCCGAGGTGTTGAAGTAGCAGTCCAACCTGAAGGTGTGAAACCACAAAGGGTGCAGGAAGTATTTCGAAGCCGAAGACCCGATGCATGGCGGCTTCCTTCAAATCCTGGCCAACTAAGGCATCGCCACCCTTGGCGCGAAGAGTTTGCTCGATCTTCTTGAGGACGGCCACCAGATAGGCTCCCGTGCCACAACAGGGGTCGAGCACGTATACTCGCGGGTCTGCAAGGCCGTCAGCAAGTTGAAGTTCGTCACGCAGGGCCTTGTCCACGCGGGACACCATATACTCGACGATTTCCCGCGGCGTGTACCAGACGCCAAGGTCCTTCCGAAGCTCGGGATCGAAGGCTTCTAGAAAGGGTTCATAAAAATATTGAACCGCGTGCCCTTCTTCAAACGACGAAAAGAAACGGGCCCGGTCAACTCGATTCAAAGTTGCTCCGGCCCAATCGAGGACTTCCGATAGGTTTAAGTTTTCTAACTGTCCTGGTTCTGCTACTTCGTGGAACAGTTTTCGAATGATCGGAACCTTGAGGTAGCTGGCTGACAGTCGCCAGTCGAACCGAGACTTACGATCTGTAGGCGGGTGCTGTTTGCTCCAGAGCACCCAAGCGGAAAACATTCCGTAAAACAGAGTCTGAATGAGTGTTGAGCGGAAAAAATGCTCTCCCTTGGTTCCTTCGAAGCGCATTCCAAGTCCCTGTTCCAAGGCGCTGCGGATTGCCGTAAGGGTGGGAAGGTCACCTTCTTCGATTCGGAACTTCGCTTCGCGCGCGTACGAAGCCAGGAACCATGCCAACTCCTGCGAAGAACCGAGCGCCACTGCGTACAACATCACGCGCTTCAGGAATTCCGTGAATGGCCCTTCATGACGAGACGCCATCTCGTGGGGCTCGGCAGTCTCGCGCCAGAACTCAGACTCGTCATTCGCGAGCCGGTAGGTTTCGAGTTTGGTGGGTTGTCCCTCGGCGTCCTGGCCCACCAGAACGAAGTCGCGGTAATTGGTGACCAGAACCTGTCCGTACTTGCCCCAATATCTTGAAACTTGTTTTCCACGCGCAACCACCCATGCATCGTCACTGGTGGGCTTCACCTCGACTACACCGCGTGCAGGCAGAAGCGCGACAAGAGGTGCGTCGGATTCGAATCTTTGAGCTTGATCGGCGGTGAAGAGCCCTCCGTCAGGAATGCCCGCGCCACGGTTTTTGAGATTCAGCAGGCATTTGACGCTCGGCTTCAGAGTCTGCCCAACTTCGTTGAGAAGAGTCGTTAGTGCTGGGTAGTACGAGGTTTCGGGGACAGCAGCACCCGTTGCACGTATGGCGCGGAGTTCCCGAAGATATGACTCGACCGAGCTCATCGTATCGGCGTTTTCAATGGATTATCGGAAATGCCGGGTTGTTCTCAGGCTCAAAGAGATGGTAACTCAGTGGGGAACGAACTTTGCAGTGGCAGTGCTGGGAAGCTAACCCCTCCTTGCTCATTCAGTTCGAGTTCGTTTCTTTTGGGGGGTTGGATCATCAAGCTTCGCCAGCAGCTTCTCCATGAAGTTCGGACCCTCCTCCGTCTTCGTGGGAGTCTTGGCCTGCGGAGCACCAAGCAGGACGCTGTAGGTGATCACCATGTTATTCAACCGTTTCAACTCTACCGAGAGGTCGCTCTTCAAGCCGCCTCCGGCCGCTTCGATCTCAGCCTCCCGCTCAACCCGTCGTCGTTGAAGATCGATGGCAGCCAATGATAGATCGAGAATCTCTTGGAAGTTCTGAATCGGCCCTTCTGGTCCGAGCGAGATACGTTCACGTTCAGCGGAACTCATGCATTCAGCGTAACGCGGCCGAGCGGGAGAAAAAGTGGCGCGCGGTCTCAAAGTCACTTGCTGGGTGCTCGAACGTCTGAACTTTTTAAGACTGGGGTACCTCCGGGCGCCTCGCTGCCCGAAAAAACCGGGAGTTGGGTCGGCAGGTACCCAGGGTCTATGTGGCTGAATGGCCCCTTCGTCAGGATTATGCGTATGCGGAATGACGAAGTCACAAGGGCGTGCATGAGCCTTGAACAACAGTCGAACAGCGACTTTCAATCGCGCGAGGAAAAACCTTTTTCATGGCGTGTCCTCACATCGCCACCCTCTGCGACGACTTCATTGAGCTGGGATTATTCAGCGCATTGACGAACTCCACCGGACTGCGACAGGACCGAACTTAACGCGGTAAACCCAATTACACTGAAAACAAGATGGTTGTTAGATTTAGGACAAGGTCTGCAAAACCTTTATTCGTCGGTTCGACTCCGATCCGCGCCTCCAAACACACAACCAAAACGAATACACTAGTTCCGTGAAACTTGTTGGCTTGTTTCTCGTCGCTGCGCTGGGCGTGGCACTGGCCGATCATCCTGTCCGTTCCACCGCACCGATACCGATCCATCGCGTAACGCCGGAGTACACAAAAGAGGCGTCCGACGCAAAGGTTCAAGGCCGCGTTCTCCTCTCTGCAGTCGTTGGTGTCGACGGAACGGCAACGGACATAAGAGTGGTTCAAGGGCTCGGAATGGGGCTGGACCAGAAGGCTATCGAGTGCCTGGATCAGTGGCGCTTCAAGCCTGGAACCCGCGATGGTCAATCGATTCCGCTTCAGGTGCAAGTCCAGATCAATTTTAGTTTGCTCGGACAACTTAAGTAGCCGCCCACGAAACACATTCTCCCGACCCAAGATCTCCCCAGCGTATGACCGCGTTTAGTGTCGACGCTGGAAGGAGCAAATTCCCCGATGGGTGGGATCGACGAGAGGGGCGGGAACGAAGGATGGTTGAGCGAAAAATCGATTCGAGAGCTGCTCGAAGAAGCCGTCAACCGGATCCGCAAGAAGAATCTCATCGGCGCGCTCGATACCCTCATTTATCTAAACTTCCAGCAGCTTCTGTTTCCAAGCAAAGATCAGCGGACGCTCGTGCTTGTCGATCGGGCTCACGTCTTCGGCGTCGATCGCGTGCGCGAAACGGGTGATCAAATCCGGTTGTGCGAAGCCGCACTCCGGGACTACGATGCCGAGCGCGCGCTCGAGGCTGGCAAAGCAGCGCTGGCTCGCTGGCAGCAGCCCTGAATATCCGAGGTTAGTTCTTAGGCTCGCCGGCCGGCGGTGGCGCGGAGCTTTTCTGCTGGAACGGATTCATCCGCTTCAGAACCTTGACCACCGGATTGTGCGGCTTCACCTCGACCGGCCCATTCGCCGGAGCGACGCTATCGGGCACTGGGCTGTCGGGCGCTGGCGGATTCGCGACTTCAGCTACCGTTGGCTTCGCGGCTTCAGGCTCCGTCGGCTTCGCGGCTGGGGCTTCCGCGGGCTCCAGCAGGGCGGCGCCCGCCACCGCCTTGTTGGTCGCGTGCTTGCGCGTTGCCGTCTTCCTCGCGGTCTTGCTGGGGACACTGGCAGGGGGTGACGCTTCGGGCGCTGGGACCACCGGATCAGGTGTCACGACAACCGGCGGTGCGGGCACTGTGTACGACTTTTCGCTCTGCGGTTGAGCGTGACCGGGAAGGATCTCCACCGCTGCTACCAGGACGCCGACGACAATCGCGATTGCGGCGCTCGCTGCCACCAATACAGGCCGCTCCAGGAAGCCCCGAATCGGCGTCGTGCTCGCCGCTGCCGGTACGGTACACGTGGATTTGATCGCCTGAAGAAATGCATCCGCCGACTGGAATCGGGCTTCCGGCTTCTTCGCCAGCGCGCGCAGAACAATCCCCGACAACTCTTGCGGGATTTGCGGATTCACCGCGGCTGGCGCTGAAGGCGGCTGTTCGATGTGCGCCTTCATGATGCTGAATGAGTCGTCACCTTCAAACGGCTTCTTGCCCGTCAGCAGCTCATACAGAACCACTCCGGAAGAATACACGTCCGTGCGCGCATCGAGATCGCGAGCGCCGCGGATCTGTTCGGGTGACATGTAATGCGCCGCGCCCACAGGAGCGCCCTCGCGCGTAAGGCGCAAGTCCGTGGCCGCCTTGGCGAGCCCGAAATCGATAATCTTGACGGCTCCGCCTTCGGTCAGGAAGATATTCCCTGGAGAGATGTCGCGGTGGACGATTCCACGCGCGTGAGCGTAGCTAAGCGCCTCGAGGACCGGAGTGATGATTTCGATCGCCCGTTCCTGCGAGACCGGACCGTCGTCCAGCAGTCGCTGCAGCGACCGGCCTTCCAGGAGCTCGCATACCAGAGCAAGATCGTCGTTCACCCAGAAAGACGTATGCACTAAGGCGATATTGGGATGGTTTAAGCTCGCCTGAAGCCGGATTTCCCGTAAAAACCGCTCGGTTTGTTCGGGCGCGTCGGAATTGCCTACGGACAGCACCTTCATGGCTTCGCGGCGTCCGGTGATGGTGTGCTCCACCTTGTAGACTTGGCCGAAACCGCCCTTGCCAAGCTCCTGAAGGATCGCGTAATCGCCGAGGCATTGACCGACTTGAAACATGGCGAGTTCCTGGATGCGCTCTTACAGGCTAAGCAACGAACCTAAGAGCGGCAATAAGACAAAGGTCCTAAGTTCCGCCGCGGAAAGCCCCAGATTTAAGATAAAACCGGACTCCCCCTGCAACTATTGCACGGTCACCGTTTTTGCCGACAGCGTGGCGTTGATAATCGCCCCGAAATCCAGGCCCCTGGCGGTGAATGTGGGGTAGTTGCCGCTGGGTAGGCTGCCTACCACCAGCGCCCCGACCGCGCTACCGGAGCTCGATGCCGGCAGGTTCCCCAGCATCGACGCGGGAACGGTGAACGATCCCGGCGCGGCGGGGACAAAGCAGAAGAATCCCGCGGCAGCCTGGGTGTCCGAGTTCGCGCCTGCGCCGGCGATCAGGACCAGCTTGGAAGCGTCGCCTCCGGACCAGGTGATCGACAGGTTCGAGGCGCGATTCACCGTGGTGATCCGGTCGCGATTGGTCCACACCACGGGAGTTCCGATGGTCACCGAAGTTTGGAACGCCCCCACATCCGCGCCGCCTGTTCCGAAGATACGGAAGATGCCGGGGTCCAGAAACGGCGGCAGGCTGGTGTCGTCCAGGAGCGAGCTGCCACCCAGCAAGCCGAGGTAGAAACCGGTCGTCGTGGTCGTGTCTGAGGTCAGAGGTGAGAGAGGTATGGTGTTTCCGCGCGGCCCGGTTACCGCGATGGAGGGTCCCGCGTCGAGCGGCCGGGAAATCAGGCCCGCGGCCGCCGAGCCCGACCCCGACAATCCTCCCAGTAAGCTGCTCAGGTCGAGATCGCCGGAGTATTCGGTGCACGTTCCCACGGGAGGCAGCGAAAGCAGGAAATTGAAGGGCGACGCTCCGTTCGGCGGGATATCCGCAAAGATTCCCAGACCCAGGTCCACTGTCGCATCGATCGGCGGCTCGCCGCTGCCGAGCTCTGCGAAAAGACCAAGGCGCAACAGGAAGATCGATCCGGCTTTTCCGCCGGTGGTCGTCAAGGGCGCGAAGGGATTCTGCGGATCGGAACACGGCTGCCCTTGCGCCTGGATCGACATGGTGGCTGCGTTGCTATAAGTCCCGCCGGCTTTCACCACCACCGGAACCGCGCACCCTGCCGGCGCATCGGCCGGAATCTGGAATTGGACCATGTCCACGCCGGCGGTGTACATGCGGCCGTGGTAACGCACTGCGGCGGGCATGCCCCCGACAGTGACTTCGACGGAAACCGGAAGATCGCCGAATGGCGGAGCCTGATTGTCGGCGCCCTGGATCGCTCCTAGTCCGGTGCCGAGCAGCCCCGATATCTGGCCTGGCCGTGCGGTGGCTGTTCGCGAGTTCAGCACTGGCGAATTCACGTCGTTCAAGATGACTCCCGGACCTCGCCCGTTCCCCGTTGTGAAGATCCCGAAATTGACGGCGGCGACTTGGGCTGAGGCCGGCGCGCTGGCCGCACCGTTAAACGTCACCGTCACGGTCACGTCGCCGATGGGCGCATTCGACGGCATGATGGCGTTGATCTGCGTGGACGAGACGAACATCAGAATCGCGCTGACCGATACTCTTCCTTGCTGGACCGCGACGCTCACGCCGGCGAGGTTCACCGGCAGCGGATACTCGGTCTGAGAGCGGTACGAGACGGGACCGAGATTTGCTCCCAGGATCATGAAGTGGGATCCCTGTGCGATGGCTCCCGCGGCGAGCGTCGCCGGCATGTTGCTGGCCGAGTTTATGATGCTGGTGATCGCAGGCGCGGTCGACGACACGGCGCCGGCTTGCGTGACCGTATGCGTGAGTCCGGCAATTGTAAGCGTGCCTGTGCGCGCGGATGTGGATGTGTTGGCGGCGACAGAATAATTGACGGTCCCGTTGCCGGATCCGCTGGATCCGGCCGTGATGGTGATCCAGGGGACGTTGCTCGCCGCGGTCCAGGCACATCCGGCGGCCGCGGTGACTAAGACAGCTTTAGGCCCGCCCGCCGCCGCGACGCTGGCGGCCGCCGAACTGAGTGCGTACGTGCAGGCACTCGCACCCGCCTGTGTGACTGTGTGTGTCTGGCCCGCGATGGTTATTGTTCCGGTGCGCGCGGAAGAACCCGTATTGGCCGCTACCGAATAGGTCGCCGAGCCGGTGCCTGTACCCGAAGCGCCCGACGTGATGGTGATCCAGGAAACATTGCTGACCGCGGTCCACGCGCAGCCCGATCCGGCGGTCACCAGCACGGTATTCGAACTGGCGCTCGCAGCCACGGAGCGGGACAGCGGGCTGATCGCATACGAACACGTCGAGCCGCCGGTTCCCAGCGTGAGCGACAGATTGTCGGCCGCGCCGTCGTTATACGATCCGCTCGATCGCGTGAACAGCAGCACCACATCCAGATTGCGGGTACCCGCCGGAACGGAGCCGGCGGCCGTCTTCTGCACCATCCCGCTGGCAAAGCCGCGTTCGCTGCTGTTCACTGGTCCGATGTGAGCCGTTCCCAGCGCGCCGTTGCTCGCGTTGCGGAAGGTGACGGTCAGCGTGGCGTTATCGTCTTGATCGGCCCAGCCTCCCAGCCATCCGGAGAGAGCGTAAGTGACCGTGCCGGCATCGATGCCGCTCGCATTGGCGCTGACGTCGATGCGCTGGGACAAGCTGGAACTGCCGTTGTCCGGTCCTCCGGAAAAGAAATTCAGTCCGCGATCTGGCGGGCCGGGAGCCGTGGCCGGAATCTCGACCGGTCCATATTTGCAGACGGAGGCCGGGCCGGTGATGGTCCAGCCGGGAACGCTCGTAGCTGCCAGGCAATCGGTGCCCGTGCTCTGCTCCGCGCCGGGGTTCTGGATGAGATTCGTCCCGCTTCCGCCGGGCGTGCTGAGAGTGAAATTCAGAGTGAAGAAAGGCGAGCCGTTCCAGTATCCGCGAATGGTCCAGAGGCCGGGAAACAGAGCGGCGTTTTCTCCGGCGACCCCGATAAGATCGTCGAAGCACCAACTCCCGCCGGATGGGAGCGGCGTGAAGTTGGAAGTGTCGTAGGTCGTGCCATCCGGGCGGATCCAGTCCACGTGCAGGCGATCGCCCGCGGCGGCATTGGAAACCAACACATACAGCCATACTGTTGCGTCCGTCGTAAGAAACGTGGACGTGCTCGGTCCGGGGTTGCAGGACTCATCCGATGGTGTCCTCGAGGTGGAGACCCCATTCAGAGTAACCGCGGAAGCGAAACATGCGAACAGCATCGCGGGCAGCAGGATTCTCATCAGCCGCGGAAATCTCATGGGAGTTCCTCCATTCCTTACAGAAACCTCTTCGACCGTGACGGTTGCATTATGAATTCCTTCCGAAGTGTGCCGGTATGGAACTCACAAACTGACATGAGAGTTCCGGTCGATTGAAAACACTAACCTGCTTAGATTTCCCGATAGCCAGGAGCATCGAGCAGTCTTCGACTAGTCCGCGGGGAATAGGAGATAAAGGGGAGCCTAATTGTCCAGGATTTTTCTTCGGTGTTTTGCGCTTGGGCTGCTATGCGCAGGCTGTGTATTCGGGCAGCAGGGTTCGTTTGCCCAGATCGCGTATGGCGGTAGCTGGCAGACGACGTTCACTCTGCTTAACCTGAGCCCTACGGATTCGGCCAGTATCACATTATCTTTCTACGCCGATAGCGGGTCGCCGCTGAGCGCTCCTGTCCAGGGCTTCGGCAACGCGAATTCCTACACCTTGATGATCCCTTCAGGCGGGGCACAGAATGTAGTGCTCTCGAGTTCAAGCTCGATCACCACGCAGGGCTGGGCGAGCATGAGCGTCGCGAGCGGCATCGTGAGGGGGCAGGCGTCGTTCCGATTCCTGCTGCCGGGAGGGCAGATTTCCGAGGCCGTGGTTCCGCTCACCACAGCCGGTTCGACGGCCTGCATTATTCCGTTTCCGGTGGTGCCCGGCGCCACCCCTGCGATTCTGATTCCGTTCGACAATACGGCCGGCCAGTATGTAACTTCGCTCGCGATCGCCAATACATCGAACGGTGCGCTCTCCGTGGCGATCGAGTTTGACGACCAGTCCAATGCGCAACTGGTGACGGACACCTTGCAGTTGGCGGCCAATCAGCACATGGCGTTCGTGAGTCCCATCACCTATCCCGCACTGGCCGGGAAAAAAGGGATTCTGCGGATCCGCCAGAGCTCGTCCTCCGTCGCAGTCGTGGGACTGCTCTCTAACGCGACGAACGCGATCACGACCATCATCCCGATCGTCCAGTAGCCTCATCGCCTCCGGCAACTTAGTACCCTGGGGCCATGCCCCGGCCCAACCATACGTCCAAGAAGAGCGCCGGCATACTCCTGTTCCGGCGGACGGGAGGCAGGATCGAGGTGCTCCTGGCGCATCCCGGCGGTCCCTTCTGGAAGAACAAGGACGTAGGAGCCTGGTCTATTCCCAAAGGCGAATACGGTGACGACGAAGATCCTCTGGCCGCGGCTCGGCGCGAGTTTGCGGAAGAAACCGGATCGGCGCTCTCAGGGGAGTTCATCCCGCTTGGGGAGGTTCGCCAGACTGGCGGGAAAGTAGTCATCGCATGGGCTTCGGAAGGAAATTTCGACCCCGCAAAACTCAATAGCAATACTTTTTCTATGTTGTGGCCTCCGGGCTCGGGAAAATCGCAGGAATTTCCGGAAATCGATCGCGTGGAATGGTTTCCGCTGGATGTGGCACGCCGAAAGATCTTAAAAGGCCAGGTGGACCTCTTAGAACGGTTGCTCCAGTACGTACCGGACGCGAGCTGAGTCACGGGCATCATGCATTTGCGCCGCAAATAGTACACCTTGTACATTAGGAAGGGTTCCTGATGACAAAACAGTTTTACCTGCGCGCGCTTTGGAGTTCCGCGGCCATATTCGCCATTGTTCTGAGCGGTTGCCAACAACAGAAGCAGCAGCGCACCGATTTCACCATGGGGGAACGCATTCCCGTAGGGCAGCTAACCTACTCGGTGGTGGAGAGTAATTGGCGAACACAGCTTGGGGAATCCTTCAAGGTCCGTACCCCGGAGAACCGCTTTCTTCTCATCCGCCTTTCCGTTACCAACGGCACCGGAAAAGACGTCTCCATTCCTCTGCTGACGCTGGAGGGAAATAACGGACAGACGTATCGCGAAATAGCCGAGGGCGACGGGGTGGACAACTGGTTTGGCCTCATCAGGACCATTACTCCCGGGCAGACGCAGCAGGGCAATGTGCTGTTCGACGTGCCGCTGACCTCGTACAAACTGCGGCTTCCGGAGATCGACGAGTCCGGATTCGAGAAGTACGTCACGGTCCAGATTCCCCTGCGGATGGATCCGGAGACGCCGATCCAATCCCCGATCAATCCAGACATCCTAAAATAGTCGGTGTGGTAGCCCGAGGCTGGTTCATCTCGCTGGTGTTGCTGTTTACGGCAGGGGTTCTGCCGGCCGCGTCCAAGCTCGCCTTCGAACGCCTGGCCGTGCATCAGTACGAGGACGGCCCGCTCCTGCCCGACTCGCATGAGTTCCTTCCGGGCGAGACGATCTGGTTCAGCGCGCGCATCGCCGGCTTTGAAAGCAAAGTCGACGGCGACAATCGCAATGTAAAGCTATCGTGGCAGGTGGGGATCATGGATCCGGACGGCGTGCCCGTCGAAGCGTCCAGAACCGGCCGGCTGGACGATTCCCTGCGAACCCAGGACAAAGACTGGGTGCCGAAATTCGTGGTTTCTTTTCTGCTGCCGTCGTTCATCCCCGGCGGAACGTACAAGATTCCCGTGACGGTGAAAGACGAGCTGGCAGAGTCGGAGATTAGCGGCGCTCTGGAGTTGCACGTGCGCGCGGAGAGCATCGAACCGGCGACGTCGTTCGTGATTCGGAAATTCCGTTTTCTGCGCAATGAATCCGATACGGAGGCTTTGCGCCAGCCGGTGGTGTATCGTCCGGGGAGCACGCTGTGGGCTAAGTTCGAAATGGCGGGATACAAGTTCGAGGCGAACCACAAGTTCTCGGTGGATTACGGTCTGGCGGTGCTAAACGCCGAAGGCAAAGAACTGTTCGCGCAGCCCGAGGCGGCGGCGGAATCGAAAGAATCGTTTTATCCGCAACTGCGCGTCCCCGGAGCCTTGAGCCTGCATCTGGATGCCAACGTTCCGGCGGCGACCTACACTTTGGTGGTCACGGTGCGCGACAAAATCGGCGGCGAGACCGCCGAGCAGCGCGAGACCTTTCGCGTGGAATAGGCCGTGATCGGCGCGACGAACGTCCGCTATCCGGACCACGAACCAACCACCTCGTGAAGCGATCAGCCCCCGCCGTGACCGGCGGGGCTGCCCGTCCGGGTGGGGATGGTATGTGTTTCCATCTAGCCCTGCCCGTGAGGGTAGGGGATGCCCCCCTTGCTCCTACATGAACTGCAGGTCGACGGATCCCACCGGACCGAAGTCAGCATGGATACGATCGCCGCGCTCGGCCATATAGACTTCGGTGGTCACGCCGGTGGTGATGAATTGTCCCGCCTTGAGGCCGAGACCGCGCGTACTCAAGCTGTTGACCAGCCATTCCAGGGCGTTCAGCGGATGACCCAGCACGTTGCTGCCTGTGCCCTCGCGCTGCAGCTTTCCGTTTACCGTGACGCGCACGGCCTGCGCGGCAAGGTCTATAGACTTCCAGTCTGTTAGCAAGCGGCCCTTCACCCAGGCTGCGTTGCAGGCATTGTCCGCGATCAGGGAAGGAGCGCCGATGGTGGTCCAATCGTCGAACCGGCTATCGACGATTTCGATCCCGGGAAGGACGCCCTTCACCGCCGCTGCGATCTCATCGCGCGAGCGCGGCGTGGAGACGGGCGGGAGATCGCGCGCCATCTCGAAACCGAATTCGGCTTCCACCACGCGCATGAAAAAGTTCGACGAATCGACGCGGGCGGGCTGTCCCGGCAAACTTTCGAAAAAGAAGGCCGAGAGCAATCGTCCGCAGAAAGGCGCATCCACATGCAGTTGACGCTGCGCGGTGACGTTGGTGCAGGCGACCTTGTATCCGATCACGCTGCCGCCGTAGTGGGCGAGCCACCGGTCGACCAGGCCGTCCTGAACGGCGTAAGCCTCGGCGGGAGTTCTCGGGCGGGTCTCGGCAGGGAGTTCGGCAAGACGTTTGTGTTTGATCCTGGCGTGGGCCAGGAGTTCCGAGGAGTTGGTCACCTGAATATGGTAGCTACTGCTCATCGTTGCGATCCAGATGCGATACGTTCCTGCACTTTTCCTCGAGGAATTTATATACTAAGCTCATCCCGTAGGGAGTCCCAAATGGTCGATGTGAATCTTCAGATGTTGACGGGTTTTCTGGGCAAGCATATCAAGGACATATGCCCCAACAAGTACGTCAGCAACAGCGACAATCACTGCGCGCATTTCGTATCGCACGTCATGGGTTACGCGTTCGGAGTGACCTGTCGCACCATGGGTCAAGCCAACGGTCCCGGCGCCAACATCCGGGTCCAGGAAGTATTCCCCAAGTGCCCCCAGGTCGGTACCTGGGCAACGCGGCCCGCATCCCTTACCAAGTGCCTGGTGTTTATCACCAACTCTGCCAACGTGAAGCTGTCTGGAAAAACCCTCCACAACGTGCCACGCAAGCACATCGGCATTTTTTGCGCTGATCTTATCTGGCATTATTCCAACAGCCAGCAGCAGGTGGTGAAGCAGACTCCGGAACAGTTCTCGCATCATTACCCGGCTCCGGACAACGCAATGTTTTACGGAACATTCCCTCTATGATCCGGCCCGGTCTTCGCGGTGCAGCGTTGTGCGGTCTCTTGCTCGTCTCCTCCTGCGCGAGTAAACCGCCGGCTGCGTCCGATTTCAAGATCGCCCACCTCCCGCCTTCGCCCAAGGATTTGATTGAGGCGGTGTTCGCGAGTCACCAAGTCGGTCTGAATGTCTCCCCCACGTGTAACAACGTTGGGACCGAGCCCTCGGATGCCACCATCGGACGATACCTTGCCGGCTTCCTGGCTGAAATTCAAGTACCGGACAAGGTGAACTGGGTGGACACCACCAGAGAAGCCGGCACCTCGAAAAGCGGGGAGCCGGTCTGGATCTGCAATTTCACCTTGCATCACAAGGACGGTGACGACGTCTGGAGCTGGGGTGTGCGCTTTCAAGTCCGCCAAAGCGACGGCTTGGTTTTGTCCAATTCCTTCGAGTGCACCGGCGCGGGCTAGAAATGCCTTTCGTCATGTAACCATTTTTACTGCCAGTAGTTGCGATCCAGGCTGCGATACTGCACGGCTTCTGCCAAGTGCTTCGCACTTACATTCTCTGAGGCATCGAGGTCGGCGATGGTGCGGGCGACTTTGAGAATCCGGTCGTGCGCGCGAGCCGAAAGACCCATGCGGCGCACGGCCATTTCGAGAGTGCGCTCGCCGGCGTCATCGAGCGCGCAGATCTTGCGGATCTGGCGAACCGGAATCTGCGAATTGTAATAGCCTCGGGCGCGCTGCACAGCGCGGACGCGTTCGACTCGAGCACGCATATCGGCCGATGTGGCGCCGGTGGGCTGCCCGCGCAATTCCTGATACGCCACCGCGGGGACTTCGATATGCAGATCGATGCGATCGAGCAGGGGACCGCTGATCTTCCCCAGGTAGCGCTGAATGATGCCGCCGGTGCAGCGGCATTCGCGCGTGGGATCGGAGAAGTGGCCGCACGGGCACGGGTTCATCGCGGCGATCAGCATGAAATTCGACGGGAATGACAGCGTCATCTGCGCGCGCGCCAGAGTCACGCTGCCTTCTTCGAGCGGCTGGCGAAGCTGCTCCAGCACGTTGCGCGGGAACTCGGGCAGTTCGTCCAGGAACAGCACGCCGTTGTGAGCAAGACTCGCCTCACCGGGGCGAGGCATGCCCGATCCGCCGCCGATCAAACCGGCGTCCGAAACCGAATGGTGCGGCGCGCGGAAGGGCCTCTCGGCGAGCAGTCCAACGCCTTTGGGCAGTAATCCCGCCACGCTATGGATCTGTGTGGTCTCGAGCGCCTCGGAATAGGTCAGCGGCGGCAGGATCCCGGCCAGGCGCTTGGCCAGCATCGTCTTGCCGGATCCGGGCGGGCCGACCAGCAGCACGTTATGGCCGCCCGCCGCGGCCACTTCGAGAGCGCGCTTCGAAGTGGTCTGGCCTCGCACATCGCCGAAATCGAGTACCGACGCGCTGGCGGCGTGAGCACTGTGGGCGTCCCTAGGATGTGGGGTGAACTGCTCGGGATTGTTCAGGAACGCGACCACTTCACTCAGATGCCGCATGCCGAACACGCGCAGATCGTTGGCTACGGCGGCCTCCGAAGCGTTGTCGGCGGGCACTAGCAGATTGGTGATCTTCTGGCGCCGGGCGCACGCCGCGATCGAAAGCGCTCCACGCACGGGCCGGATCGCGCCATCGAGCGACAACTCGCCGACAAACAGATGCTCGTCGGTGGGCGCGACGGTTCCCATGGCTCCCAGAATCCCCAGCGCCATGGGCAGATCGAACCCGGCGCCTTCTTTGCGGACGTTGGCCGGAGCCAGGTTGATGGTGACGCTCTTGTTGGGATATCCGAACCCGGAATTGAGGAGCGCCGATTTAATCCGCTCGCGGCTCTCCCGGACCGCAGTATCGGGCATCCCGACCGTGATGAAGTTGCCGGTGGTGCCGGGATACATATCCACTTCGACATCTACAAGATAAGCGTCGATTCCATACACTGCTGCCGATCGGGTCCGGAAGAGGGCCATGCAGTATAAGTGGCCCTTCCGCGGGATGTTTCTCGCACTGTGTTTAGATGAATAGATGCCGCACCCGCGGCCCAAGGAGTTTACGTGAAGGGTATTGTCCTCGCCGGCGGCACCGGAAGCCGGCTGTTTCCGCTGACCAAGATCACCAACAAGCACCTGCTCCCGATCTACGACAAGCCTATGATCTTCTATCCGATCCAGGCTTTGGTGGACGCCGGAATCAAAGATATTTTGCTGGTGACGGGCGGGCGCAACTCAGGCGATTTCCTACGGTTGCTCGCTAACGGGAAGGAGTTCGGGCTCGCTCACCTGAACTACACCTATCAGGAAGGCGAAGGGGGGATCGCCGATGCCCTGGCGCTGGCGGAGCATTTCGCGGACGGCGAGAAGATCTGCGTGATCCTGGGCGACAATATCATCCAGGGATCCATCAAGGACGCGGTGCAGGCCTTTGAGAAGCAGGAGCGCGGCGCGCGGATCCTGCTCAAGGAAGTCCCCGACGCCGAGCGATTCGGCGTGGCCGAGCTGTCCGGCGATCGCATCCTGGGGATCGAGGAGAAACCGGCCCATCCCAAATCTCCGTATGCGGTGATCGGAATCTATCTGTACGATGGCACGGTATTCGAGAAGGTACGCAAGCTCGTACCGAGCCGCCGCAATGAACTCGAAATCACCGACGTCAACAACGCCTACATCAAGGAAGGCACCATGAGTTATTCCTTCCTCGAGGGATGGTGGACCGATGCGGGCACATTCGAATCGCTGCTCCGCGCGGCGAACCTGGTCGCTGAAACTAGGGGCCAGGGGCGAGGGGCCAGCAGTCAGGAGCCGGAGTCCGCGATCAGCGCTCCCCAATGAAAGCCGGCGCCGAAGCCGGAGAACACGATCGGTCCGGGTCCCGGATTCGTTTCCGCCCATTCCGACGCGGCGATCAGCATCGACGCCGATGAGGTATTCCCGTAGCGCTGCACATTGGCGAACATTTTCTCCGGACCAACGCCGAGAGACTTGGCGACGCGCGTTAACAGATTGAGGTTGGCCTGATGCAGCAGGAACGCACTAACCTGCTGAACGGGGATATTTTGCCGCTCCAGGACTTCCGTGATCGAAGCGGGGATTTTGCGCGCCGCCTGCAGGATCACGGTCAGTCCGTTCATTCGCAGCGGGCCGGTGCCATCGAACGCCAGAGCGTCGCGAGACTGGCCGTCGGTGTGAAGAACCGCGTCCAGCATTCGCCACCGGCCCGGCCGCGAAGACACCAGCGCCGCTCCTGCGCCATCGCCGAATAGAATCGCGGTGTTCGGATCGTTCTCAATCAAGGCCGACATTTTCTCCGCCGCGATGACGAGGATGTCGCCCTGCGTTTCGACTAGCCGCATCGCCAGAGCCAGGCCGAACAAACTCCCCGCGCTGGCAATCGGGAGGTCGATGGCCGGAGTCGAATCGAGGCCCAGGCGCGTGGCGACTTCCGCGGCGGGTCCGGGAAATCCGCGGGAGCCGCTGCCGCTGGAGACGATCAGCATGCCCAGGGTGTTCGCCGCAATCCCGGCCTTGCGAAGACAATCCTCGGCAGCCGCGACGCCCATATCGGCGACGGTGGTTTCGGGAGCCGCCCACCGGCGCTCCACGATTCCAGAAACGCTCTCGATCCACTCGGCGGTCTTGCCGACACGCTCGGCGAGTTCCGCGTTCGCGACCACACGTTCGGGCAGGTGCGCCCCAAACGTGTGCAAATAGGCGCTCATCCGTGGCTAGCCGGCGTGATCCGCGAGGTAATCTTCCATGCGGGCTATGGAATCGAATTTCCGGGGATTCAGATCCGAATCCGGAACCTTAATGGCGAATTCCTTCTCGATGGCGCTCACCAGATCGGGCAGCGCGAAGGAATCGAGCAGGCCGCTTTCGAAGAGAGATTCCTGTTCATCCGCCGGCGCGGGCTTCCCGGCCACCTCCTGTACTAGTATCCGGAGGCGCTCACGGCGGCTGGAATCAGGCGGCATAGGACTATCGTGCCATAGCCGCTCCCGATTCGCCTGCAATACAATGGGCTTTGCCCCAGCTTTCGATAGTGGTTCCGGCCTATAACGAGGCTGCCCGGCTCCCTCTGACTCTGCCTAAGATGGCCGAGTTCTGCGAGCGCCATGGATCCGTCGAAGTTCTGATCGTGGACGATGGATCGAAGGACTCGACGGCGGACGTGGTGCGGGAGTTCGCGGCCCAGCATCGGTTTGCGCGTTTGCTGCAGAATCCCGGGAATCGCGGCAAAGGATATTCGGTACGTCACGGGATGCAAGAAGCTGAAGGCGAATGGATCCTGTCGACCGATGCGGATCTGTCGAGTCCCCTGGACGAAGTGCAAAAGCTGCTTTGCGCGGTGCAGAAGGAAAAAGCTGCCGCTGCGATCGGTTCGCGCGCGCTGGATCGTTCTTTGGTCGGGGTGCATCAGGCTGCCCTGCGCGAAATAAGCGGACGCCTGTTCAACGTGGTGATGCGCGTCGCCACGGGACTGCCGTTTCGCGACACGCAGTGCGGATTCAAGCTGTTCCGCAAAGACGCGGCCCGGGTCATCTTTCCGCGCCAGCAACTGGATGGATTTGGATTCGACGTCGAAGACTTGCTGATCGCGCGTATTCACGGTTTCAAGGTGGTCGAGGTTCCGGTGCGGTGGGATAACGTGGAAGGCACCAAGGTTAGCGCGCTCACGGGAGCACGCGCGTTCTGGGATCTTGCGGTGGTCCGCTGGCACCAGTTAAGCGGACGTTATCGTTGAGACCTCAGACCATACCTGTTCGGCGACCGCTTCGATTGTTTGGCTTCCGTCGATGAGCCGCACGCGATGAGACTCGTCGGCGGCGAGCTGGCGATAAGCTTCCCGAACGCGTCGGTGAAAATCGACACCTTGTTCTTCCATGCGGTTCTGGCGGGCGCGCGCTAGACCGGTCTCCGCATCGATGTCGATCAGCAGCGTGAGGTCGGGAACCAAGCCGCGGCAGGCGATCCGGTCCAGCTCGTAGACGAGGTCGGATCCCAGGCCTCGGCCGATGCCCTGATAGGCCAAAGTGGAATCGGTAAAACGGTCGCACAGCACGGTGCGCCCGGCGGAGAGCGCGGGCAGGATCAGTTGATCGACGTTCTGTGCACGGCTGGCGAACATCAACAGCAGCTCGGCGGTGGGGCACAATTCGCGATTCTTCGCGTCGAGAAGCACGTTCCGGATCTGGATGCCGATCGGCGTTCCCCCGGGCTCCTGCGTTTCGAGGATATCCAACCCGCTTTGGCGCAAGCGTTCGGCGAGGATCCGAAGCTGCGTGGATTTGCCGCCGCCCTCCGGGCCTTCGAACGTGATGAATCGGCCGCGAGCAGTCATGTAGCGCACGCACTCGTGCGTGCCGTGTCGAGACTCTTCTCGACACCTGCTCTGATCCCGGACATGGCGTGGAACCCGAGCGTCGCCAAGAGTGGCGACGCGGCACGCATGAGTGCGTGCGCCACGAAGTGACTAGTCGTAGACAAAGTGCAGGACCTTCTTCAGGTCTTCCCACGCTTCGCGCTTGGCTTCCACGTTGTAAGCGCGCAATAGATACGACGGATGATACGTCACCATCACCGGGATGTCGCGCCACTTATGCCACTTGCCGCGCAGCTTGGTGACTCCCTCTTTGGTTCCGAGCACCGCTTTCGCCGCAGTGGAACCCATGGCGCAGATCGCTTTGGGGCGGATCGCCATGAGTTGGCGGAAAAGAAACTGTCCGCAAATCTCCATTTCATCCGGCAGCGGCGCGCGATTTTCCGGCGGCCTGCATTTGACCACGTTGCAGATGTAGACATCCGGGCGCTTGATCGGGATGCCTTCCTTGGAGGCCGTGTTCTCGATCATCTGAGTCAGCAACTGGCCGGCTCGGCCGACAAATGGCAGGCCCTGAGCATCCTCATCGGCTCCGGGTCCTTCGCCGACGAAGACCAGGCCGGATTTCTCATTGCCCGATCCGAACACGATCTTCGCGCGTCCTTCGCACAGCCGACAGCGGCGGCAGTCGTCGCCGATATCCTGGCGGATCTTTTCGAGCGTGTCGCCTTCCGGCGCGAGCGAGGGCAGGGCAACAGAGGCAGCGGGCAAAGGGACTCCTTCGGTGATTGTTGCTGGCGGGATCGCAACACGTGGAACGTCTATGACAGGCGACAAGATCGCCTGTCCCACATTTTCGCGGCGATAAATTTCGTCGACTCCGAGGTCTTTGTAAAACCTCAGGCGGTCATGCAACTCGGCCTTAGTCATTTGGCGCTGTGCAGGGACAATCGCAGCTTCATCATCTCATCGAAGATGCGATGCGCGATGGAGAGCTTCGAAGCGCGCTCGACGGGAATGGTTTCGCCCGTGCTCAGCACCAGCGTCACTTCATTCTCATCCGATTCGAACCCGATCCCCTGCTGCGATACCAGATTCGCCACCACCATGTCGCAATTCTTGGACTGCATTTTGCGCCGGGCTTCTTCGATCAGATTCTGAGTCTCCGCAGCGAAGCCGACCAGCAGACGATCGCCCTTCTTGCGGCCCACCTCGGCCAGAATATCCGGCGTCGGATCGAGTTCGAGCGATAGCCGCGCCGCGGTCTTCTTGACCTTCTGCTGCGGAGGATTCGAGCGATGATAATCGGCGACGGCTGCCGCTTTGATGATGATCGTGGCCTGCTCCAGGTGATCCATTACGGCCTGGCGCATTTCGACGGCGGTTCGCACCGGAATCAGCTCGACGCGTGCGGGCGCGGCCAGATTCACCGGCCCCGAAACCAGGATCACGCGAGCTCCACGTTCCGCCGCGGCTTCCGCCAATGCGTAACCCATCTTGCCGCTGGACCGGTTAGTGAGATAGCGGACGGGATCGAGCGGCTCCTGCGTCGGGCCGGCCGTGATCAGAACGGTTTCGCCTTCGAGATCGTGCTTCGGTGCGGTCTTATTGGCGTTCATCGCGACTGTCGCGACGGTCTGCGCGATCGCCTCGGGCTCCGCCAGCCTGCCAGGGCCCACCATGCCGCAGGCGAGAATCCCCTCGTCGGGCTCGACGATCACGTGGCCGCGCGACCGCAGGATCCGCAAATTCTCCTGCGTGGCCGGATGATTCCACATGTTTGTGTTCATCGCCGGGGCGAGCACGACGGAGCTCGTAAACGCGAGATAAGTCGTCGTCAGGAAGTCGTCGGCGAGACCGTGAGCCAGCTTTGCGAGCAGATCGGCAGTGGCCGGCGCGATCACCAGGATCTGATTTTCCTGGGCGACTCGGATGTGCTCAATCGCGCTCGAAAGAGTGTCTTCGGCGCTGGCGGCGCTGAACAGGTTCGTAATCACCTTGCGGCCCGTGAGGGCGGCGAACGTGAGGGGCCGGACGAACTCCTCAGCCGACCGGGTCATGACCACTTGCACCGAGAAACCGCGCTCCATCAGAGCGCGGGCGAGTTCAGCCGCTTTATACGCAGCTATGCCGCCGCCGACTCCCAGGGCAACGTTCGTCGTCACCGGCATAACACCAGCCTACTCTTCGGGAGCGGGCGCGAACATGTGGTCGATCGCGATGTCCTCGTACTGGACCAGGCCGCGGCGGACTTCTTCCATGGCCATCACGGTGGGCTTCTTGGACGTGGTGGGCAGGAAGCTGCGCGCCCCGTTCTGCAACTGCCGCGCCCGCTTGGCGGCGACGATGATGAACCGGTAGGCGCTAGCCTCCGGATCGTCGGGAATCACGCTCTGTGCGATCTGCTTAAGATTTGTTTCGGCCATCTTCAAAAGTCTCCAGAATCGGGCGAATCTGCTGCTCCATCCGGTCGCGGCGGCTGCGCACGGACCTTACGATCGACACCAGCATATCGGTGGAAGCTTGCACTTCTTTATTCACCAGCAGGTAGTCGTACTGCGAATAATTCCGTATCTCCTCGGCCGCCTCTTTGAGTCTGCGCTCAATCACCGCTTCCGTATCCTGAGACCGGGCTCGTAAACGTTCTTCGAGGACCTGCCGGCTCGGGGGGAGAATAAAAATCGAAACAGCTTCCGATATTCGCCTTTTTAATTGTCGCGCACCCTGGACATCGATGTCGAGGACCAGGTCAGACCCCTGCGTTTGGGCCCTATCCAGCTCGCTTTTATGGGTCCCGTAGTAGTTGCCGAAGACTTCGGCCGACTCCAGGAACTCGTCATTTGCCAACCGTTTCTCGAACTCGGCCCGGGTGATGAAGTGGTATTCGTTGCCGTCGCGTTCCTGGCCTCGAGGCGGGCGCGTGGTGTAGGACACTGAAAAACAAAGGTCCGGGACGCGCTTCATCAGCTCGCCCACCAGCGTCGATTTTCCGGAGCCGGAGGGCGCCGAGATGATAAAGACGCTCGTCATTCGAGATTTAAAGATTGCTCCCGGATTTTCTCGATCGCAGCCTTGGCGGCCAAGGCCAGTTCGGTGACCTTTAGACCGATCTCGCCCGCACCGCTGGTCTTGGACAGAACGGTATTGGTCTCGCGATTCATTTCCTGCAAGAGAAAATCGATCTTCTTGCCGCTTTCACCGCCGGCGTTGAGCAGTCCAGCGAGTTGGCCCGCGTGGATCTTCAGCCGCGCGAGCTCTTCACCAATATCGCTGCGATCGGCCAGGATCGCCGCTTCCTGGGCCAGCCTTTGCGGGTCCACTTGCGCGCCCTTCAGCAGATCTTTGAGCCGCTCGGTGAGGCGGTTCTGAAAAACCTCCTGCGCGCCGGCCCGGATCTTTTCCATCTCTTCGGCCAGCTCGCCGATCTGCGAGTTGTGGCCGGACATTTCCTGAGCGATCTCGGCGCCTTCGCGCGCGCGGAATTGATTTAGCTCGTCGAGCGCCGCTCCGAGTGCGTCCAGCACGGCGGCTTCGGTGCCCGCAGGCAGCTCCGACGATTCGGCGGATTCGCCGAACATGCCGGGGATGCGGAACGCCGCATTCAGGTCAGGTTTGGCGTCGAGTCCATGATCGGCGGCTGCCTGATTAAACGCGCCGAGGTATTCTTCGAGCAGAGTGCGGTTCACCGAGGAGGATTTGCCGTTCGCCGCGGCGTGCGGCAGCGAGATTCGAACTTCCACGTGCCCGCGGACCAGGCGGCTTTTCACCAGCGCGCGTATGGCATTTTCGAAGGGATCGGCAACCGAAGGCGCGTGCACATGCACGTCGAGCGACCGATGATTCAACGTCTTCACGCTGACCACCAGCTCGCCATCGCCTAAAGGACGTCGGGCGCGGGCGAACCCGGTCATGCTGCGTGGTGAGGAACTGGCCATCGTTAGGGATTCACGTCCGCTTCTAAGAATTGTAGTTCGTAAAGGCGCTGATACAGGCCGCCCTTGCTGACCAGCTCGTCATGCCGGCCCGTTTCGGCGATCCGCCCGCGGTCGAGCACGACGATCTTGTCGGCGCGGCGTACAGTGGAGAGACGGTGGGCGATCACGATCACCGTGCGGTTCGCCATCAGAGTTTGCAGAGCCTTTTGCACCAGCACTTCGGATTCGGTATCGAGGTGCGAGGTGGCCTCATCCAGGATCAGGATCGGGGCGTTCTTCAGGAGGGCACGTGCGATCGCCAGGCGCTGCCGCTGGCCGCCGCTCAGCTTCACGCCGCGTTCGCCGATGATGGTGCCGAAGCCTTCGGGCATCCGCAGAATGAATTCCTCGGCCAGTGCGTCTCGGGCGGCCTGATACACCTGCTCGGGTGTTGCGTGGCGCAAGCCGTAGCCGATGTTGGCTCCCACAGTGTCATTGAACAGGAACGTATCCTGTGCCACGATGCTGATCTTGTCGCGCAGAGACTCGAGCTTGAGGTCGCGAAGATCTTTGCCGTCGATGCGAATGACGCCGCCGGTCACATCGTAAAAGCGCGGGACCAGATTGGCGAGCGTGGTCTTTCCGGCGCCGCTGGGCCCAACCAGCGCCACGACCTCTCCGGCCTTGACCTCCAGATCGATGCCATTTAGCACCAGCCCTTCCGGCGACGTCGGATAGCGAAAATCGACGTGTTCGAAGGCGATGCCTTTGTCGAACTTAATAAGCCTGGCGGCGTTCGGTTTTTCCTGGACCTGCAGCTCGCGATCGAGATACTCGAAGACCTTTTGCGACGCTCCCAGCGCCTGCTGAAAGATGTTGTGGATGCCGGTGAGGCGCTTCACGGGTTCATAGAGCACCAGCAGCGCGATGATGAAGCTGGTGAACTCGCCGGGGGTCATCATGCCGCCCTTGATCTGCGTCCGGGCGTACCAGAGCAGGACGACGATCGTGATGGCGGCGAAGAACTCGATCAGCGGCGATGCGATCGCCTGCTGTGCGACATAGCGCAGATTGCTGTTGCGCAGCCTTTCGGCGCGGTCGCGGAAGCGATTCGATTCGATATCCTCTGCACCGAACGACTTCACCACCTGATGCCCGCTCAGCGTTTCTTGCAGCACCTGATTGAGCTCCGCGGCATTATCCTGAGCGCTGCGCGTGGTTTTTCGAATCCGGCGGCCCAGCCGCAAGGTCGGAAGCAACACGAAGGGAAGAAGCGTCAGGCTCCCCAAGGCGAGTTTCCAGTCGGTTTGCAGGATCACGAACAACAGAGCCACGGCAGTGAAGCTCTGCCGCAGCAAATCCGCCAGAATGTGCGACATCGCGACCTGAATCTTTTCGAGGTCGTTCATGATGGACGACATCACGCGCGCGGTAGAGTTGGACTCGAAGAAATGCGCGTCCTGATGCACCACGCGATCGAACACGTCTTGCCTCAGATCGGTAACCGCGGACAGGCCGACGTAGTTCACCAGATAGTTGCCCGCATAGTCGCACAGTCCCTTGATGGTGAAGACGGCAATGATGCCCGCGGCCACCATGGTCCACACGTTGTGGACCTGCGCCGGCATGAAGCTATCGAGAAAGACGTCGTGCTTCCATATCGGAATCGTGAACAGCAACACGGGGGCGTCGGCCGAGGCAGGACTGAGAACGCGATCGAAGATCGGCTTGATCAGGACGACGATCAGCGCCTGGGCAGCGCCGACCAAAGCCATGAGGATGACCGATAGCAAAAGATGGCCGGTGTATTTTCTGGAATACCGCAACAACCGACCGAGTTCACTCACGCGCGCACCTTCAAGGCATCGGCGGCCGCGATGACGTCGGCAACGCTGATGCGGTCGATTGCGTCGGGGCTGGTCAGCACCTGCGCTTCGGTCTTCCATGGCGCCCAATTCACCGGATCGCTCGGGCCGAACAGCACCACCACCGGTACGCCGAAGGCCGCGGCGATGTGCGCGGGTCCGCTGTCATTGCCGATGAAGAGTTGCGCGCCCGCGATGATGCTCTTGACCTCGGCCAGAGGGGCGTTTTGGATCACGCGATATTTCGCGAACTTGCTCGCGTCGTCATCCGGCCCGGCTAGAAAGACCGGATCCCGTAGAGCCTCGGCGACGCCTAAGAATCGCTCGGCAGGCCACGTTTTCTGCGGAGTGGCCGCAAAAGGATGCACGACGGCATACGCGCCCGCTATAGGTGTCGGGCCGGCACTCAATCGGGCGCGAGGGATTTCGGTGCGCGGCACGCCCATCCAAAACATTGCCGACGCGAGATGTTCCACTGTATGCACCCGGCGATCCTCACCCAGGATCTCCTGCGCGCGCGGAATTTTCGCGTTGTAGAGAAAACTGTAAGCGTGGTGCGCGAATCCGGCGCGGATCGATGCGCGGGAAGCGGCCGTAAGCCACATGCTGCGGGATCCGCCATGAAGATTCAGGGCCATCCGGGGATGCCATTTCGCTAACGCTTGCGCCGAGGGCTCCAGAATATCGTCCACATCCGGACTCTGCTCAAACACCGCCGCGAAACGGGGCTCCACAACCACGCCGATCTTGAGATCGGGACGATGTGCTTTCAGCAGCGTGAGCGCCGGAGTCGTGAGAACGCAGTCGCCTAGGGACCGCAGACGGATCACGGCGATCCGCGAGCCCGTCGGCAACCGCTCCAGCAAATACGCCACGCTTGTCTATTCTTCGATTCGTGCCTCGTCGACCAGCATCACCGGGATGTCGTCGCGAATGGGATACACTCGCTTGCACTCGACGCACTTGAGGCCGCTCTGGTCCTGCTTCAGCTCCACCGGCGCCTTGCATAGCGGGCAAACCAGGATCTCCAGCAATTCTTTACTGATGGCCATAGAAAACGTTAGTGTAACAGGCCGGATGTCAGGGGCGCGAGGCGGCCGCCTTGGGCGTGGCCAGATACCCCACGATCATGTCCTTGCCCACCTGATTCACCACCAGTTCGTGCGCCTGGCGGCTGCCCCCGACGTAAAACTGCAGCGGCTCATTCGCCTGGCGATCTTTCTTCTCGATCTTGCGGTCGTCCACCTGGAGTTCGAGCGTGTAGCGGTTGGATTTCGAGTCAGCCTTCTTGAGCAGGATCGAAATATCCGCCAGCTTGATCGGATCCTTGCGCTTGTACAGCGTGAACTCGGTATAGTTGCGATCGCCGAGCTGCTTCAGCGCCTCGATTTCCCTGGAGTTGGTCGCGATCAGGCCGCTGAGCACGCCCAAGTCGCCAGTGGAGCGCTTCAGGTCCGCAATGGTTCGCTCTAATTGGTTGTGCGTGGTGGCGACTTCGGTACGCACCTGCTTCACTTCGGTGGAAACGTTCGTGATGTTCGATTCCGCCGATTTGGTGGCCTGCTTCAGGCTGGTGAGCTCGGTGGCCGTTCGCGCGTCTGCATCCTGATACTGCTTGAGCCGGGACTCGCTCACGTTCACGCGGGTGGCGAGGTCCTCCACGCTCTTCATGGTTTCTTCTTTGACCTTGCCGGCGACGCCTCGGGCCTGGCGGCGGGCCTTTTCGACTTCGTCACGCACTTCGGCGATCGCTTTCTGGTGTTCGGCGACGGCGGTTGCGGCGGCCTGCGCGGTGGCTTCGTGGAGTTTCGCGACCTCAGCGTCGATCGTCTCGTGAACCTTGGATTGATCGGCTTGAACCGCGGCGAGTTGGGCTTCGGTGGATCGAAGACTTCGGATGGTGAAGATCTGAGCGATAAAGAGGGCGGCGAAGCCTGCGAACAAAACCACTGTCGCCAGGCTCAACCGGGACTGCGGCTGTTCGTCCATACGGACCATTGTCGCAGCACTGCCCGAGCAAAAAGGGGACAGCCAGCTCTGTCCACTCGCACGCTGCAGGCGAAGTCAGGACCATCCGGGAGGGGACAGAGTAGGCTGTCCCCCTTTTTGCGGAAACTACCAGACCCGGCAGGCCGGACCACGGACCATCTGCTGGTTCGCGCGGCACGCGAAAGCCCTCTGGAACTCCGGCATGTTCGAGACCACGCCGTTCACTCGAAATTCGCCAGGAGAGTGTGGATCCGTCTGCGCCCGCAGGCGCGACGCTTCTTCCGTGACGTTGTTGCACCACACCTGCGCCCAGCCGAGAAAGAATCGCTGCTCGGCGGTCAACCCGTCGATCTTGGGAGGCTCCTTACCGCCAAGCGTGTTCATCAGCGCCATGTAGGCGACGCGCAGGCCGCCATTGTCGGCTGTGTTTTCGCCCAGCGTGAGCTTGCCGTTCAGATTCACTCCGGGCACGGGCGAGTAGCCGCTGTATTGATTCACCACGCAGTCGGCCCGCTGCTCGAAAGCCTTGGCGTCTTCCTGCGTCCACCAATCGCGCAGATTGCCCTTGGCATCGAACTGCCGGCCCTCGTCGTCGAAGCCGTGCGTGAGCTCATGGCCGATCACCGCGCCGATCGCCCCGTAATTCACGGCATCGTCCATTTTGTTGTCGTAGAACGGCGGCTGCAGAATGCCGGCGGGGAAGTTGATGTCATTGTGCTGCGGATCGTAGTACGCGTTTACCGTCGGCTGGCTCATATCCCAATCGGTCTTATCCACGGGCTTGCCGATCTTGGCCAACTGGCGCGCCAGCTCAAACGTGCTGGTGCGGGAGGTATTGGCATACGGATCGTTGCGCACGATCTGGATGCCCGAATAATCCAGCCACTTGTTCTTGTTCCCGATCTTGTTGGTGATTCCGTGCAGCTTGACGATGGCCTGATCCTTGGTCTTGGGCGTCATCCAGTCGAGGCCGCGGATGTCTTTCTCGAGCGCCTTCTCGATTTCCGAAACCATCTGCTGGGTGCGCTTCTTGCCGGTGTCACCCAGAGTCTTTTCGACGAAGGTTTTGCCCAGCGCATCCGGAAGCTGCTCGTCGGTGAGATCCACGCAGCGCTTCCAGCGGGCGCGCATCTCCTTGGCGCCCTTCAGAGTCTTCTCGTAGAAATCGAAGCTGGCCTGCTGGAACGCGGCGGGAAGAAATACGGAGTTGTCGCGCACCAGATTCCACGTGAGATAGGTCTTCAAGTCATCCAGCGGCTGCTGCTCGATGACCGTGTTCACCGCGCGCGCGAAATCCGGCACGGCGACGTTGAGGCTCGCGATCTGCGGCGCGCCCAGGTTTTGCAGGAACCTGGTCCACTCGAAGGCCGGGGCGAGCGTCATGAGCTCCGCAAGCGTCATCTTGTGATAGACCTTCTCCGGATCGCGGCGCGAAACGCGATCGAGCGAACCTTTGGCAAGTTCGGTTTCGATCGCCACGATCGTGGCGGCCTTCTTCTTCGCCTCCGCAGGCGGCAAACCAAGGAGTCCGAACACGGTTTCGATGTGCGCCAGATATTTGTTGCGAAGCTCCACGGATTTCTCATCGGTCTTGAGATAATAATCGCGATCCGGCAAGCCCAACCCGCCCTGATCCATGACGGCGATCACCCGCGAGGAATCCTTCGCGTCCTGCTCGGAGCCGAAGCGGAAGAACGGCCACGAGCCGATGCGGAACATGTAGACCACTAAATCCGCGAGCTCCTTGCGGTCCTGAACCACTGCGATCCGATTCAGGTCGCGCTGGATCGCTTCCAGACCCCGCGCGTCGATATTTTTTTCATCCATGCAGGCGGCATAGAAATCGCCAATTTTCTGATCGAGCGCGCTGCGATTCGGACGATCCACCGCCGCGGCCTCCAGGACGTCTTTGAGCAGCATCCGGTTGCGGTCCTGCAGCGAATCGAAGCGCCCCCAGCGCGACGCATCGCCGGGCAGGGGATTGGCCGCCATCCAACCGCCGCAGGCGTATTGGTAGAAGTTCGCGCAAGGATCCACGCTGCGATTCAGAGCTGCCGCATCGAATCCGGGGACTTTCTGGGCATAAACCGCTGCGGCTGCCAGGCACAGAGTGAGGAATACGCGCATATGTCCCTATGGTAAGGCAATCGATTCGGGTTCCTGCTCCCATGAATCGCTTATCCCGGCGTAGGGTTCTACCCAAGACCCGCTGGGGCTTTTCCTACGACAGCCGCCATAAAAGTGTCATCGCCAAGAAAATGGCGCTATGGCGAGGCTCCAGATGATCCAACTTCACGCGGATAAAAGGCGCGAGCCAGACGTGTTTGCAGCAGTTTCGCTAGCTTCGGAGCCCTCCCGAGATTCGGGGGCGCAATTGCCCTTATCGACAGCGGGAGCCATTTCATGAACGCCATTGCCGACCGGGAGCGCCTGATCCTGGAACACCTGCCTCAAGTACGTCTGATTGCCCGCAAGATTCACAGCCGGCTGCCTGGGAACGTCAGCCTCGACGACCTGGTGTCGACCGGCGTGGTGGGGCTGATCGCGGCCATCGACCATTTCGACCCGTCACGCCATGTTTACTTGAAGACCTACGCCGAGCACAGGATCAAGGGAGAGATTCTCGATAGCCTGCGCCGGCTGGATTGGGCGCCTCGCCAGCAGCGCAAGCGCGCCAAGCAGATCGAGGCCGCCATCGCCTCCGCGGAGCAGCGCTTGCATCGCGCGCCACGGGAGGAAGAGGTCGCCGCCGAGCTCAACCTGACGATCGAACGTTATCACCAATGGCAGCTCGACGTCAGCGGGGTGAATCTGGGGAGGTTGGAATCGGCTGGATTCGGGGAATTTGAGAATTACGATCTGCTCCGCCTGGTTTCGAGTGACACCGCGACATGGCCCGAGGCGGTGCTCGAACGCAGGGAACTGCAGCGCGTGCTGGCCAAGGCCGTCGCGGAACTTCCGGGTATCGAGGGAACGGTTTTGAGCCTTTGGTATCGCGAGGAAATGACGCTGCGGGAAATCAGCAAAATTGCTGGCCTGCACGAATCGCGCATTTCCCAGTTGCGGACTCAGGCCATCCTGCGATTGCGCGTTTCTATGGCCAGGCTGTGGCCAACGGCTGGAGATCGGATCCAGGAAGCAGCATAGGCCAGGAAAGCGATCCGACGCTTCGATCCGGCCAACTGAGGACGGAAATCATCACGTTCACTTCCTTACGGTCGCGCACCACGACGACCGACACGGGACGCCCGCGCAGAGCTCGCAGATGAGCGGATATATCCGCGGGCGTGGATACTTTGGCGTCGTCCACGCGGATGATCACGTCGCCCGCTTTGATACCGGCGCGATCCGCAGAGGAGCCCTTGGTTACCCCGCGAACCAGAACGCCTTCTTTCACGCCGAAAAATTCCGCAAGCTGACCGTCGAGCGCTTCGGCTTCGATGCCGAGCATGGCGCTGCGCCAGGTCATGTGGCTCTGGGGCATATCGGGGAAGCGGAATTCCAGGGGATCCTGGATGGGAGCGGGAACCAACTGTCCGCTGATCGCGGGACGGGCGACGATCTTGACGGCGATGGTCTGCGGCGCGCCATTGCGGATGATCCCGATTTTCACTTCGCGCCCGGCCGGGGTCTCGCGGACAAGCCTGGAGAACTGTTCCATGCCTTCCACGCGCTGCCCGTTGTAATCCATCACCACGTCGCCGGTTTTGATGCCTGCCTTCTCGGCGGGACTATCGGGGGCGATGCGGGTGACTTCGAGGCCCGGTCCAGTTTCCTGAATCCCCACGCCGAGGAAGCCGCCGAGTCCCTGGCCGATCGCCAGAGCCGTGGTCATGCATGCGGCCAGAACGAGTTTATTCCACATAGTTTCGATCCTGTAAGAAGCCGCTGAAAAGGGGGACAGACAGCTCTGTCCACTCCCAGGCTCGTGCGCGAAGTCACAAGATTACGAGAGGGGACAGAGTAGTCTCTCCCCTTTTTCAGCCGCCTCTATCCTGCCCCACCCTACTTCCTTCGCAGATAAATCACGCCGCTCGAAACATTCAGATTCAGCACCGGGCCTCCGCCGTTCAGAGCGCCCTGGCCGACCATCGGAGTCTGGAAGAACTTGGAAGGCGTCACCCGAATCTCCGGAAAATCGGATACGATGCGCGGCGTTCCGCCCGTGTTGTTTCTCGCCATCACCGACACCGGAAGATTGGACGGAATCAGCACAGTTATGTCACCCGAGCTCGCCACCAGCGACGAATCCTGCACGCGCGCTCCATTGACCAGCTCCGCCAGGATGCTGCCGGCCATGGCCGCAAGGTTCATCGGGCCCGCGTCGTTCTTCACCCGCACCGTGCCCGCCATCGACTCGGCTTGCACGCCGCGCGCCGAGCCTACCTGGATGAATCCGCCTTGAGTATCGGCGAATACCGCGCCGCCCGCCTGGCCGACTTCGATCATGCCTTGCGCCGAGTGCGCGTGAACATCGCCCGCAGCCTTGTCGACGCGGATATTACCGCCCGCCTGATTCGACAGAGCGACGGGGCCTGCCGCTTCGCGAACAGTCATGTTTCCGCCCACGGTGGTGCAGTTAATCGCGCCGCCGCTTCTCTCGATCACCACCTCGCCGCCGCCCGAAAAACATTGCACTGCGCCACCGACCTTGCCCAGTTGGATATCGCCGCCGCCGGTGCTCAACTGCACCGCGCCGTCGAAATCGGCCACGTTGATCCCGCCCAGGCTGTTCCGAACGATGACGGTGGACACCTGCGCCGGAACGCCGATTTCGATATCCGTCTTGACGATCCCGGCGGAGATCGGCTGCAGCTCCAGCACCAGGCGTCCGCGCTGCGTGCTCAGTTGCCTCGCTCCGCCGCCTAGAAGCGCGCGAGCCTGTTCCTCGGTGCCGGCCCGCACACGCTGCCGCACCCGATACGTCACCTGGTCACCCGTTGCGCGGCGCACAGTGACGTTACCGTGCGTATTGATCTGAAGAGGCTGCGCCCCGATGGCGAAGGAATCGCCGACGCTTCCTACCCAGAACGCGCCTTCGCGCGCCACGGGCGCTTCCTGCGCTAAAGCAACGACGGCCGTCGCCATCAACAAATTGGCGATTGGTAACTTCATTTCTCTAATAAGTTTCCTGCGAAGCGTTCACCAGTTGCAGCACGCGTTCCCCGCGCTGCCGCACATAGGCGTTATTCTCTCGATTCATCAGCTCTTGCAAGGTCCCGACGATGTCCCGGTCGAGCGCATTGTTCGAATCGCCCACGCCCTGGGTCAACAGATCGATAGCCTGCGTTCGCATCCCCGGGTTGCCGTCCGTAAGCAAAACTCCGGAGAGCGCCTTACGAACCTCGGGTTGCCGCACGAAGGGTTTCAGCCCGTCCATGGCTTTCAGCCGCACGCCGGCGTTCTCATCGTGTTCCAGCGCATAGATCAGCGTGTCCCGCACTTCAGCCGCCTGGGCGCGATCGTTCAGGATCCCCACCGTCTCATACCGTAAGCCAGGATCGGATGGATCCTTGGCGGCTGAGAGCAGCAGGACGCGAATATTCTGGTCGTCCAAACCTCCCGAGATAACTCGCTGCCGGGTTTCGTCCAAAACAATCTGGATGCCGCCATTGGGACCCGGTTCCACCGACCGGACGCGCTGCGCACCGGGATCGATCATGGACATGTCGGAAACACCCACACCCAGATTCGGAAGCAGACGCGCGCCGAAAAAGCCGATGCTCAACAGAGCCAGAGCGCCCGCCGATTGCAGCCATCGCATATCGAGGAACTGATCCCACCAGCTCACGCGAACTTTTGGCGGATGTTCCGCCGCAAGTTGACGCTGAAGATTTTGCCGGGATTCCCATAGTACGGACGCGGGCGGCTCGAGCTCTACATCATCGAACGCCGCGTGCAGTTGCCGCTCCCGCTCGAGCGCCGTCCGGCATTCCGCGCAGCTTTCCAGATGCGCGTCGACCGCTTCTTCTTCGTCAAACGACAGCTCGCCGTAAAGCAGCAGGCTGAGCTGCATTCGGACTTTTTCACACGTGATCATACGAAATCTCCGAGTGCGACCCGCATCTTCTGGGTCGCTCGAAACAAGCAATTCTTGGCGGCTTCCTCGGTGGTCCCAAGGATCTCGCCGATATTCCGCAGCTTCAGCCCCTGGTAATGCCGGAGCTCGAATACCATTCGTTCGCGCGGGGTCAGCTCGCCGAGTGTCTTTTCGATCCGCTCCCGCAGCTCGCCGGCCAGCATGCTCCGCTGCGGATCGCTTTCCGCCCGTGATTCGTGCACCGTATCCATACGGTCCACCGGGCCATCCGCGCCTTCCACCTGCGACGATTCTTCTTTACGCACCTTGCGCTTGCGCATGTGATCCAGGCACAAGTTGGTGACGATCCGATACAGCCAGGTGTGAAAACTGCAATCGAACCGGAAACTGTTCAGGTTGCGGTAAACCCGCAGAAACGCTTCCTGGTAGACATCCTGGGCGTCCTCGGGCGACCGCAGCAGGTTCATCGCGAGCCTGAGCACACTTTGGTCGTAAGCGCGTACGAGTTGCCCAAAAGCGTCCTGATCGCCTTGTTGAGCAGCCCGGATTAGCGCCTTCTCATCAGTCTGAAAGCCCGTCTTCTGGGCCAAAGAGGCGGCTCCGTGAGTCACATCAGCACTACACAGTATATTGGACGGCGCGGGACCGGAAAGGTCACGGCCAGGGAGCTAAGTCATTGAAGCTAAATGTCAGCCCCCGTCCTAATGGACGGGGCCAAAAGCCCCGCCGGTGACGGCGGGGGATCGGTTTAGGCCTGCAGCTGCAGCTCGATGCGCTTCTTCTCCAGGTCGATCTGGACGATCTTGAAGCTTCGGATCTGGCCGGCGCGGATTCCTTCGCCTGATTCGGCCGCTCCGCCGCCGGACTTCCATTTCTGGGCGAGCATCTGCGTGAGCGACGAAAGATCGGCCTTCTGAGCCCCCGCGGCTGCTTCTTTGCGCTGCTCGGGAACCGGTGCCGACGCGGTGACGCCTTCGCCCAACTCCACCTTCATGCGATCGCCGGAAACGCTCACCACGCGGCCGCTGACCACCTCGCCGGTCTTGTGCTCGGCCAGATACTCGTCAATGCTGGTCGGCTCGAGCTGCTTCATCCCCAGGCGGAAGCGGCGCCGTTCCTTGTCGGCTTCGAGCACCACCGCCTTCACGACCTGCCCTTGCTTCAGGACCTCGTTGGGATGATTCAAGCGCTTCTCGCCGGTGATATCGGCGATGTGGATCATGCCTTCGATGCCCTCTCCCAACTCGACGAACGCTCCAAACTTGGCGAGGCTGGTCACAGGCGCTTCCACGGCCGTGCCCACGGGATATTTGTTGAGCGCGTCCTGCCACGGGTCGCCCAGCGCCTGCTTCAGTCCCAAGGCGATCCGCTTATCCGTGGGGTTGACGTTCAGGATCACCGCGTCGACCATCTCGCCGGGCTTGAGAATATCCACGGCGCGAACGTTCTTCTTGCTCCAGGACATTTCGGAGACGTGGATCAGTCCCTCGACGCCGGGTTCCAGTTCGACAAACGCGCCGAAATCCAGCACGCGCGAAACTTTTCCTTTGATGCGCGAGCCTTGCGCGTATTTCGAAACCGCCTCAGTCCACGGATCGGCCGAGAGTTGCTTGAGGCCCAGCGAAATCTTGCGGGTGTCACGATTTATCTTGAGGATCTTGACGTCGAGCTCTTCGCCGGCCTTGACCACGTCGGCAGGCTTCACATTGCGCGAGTAGCTCATGTCGGAGACGTGCAGCAGGCCGTCCACGCCGCCCAGATCCACGAACGCGCCGAAATCCGTGAGCGAGCGCACCGTGCCGCGCACAATCGCGCCTTCCTGCAAACTTCCGAAAGCTTTTTCCTTGGCCTGGCGCTCCTGCTCTTCCAGGATCACGCGCCGGTCGACGACCACGTCTTCTTCGGCTGCGTTGATCTTGGTGATGCGGCATTCGATCTGTTGGCCGACCAGCTTCTCGAGGTCCGCTTGCTCGCGTGCGCCGCTGCGCGAAGCCGGCATGAAGGCGCGCACGCCCACATCGACCCGCAAGCCGCCCTTCACGACCTCCAGAACCGTTCCACCGATCGTGCGCTTCTCCGCGAACGCCGCTTCGAGACCGGTCCAGTCCTTGGGCGTTTCGACCTTGATAGTCGAGAGCAGGTAGTTGCCCGATTCGTCGCGTCCGCGGACGGAGACAATGACCTTGGTGCCGGGTTTCAGGTCGGGCGATGGCGGCAGCATGCCGTCCATCTTGCGGCCGATGTCGACGAAGGCGCCGTCGGGCGTCACCGACACCACCGTGCCTTCCACGCGCTCACCGCCGGCATGGTGGGATTGCTCGAATTGAGTCAGGATATCGCCGAAAGAGGGGTCGGACTCTGCGGGCAGGGAAGACGCCTCGGGCGGATCAGGAATGTTGGATTGGGGCATGCGAGAAAAACCGGAGTCTTTGCTATTGTGTCACAGACTCGGAGCGTGGTGAGAAAAGGGACAGGCAACTCTGTCCACTCCCAGGCTCGTGCGCAAAGTCAGGGATTTACGGGAGGGGACAGAGCAGCCTGTCCCTACAGCTAGTTCACTACCCCTGGGGCAGCATCTTGGCGATGTCGTTATACAGGACGAACACCACCACCATCATGAGGAACACGAAACCCACCCGCACGATGGCTTCCTTGATCCGCAGGCTCAGGTCGCGCCGCAGCAGCATCTCTACCAGCAGCATCAACATGACGCCGCCGTCCAGGATCGGAATGGGCAGGAGGTTGAAGATCGCCAGGTTCAGGCTGACCGCGGCCATCAAGCCGATATAAACCGCCGCGCCTTCGCGGGCCGCTTGCCCGGAAAGCTGCGCGATCCCGATGGGGCCCGAGAGCCCTTTCGCCGACATGCGCCGCTCGACGATGCCTTGCAGGAACTGATAGATGAGCTTGGTGCTCTGGACGTTTTGGCGCCACGATTCGGCCAGGGCCTCGCGGAAGGGCAGCTTCACGATCTCGACCGGCGATTCCAGACCCGCGCCGATGCGCCAGGCTTTGCTTCCCTGATAATCGCTCCAAACCGGCGTGACCGTGGTGTGGTATTCCTTGCCGTCGCGCAAATACACCAGATCGGCGGGCGAGCCTTTCGTCTCGGCGATCAGATCCAGCAGCCGCATCGAAGTGCGGACCGGCTTGCCATTGATGCTGACGAAGGTATCGCCTTTCTTTAAACCTGCCTGCTTGGCGACCTCGACATTGCAGCAGTATCCGTTCACCTGAACTGCGCTCGCCTGCATCCAGCCCGCTACGCCGACGTGCTGCTTTTCGTCATAGACCGGCGTGATCGTGAAATTCATCCGCTGGCCGTCGCGCACCACCCACACATCCATGGGGCGCTTGGCGCTGGCGATCTCCCGCACCGCGATGGTTTCCCAGGTGGGATCCATCACGCCATCGATCTGCACCACCTTGTCGCCTTCGTGAATGCCTGCTTTGGCGGCCGGTCCATCCGGCGCCACGTATCCCACGGTGGGATTGGGCGGCATCGGAATCTTCGGATACTGCACCATGTACAGTCCGGTGAGCAATGCGATCGCGAGAATAATGTTGGTGGCCGGGCCCGCGAAAGTGATGCACATCCGCTGCCAGCGTGGCTTGGAGGGCAGCGCTCGGGGATCGTTGGATTGCTCGTCGCCCGGCTGCTCGCCGGCGAACTTGACGTATCCGCCGAACAGGATCAGGCAGACCTTGAAGTCCGTCTCACCCCTCTTGAATCCGAACAGCCGCGGACCGAACCCGATGCTGAAAGCGTCGATTTTGACGTCGAAGAATCGGCCGACCAGATAGTGACCCAGCTCATGGAGCAGGATCATCACCCCGATCAGGACAAGGAACCACCAGAAATCTTGTAGGACTGAAACCATTACCCGTTACTCTACCTACTATACTTTACGTTCTAGCGGCCACTCCGGTTGGAACTTTTTCACCCCAACGTGCCCCTATTATTTGCCTAGCCACCCGGCGCGACTCGCGATCCAGCTCGAGTAAGTCGGCTACCGAGCTCAAGTGACGGGCTGGAACCTGTTCTAAACACTCGGCTACTGTCGCCCAGATTCCCGGAAACGGGATGTTTCCAGCCAGGAACGCCTCGACGGCGATTTCATCGGCCGCGTTGAGCGTGGCCGCCGCCGATCCGCCGGTTGAGATAGCTTCGTAGGCCATCCGGAGCAACGGGAATTTCTGAAAATCGGGCGGTTCGAAATTCCATTGCGCCGCCTGGCTCCAATCCAGGCGAGGCACGGGAGCCGCCGCCCGCTCCGGATACGTCATGGCGTATTGGATCGGCATCCGCATATCCGTGGCGCACACCTGGGCGATGACACTGCCATCCAGGTATTCCACCATCGCGTGAACTTTGGATTCCGGATGCACCACAACCTCTACATCCTTCGGCGGAAAATCGAACAGCCAGCAGGCTTCGATCACCTCGAACCCCTTATTCATCAACGTGGCCGAATCGATTGTGATCCGCTTGCCCATCTTCCAAGTAGGGTGATTCAGCGCCTGCTCCGGTGTTACAGCCGCCAGTTGCTCGCGCGAGGTTTTTCGGAAAGGGCCACCGGAGGCGGTCAGAATGAGCTTGGAAACTTCCTGCCGGAGTCCGGCGCGCAGGCACTGGTGGGCGCCGTTGTGCTCGCTGTCCACCGGGATCAGCTCCGCGCCCGATTCACGGCGCGCGTTCATCACCAGTTCGCCGCCGGCAACCAAGACTTCTTTATTTGCGAGTCCAATCCGCTTTTTCTTGCGAACGGCCTCGTAAGTGGCTTCCAGGCCACCCACGCCGACGATTGCCGACATCACGAAGCCTGATTCCGGTGCGGTGGCCGCCTCGACTAAAGCGCGGGGACCGGTGGCCAGTTCGGGAAGGGGAATATTGCTGTTTTTGAGGATCGACCGCAGGTCAGCGAGCACGGCTTCATCGGCCACGACGACCAGTTTGGGGCGGAATTCCGCGATCTGGCGGGCAAGCAGTTCCACGTTTCGGCCCGCGGCCAAAGCATAGATGCCGAAGCGCTCCGGCCACATACGAACTACATCCAGGGTGCTGGTGCCGATGGATCCGGTGGATCCCAGAAGCGTCAGGAGAGTCACTCGCTCCGATAATAACATCCGGTTGCCTGACTGCTTTGTCTTGCTGGGGATCTTTTTCTTGGGGAGGGGTTACTTTTTTAGGGGCGCCGGGAAGGTTGCTTCAGGGGTCTTTAATGAGGTTAGTCTCGCTTTGGTGGGAGTTTCCCTCCCCGGCTTGATTCCAATAATAATATACTTCTCCGGGGAGCGCAACAGTTTTTTGTATGGAACCCCATAAAAATTTGTAATCGACTGGTAACAAAGGTTGTATGCTATACCCTGCCATCAGGCTAGCTAGGGCTATCCTTGGGCTTTTCCACAACCAGCCTGGCCCAATCTTCCAAAACACGGATGCAGGAGCAGAAATCGTCGTCCCCCCAGCCCTTGGCGATGGTCGCCTGTAGCATCTGGTGGGTTACGGCGCTGGTGGGAAGAGGCAAGTCCAACGACTTCGCCAGATCCAGCGCGAACCCGACGTCTTTGTGCATCCACTTCGCGGAGAAGTTGGTGACGAAATCGCGATTCAAGATGAAGGGAGCTTTATAAGAAGCGATGCCGCTCTTGGCCGCGCTGTTTTCCAGGATGTCGATCATCAACTGCGGAGCGATGCCGGCTTTCGCCGCCAGGACGAGTCCTTCGGCGAAGGACTGCATGATGCTCGCGCCCACCAGGTTCTGCGTGACCTTGGCTTTGAGGCCCTGGCCAGCGGGGCCGCAATAGTAGAACAGCTTGCCCATGATTTCCATGTAGGGCTTGGCGCGTTCGAACACTGCTTTGTCGCCGCCGATCATGAACGTGAGTGTCGCCTTGTCGGCGCCGCCGGTGGATCCAGTGACCGGCGAATCGAGGAAGTGCGCGCCCTTGGCCGCGAAGGCTTTGTTCAGTTCGACACTCGCGTCGGGAGCGATCGAGCTGCAATCGCAGATGATCGCGTCCTTGCGAACGGCTTCGATCAAGCCGTCCGGTCCGAGCGTGATCTGCTGCGCCATGGCGGTATCGCCGACGCAGTAGAAGATCACGTCGGCGCGTTCAGCTACTTCTCGCGGCGTCGCAACGGCAGTGCCTTTGCCGGATTTCGCCAGTTCCTGCGCTTTGCTCGCGGTGTGCGACCAGAGGGCCACATCGTGACCAGCTTTGAGAAGATGGCCGGCCATGCGATAACCCATGATGCCGAGCCCGAGAAAACCAAGTTGTGCCAAGGAAAAGCCTCCTGAAGAGTTTCGAGGAAGCTATGATTCTAACAAGTCGAAGGGGAATCGCTATTGCGCGTCCGAGCCGGTTTGCTTGCCGGTGAGGAGGCGCAGGATCAGCAGGTCGGATGGCTGGAAGGTGTGGGCGGGAACGTTGTTCAGGTCCTCGTCTTTATCCACCACGTGGCTGCGAATCATGGTGCGGAGCTGCAAAACCGAAATGCCCAACTGCTCGGCGGCCTCCGCTTCCGAGTACTGCCCCTTGCCGGGTCTGCTGCTCACCTGCACGCTCATAAGTGCATTGTAGGGTGAGCAAGCGCGGGGCCCAATTAGCAATTGTCCCTAATTGATTCCCGGTATCGCCTGACGTACGAACGTACTAAGGGGCGCCCATTTGAATTGAAAAAAGGGGACAGCCAGCTCTGTCCACTGCCGCGCTGCTAGGTTGAGGCAAAAGCCCACTGTAGGGGACAGAGTAGGCTGTCCCCTTTTTTGCAGGGAGTACACTTCAAGTGATGGCAGACGATAAACCCGGCTTGCGATCTTCCACAGAAGTACTCACGCGCGGATTCGATCCGCGTCTGTCGGTGGGCTCGGCGCGTCCCGCTGTATTTCGCAGTTCCACCTATGTCTTCTCGAGTCCCGAGACGGCAGAGCGCGCCTTCGATCTTGTAGCCGGACGAGCGACGCCGCAACCTGGCGAACAGCCAGATCTTATTTATTCGCGCTTCAATCACCCGAATGCGGAGATCTTCGAGAGCCAGATCGTGCCGCTCGAACACGGCGCGCGGGCGGCCATCGTCTTTAATTCCGGCATGGCGGCGATCACCACCGCGCTGTTCACCTTCATGCGGCCCGGCGATGCGATCGTCTACACGGTGCCGATTTACGGCGGCACGCAGTCGTTCATCGAAGGGTTTCTCGATTCGTGGGGAATTTCAGGAATCGCCGTGCAAGCCGGCGACACGGCCGCCATTGAGGACGCGATTCGCAAGACTCCCAACCTGCGCGTGATCCTGATCGAGACGCCGGCGAATCCTACGCTCACCATGACCGATATCCTTAGCGCGGCGAAAGCAGGAATGTCGCGTTCGGGCGAGCAGCCCATTTTGATGGTGGATAACACTCTGCTCGGCCCGACGTTTCAGCATCCGCTCGATCGCGGCGCGCATATAGTTTTATATTCCGCGACCAAGTATCTTTCCGGATTCAGCGATCTGATCGGCGGCGTCGCGCTGGCGAGCGATACTGAGCTCATCCGCAAGATGCGCCTGAAGCGCAATCTGTTCGGCAACATTCTGCAGCCCGACGAGTGTTGGCTGCTGGCATCGCGGCTCCCCACGGTCCGGTTGCGTATGAACCGGGCGAGCAAGAACGCGCAGCGCATCGCCGAACGGCTGGCGTCGCACCCCAAGATCCACAAGGTCCACTACCCGACGTTGTTCGATGATCCCAACCAGATCCGCATTCACGAAGCGCAGTGCGATTTCCCGGGCGCGATGTTTTCGCTGGAGCTGCACGGCGGCAAATCCGCGGCCTTCGATTTTCTGCGGAAGTTGAGTCTCGCCTATAACGCGGTTTCGTTGGGCGGAGTCGAGACGCTGGTGTGCCATCCGAAAACGACGACCCACTCCGGGTTCACGGAAGCGCAATTCGCCGCGGCGGGCGTGACGGATGGATTGGTTCGGGTATCTGTGGGGATCGAAGACTGGCGGGACCTGCTGGCGGATTTCGAGCAGGCCTTGGGCTAAAGTAGGCCGCTCGCTGACGCTCGCGGTTCGGAACGCTAACTGAACCGCGAACGCTAGTGAGCGGCTTCAAATAGAATCGGCGGCCCGATCAGGAGGCGATGGGCCGCCGTGGATCCACCCCGGAAACTCCCCGTGATTCGGGGGGTGACTGCGTCCGGGTGATCCGAGGTCGTTACTTACGGATTCACCTGCAGGTCATTGGTAACCGAGAACACTCCCGGAACTCCGTTGGCTCGTACATACGCCAAGTCCTTATCCATCTTGTTGGCCACGGCGCCTTCCAGCGTCACGTGCCCGTTTTCCACCAGGATGTGGATCGGCGGATGCGTGCCTAGTGCGTACCGGCTCAGGGCAGGGTATCCGTAGATCGCGCGAACTTCCTGCCGCCGGATCTGATCATCAAAGTTCGAAAGCGGCAGAACCTTGATCTGATCGTCTACTTGCGCGACCCCTTCGATACTTTTCACGGCGCTCTCCGCGTCGCGCTTCAGCCACGGCTGCCAGACTTTCCCGAATAGTGTGACTTTATCGCCATCCACGCGGAACGAGATACTATCGAACACGCCGTAATACGGGAGCATGTTGATTTCGTGCACAACCTTCTGCTCCAACGTTTTCGGCGTCGAATCTGGCGATTTGGGTGCTGGGTTCGGCCCCGCACCGTATACAAACGGAGCGGCCGTCAGTGCCGCTACCGCCAGAAAACTGCCTAGTTTTCCAACTCTCATGATCGTTCTCCTCACACCCCATTGGACGCAGGGAGTGGCACCCGGGTTGCAGGCCGGAGTTGGGACTGAAACGGCAGGAGTTGTGGCGCACGCAGGTGAGCGTGCGCCTTTCGGAAAGAGTTAGCCGCGCGCGCGCGTGGCCGTTGCGGCCTGAGGCGGAGGAGCCACGGGAGGAACCACTGCAGGCTGCTCGGCGCGCACCAGGCCCAGTTGCTTGCGCAACTCGGCATCGATTTTCTTGTACACGTCGGAGTTTTCGCGCAGGAACTGCTTGGCGTTTTCGCGGCCCTGTCCGATGCGCTCGCCTTTGTAGCTGTACCAGGCGCCGCTCTTCTCGATCAGGTTATGCTGCACGCCCAGGTCGACCAGATCGCCTTCCTTGGAGATGCCTTCGCCGTAGATGATGTCGAACTCGGCTTCGCGGAACGGCGGCGCCATCTTGTTCTTGACCACCTTGACCTTGGTGCGATTGCCGATGACCGCCTCGCCGTCTTTAATCGCAGCAATGCGGCGGATGTCGCATCGTACGCTGGCGTAGAACTTTAGGGCGCGGCCGCCGGTGGTGGTTTCCGGATTCCCGAACATGACGCCGATCTTTTCGCGGATCTGGTTGATGAAGATCAGGCAGGTATTCGATTTCGATACGATGCCGGTTAGCTTGCGCATGGCCTGCGACATCAGGCGCGCGTGCACGCCCATGAAGCTGTCGCCCATTTCGCCATCGAGCTCGGCTTTGGGCACCAGCGCAGCCACCGAATCCACCACCAGCACGTCGATCGACCCGGAGGTGATCAGCGCATTGGTGATCTCGAGCGCCTGTTCGCCGTAATCCGGCTGCGAAACCAGGAGATTGTCGACGTCCACGCCGAGCTTGCGGGCGTACACGGGATCGAGCGCGTGCTCGACATCAATATAGGCGGCCATGCCCCCGACCTTTTGCGCTTCGGCGGCCACCTGCAAGGCGACCGTGGTTTTACCCGAAGACTCAGGCCCGAAGATCTCGGAAATGCGCCCGCGCGGAAATCCGCCGATTCCCAGGGCTGCATCGATCGAGATCGATCCCGTGGAAATGGTGGGCACGGCCTGCACGGCTTGCGCGCCCAGGCGAATCACGGAGCCTTTGCCGAACTGTTTCTCGATCTGGCCCAGGGTCGCACCCAGGGCACGAGCGCGTTCTTTTTCGTCCATTGAAGATTCCTCGCGATCTCGGGGGAGACTTAATTATAGCGCGCCGCCCAAAACATATTGTGCCGCTGCCGTTTTATTGGCTACTGCTGCGCGGCGGACGTCGGAGAAGCCGGTTGCAGGCGGCTGATCTGCTGGTCCAACTGGCCCAGCGTCTTCTCCACCTGCGCTTTGTCGGTCGCGTTCGGCACAGCCTTCAGGTACGCACGGAAGCTTTCGGCAGCTTTTGTCCAATCCTGCTTCTGGATCAGAATCGCGCCCAGCAGAAAGTGCGTTTTGGGATTGGCCTGTTTCCGGTCTGCTTCCACTGCCTGCTTCGCGCTCTTCTCGGCCGCATCGTACTCCTTCATCTGAAGATGCGCCAGAGCGTTGAAGTAGTACGCGGTCGGGAACTCGTAGGGGTCCAGATGCAGAAGCTGATCGGTCTTGTCCGCCAGGTCTTTCCAGTTCTGCTCGCGCAATGCCATCTGGTAGAGCCTCTCGTAGGGATACACGAACTTCGAATCCGCCGCGAGGGCGCTGGCATAGGCTTCGCGCGCTTCCTGATTATGATCCCGCTGCTCGAGTATCTTGCCCAGTTCCAGCCACGCCTCGGCGTATCGGGGATAGATCTGCACGGCCTTGCGGAATTCCTGCTCGGCCTGATCCGGCTTGTTCTTCTTCTTTGCGTTAACTCCCTTTTCGTACGCCTTTCGGGCGTCCTTGGGCGCCTGGCCGGAAGTGGCGCTGGCAACTAATCCTTGAATTCCCGCGATGGGATACAGCAGGATTGCTCCGATGTCGGGATTATCCAGCATGCGGCGTCCGGCCAGGGACAAGCTTTCGGAGCGGTACCCGGGCAGGCGCGCGCGAATGTCGCAGCCCCAGTAGGCGGAGTCCTGGTTGACGGAATTCATCGCGCCGGGCATATTGCTGCTGCCGGACGAGTTCCGGCCAAATCCGCTCTGGTTGAATCCTCCCGGCTCTCCGATATCGCCGAAGGAGCTGGTGCTCGCGTCGGCGAACATGAAATTGTTTTGTCCGAGGTTGATGCTGAAGCTGCCATGGGAATCGGTGTATCCCTGAGGCTTGCCGTTGTTGGCCGAACAGACGAGTTCGATGGTCGCGGGGTCGGGTGGGACACTGCCGTCGTACATCATGACCTTTCCGGTGATCCAGATCGGACGCGGCGGCTGCGCGGGTGTGTTGTTCGGACTCTGGGACGAAGGCAGGGAAGTGGGATTGCCTGTGGGTCCGGGAGTGGGAGTTGGCGTTGGCGTTGGCGCGGGAGTACCCGTGCCGGGACTCGGAGCCGTAGCGCCTCCACCCGCCGCGCCGCCTCTTTGGGCGATGCTCGGGGAAACTCCAAAGATCATCGCGGCGGCCAACATCGTCGCCGGGCCAACATAACGCGCCTGCAAAACTCGCATAGGGCGCCTCCTACTTATGGGACGAATTATACCGCGCATGCGGAACTAGAGGTGGGACGTCCGGCGTCCTAAAACACGAAGGCCGGATCGTGTTGCGGCGACCCGGCCTCGAATCAGGTTTTCAGCGCACCTGACAGCTATTTTCGGTTAAGACTCAAGCGACCTTCTGAGCCCGGTAACGGGCCATAATGGCGTTCATCTCGTCCTTCAAACGCAGTTTTTGTTTCTTCAGGCGAATCTCCTCGGCCTCGTCTTCCAAGGTCAAGTGTTCCTTGGCTTCGATGACTTCCAGTTGCTTGTGGAACTGGGCATGCTCTTCAGCCAAGTGACGAAATTGCTGATCGGTCGCCATCAGATGCGCTTTCAGCTCTTCGTTATATTGCTCCATCAGTGACACCTCTCCTCTACTCTCTGTTTGGAAGCGCCGTCGTTAGGGGCGCGTGAGGGCCACGCCGAGTCAGTTGGGAATGAATAATTTGGCTCGGTGGGTCGTGCGATAACGACTTTCATTCAATCACTCACCGCGGGTACTACCCCGCTGTGCACCATGACAATATCATGAAATAAACCTCATGACAATACCGTCTTCGGGAGGTTCGTAATAGTATTGCGGACGGACTCCGGCGCGCTGAAACCCGGCGGATTCGTAGAGCCGAATCGCGGCCTCGTTGGAAGCTCGAACTTCCAGAAACCACGCGCCTTTGGCCCGCGCCAGAGCATCCGCCAGAAGCCCGCGGGCGATGCCGGTACGCCGTTCGGCGGGATCCACGGCCAGGTTCAGGATTTCGTGTTCGCCAGGGGTTACCGTTCGGCTCACCAGAAACCCGGCGACGCAGCTATTAAGGTCGCAGACGCGGCAGTCGTGCTTGAGGTAGTCGGTCGGATTCCAGCGAACCGCCTCGGGCGAGGCAGACTGGATGGCGTCGATCGCGGCCAGATCCGTAAATCGCGCGGGCCGAATGGTGATTTCGCGTCTCACGTTGCCTTTAATGTGCATCTAGAGTCCATCGCAGAATTGCGATTCCCACCAGCGGCGTGAACGCCAGAGTCACACAGACCGGCGAGAACCCTACACGGTCCACCATAGCGCCGATCCAGGGCGAAAGAAACGCGGTCATCAGCCCAAACGAACATGTCAGGGCGGCGACGCCCAATCCGGCGTGCTCCGGCCCAAAGAGATCGATGGGTAATGCGTACACGTTGGTGCTGATCGCCAGTGTCCAGAAGAAACTCAGGCTGATCGCGGCTGCGGCCAGCGCAGGGTGAGGCATCAGCGGGACCGCGGCAGTCGCCAGCAGAATCACGGCCGAGATCCAGCAGATGCGCATGCGCGCTCGCAAGACGTTCATGCCGGAGCGAATCCAGCGATAGGAGACGACGCCTCCGAAGAATCCGCCTGCTGTAGCGAACACGGCCGGGATCCAGGCGAAATCGCGATTAGCCTGGTCCTGCGTCATGTGCCGTTCCTGGACGAAGTACAGCGTGGTCCAGTTGCTCCAGAGCGCGTACAGCGTCATGACGAAGGCGTTGCCGATCGCGAGTCCCCAGAATCGGCGGTCG
>JADMIO010690269.1_pt1 | contig 53949 bp, 35 predicted proteins | sample 8958161 | NCBI WGS metagenome assembly JADMIO01 (sample SAMN16585339, study PRJNA669376) | soil metagenome | isolation source: Crop rotation soil | place: USA: Cullars Rotation, Alabama | collected 2011
ATAATTGTAACATAGGAATGGCAAAAGCTGCTGTTTTACCAGTACCGGTTTGTGCACATCCCAACAGGTCCCTTCCTGCTAAAATAAAAGGAATAGCTCCCTGCTGAATGGGTGTAGGTTTTGTGTAACCTTCTTTTTGAACCGCATTTAAAATGGGCTCAATGAGTTTCAAGTCTGTGAATAACAATGTATATATGTATTAAAATGAGTGCGGAAATGAAGGCTTAAACTTCATCATCAGAAACTAGTGTGCTTAGAAAGCAATTTATTGGGAATGGAAAATTATCAATAAAAACTGGCTTAAAATGCCGCAGAAATAAATGAACTGCCGCAAATATACACTTAATTATTGGGATTGTTGCTTTTAGTTTACGGTAGAGGGTTAGTTTGATTGGTTCCCTGCAATCACGTTTATTGGCAAATCGATACGCTACTTCAATCTGCGTGCCTTGGGTTTGAACTCCTTAGCTGCTTCTGTATACCCACCATCAGCGCCGTCAATAAAATGAATATGTTTATTATTCATGTTTTGAATATAACAGGTCATGATACTCGCAGTACTTACGTGATGACCAAATATAAGTTGACCCTTTTCTTCTTCCAGTTTTAAATAATCCAATAGTAAGATCCTGTTTTCTTTTGTACCTGATATGATTGTATTTATACGGCCATCGATGGTTAATATTTCTGAAAATGTTATCAACTCTGAAAGATAATTATGCGCCCTGATATTTTTCAACTTCATATCAAACTTAAAAAAGAGTTTACCAAACAGTACAGTGAAATATGTTTTGGCCAGGTAACCCAATTTCAATTTGCTGTAACGGGCCATCATCTCCCGGTAAACTTTTTTTATACTTCCTTTTAGCTTTAACCTGTTCATTGTAATGGGATGCCTTTTTTCAACGGCGCCATAGATCTCATCGATCTTATTTAAAACAACCCTGTACACGGCGGATTGAGCTTTAGGGTCTATAGCTTCTATCAACAAGCAAACAACTTCAAGTTCCGGGTTCGGTGGCTTGATCTTATCCCATTTACATTCCATTCCCTCCATATCCAAAACAGTAAGGTCAATATCTTCTGATTCGATCAATTGCTTTTTTCTATCAGCACGATAATTCTTTTTAATGCTGTCTTCAGCATATTTAAGCCCATCGCCTATTAAAATTGTTTTATTGAATCCTTTTGCGACTTCCACCTTTGCAAGTTTTATCCCAAAGCCGGCCCTTCTTATTTCCTCCATTGAAATGTGGCCAATGCGAAGATCAAGTGAAAAATTTTTAAGACTATTGAGGCTGTGCGCCTTTAAGCCGTCAATGACTTTTTCCAGGATATCAGCAGGCACAAGAACCGTCCCACCATCACCTCCAAAAAAATATGGAATTTCTGTATTTAGTTTTTTTGAAACATTCAATGCTGCGATCAAACTCCCGGCTGCAATAAGGTTAACATCGCCATACCTGCCTGCAGCAACAGCTTCGGTGGAATTGGTAATATCTGATACTACTACGTGCCAGTTTTCAGGAACATCAACGAAATAATTTTCGTCAGCCAGCACATCAGCCAGGTCGTGTTTTAGTGTTTTTATGTTTTTATAAAAGTCCAGGATGTATATATTTTATCTATAAAAGGTATGAAAAAATTCAGCTTGCCAATAATAATAACAGCGCTGAAAGATTGAAATGAGTGGTTATTGAACCCTATTTTAATGCCTTTTCGTCGTAAAAAACGAGGGTTATCCACAAAAAATTCTTTTATTAACCAAAATCTGCGTATTATTGCATCGGAATCGGCTGAGAAGATAACCCTTGTCTAATTGCTTCAAACATACAGTCTCTTCCATCAGCATTAATTTTCAACTACAATATTTACATTCATTAGAGCGGAATTTTTGAAAAACGCATTTTCTCATATTTTATGTACGACATATCGCAACTGAACGACCTGCTCGTTCCGGAACTGCTGGATATAGCAGATGAATTCAGCATTCCAAATTCTAAAAAACTTAATAAACAGGATTTGATAAAAGCCATCCTGGATAAACAAGCCAATATGAAATCAGATAAGACACCAGGTGATGAAAAACCAAAACGCAAACGCATTTTAAAATCAGATGTACCTGCCGCCGCCGCCGCACCCAAAGCTACGGTCGTAGAAAAAGAAGATTCGTCAAAAAAAGATGCGCATGCACATAAAGGAAAGAAAGCAGAGCCGGAAAAGAAATTACCGGTAAAAAAATATAAATCCGAGATCGAAGAAGAAGAGGAGGAAGAATTACAACCCATAACCGACCAGGATACAACCATTCCCGCAGCAATAGCGCAAATGCTGCACGAAGAAGATATTCAACAACCGGAGATATCGATGGAGGAACCTGTATCGCAAGGCAGGGAGGGCCGTCCTTACCAGCAACAACAACGAAGGGATCAAAATGCTTTTAATATAGAATTTGATGGCGTTGTACTTGGCGAAGGCGTACTGGAAATGATGCCTGACGGATATGGTTTCTTACGCAGCAGTGATTATAATTACCTTTCTTCCCCGGATGATATTTATGTATCTCCATCACAAATAAAATTATTCGGATTAAAAACAGGTGATACTGTTTATGGTTCTGTACGCCCACCGAAAGAAGGTGAAAAATATTTCGCATTATTAAAAGTAGAAACCATCAACGGGAAAAGTCCGGAAGAAGTAAGGGACCGTGTTCCTTTCGATTACCTGACACCGTTATTTCCTTTCGAAAAATTAAATCTTACCACGAGAGCAGATAATTACAGTACACGTATCATGGACCTGTTTACACCAATTGGTAAAGGGCAGCGTGGTTTGATCGTGGCGCAACCAAAAACAGGTAAGACCATGTTGCTGAAAGAACTGGCCAATGCAATCGCGGAGAATCACCCCGAGTGTTACCTGATGATCGTACTTGTAGATGAAAGGCCCGAGGAGGTTACAGATATGGAACGCAGTGTAAAAGCAGAAGTAATTGCTTCTACTTTTGATGAGCCAGCAGAAAAACATGTGAAGGTTAGTACCATCGCTTTGCAAAAAGCAAAACGCCTGGTAGAATGTGGACATGATGTTGTGATACTGCTTGATTCGATCACCCGTTTGGCAAGGGCACACAATACAGTGGCGCCATCATCAGGTAAAGTATTATCAGGTGGTGTGGAAGCAAATGCAATGCAAAAACCAAAACAATTTTTTGGTGCTGCACGTAAAATAGAAAATGGCGGATCACTTACAATCATTGCTACAGCGTTGGTAGATACCGGTAGTAAAATGGATGAGGTTATTTTTGAAGAATTCAAAGGAACAGGTAATATGGAATTGCAACTTGAGCGTAAGTTGTCAAACAGGCGTATCTATCCTGCAATCGATATTGTATCGTCTTCTACACGCCGCGATGACCTGTTGCTTGATAAAGATACATTCCAGCGCATGTGGGTATTGCGTAAGCATATGGCCGACATGAACCCGGAAGAAGCATTGAATACTTTGCTCAAGAATATGAAAGGAACAAAAGACAATGCGGAATTCCTTACTTCAATGAATGGATAAATCAATTTGGAAATTTTGCAATTAAAAACATTGATAAATAAAGACCGTCTTGTAATAGGCGGTTTTTTTATTTGAAGGCAAAATTCAAAAAAGCATTTCGTCATTTTTACTTTTGATTTTTGTATTTTGATTTTCCAATTCTCTACCTTTAGCATTAAGCTTCAGTTTTGCCGATAAAGAAACTAACCATACAACAATTCATTGAGCTTGCCGAACATCACCCGGTACTTGATGTAAGGAGCCCGGGAGAATACAATCATGCGCAAATTCCAGGGGCTTATAGCCTCCCATTATTTACAGATGAAGAAAGAAAGATTGTAGGCACTGCATATAAACAACAGGGAAAACAAAAAGCCATTAAACTTGGACTGGATTATTTTGGTGTGAAGATGAAAGCAATGGTTGAAGAAGCGGAGAAGATAATTAAGAATTATGAATTAAAAATTAAAAATAGCAGTTCTTTGAATTCAAAAGCCCCAACTCACAACTCACAACTCACAACTCACAATTCAGTTCTCGTTCATTGCTGGCGAGGTGGCATGCGCAGCGCCGGTGTGGCCTGGTTATTGGATCTTTATGGTTTTGAAGTATATACTTTAATTGGAGGATACAAGGCATACCGCAATTGGATATTAAAGCAATTTGAAAAAGACCACAACCTTACGATCATTGGCGGTTATACGGGAAGCGGTAAAACAGCATTGATCGAACAGTTGCAACAAAAGAACCAGGCTGTAATAAACCTGGAACAACTCGCCAATCATAAAGGCTCTGCCTTTGGCGATATGGGAAAACAACCCACGCAGGAAATGTTTGAGAATTTACTTGCAGAAAAACTTTACCGGCATGAGTCATCAGCAACAACCATTTGGCTTGAAGATGAAAGCCAACGGATCGGCCAGTTAAACATCCCTCATCATTTTTGGAAAACAATGCGCAATAAACCAATTTGCTTTATCGATATTCCTTTTGAGCAGCGTTTGGATTATATCATTGCTGACTATGGTTTGAAGGATAAAGAGAAATTAATAAATTCGATCGTCCGGATACAAAAGCGACTTGGACCACTTGAAACAAAAACCGCTATTGGTTTTTTGATCGAGGATAACTTTAAAGCGTGCTTTGAAATATTGCTGAACTACTATGATAAATCTTATACAAAAGGACTTCACAGCAGGGAAAACCTGGAGCAGCTTTTAAATAAAATACATTGTTCATTTGTTGACACTATAACTAATACTGAAAAACTACTTACATGCGCCACAGTAAATATTTAATTATTTTTTTGATCGCTTTTTTTCCGAAACAAATTTTTGCCCAGGCTGACAAGCCTGCAGAAATTGATATAACAGGTCTATGGAAGGGTACCTTATATCATGATAGCACAAAGCAATTCTATAAGTATGAAATTGCCATCAGCGAAGAAAAAGGAAAAATGTACGGGTATTCTCATACCTGGTACAATGACAGCGACAATCATTATTTCGTAGTAAAAAAATTAAAGATCAAAAGGAAGGATGATAAAATAATTATTGAAGATGTTGATATTGTAGCATACAATTACCCGGGAAAAGCACTTAAATCTGTAAGACGATTGCATATACTTGATTTGCAAAAGCAGGATAGTATATTGACATTAACAGGGCCTTTCTCTACCAATCGTACAAAAACATATGCGCCGGCAACAGGTACGATCAACCTCCAGCGAAAGAATGAATACCGCAAACATTCTGACCTTGTCGCAAATTTGCAGGAACTTAAATTGGATAAAGAACTTTCATTTGTAGCAAAAGATGAAGAGATCGCAAGGATAGAAGAAGAAAAAACATTGACAAAATCACAAGCAGCTATACCAGGAGCACCGGTAGTTACACAGGCTCCTGTTGCAACAACGCCAACTATAAAGGCCCCAACAAAGAAGGGTGTAAACCTTGAACCAATTGCAACAACGAAAACACCAGTTGCAATAACCAATGCAGCGCCGGCAGCAGAAGTACTAACAAGAAAAAATGTTTTGCAGGAAACCATGTATTTTAAGACAGACAGTCTTGAACTTTCCTTGTATGATAATGGTGAAGTAGATGGCGATACCGTGAGTGTTTTAATGAACGGAACTGTGATCATGGCAAAACAGGGATTGAGCACCACAGCGATCCGCAAAACCATTCACATACCATCAGGTATGGACAGCCTGGAATTGGTAATGTATGCAGAAAACCTCGGCACACTTCCCCCAAATTCTGGTTTGTTGGTCGTACACGACGGAAGGGATATATATGAAATAAGATTCAGCGGAGATCTTCATAAAAACGCAACAATTATTTTAAAACGGAGAAAGAAATAATGTCAACAGAAAATTCAGATGATACCCGGGAAAAGATAAAGCTTACACAATATTCACGTGGAGCAGGCTGTGGCTGCAAGATTGCCCCGAAAGCATTGGAAGAAATTTTACAAACAACAATATCTTTTACTCCGGATAAAAATTTATTGGTAGGTAATAGCAGCAAAGATGATGCAGCCGTTTATGATATTGGAAAAGGGCAGGCTGTTATTTCCACTACTGATTTTTTTATGCCAATTGTTGATGACGCATTTGATTTTGGAAGGATCGCTTCGGCAAATGCTATCAGTGATGTATATGCAATGGGTGGTAAACCCTTAATGGCGGTTGCTATACTTGGCTGGCCAATAGAAAAACTGCCGGCATCTTTAGCACAACAGGTTTTAGATGGCGCAAGAAATATTTGCGCTGAAGCAGGCATACCTCTTGCCGGCGGCCATAGCATCGATAGTGCAGAGCCAATATTCGGCCTTGCTGTATCAGGCTTTTTAGAAATACAAAATTTAAAACAAAACAATACCGCAGCTGAAGGCGATATTTTATTTTTAACCAAACCAATTGGCGTTGGCATTTTATCTACTGCACAAAAAAGAGGGTTGCTTAAAGAAGAGCATCTTGCGTTAATGATAGAACAGATGACATCACTCAATAAACTGGGTGAGCAACTTGGTAAAATAAAAAATGTAACAGCCGTCACAGACGTAACAGGCTTTGGCTTGATGGGACATATCATTGAAATGGCAGAAGGTGCTGGTCTTTCTGCTGAGTTATATTATTCGCAGGTGAAAGTAATTGAAGGCGCTAAAGAATACCTTGCTCAAAGAATTGTACCGGATGCAACATTCAGGAACTGGAACAGCTATAGTTCGAAGGTAAGTTTTGAAAAAGGAGTAAATGTGATGGAAGCATTTAGCCTGCTGCCTGATCCGCAAACTAACGGGGGATTATTATTTAGTGTAAAAGAAACGGCAGTTGATGAAATAAAGAATTTACTTGAAACGGAAGGTTACAATGATTTTATAGAACCTGTTGGGAGGTTTACAATGAAAAAAGAAAAAGTGGTTTCTGTATTGAACTAAGATTCGCTTGATTAATTGATGACTATAATTTTCATTTAAGTGGTCGGTGGTCCCGATAAAATCGGGAGACCACGGGCGGCTCCCGCGGTTGGTGAAGACACCAACCGCAATTACAAATCATAGTTCAAGACCTAAAATATCAAATGCTGCTTATTCTTAATTTTCTCATGTGTCATTTCCGTAACCAATTGCACAGAAGGCAATAACTTAATTGACTGTTGTAACATACTTACCTCTTCATTGTTTATCTCTTCCCCTTTCGTGAGCCATAAAAAATCAAGGTGTTTGAATTCAGGTAAAAGATATTCACCGTCGTATTGATTGTGGTATAAATAATGTACCAGGCAACATCCGGGAACTTCATAATCATAAATAGAGAAAAAATAGTTGCGGGACTTTTTTCTTAATTGAATTTCAAGGCCGTTATTGATACGGAATTTATATCCCATGAACTGATTGATGTACCAGGTAAACTGGTAATCTTTCACAGGAGCAACAATGCCGAAAAGATGTGTGCCTTCAAAGAATTCTTCAGCAAGTGTTTCGTTGTCTATTTTTAATTTTACAGCCATGATTTATTTAAAAAACTATTTTATAAAGTTATGCTGTTTTAAAAAACAATCTCTATTTCCATATCATCATTTCCACGCTTCAGTTTTACTTTGGTGGCTTGCCCCTTATCAAATTTATTCAATGCATCCATATAGGTCTGCACATCCGTAAATGGATGATCGCCCAATTGGTACAATACATCACCTGCTTTTATTCCCGCTTTTTGTGCAGGCCTGTTATCAATGACGGCATCCACCCGTACACCATGTCCATCATAAGTATAATCGGGCATGATGCCAAGACTTACTTTAAAACTGCTTCTTCCGGTAGAGACATCCCTGGTTTTTGTGAACACAAGTTTTTCTTTTTGATCAGTAGCAGTTAAAACCTTTTCTATGTAATTGATAACAGCTACCTCACCATTAAAATTTATTTTATCTGCATCATCGGATGGTTTGTGATAATCCAAATGTGAACCGGTGAAAAAATAAAGTACCGGTATTTCTTTTTTATAAAAAGAAGTATGATCACTTGGTCCTGTACCGCTGCTGTCAGTTTTTATTTTTAAAAATGGATCTTCTTTTTTTATGATCTCACCCCATGATGGGGATGTGCCATAGCCACCTACATTAAGTCCATGTGTACTATCATTTAGCCTGCCCAGCATATCCATATTCAGCATATAGTTTACCGTCTTAAGGTCAATAGTACTGTGATCAGTAAAATATTTGGAACCATAGAGGCCCAGCTCTTCGCCTGAAAAAGCAATGATAGCATAATTGTATTTTTTAAGATCAGCAGTTTTTAACCACTTGCTTAATTCTATTAATGCTGCAACACCACTTGCATTATCATCTGCACCATTATGTATCATGGCAGTTTTACCAATGTACAATGTGTTATGATCTTCTCCATAACCAAGATGATCGTAATGTGCGCCAAGTATGATCGTGTTTGCTGCATTGTTGTTAATATAGCCAATTACATTATGGCCATATCTTTGTTTCTCCGCAAGCTCAATACTGATATTGATATCTGCAACCGGTTTCGAATGTTTGGTATAATATATAACAGGGATATTTAAACGATCTGCTTTGTCTTTCGCATCAAAACTTATTTCATCTTTTACGGAAGATGAATTATAAATTAAAAATATTTTTTTCCCATCGGCAGAAGCTTTTTTCGCTGCGGTGTAAATATTTTCTTTCAGATCAAAATGAGGATTGGTTTTATTTTCTCCAATGACATTGCCCAGGTCATAATAACCAATAGCATTATCATTTGCATCAGAAAATTTTAAACCGGCAACATTGGCTGAATATGCCAAAGGAAAATAATCAATATTGACTGTATCTAATTGTCCTTTTATATAAAGCGCTGTTCCTTTTTGTATCTCCTTTCCATCTTTAACCTCGAATTCCTGTATATAGGTTTTATTGGTTCCGAGCGGTGATAAACCTATTTTATGGAATTGATCTTCTATGAATTCATAGGCAAGTTTTTCACCTGCAGTTCCAGTGCGTCTTCCTTCCAGTTTATCATCTGCCAGGAAGTAGATCGTTTTTTTAAGATCGGCAACGATCTTCTTATCAGCCTTATCCATTTCCTGGGCGCATAAACGCTGCGTAAACAGGATGGACAGTAATAAAATATATCTCATAATAATTAAATTGACCGCGGCAAAGTTAAATAACCATTCAATGGAACTGTAATATTTTATGTTCCCGATAGAGCATTCTTCTTTCTTTAATTCGTAAACGGTCAAAGGTTGTTAATCCTATTTTTGCAGATAATATGAAAATGAGTATATATATACCGCTGTGAGTAAAAAGATAAATATAGCATTGGTCGGTAATCCCAACAGCGGTAAAAGTTCTCTTTTCAATGTGCTAACGGGGCTTAACCAGAAGGTTGGTAATTTTCCCGGCGTGACTGTAGATAAAAAAGCAGGCATCAGCAACATCTCAGAAAATCTTACGGCAAATTTTATTGACCTTCCGGGTACTTATAGCCTTTATCCAAAACGTGCAGACGAATGGGTGTCTTATAAAGTATTGCTGCAACAGGATGATACGGTAAAGCCCGATATGATCCTGTTGGTGGCAGATGCCAGTAACCTCAAAAGAAATTTATTATTCTGTTCACAGATCATCGACCTTAAAATTCCTGTCGTTGTAGCATTCACGATGATGGATCTTGCAAAGCGCATGGGTACCCAGGTAGATATTCCCGGGCTGGAAAGAGAATTGGGTGTGCCGATCGTTGCCATTAACCCACGAAAGAATAAAGGGATCACAGCATTAAAAAAAGCAATTGAATTATCAGCGGAAAACATGCAGCAGGTTCCCGCAAGAGATTTTATAGATACGGAATCATTTGCACCCAAAGCCATTGGAGAAATAAAACATTTGTTTCCACACATAAGCAATTATACAGCGATCCATTACCTGATCAATCATGAACATTTTTTATTGAATGATCATTTGCAGGTGGAAGTAGAAGAAATAGAGAAGCGCAACCAGTTTAATCCAACAAGAACACAGGCGGAAGAGATTATGCAGCGTTATGCAAGGATCAAACATGTAATGCAGCAAACCGTGGTAGAGAGCGACCCGTTGCAAAAAACATTGTTTACAGAAAAATTGGACAACCTGCTGCTGCACCGTACCTGGGGATACGTAATTCTTCTCGGCGTATTATTCATATTGTTTCAGAGTGTATTCTGGGTTGCAAAATATCCTATGGATGGCATTGAATGGATCTTTGGACAATTTAGCGGATGGCTATCAGGCGTATTGCCCAATGGATGGTTTAGCGATCTGCTGATCAACGGAATTGTTGCCGGGTTTAGTGGCATCATGCTTTTTGTTCCGCAGATCATGATCCTGTTTGGATTGATAACATTGCTGGAAGACACCGGGTACATGGCACGTATTAGTTTTTTAACGGACAAGCTTATGCGAAAAGTTGGGCTTAACGGTAAAAGCGTCATGCCGATGATAAGTGGCTTTGCCTGTGCTGTGCCGGCGATCATGAGCGCACGCAATATTGAAAATAAAAAAGAACGCCTGCTTACCATCATGATCACACCGCTGATGAGCTGTAGCGCCAGGCTTCCTGTGTATACTATATTGATAGCGCTTGTTATTCCTTCTAAATTATATTTTGGTTTCTTAAGCCTGCAGGGTTTGGTGATGATGGCTTTATACCTGCTCGGTACCGTGATGGCATTGATCGTAGCGTGGGTAATGAAATGGTTCATCAAATCAGCAGAACGCAGTTATTTTATTCTTGAATTACCCGTTTACCGCAGCCCACGCTGGAAAAATGTTTTGTACACCATGATCGAAAAGGCAAAAATATTTGTGTTTGAAGCAGGTAAAGTGATCATGGTGATAAGCCTGTTGCTATGGGGACTCAGTACTTACGGTCCGCCCGAAAAGATGAAAGCAGTATCACAGCAATATGATGCTATGATACTAAAAGAACCAGCTAAAACAGCTGAATTTACCAAGTCCAAAAAAGCTGCACTGTTGCAGTCATCTTATGCTGGCACTTTGGGAAAAGCAATTGAACCAGTGATTGCCCCGCTTGGATATGATTGGAAAATAGGAATTGCATTGGTTACTTCATTTGCTGCAAGAGAAGTTTTTGTTGGTACCATGGCAACCTTGTACAGTGTGGGTGATGATGCCGATGAAAACAACACAACACTTCGTGAAAAAATGGGAGCCGCTAAAAGAGAGGACGGAACAAAAGTATATACGCTTGCAGCAGGTTTGTCTTTACTTGTTTTTTATGTGCTTGCTATGCAGTGCATGAGCACGATCGCTGTTGTAAAAAGAGAAACCCGTAGCTGGAAGTGGCCGATCATACAACTGGTTTATATGACGGGGCTTGCTTATTTTATGAGCTGGTTGGTATTTGTGTTGTTTAAATAAGAAGGCTCATTGATTAAATCCTATCCTTTGTCTTTCTTCCCATTTTCTTTGGGCAGCTTTTTCATCTAAAATATTTTCCATTGCATCATAGATCTGGTTTAGCTGTGCGTCGTGTTCACCAAGTCGTTCTTTAATTTCTTTCAATTGTTCTTTTAAACTGATTTGTTGTAACAAGACTTTTCTTATCTCGACGAAGGCTCTCATTATGGCGATGTTCATATTGATAGCGATATCGCTGTTTAGAATACCGCTCAGCATAGCAATACCTTGTTCTGTAAAAGCGTATGGTAAATATTTACTGTACCGCCCCCGGCCTTTCTCTAAGGTTCCAATTTGGAACCTTAGAGATTCAAATTCTTCATTCGTAAGCTGAAACATGAAATCTTTAGGAAACCGTTTTATATTACGTTTAACTGCTTTATTAAGAAGCTTTGTTTCAGTTTCATATAAAGCAGCTAAATCGCGGTCCAGCATTACCCTTTCCCCACGTATTTCATATATTCTGTTTTGTATACTTTGAATGATTTGCATTTTAAACGGTTTATCAGTATGATTTAAGTATGTAATCACAATTTGTGATGACATACTTTTTAACAACTAAAAATAATATTACCAGCTATTATTTCCTTGATGAAAACTACAGGATCATATGTTTTTTTAAACAAAAAAGACATAAGCTCAAAGCTTATAGCTCACAGCACATAGCTGCATCTTCTACCAATCAACTGCATACGAGATCTCATTCTTCACCTGCGGATAAATTTTTCTATATAATTCTTTAAGCACATCTTCCTTGCGTGGTGAACCATAGTTAGTACCGTTTATTATTTGCCAGTCGCGTGCAGAAAGTGCACGCCCATCACCTGTATAATTACCGGTTTCCTGTTCCCAGCGATAGTCATCCCTGAACGATCTGTAACTGATATTTTTTCCTGTGCCCACATCTTTAATATTTACATCCATATCTGCTCTTGCTGTAAAACTCTGGCGGGTGATATTTAATGTTGCATATACTGTATTGTATATTGGCTTGCCGGAAGTATCTGTACCAGCCTGCACCTGAGCGCTTACATTTCTTGAATAATTATAATTAACGGGATAAGGGATATCCATATTTCTAAGCGTAAGGTCAATAACCCAATCAGGTTTTATATTATCCCTGCGGGCTTCCCAGTCGGTAAAGAATTTTGCCGCATAACGGTCACTGTTATTGCCCAATTCTCTTACAAGTGTTTGTTGAAAATATTCATTGCTGAAATTGTAACCCGAGTTACCCCATCCACTATTAAAGAAATATGAATTGTCCTGTACAGGATTGATGACCACGTTCACAATCGCATTTTGATAAGCCTGGTCCATATTTGCTTTCGTATCCTTATAACCGGGAATGAATTTATCTGCTTTCTTAAAATTAGCGTAAGCTTTTTTTGCATTGTCCCTTCCCTGTTTGTCAAAAAAAGTATTTGCGTACACATAATATTCTTCAGCGGCTGACTGTTTCGATTCCAGGATATTAGTGCTGTAACTTTTTGGGGTAACCAATTTAAAAGCAGGAGATGAGCTGATGATCGCATCATAGGCATCCTGTAAATATTCGTACTCGTCTATTATCTTATCCCACCTGCTCAGCTCTGTGGAATTGCTATACGATCTTATTTTAGCAAGGTGGCTCTCTGTGATACCAGTATACAAAATGGGCAAGGCCTGCGTAGCATCTTCATCAGTGTTGTTCTTATTAAGTTTTTTTACGGCGTCCTGCAGGGCTTTATCTGCATTAGATCTTTCCAGGTAATTTTTATTACTGGCGCAGGAAGCCAGGAATAAAACAGAAAGAAGAATGGATATAAATGTTTTCATTGTAAATAGTTTTAAGCCTCTCAGACCCATTAAATACGGTTGTGGTTACAGTAAAGAATCCTTCAAATGAGATCTTGGGTTAACCTTAACAAAGAGCGCTAAAACCGCTCAAAAGTTAACCATTTATCCACGAAAATTTGCCGCTGGAACCAAAACATTAAATAAAATTAACAGGCAAAAATTTACTTAAATCCAATACCGGGCTGGATTTCATGGCTTTTGGCCCCACATTTTACTGCCCACTACTTTAAAATAAATGGTATTATGTGTTGCATAGTACTAAAATGTTTGTATATTTGTGTTGTCAAGATGATGATTAATGAATGTTCCGGACAGGATTTAGGCATCAGTTCCTGATAAAGTATAGCCATGAATTTTAAAAAGTAAAGCCATGAATATTGACAACACAGCGAGCCAGATGCGCAAAGGAGTGTTAGAGTTTTGCATTCTTTCGGTAATAAAACAGGGGGAAGCCTACCCATCCGATATCATTGATAAGATGAAGGCAGCCAACCTGAATATTTTTGAAGGAACGTTGTATCCTTTGCTCACGCGGCTTAAAAATGCAGAATTCCTTACTTATCGATGGGTGGAAAGCAACAGCGGTCCTCCGAGGAAATACTTCTGCCTTACCGATAAGGGAGCAGAATTTTACAAAGAACTAGAAGCAACCTGGAACGAACTTGCAAATGCAGTACAGGCCCTTACAGCAAAAGAGACTTAATAAAAACTTCAACCGTCAACTAAAGTATAGCCATGTTTTTCTTGACAGTACACTCAACTAAAGAAACAAATTTTCAAGGTCACAAATAAAGATCATCAGGATCGAAGGGTGACAAAAAAAAATAATTATTTCGTCATGAAACAAGTAATAAATATCAACTTCCAGGGACGTGTAGTACCGATAGAAGTTACTGCTTTTGAAATATTGAAAGGATATACGGAGAGCCTTAGCCGTTATTTCGCAAATGAAGAAGGAAAAGAAGAGATCATAAATGATATTGAAAGCAGGATTGGGGAACTTTTCCAGGAGCGCTTAAAGAACGGATCTACCTGTATAACAGATGATGATGTAAATGCGATCATCCGTAGCATGGGAAGACCTGAAGATTTTGAAACAGCAGAGACCATGCCTGGTACTTCTGAAAAAGCACCCGAAAGTTCTGACAGATCAAATACAGGTTCTGCCGCCGCTTTTAATACAACTGAAACGCACAGACGTCTTTACAGGGATGAGAACGAAAAAATAATTGGCGGTGTTTGTAGCGGCCTCGCAAACTATTTTGGAATAGATATCGTTGTTGTACGTATCATATTTGTATTGCTTGGAATAGGCTTTGGTTTCGGCATCATTACTTACCTGGTACTTTGGGTAGCAGTGCCAAGCACAGCTTCCACACAGATAGGAAGTACCCGCAAAAAATTATACCGCGATAGCGACGATAAGATCATAGGAGGTGTTTGTAGCGGTATTGGAAATTATTTCGGCATCAACGCCTGGATACCCCGTATTTTGTTTTTACTCCCTTTTCTGAGTTTTATTTCAAGATGGAACCATTGGGGTGATGGAGATTTTCCTAATTTCCTGAGAATAGGATTCAGCCCCGGCGCTTTGATCGTATATATCATTTTATGGTTAGTAATTCCTGAAGCAGTTTCTACAACAGAAAAGCTTGAAATGAAAGGTGAAAAAGTAGACATGAATTCTATTAAGAATTCTGTAGTGGAAGAAATGAAAGGTGTACAGCAACGTGCCGGAAAATTTACAAAAGAAGCCCAGGAAAGAAGTAAAACATTTGGTGCAGAAGTAGGAAGTGTGGCAAGAAGAGGTGGCCGTTCATTGGGAGATATTATCGTACTGCTTTTTAAGATCTTCGCCTATTTTATTCTTGGTTGCATTGGCTTTGGATTGGTTGTAGGATTGTTTGTTTTCGGCATCGCTTCAATAGGTGTTTTCCCAATGAAAGATTTTGTTCTAACTGATGGATGGCAGAATATTTTTGCCTGGGGCACATTGATATTTTTTATTGCAGTGCCCATCATTGGTATCATCACGTGGATCGTTAGAAAAATTGCAAAAATCAAAAGTAACAGGAGAACAATGCGCCTTTCTTTCCTGGGACTTTGGCTCATCGGTTTGTTTTGTTTTATTTCATTGATCGTTTCTGTAGGCAGGGATTTCAGAACAGTTAACTCCTTAAATGAACAGGAAGTTGTCCTTTCCAATCCTTCTATAAATAAACTTGAAATTACGACGGTATCCCCTGAGCAAAAATTTTACAGAACCCGTTGGTTCAGAATGGAACCTTTCCAGGGTCTGCTTGAAGATACTGCCATGGTTCAAAATGTTTCTGTGCACATTGTAAAATCTCCCAACGACAGTTTCAGGGTTACTATGCTTAAGATGGTGAATGGCCGCACAAGGCGTTATGCAGATACACTTGCAGCGCTTATAAATTTTAAAGCAGAACAAAGAGATTCATTGCTTGTGATCGACAAAGGAATAGCGATAACACGTCATGACAAATTCCGTAATCAACGTATTGTACTTACTATTTATGTACCGGTAGGAAAACAAATACGGGTAGATAGAAATGTTGGATGGGGCGGCGGACGCATCAGCTTTGGTCCATGGGGCGATGATGATTGGGACATAGATTTTGAAGACCTTGAACACAACTGGGATGAAGATGTGGATTATATCATGAAAGCAGATGGATTGTATGATCTTAATGGAAAACCTGCGGATGAATGGAAACACCCAGGTAGAAATAACGATGAAGATGAGGATATCAATAGAATGAACCAGGATACGAATGGCGTAACAGGCGGTTACAGGTACAATAATCAACCCATAACACCTGCACAGGCTGATTCAATATTCAAATTAAAATCACAACAGGAACTTTTTGAAAAACGCCTGAAGGATTCATTGATCAAAGAAAAAAATAAGAGCGATAAAGAACTTGAAAAAAAAGCAGATAAGGTTGTCAATGAACAATTAAGCGAATCGGTTTCTTATAGCCTCCCTGCATATAACCCAATGCTGATAATGAATTAAACGCGTTTCAATAGTTGAGTTGAAGTAAAGTTGAAGCACAGGTCCCGCCTTTATAGGCGGGATTCTTTTTTGTTTAGAACGCATCAAACAAAAACTATGTCAGGCTGAGCTTGTCGAAGCCGGGTTAATTCTTAATTTCACCTTCGACAAGCTCAGGTTTACAATTCGATTATTTTTAAAAAATGAAAGATAATTTTTCACAACAGTCTAAAAGCTATGCAAAGCACCGCCCTGTTTATCCACAGGAATTATTTGATCACATACTGAGTTTTGTTCCCCAAAAAATACTTGCATGGGATTGTGCTACCGGCAATGGCCAAACGGCAACTGTATTAAGTAAATATTTTGAAAGGGTTTATGCAACCGATATCAGTAAAAAGCAAATAGAGAACGCTGTTACTGCAAGCAATATCAGGTATGCCATTGAGCCGGCAGAACAAACATCACTTGAAAATAATACTGTGGACCTGGTTACTGTTTCACAGGCATTGCATTGGTTTGAGTTTGATAAATTTTACAAGGAGGCAAGGCGTGTTTCAAAAAAACATGGTATAATAGCCGTATGGACCTATAATCTTTTGCGCATTGATCCCATTACAGATAAAATAATTCATCATTATCATTTTGATACCCTCGATAAATACTGGGACAAAGAACGCAGCCATGTGAATGACAGCTATGCAAATATTCCCTTTCCTTTCCGACAAATAGCGGCACCTGAATTTTTCATTAAAGTAAAATGGAACCTTGAGAATCTTCGCGGATATCTTAATACATGGAGCGCCTTGCAGCAATTTATTTCTGTGAATAATTATAACCCGGTTAATGGGATTATCGAAGAAATACAACAAAACTGGCCGGTTGAAGAACTACGTTCCGTCGAATTTCCATTAACGATTAAAATGGGATATGTTCATTAATTACTAAATTGTCAGGCTGAGCTTGTCGAAGCCGCGTTAAGAACAGGAATGGCTTCAACAAGCTCAGCCTGACAACATAAGTTTGAATTGACATTAATATCTTTCTCCAGCTATTTTGATTTACATTTGCAAACTAAAATTTAGAAAATGAAAAATACTCCGTTTACAGAAAAACACCTGGCGCTTGGTGCAAAAATGGCTGAATTCGCTGGTTTCAATATGCCCATTTCTTATACCGGCATCAACGAAGAACATGCAGCTGTAAGAAACAATGCAGGCGTTTTTGATGTAAGCCATATGGGAGAATTCATGGTAAAAGGCCCGCATGCACTGGACCTCATTCAACGTGTTACCACAAATGATGCATCAAAGCTTACTGCAGGAAAGGCACAATACAGCTGCCTGCCCAATAAAGAAGGTGGTATTGTAGATGACCTGTTGGTTTATTGCATCGAAGAAAATAAAACATACCTGCTGGTAGTGAATGCAGGTAATATTGATAAGGACTGGAACTGGATATCGGAACAGAATGCCAACAATGCAGAAATGGAAAACATCTCTGATAAAACCTGCCTGCTTGCCATACAGGGGCCACATGCAACCAAGATATTACAGAAACTAACGGAGATCGATATTCTTAATTTGAAATATTACACTTTTGAAAAAGGAAAATTTGCAGGCGTAGATAATGTACTTATCAGCGCTACTGGTTATACCGGTGCCGGTGGTGTAGAGATCTATTTTGAAGATAAGGATGACAATGCAAATAAAATATGGGATGCCATCTTTGCTGCAGGCGCCGCAATGGGTATCAAACCTATTGGCCTTGGTGCAAGAGATACGCTTCGTTTGGAAATGGGATATTGTCTCTATGGTAATGATATTGATGATACAACTTCCCCATTATCTGCCGGCCTTGGATGGATCACTAAATTCACCAAGGATTTTATCTCAAGAGATATATTTGAAAAACAAAAAGCAAATGGCCTTAAGCAAAAACTGGTAGGATTTGAAATGATAGAAAAAGGAATTGCCCGCCATGATTACGAGATAAAAGATTTTGAAGCATCCACCATTGGCAGGGTTACTTCGGGAACACAATCGCCAACATTGGGCAAAGCAATTGGTATGGGATACGTGGATGCTAAGTATGCAGCGATCGACAGTGAAATATTCATCAAGGTTCGTAACACTTTACTAAAAGCAAAAGTTGTAAAAATCCCTTTTGCATAAGCCGCCGGTATGGCCATTATACATTTAACCAACATGATTAATGCCCCGCTCGAAAGGGTTTTCGATCTCAGCAGGAGTATTGATCTTCACGTAATATCTACGCAACGTTCAAATGAAAAAGCCATAGCAGGAGTAACCACTGGTTTGATAGGCCCTGGCCAGTCCGTAACCTGGCAGGCCTTCCATATTTTTAAGCAAAGAAAATTTACATCTAAAATAACGGCATTTCAACCACCCTTTTATTTTAAAGATGAAATGCAGCAAGGTGATTTTAAAAAATTTTCGCACGATCATTTTTTTAAAGCCGTTGATGGAAAAACAGAAATGAGCGACAAGATAATTTTAGAATCTCCCTTTGGGATCTTTGGAAAAATGGGGACCAGCTTATTTTTAAAAAAATATATCAGGAAGTTTTTAATTGAGCGGAACGAAACAATAAAAGAATATGCGGAAACTGATAAATGGAAAACAATTTTAAAGGATAAAAATGGATAATAAGAAACCGGCGCTATATACATGTCTTTCACCAGCATTATTACACCTCTATGATATCAGCGATAGCGTTGTTGTCATTATAGATATACTCAGGGCAACGTCTACAATTACTACAGCATTAAAAAATGGTGCAAAGGCGATCATACCTGTTGATAGTGTGCCCGACTGCATTCGCATCGGGAAACAAATTGCAGCCATTACAGCCGGTGAAAGAGATGGCCAGATCGCAGAAGGATTACAATATGGCAATTCACCTTTTGAATACCCGGAAGAATTTATTACAGGGAAAACATTGGTACTTACAACTACCAACGGTACCCGCCTGTTGCACATGGCGCTTGATAAAGGCGCAAAAGAAATTATCATCGGTGCTTTCAGCAATCTTGATACGGTGTGTAACTATTTGATAAAAAAGAACAAACCTGTATTACTTGCCTGTGCAGCCTGGAAGGACAGGGTGAATATCGAGGATACTTTATTTGCAGGCGCTGTTGTTCAAAAAATAAAGGAACAATTCAGTATCAACTGCGATGCTTCGCAAATTGCTTCAGCGCTCTATGCAGAAGCAGAAAGCGACCTGTTTGAATTCATGAAAAACAAAGAAGCTTCACATTACAAACGATTATCATCATTTGGGCTTGATAAGGACATAAAATTCTGCCTTACCTCCAATACAGCCAACGTATTACCTGTGTATGCAGATGGTAAATTAATTAAAAAAGCAGGCATATCTTAAAGCATATATTGTTTAAAATCCATTCATAGTAAATGCTTTTTGAACCTCTTAAACCTTTGAAACCGTTTAAACTTTTGAAACTTTTTATAATAAAAACGCCTAAACCTTTTTTAACCTCAGTTATTTTCCTTTACTTTTGCAAATTGCTCTTTTCTGAACCGGCACATACCACAGCAAAGCTTAGATGCAATTAAAATATTATTGATTAAAAACAAAGGACCCTTAGTTTGGCATTACCACATATAATAAAACACATCTATAATAATGGTACCGATGAAGTGATCCGCCGTGGAAAAAAGATCCATGCGATGGGATTTGTAGAATTGGTTGAACACGATGAACTGATGGGAGGAATTGTTTTTCGTGTAAAAGACGACAGCTACAGCACTTTTTACAAAGTATACATTCAAAAATACGCAGATGCCAAACTGATGACATTGCGTTGCGGTTGCCCTTACAACCTTGGAGATATTTGTCGCCATGAAGCTGCAGCATTGTTTCGCCTGCAGGATATGGTTGATAAGAATATGCTGGGTGGTACCAACATCCAATACAATCAATATCACACGGTTGCTAAAATGAAACACATTGATCTTAAAACGATCAAAATGCTTTCATCGCCTGCAATTTATGATGAGGCAGAAAATATGCTGCGTACTGCAAAAGCAACGATCACCAAAGCAGAAGACGAAAGAGTAGAAGCAGAATTGGTTTATAACGGGCAAACATTTCCACTCGTTATTCAAAAAAATGAAGAAAGGAATTTTGATACTTCCTGTTTATGCGGCGAAGCTATGCACCCGCTTTGCGAACACAAAACATTGTTGTTCCTGCAGCTGTTGAATTCCTTTGGTCCTAATTATTTTGAGACGATCCGCAACTGGGACAAAGAAAAAAATAAATTATTACAGATATACGGCTATAGTTTGAGCGATGACCTGGAAGGAAAATTTGAATTCACCTATAAAGATGGAAAACCATTTTTAAAACTGCTGGATACAAATATTAAAAGAGTAGCGGCTACATCGTCATCATCATCTTCGTCTTCATCGTCATCATTAAGACCGGCGATCTCTCTTGTAGCAACGCCGCCAGCCTCGGAAGAAATTGTAGAAGAAGAAGCACCAGCAAAAAAACTTGGACTTGTTTTTAATTTTAATGCAAAGGTCTATCCCGGATTTACGATAGAAGCCATACAGGGCGATACGGATGAAAATGTAAAAAAATATCTCAGTAAGATCGAAGCACTCGACCTTACTAAATTTGTAAATACAGACCTGTTTAGCGAAGATGACAAACAATTGTTCCAACAGGTCAGAAAGCTACAGGATACAGAAATAAATAAATACCTGAACCGCAATTCTCCGTTCAGTGGTATCTGGGAAAATATTATTCATACAGATGGCGATGATCTTCCTGAAGAAACAAAATCGCTGATCACGGAATACATTCAGCCCAAACTAAAAAAAGTTTTTGAAGAACAATCGCAGAATAATTTTATTTACTACCTGCCGGAAAATAAAAGTTTTAAAACCAACAACCTTGTTGATATAGAACTAAGCGATCATTTTATTGCCCCATTCTTTAAAGTAATTGCGGTAAATGATCATTTTGAAATTGCCTGCATGGTAAAATTAAACGGGGAAACAGTTTCATTCAGTAAAAATGAATGTAACAGCAGCCTTGTTTTTTTAAACGATAAAACACTTTATCTCTGGCAAAAAGCGGAAGATGTATTGCAGGCTGAAAAATTTAGCAGGGATGGTAATATCAAACTCAGCAAGGCAAACTGGGCAGAGAAGATGCAGAAGGTGATCCTTCCGTTAACAAGAGAATACCAGGTAGAGTTTGACAAGAGCCTTATTAAAGAAATTAAAAGTGGTACCCCTGATGTAAAATTACAGCTGCAGGAAAAAGGTGATTACCTCGTGTTCCAGCCAATTTTTACTTACCAGGGTTTTGATACAAAAGCTTCAGATAAATCAACGATCACCATTCCTGATGGGGATAAGATATTGATCATTCACCGCAACAAGGAAGCAGAAGAACAGTTTGTAAGTAAACTGGAAAGCCTGCATTCAATGTTTGTAACACAGCAGGAAACAAACAGCCTTGTTTTAAGAGGCGCTGATGTGTTGCGCAATAACTGGTTCTTTCTTTTTGTAGATGCCATGAAGGAAATGAAAGTGCCTGTATACGGATTTGAAGCGTTGAAAAATTTCAGGTTCAATACGGCACGACCCAACACGCATATACATGTAAGCAGCGGGCTCGATTGGTTCGATGCAAAAGTTGAAATTGAATTTGGCGAACAGCGTGTAGGCATTTCAGATATTAAGAAAGCACTTGCAGGAAAACAATCTTTTGTACAGCTTGGTGACGGCACGCTTGGTATCTTACCGGATGAGTGGCTGAAACGATACGCTTTATTGTTTAAAGTGGGTGACGGAAAGAGTGATAAGCTTCGTCTGTCGAGGTACCACATGAGCGTGATCGATGAACTGTACGAGAACCGTGACGAAACCGAATTGAGTTTTGCACTCGATGAAAAATTTGAAAGACTTCGCGAATTTAAAAATATACCTGAGATAGCTCCGCCAGAATCATTACAGCCTATTCTAAGGCCTTACCAAATTGCGGGCTATCAATGGCTGGGTTATTTGAATGATGTTGGCTGGGGCGGTATTCTTGCGGATGATATGGGTTTGGGTAAAACTGTACAGGCATTGACCATGCTCGATCATTATAGAACAGTGAACAAAGGTTTAAAAGCGATCGTTGTTTGCCCGACAACACTTATATACAACTGGCAGAACGAGGTAAAGAAATTTACACCCGAACTGACATATCATATACATCATGGCAATGCCCGCACCCGTGATGCAGAAGAATTACAGAAGCACAACATCGTGATCACTACTTATGGCACATTGCGTAGTGATATACACATGCTGCTTAAAATATTTTTCGATTATATCATATTGGATGAAAGCCAGGCGATCAAAAATCCTGCATCAAAAGTAACAAGGGCAGCTTCTTTGCTTACGGCAAAAAATCGTTTGTGCATGAGCGGTACGCCTTTGCAGAATAATACATTTGACATCTTTGCTCAAATGAATTTCCTGAACCCAGGCTTGCTCGGCAGCATGGAGTTTTTTAGAAATGAATTTGCAACACCAATCGATAAGTTTGGTGAACAGGAACAAAAGGAACACTTACGCAAATTATTATACCCATTCATTCTTCGCCGTACAAAAGAACAGGTAGCAAAAGATCTACCGGAAAAAACAGAAACCATTTTGTTCTGCGAAATGGAGAAGGAACAACGCAAGATCTATGAAGCCTATAGAAATAGTTATCGCGATAAGATACTTGGAACGATCGACCAGCAGGGTATCGATAAATCACAACTTACGATCTTACAGGGATTGATGAAACTACGGCAGATCTGTGATAGCCCGTTCATCTTAAATGAAGAAGATAAATATCCAAACCATTCGATCAAGCTTGATGAACTTTCAAGAGAGATAGAAGAAAATATTGGCGAACACAAAGCGCTTATCTTTTCACAGTTCCTTGGAATGCTTGCATTGATAAAGGCAAAACTCACCGAGCAAAATATCATGTTTGAATATTTTGACGGAAGCACTTCACCAACAGACAGGGAAAAAGCCATTCAGAATTTCCAGAACAATGATGAGTGCAGGGTGTTCCTGATCTCTCTTAAAGCAGGGGGTGTGGGTTTGAACTTAACAGCCGCAGACTATGTATATATCGTGGACCCATGGTGGAACCCTGCTGTAGAACAACAGGCCATTGACCGTACCCACCGTATCGGTCAAACGAAAAATATCTTTGCTTACCGCATGATATGTATTGATACGATCGAGGATAAGATCCTTCAGCTCCAGGAAAAGAAGAAATCACTCGCAAAAGAACTCATTGCCGATGACAGCAGTTTCGTGAAGGCTTTGAGCAAATCAGATGTAGAGTATTTGTTTAGCTAAGGAATTAAACGTTTAACGTTAAATGTTCAACGTGCCTCCCCTTCGACAAGCTCAGGCTGACAAACCCATAAAACAACAATTCCCTTCTTTTGGAAGGGAATCATGCATTGAGGTAAGCTGCTAGTTTTAGGATGTTATAAAATTCTTTAAGCGCTGGAATTCCCTGTTATTATTAGAGAAGAACAAGCTGTGGAATGCAGCCGAAATGGCTTTTACTACAGAAGACATGACAGTTAAGTTTTGTGGTTCATTTTTTTTCATAAGATTTGGATTTAAACGGTATACCAAAAGTACAAACTCATAGAGCCCGCGTCAAGAGTGGATTTGCTGAATTAGCGAAATAGTAATTTCCGCACTAAAACTGCTATTTCACCATCGGCGTTTTCCAGTTTCTACGGAAACGATGCCCCTTTTTATAATACTTGATTGGGTAAACCTCGGGATTCTGGCGGAGTTTGCTAATGAAATTCTTTACCATCTGGACAATAGGATGGATGTGAGACGATTGAGTTTGGTTGTTCATAAAGTGGATTTATTTGGATTTAACAGTTATTGAAACGTATTCCCATCATAATTATTGTACATGTAAGGAGTTGTGAGTTTTGAGTGGTGAGTTTTGAGTTGCCCTAAACAGTTAGAAACCAACTCACCATTCACAACTTAAAACTCACAACTCAGTTTTAACCTTAATTAACCATTTACCAAGCCAGCTTAACCTTATCGACTGGTTTATAAGAATACTTTCGTAGTTGAAACAATTAATTATGAGAGTAATTCTACTTCTGTTGATCAGCTTTCTTTTTTACCAATGCGCAACGGCGCAGAAAAATGGGATTGTGAAAGGCGTTGCATTTGATACGTTATCAAAGCGGCCGGTTGCAGCAGCTACAGTGAGCCTGCTGGATAAAAAGGATTCTTCGCTTGTATCATTTTCTATGACCGATGATGCAGGAAGATTTGAATTTAAAGACATTCACAACGGAACATACAGGTTGCTCATTACACACGTTAATTTTCATAACAACAATAAGGTTTTTTCAATTAGCGATGACAATAAGATAGCAGACCTGGGAAATATTGTGATGACTGATAAAAGCAAAATGCTGGATGAAGTTATCGTTCAAAGTGAAGCGCCGCCGGTTACATTAATTAATGATACTGTGCAATACAATGCCGGATCTTTTAAAACAGCACCTAACGCAAACGTGGAGCAGCTGCTTAAAAAATTACCAGGTGTTAAAGTAGATAAAGACGGAACAATAAAGGCACAAGGTGAAAAAGTAAACAGGGTATTGGTAGATGGAAAGGAATTTTTTGGAAGTGATCCCAAGATCGCAACAAAAAATTTACCTGCTGATGCTGTTGATAAAGTGCAGGTTTATGACAGGCAAAGCGACCAGGCACAACTAACAGGATTTGAAGATGGCAATTACGAAAAGACCATCAACCTGAAATTAAAAAAAGACAAAAAGAAAGGACTGTTTGGAAAAGTAAATGCAGGAGGAGGAACCAACGAGCGATACGAAGGCAAACTAAATGTGAATTCATTTAAAGGAGCAAGACAGGTATCTGCACTTGCGATGGGAAACAACACAAATGCCGAAGGTTTTTCTTTTATGGACATTTTGAATTTTACCGGCGAGCTTGCACGCATGCAAAAAAACGGAGGCAGTGACATAAACATTAATTTTTCAGACAATGATGCGGCTGCATTTGGATTAGGAGGCAGCCGCAACGATGGTATTAAAACAGCATGGGGTGGCGGCGTGAATTATAATAACATCATCGGAACGAAAACGGATCTTCAAAGCAATTATTTCCATAACAGGTACAACCCAAATATTGAAAGCCATATTCAGCGACAATATTTTTTACCGGATTCTTCTTATTACTATGATCAAAATTCATTTGCTAATAATTTAAGCAATAACCATCGGCTGAACCTGAATGCACTTTATCAGATCGATTCGCTCAATTCCATTCGTATTACACCTTCATTCAGTTATCAGAAAACAAACAATGGTTCACAAACAGATTACCGTACTTTAAATGGAAGTAAGGTTTTGACGAATGAAGGATATAGCAGTAACCATACAAACAACGAAGGATTTAATTTCAGAAATGATCTTATTTACAGGCGTAAACTCAATCGTCCCGGAAGAACACTCTCTTTTTCATTAAACACGGGCCTGAACCAGAGCAAAGGAAACGGAAGCCTTTCTTCTGTAAATAGTTTTTACAATGCAGGCTTATTGTTAAGCCGTGATACAATAAACCAATTGAACAATACCAATGCAGATCTTCGGGGTTACACCGCAAAAATCATTTATACTGAACCCGTTTTTAAAAGATCATTACTTGAATTTAGCATTGGAAAAAGTAAAACAAAAAATACGGCAAACAAAACAACCTATGATTACAACAATGTAAATGGCAAGCATGATAAGTTCAATGACCTGCTAAGCAATGATTTTGAAAATGAGTATGGTTATACAACGGCGGGTATACGCATGCGCACGAAAAGAAAAAAATACAATTATTCATTTGGCGCTACCTGGCAGCAGGCTGCATTGGATGGAAAGGTTATCGCTGGCATAAAGGATTCAACGATGAGTAAAGATTTTGGCAACATTTTACCCAATGCAAGATTTCAATACAATTTCTCAAAATTTAAAAACGTATCGTTCAATTATGCAGCTTCTACCAACCAGCCGGATATGTTGCAACTACAACCCGTGCCTGATAATACCGATCCATTAAATATAAAAGTAGGTAACCCCGATCTTAAGCAGGAATATATTCACAGGGTCCAGGCAAACCTGCAGCTTGTAAACCCGTATAAGAACAGGAATCTTTTTTTATTCTTTGCTTTGCAATCAACACACAATAAGATCGTGAATGCTGATTCAATTGATTCACTCGGAATAAAATCCACCCGGCCGGTAAATGTGAACGGTGTGTATAATATTAACAGCAGCATCAGTCATGGTATACCGGTTAAATTTTTAAAGGGCAGCATGGAAGTAAGCAGCAATTTTAATTATTATAAAGGAAGGCAATTCATCAATACAATACCAAATAATATTAAGGCGCTATCGGTTGGCCCGGAATTGAGGTTTGATCTTAATCCGCATAGTAGATTAAATATCTCATTGTCTGCCGCATTAAATTATAACAATACAAAGTATTCGCTGCAACCTGCATTGAATACAAAATACACTTCGCAGGAATATAATAGCACTATTGACTGGGAAATGCCCAAAGGCTTTTTCTTCTCAACTGATTTTTCTTATACCATCAACAGCCAGCGTGCTGCAGGATTTAATAACAAAATTCCTTTGTGGAACGCAAGCCTCAGCAAGCAGGTACTTAAATTCAATCGCGGAGAAATAAAATTAAGCGCTGTTGATCTGTTAAAAAGCAATGTTGGTATCAACAGAAGCAGCAACCAGAATTATATTGAAGACAGCCGCATTAAAACACTTCGCCAATATTTTTTATTAAGCTTTACTTATAGCCTAAGCAAAACGGGATTGAATTACGCGGGCGGAGGAATGAGAATGATTACAAGATAAGGGTTTAGGACTTTGTTGATCTTGTTGATAATAGATAATCTGTTTATTTGCAGAGCCTAAAAAATATTCAATATTGAACATTAAAACTGCCTCTAAAAAACAATACTCTCGAATCATTTACTCAACAGCACATAAAAAAACCTTCTTTACATAAAGAAGGTTCAAATCTTAATAAGCTATCTGATTAATTGGCCCTTATCGTTCTGAATCCTCCATTGTTCTGTTGCATCTCATCCATCATCTTATCTCTTTCTTTCCTGAATTCCGCAGGCGTATAATGTTTTTTCCCTGCTGGTGCTTTAATAGAAGCGAGATCTGTTTTTTCTGTTATTTCAACAGCTTTATAAACCTGTCTTCCATTATTTATATCAAGTGCCAGTATCAACCCGGGCAATTGACCCTGGTATTCTGCTGGCCCGGCTGAAACAGGAATATCAGTTGCAAACCATGCAGTAACGTTTGCAGTATCCTGTATTTCTTTTCTGTCCATTACTCCATTATTGATATTCATTGTCACACGTGGATTAATAGTAGTTGCTGTTGCTTTTGTACAAACATGATTTAAGATCGTTTTTGTTTCCGCTCCTATTTTCCATTTTAAAGCACGTGTACTGTCATCAACAATAAATTTTTTATCAAAGAACACCCTGAGTTCTGTTGATCTGTGATCAGTAAAATTATTATACAACACATCATCAGAACCCGCAACGATCATTCTTATCTGCATGCCACCAGAATTCATATTGTCTGCATCATCATTGTCTTTTTCGGCCTGTTTCCAGAGAGATTGATTATTGCCAAAGGTCAATTCAAATTTATCGGTGCGTGTTTGCGGGCGGCTTTCTTCCCCATTGCCCTCATTGATATTTATCCGCATTTGTGCAATACGTTCATAAGTAACTTTTCCTTGTTTTTGCTGTGCGTTGCTGTAAATGACAAACATGGCAACAGCTGCTGTTAAGAATAATTTTTTCATGATTATAATTTTTTCAAATCTATCGAAGCCGTATCGCAATATAAGTTAACCCACCTTTCATTAAGGTTAATAAAGGTTAATGCATTCTCAATCCAGTCAACAATCGTTTAAATTTGCTTTACAATAATCTTTAATGAAGTTTCGGTTACAGTCATTCTTAATGTTACTTACCATCCTGGCTGTTGCCGGGTTCCAGTTTTTTTGGCTGAGGCAAACGTATGAGCGGGAAAGGGTCGCACTTCTTGTAAAAGCGGATTATACTTTTCATGATGTGATGCAACAACTGCAGGTTTCGAAATTAAAATTAGATAGCATTACCCTTGGAGATACAGCAAGATTAAAAAAGGTAAAACTATTTGGAAAAGATAGCGTCAACCAGGAGTTTACGATCAGGTTGGATCAAAAGAAAGGAATTGTATCAACAATAAATGTGATTAGTAAAAAAATAAATGATTCAGCGACTCCGGAACTTAAAAAACTTCTTTACGTTAATAAAGATCAAACATTAATAGAACGCAAACCAGGAATGCCGGACCTGTTACCAGGTGATATGCAGTCACCGGATCATTTGTTCAGGGTTCTTTATGATGTTGATATCATGCAGGATTCTATAAAACTAAGCGAGGTAAAAGCAGCAATGACGAAAAGTTTTTTAAAACAAAACATAACTGTACCTTTTACAATTTTACGTGTTGATAGTACATATAAACCTGGTGGACTGATCAAATCGGTTACCATTGGCTTCGCCCACCCGGCAAACTATTTTTTAAAACTTGGTAATAAGTTTCCGTACTTGATTAAACGCATCAGCCTTCCTGTTTTATTTTCAATACTATTACTCGGGATAACTATATTTTCTTTTTTATTATTGTATCGCAATCTTCAGCAACAAAAAAAACTTACTGCCATTAAAAATGAATTCATTGCAAACATCACACATGAATTAAAAACACCGATCGCAACTGTAAGTGTTGCCATTGAAGCAATGAAAAATTTTGATGCATTGCAAAGCCCCGAACGTACACAGGAGTACCTCGATATTTCAGCAAACGAATTGCAACGGTTGTCGTTGCTGGTAGATAAAGTGTTGAGCCTTTCCAAATTTGAAAGGAACGAGATCGAAATTAAAAAAGAACAGTTCGACCTTGTACAATTGATACAGGAAGTAATTGATTCCATGAAGCTGCAATTTGAAAAACAAAAAGCTGTTACAAGCTTACAACTGCAAGGTTCTAATTTTAATATCAGGGCCGATCAACGGCACATCAGCAGCGTGATCTATAACCTGCTTGACAATGCTTTAAAATACAGCCTGGAAGAACCACGCATCCATGTGCAGGTAATTGACCAGTCTGCATACATTGAGATACGTGTAAGCGATAACGGTATTGGCATTCCGCATGAATACAACAGGAAAATTTTTGAACAGTTCTTCAGGGTGCCCAGTGGCGATAAACACAATATAAAAGGATATGGCCTTGGACTAAGCTATGTGAATTATATTGTTGGAAGCCACCAGGGATCTATAGCAGTAGAAAGTGAATTGGGGAAAGGCAGCACGTTTATCGTTAAACTCCCGTTTGAGGAAGCTGAAAATTATAAAAAGGATACCAGGTTATGAGCATTAAAATTTTATATGCAGAAGACGAATTGTTCCTTGGCAAGATTGTAAAGGAAAGCCTGGAAAGCCGCGGTTACGAAGTGATCATGGAAGCAGATGGAAGCAAGGTGCTTTCACATTTTACAAAACAACAGCCGGATATTTGCGTATTGGATATAATGCTTCCTAATAAAGATGGATTTACCATTGCAGAGGAAATAAGAAATATTAATAAAGAGGTTCCCATTATTTTTCTCACTGCAAAAACGCAGACAGAGGATCTTGTAAAAGGATTTAAAACCGGCGGTAACGATTATATCCGCAAACCATTCAGCCTGGAAGAACTGATCGTAAGGATCGAAAATGTTTTAAAACAAAAAACAAAAGCACCTGAAAATAATTCAGCTGTACAAATCGGCATTTACAGTTTTCACAGTAACCTGCAGTTATTAAAGAATGAGCACGAAGAGCGAAAATTATCTTTCAGGGAATCCGAATTATTAAAAATGCTTTACCATAACCGCGATACGATCATTGACCGCCGCAGCATCTTAAACCTGCTTTGGGGAAATGATAGTTTTTTCAACTCACGCAACCTCGATGTGTATATAACAAAGCTTAGGAGCTATTTGAAGAAAGATACCAGCCTGCAGATAATTACAATTAAGGGGGTTGGGTATAGGTTTGTTACTACAGGAGTTTAGAGTTTTGAGTTCGATTCTTTTATATAGAAGTTTATTAAAATTATAATGTGGCTAAAGCCACTTGCAATTCTTTTTATTATCCGTTGGCTGAAGCCAACGGATAATAAAAAAGTTCTCAATGCTCAGATTTTTTCTAAAATTTTTCTGAATTAAAATTTCATTTTTTCTCAACATTGATAAATTATGCAAAGTCATATGTAGCTGCATTTCTTTGCCGTTGGCTTCAGCCAACGGATAAAAAATGCAAAGCATTCCGGGCTTTAGCCCCATTGAGTGATTAATTGATTGCTGATTGTGATATGATAGCCGTAATTTAGTTTAGAATTAAGAGTTATAAATAAGTGTTCAAATTAAATGAAAGCAACTCATGACTCATAATTCATAACTCAAAACTCATATCAGTTATGAAAAGAAAACTACTGCTCCTTGTTTCTCTATACTCATTTATCTCGGTAAGCGCACAAGACAAACCAACGGCTTTCAAAGGCGCCCTCATTTACCCAATCGTTGGTGCCCCCATTCAAAATGGTGTAATTGTAGTTCAAAAAGGAAAAATAATAAGTATTGGCGGGCCTCAAACTTCTATTCCCGCAGATGCGGAAGTAAAAGACGTAACAGGTAAAGTAATAATGCCGGGATTGGTTGATACACATTCTCATTTAGGTAATCCAGATGGCGGTGACGCATCTTCTCCCTTAAGTCCCGACACAAGAGTATTGGATGCGGTTAACCCTACCAGTGATGGATTTAAAAAAGCACTTGCAGGCGGAATTACAACCATCAATATTATGCCTGGATCGGGTTTGTTGATGAGCGGGCAAACGATCTATGTAAAAATGCGTGAAGGAAGAAAGATTGAAGATCTTTTGACAACAAATGAAAAAGGATTGTATGGCGGACTTAAAATGGCAAATGGGACCAACTCGATACGCAGCATTCCCGGTTACCCGGGCACAAGAGCAAAGAGCGCCGCATTGGATAGGGAACTTTTTACTAAAGCAGTTGAATACAAAAAGAAAATAGAGAAGGCCGGAAAAGATTCATCTAAAATGCCTGAAAGAGACCTGCGTATGGAACCATTGGTAGAAGTATTGAATGGGCAACGTATTGTTCACTTTCATACACATCGGGCAAATGATGTGCTGACGGTGTTGCGGCTTGCAAAAGAATTTGGTTTCAGGGTTGTGTTGCACCATGTTTCTGAAGGATGGAAAATTGCAGATGAAATTGCAAAGTCAGGATTTCCATGTTCCATTATTTCAATTGATGTGCCCGGAGGAAAACTGGAAGCGATGAATGTTTCACTGTTAACAGGAGGAGCATTGGTAAAAGCGGGTGCAATGGTCGGCTTTCATACAGATGATGGTATAACAGATTCGAGATTGTTTTTAAGATCGGCTGCGTTGATGGTAAGAGAAGGCATGCCAAGAGAAAAAGCAATGGAAGCATTAACGATTAATGGTGCAAAGATGCTTGATCTTTCAGGCCGCGTTGGATCATTGGAAAAAGGAAAGGATGCGGACCTTGTTATTTTATCCGGGGATCCTTTTAGTATTTATACAAAACTTGAGCAGACATGGGTAGAAGGTTTTAAACGTTATGATATTAGTAATCCTAATGACAAAGCGTTTCTTACGGGAGGTTATAATGTCTATTCACCAAACAGGTCGGAGTATCATCATGATGATGGTGAAAATGATGATACGGTGCAGTAAGCTGCGAGCTTTTAGCTGTGAGCTATGAGCCGGGTATAATGGATGTAGGTCAATATAAATAAAAATGAATTACAAAATGAAAAGATTACTATCATACATAACAATACTAATTTCGGTACCAACATTTTTACAAGCGCAAATAGCTGTTAAAGCAGAAACCATCTATACCGTTTCGGGTACAGCTGTGCGTAATGGAGTTGTTTTAATAAAGGGTGGAAAGATAGAAAGTATTGGGGCTGCCACTTCTATAACTATTCCCGCGGAGTACAAGATCTATGAAGCAAAAGTGGTAACACCAGGGTTGGTAGATGCACGTACACTTGTTGGCCTTTCTGGTTCACTAAATATTCCTACTGACCAGGACCAGCTTGAAAAATCAAGTCCCATACAACCCGACCTTCGTGCCATTGATGCATATAATCCTGATGAGCCGTTGGTAAGAGTGATTAGAGAGAATGGTGTTACAACCATTCACACAGGCCACGGTATTGGAGCACTCGTTAGCGGGCAGACAATGATCGCTAAAACAAAAACAGGAACTGTAGAAACAGTTACCATTCAACCATTATGCATGCTGGCGATGACGATCGGTCCCTCGGTAACAGGAAATTTTTCTTCACCCGGTACAAGGGCGAAACAAATGGCGATGATACGCACAGAATTAATAAAAGCACAGGCTTATCTTAAAAAACAAAATGATAAGGATACAAGTAAACGCCCTGCCACGGATCTGAAATTAGATATACTTGGCAAATTATTAACGGGAGAAATAAAAGCACTTATTACTGCGAATACCACCAATGATATTATGAATGCCATCAGGCTTGCAAAAGAGTTTAATTTAAAACTCGTTATCGATGGGGGTGCCGAAGCATATAGGATCATTGATGAGATCAAAGCTGCAAAAGCGGAACTGATATTACATGCAACGATGGCCCGCAATGAAGCTGATATGGTAAACATGACAAGAGAAAGTGCAGCAATATTAACAAGGGCGGGCATTCCCGTTAGTATCGAAAGCGGTTATGAATCTTATGTTCCAAAAACAAGATTGATATTATCTGAAGCAGCGCTTGCAGTTGCAAATGGTTTGTCTTTTGATGATGGTTTGAAATGCATCACATTGAACCCGGCTAAATTGCTGGGTATTGATAACAGGGTTGGCAGTATTGAAAAAGGGAAAGACGCTGACCTTGTTTTGTATAATGGCGACCCATTTGAATATTTAACCAAAATATGTACTGTGATCATAGATGGTGAAGTGGTGGCTGATAAGTGTAAATAATTGAATAGACACCTGTTTTATTTCAGCTTTCACATATTGGGAATATTATTTGTATAAGATGGCTAAACAGCTTCGATGCGATTGTTATTGATTCTTTGCCAGTCAGGTTTGATATTCCTCTACAGCACTGCAGCAGCGCAGGATTCCGCAATTGCCCCCGCCAGCAGCAGGTATGAAACTTCCTGGAGTTTAAGAAAGATTTTCGTTGGGAATAATTACCGGGCAATATGGTCCACACCTGTTAAAATGCCTTTGTTTGATATAAAAACAGAAAAAGGCGGATTAAAGATCTCGAAACTTGGCGGCGGTGCTCAAACCAAGAGCCTTCGGTTAATTGATAGCGACAGTGTTGAATGGGTGCTCAGAACAATTGATAAAGACATAAGTAAACTCGTTCCGCCTATGTTTAAAAAAACAGTTGTTCATAGCGTTCTGCAGGAAATGATCTCTACCGCCCACCCTTATGCGCCATTGGTAGTTGCATCCCTGGCAAAGGATTTAGATTTACATGCGCCTGACCCCCAACTTTTTTTTGTTGAAGACGATGCGGCATTCGGTCAATACCGTCCATTATTTGCAAATACAGTCTGTTTGTTTGAACAGGTTGCGCCAACAATGCACCATGAAAATGCGATCAGTACCGACAGCATGCTCCACAATCTTTTCCCGGTAAATAATATTTATAAGCTTGATGATACCACACTGCTTAAAGCGAGGCTGCTTGATATGCTGATCGGTGATTGGGACCGGCACAAGGACCAATACAAATGGGGTTTTACCGAAACGAACGGAACGGTTATATATTACCCCATCGTAAGAGACCGTGACCAGGCATTTTTCTATTCAGATGGATTGATGCTTTTGCAGGTACGTTTATTTGGATTAAAATTCCTGAAGAATTTCTCAAAGCGTACGAGTGGGTTGACAATGCTTAACAACAGGTCCTGGTTATTTGACAAACTGCTTTTAAGCAAGCTTAATGAAAATGAATGGCGCAGTATGATCACTGAATTTCAACATACAATGAATGATTCATCTCTCGATGTTGCTGTAAAAAAATTCCCACCTGAAGTATATGTAAAAGATGGAAAAAAGATCTTTGAGAAATTAAAAGCGAGAAGAAATGGAATGTTGAAAGATGGAATGAAGTATTATAAATTTCTTTCTGAGAATAAAAAATTGAATAAGGCCACTGATGAAGAGAGATTAAAAAAAATACTTGATGCACATCCGGGGAAAAAGAAAAAGAAGAAAGAGAAAGCATCATCTAATATTTGAGAACAGATTACCTATGCTAGCCAATGGTATCGCAATTTGCGATACCATGTGAAGAAATAAAATTGGCGGTCACCAATTTTGATCTCCAATTTTTTTCTGAGAAGTTTATTAGGCTGCTAAATTTGATATTCTAAAAGAAGAAGCCCTTTAAACCTCATCAACCCCTTTAACTTTATCAGCCTTTCCTTAATAATTAATTACCTGCTCCTCCATCACCGGCAACTCCCTCCACTCATACTGCTGGTTGCGTAACTGAGGTTCAAAACCGGCTTGTTTAATGGATTCCTGTATGGTAATACTTGTAAAACGGTGAGGGGCACCAGCAGCGCTTACTACATTTTCTTCTATCATGATACTTCCAAAATCGTTGGCGCCGGCGTTCAGACAAATTTGTGCAACCTGTTTACCAACAGTGAGCCAGCTTGCCTGTATGTTCTTAATATTTGGCAACATGATCCTGCTCATGGCGATCATGCGAATGTATTCTTCAGGTGTGGTTAAGTTGTGTACGCCACGTATTTTAGCAAGTAATGTATCGGCATCCTGGAAGGTCCATGGAATGAAAGCAAGAAAGCCCTTTGCATCTTTTGGTTTGCGGCTTTGTACTTCTCTTATTTTGGCGAGGTGTTCAAATCTTTCAGTTAGTGTTTCTACATGGCCAAACATCATGGTGGCAGATGTAGTGATGTGTTGTTGATGTGCCTCTGCCATAATATCCAGCCATTCCTGTGCACCGCATTTGCCTTTGCTGATCAATCGCCTAACCCTGTCTGTTAGTATTTCGGCGCCTGCACCCGGAAGGCTATCCATACCTGCTGCTCTCAATGCTCTCAATACTTCCCTGTGTGTACTTTTTTCAAGCTTGGTAATATGTGCCACTTCCGGCGGGCCTAGTGTATGAAGTTTTATATTGGGATATAATGATTTTAATTCTTTGAAAAGGTTTACATAAAAGGAAAGGCCCAGTTCGGGATGATGGCCGCCCTGTAATAACAACTGGTCCCCGCCAAACTTAATGGTCTCTTCTATTTTTCTCTTATAAGTTTCAATATCGGTGATGTATGCGTCCGGGTGGCCGGGCACACGATAAAAATTACAGAACTTACAATTTGCAATACATACATTGGTTGTATTTACATTGCGGTCTATCTGCCAGGTAACTTTTCCATGTGGCACTTGCTTTTTTCTGAGTTCATCAGCAACAAACATTAGCTCAGCCAATGCAGCATTTTCAAATAAAAAAACGCCTTCTTCTACAGTAAGAAATTCAAACGCAAGCGCTTTTGTATATAAATCATTTACATTCATAGAAACTATATTTACATTTTATATAGCAGCTGTTTAATTTCCGCCTATATAAGAATAAGCAAAATTAAGCTCATTAGGTTGTATATTGAAAATGAAATAAAGATTGCCACTGATTAAATGATTTCTTGTTTGGGGTTTAGCGCTTGGCGTTAGCAAACAACGCCAAACGCCAAACGAATAGGGAATCAACAAATCAGCGATAACCCCGAATTGCATGAAAGCCATTAAATATATCATATTGTTTTTTTTGTTACCTTATAATATACAGGCGCAGAAACAAACAATTAAACCCGACGCAGAATTCATAACAAGATTCCCTTTCAAAATGTATAGTGGTGGTGTTATGATCATAAAGGCCTGCTATGAAAATGTAAAGGACAGCCTGAACTTTATTTTAGATACAGGGAGTGGCGGAATCTCGCTGGATTCTACCACCTGTTCAGAATTCAATATTGAGCCAACACATACCGATACAACGCTTACCGGGATTGCCGGCACACAAAAAGTATCTTTTGTTTTTAATAAAAGCCTCAAACTGCCCGGGCTAAAAATGGAACACCTTAATTTTCATGTAAGTGATTATGGTGTACTGAGCAGTGTGTATGGTGAAAAAGTGGATGGCATCATAGGCTTTAGTTTTTTTAGCAGGTACATTGTAAAAATAAATTTCGATTTACTTGAAATAGAGGTTTACAGCCCTGGCAGGTTCAGGTATCCCATGGGAGGAACTCTTTTGCACCCGGTATTTACTTTTTTACCTGTTCAATATATGTCGGTAAAAGACAGGCGCAGGGTTAATTTTAATTTTTATTTTGATACAGGTGCCGGGCTTAATTTTTTAATGAGCGATGAATTTGCCAATGACAGTTCAATTGTTTTGCCCAAGAGAAAACCCGTTACTACACAGGCAGAAGGAATGGGTGGAAAAATGCGAATGCGCCTGACAGTTGTTAAAGAAGTAAAACTTGGCCCTTACCGTTTTTACCAGGTCCCGACTTATTTGTACCAGGATATTTATAAAGTAACCTCCTACCCTTTTTCAGGCGGCCTTGTTGGTAATGACCTGTTGAAGCGCTTTAATATGACCATTAATTATCCGCAGCGGGAGATACACCTTATACCCAATACCCATTTCAATGAATTGTTTGAATATGGATATACCGGGTTTAGTATTTACCTGGTTAATGGAAAGATCATTGTTGATGATGTGATTAAAGATTCCCCTGCTGATAAAGCCGGGTTTAAACTGGATGACGAAATAATAAGTGTAGGGACTAATTTTTCAAATAATATCCAGCAGTATAAAGATATTTTACAGGAATCCAACGCCAGGATACAGGTTATAATAAGAAGAAAAGGGGAATTGATGACAATGATCCTTAGAACCGAGAGTATATTGTAGCTGTTCCTGTATCGTATGTCTCAAAAGAAATATTCAATATTCAATGCTCAATGTTCAATTTTCATCGGATTCCGTTGAGCATAGAACATTGAGTGTTGAATATTGAACATTATCTCAGACAGCCACCAATAGCTAATAGCTTCCTATCCCCTAACTTTGCCTTATGATTCATTTCGAAAAGTTCAGCCTCTCAAATGGCTTACGTGTATTGGTGCATGAGGATAAAAGTACCCCCATGGCAGTTGTGAATGTTTTATATGATGTAGGGGCAAGGGATGAAAATCCGGAAAAGACAGGCTTCGCACATTTTTTTGAGCACCTGATGTTTGGCGGCAGCAAAAATATTCCTGTTTATGATGAACCATTGCAGGTGGCAGGTGGAGAAAACAATGCCTATACAACCAACGATCTCACTAATTATTATTGCCAGCTTCCTGCAGAAAACATTGAAACTGCATTTTGGCTGGAAAGCGACCGGATGCTTAGCCTCGCTTTTGGAAAGAAAAGCCTCGAGGTACAGCGTAAAGTAGTGAGCGAAGAATTCAAGGAACATTATATCAACAAACCTTACGGCGATGTGTGGCACAAACTAAGGGAACTTGTATATACAACACATCCTTATAAATGGATGACCATCGGGGCTTCATTAAAACATATTGAAGATGTAAAACTGCAGGATGTAAAAGATTTTTTCTTTAAACATTATACGCCCTGCAATGCCATACTCGTGGTTGCGGGCAATACAACTGTTGATGCCGTTAAAACACTTGCTGAAAAATGGTTTGGTTCTATTCCTGCCGGTATAAAATATGACCGTAGCCTGCCAAAGGAACCAAAACAAACTGCACCCCGTTTCCTGGAAGTAAAAGCAAACGTACCGTTGGATGCATTGTATAAGGTCTGGCATATATACCCGAGAACAGACCCGCGGTATTATATCGCTGATCTCATAACGGATATCCTTAGTGGTGGAGGTTCGTCACGGTTGTTTCAAAGCCTGGTGAAAGAAAAAAAATTATTCAGCAGCATTGATTGTTACCACCTCGGAAGTACTGATGCCGGCATTATAACCATTGACGGAAAACTTGTTAAGGGTGTAGATATTAAAGTTGCTGATGCAGCCGTAGCAGAAGAATTAAAAAAACTGCAACAGGATGGTATCACCTTATCGGAACTTGAAAAAGTAAAGAACAAAGCCGAAAGCGCCATGGCATTTGAAGATATGAGCGTGATGAACAGGGCACAAAGTATTGCCATGTATGAATTGCTTGGGGATGCTAACCTGATCAACTCCGAACTTTCTAAATACCAGGAAGTAACTGCAGATGAAATATTGAAAGAGAGCCGGATCATCTTTGATGAAAATAATTGCAGCACCATGTACTATCTTTCTAACAACAGTAATTTACAACCCCTGGTAATGGAAGACGAAGAGTCGGAAACAAGTATTGAAGAAGATTAAAAACGGATACCAGATACCAGATACCAGAAACGGATTACATGATAGAACCCAAGCATCACAAAAATGAATTTTTAATTGAGCGCATTGCTTTTTTTAGTGATGCGGTATTTGCAATTGCCATCACTTTACTGATCATTGAAATACATCCGCCTCATATTGAAAAGGGAGATACAGCAGAAATGGTTTCGCACAAGTTTAAGCACCTGATACCGGAATTTATCGGGCTTACTGTAAGCTTTATGCTTATTGGCGGTGCCTGGTTAAGGCATCATTCTCTTTTTAAGTATGTAGATAATTATGATTTCCGCTTCATGCTTATAAATATGCTGCTGTTGTTTACGATCATATTGTATCCTTTCAGTACGAGTTTTTTATTTAATAATTTGTTCGAAGGAGGCATAAGTAAATTACAGATCTATTTTTACCTGGGTGTGCCTTTTGCCTCTAATTCGATATTATACTATATGTTCAAACGGGTGGATAAAAAGCATAGGGAACATGAGGCAGACATTCGTTTTCACAGGGCACTGTTTGTCCAGAAATGGATGCTTGTTTCTTTTTCACTTGCTATTTTGTGGATCATATTTGCACCATTGAAAATTCATTATTACGGCTACTTCTTTTTATACATCGGGCCGCTCATGATAACAATCAATAAGAAAAAATTTAAAACCAAATGATCGATCGTTCAGTACCGCCACCAATAAAAGATGCCATTGAATATAAGCTTGAATTAAAGCCGTATGAAACGTATTCACTCGATAACAATGTACCCGTTTATAGTATCAACGCAGGTGCACAGGAAGTGCTGCAGCTCGAGGTTGTTTTTTATGCCGGTAATTTTTTTGAACAACAGAAAGGCGTAGCCGCTGCTACCAATTTTTTATTGAAGAACGGAACAGGCAAACACAGTGCTTTTGAACTGAATGAATCATTTGAATACTATGGATCTTATTGCAACAGGTCCTGCTATAACGAAACGGCTGTGCTCTCTCTACATACTTTAACCAAACACATCACAAAGTTATTGCCGGTTATGCAGGAAATGCTGACCGATTCTGTTTTCCCGGCAGAAGAACTGGAAACATACAAACAGAATTCAAAACAAAGGCTGAAAGTAAATTTACAAAAAGCAGAATTTGTTGCCGGCCGTTTGATTGATAGTTATTTGTATGGTGAAGATCACCCTTATGGTACCTATACCAGGATGGAAGATATAGATGGCTTGACTATAGAAGCAGTCAGGAGTTTTTATAAACAGTATTATCTCAATGGAAACTGCGTGATTTTCGTTGCTGGTAATATCCCATCCAATATGCAGCAATTGCTGAATGATTTTTTTGGAAAGCTTACCGTTAGTAAACCGCCGGCAGCATTACCGGATCTGAAAGCAATGCCTTCAGCAGAAAAAAAATACCGCATTCAAAATGATGAAGCAGCTGTGCAGGGCGCTATCAGGATCGCATCCCATTTTCCAAACAGGCATCATCCTGATTTCAAAAAAGTAGTTGTACTGAACAATGTGTTTGGTGGTTTTTTTGGATCGAGGTTGATGAGCAATATCCGGGAAGACAAAGGATATACTTATGGTATTCATAGTTACCTGCAAAACCACATGCAACAAAGTGCTTGGCTCATCAGTACAGAGGCAGGAAAGGATGTATGTGAAGCGACTATCCAGGAAGTTTATAAGGAAATGCAAAAACTTAGGGAAGAAAAAATTGGTAATGAAGAATTGCTGCTTGTTCGCAATTATATGATCGGAGGTATACTTGGTGAATTGGATGGGCCCTTCCAGATCATTGCAAAATGGAAGAACATTATCTTAAACAATCTTGATGATAAATATTTCTACGATTCGATCAATGAAATAAAAACGGTAACCGCTGATGATCTGCAGGAACTTGCTAATAAATATTTGCAACCAGAGCATTTTTATGAACTGATCGTTTATTAGGAATTATGAATGCTGAGTTCTGAATGTTGAATTGGCTTGTTATTAGCAACCTTTTTTTAAATATTGAAACTGATGAAAATGTTGTGTGCCGATGCGGTATTGACAGTTTGATATGTTAGCCGTCGATACTATAAAATTATATCAATAATAACACACCCACTCAGAATTCAGCATTCAGAACTCAGAATTTATAACTCTAAAAGATTATAACTGCCGTTGTTGAATCAATCCCACCTGAAGGACCAACCGCTTTCAACTTCACCGTGTGCACTCCCGGGGTATCAAAGTCTTTTGTAAATGTTGCACTGGCATTGGTTGAAGTAGTACCATCTCCAAAATCCCACAAATAACTTGTTGCATCTGTAGAAGTATTGGTAAACGTTGTTCTGTAAACAAGCCGATATGTAAAAGCAGTTGCCGTTGTGGTTTTTGCCGATTGGCCTGAGGGCCCAATTGAATCTGTGAGATCTATTGGAACCATAAGCGTGTCCCTGTCGCCGTTGGATTCAATTTTTACCAGCTTAACCTGGTAAAAGCCGAACATCGAATAAATATGCGTAAAGCTATCCGGCCTGTCGTGGTAAAAAATACCATCACACATATCCCAGTCATAAATTGCTCCCGGTGCTGCAGCATTAGATTGGTTAATGAACTTAATTGTAAAAGGATAGGATGCTGTACTGTTATAAGAAAAATGCGCTCCAGGCTGCACAGAATTATTGTTAGTATTAGTACAACCGAACAACAAGAATAAAAATACCAACGCGATCGTCAGCACTACTATATCTGTGAACTTGAAAGTTTCCTGTTTCATAGGGTACGATTTGAATTTAAGGGCAAACCTTATAAACGAATTATAGTGCTTATTATTATTTTTTTCTCTATAATGAACTTTCCTGGAGCTTGCTAAAAGACCTAACAGGTTTTAAAAACCTGTTAGGTCTAACGTAATAAATTTGAAAAGTTGTGCCAATGGATGTTGTGCCAAACAAAATTGACACAACATCTATTGGCACAAAAAATCCAACAAGTTGGGCCTTTAATCTACAATCATCCGTGTTATCCTGTGCTAAAACCCCAACAGGTTTTTATTACCAGTTAGGTCTTTTGTCCTAAACGAGGGAGCTAAAACAGTGTTATCCGTGTTAACTATTCAACTTTATCAACCTTATCGACTTTCCCTATTCAATCACCATATTAAATAACTCCGCCTGCTTCTTAATGATCTTTTCGATCTCAGTTTCAAGCGTTGCGGTATTATTATTCGTTGCGGCTTTGGCTTTTTCAGTAGCAATATAAGTTTCTCTTTTTGCTGCTGTTTTACCGATCTCGGCCTGGATTGCGATCCTTTCATTCTTTTTTTGTTCAACGATCTTTTTTAATTCTTCCGGCTTTTTATTTCTTAAACTATCAGGCAGGGTTTTCATATCAACTTTATCGAGAAATTTTTCATCATCCGTGCTGGCATCAACAATGTCCCAGTTTGAATTCTTATATAATTTTGCTTTTCCTTTTACTTCGGCTCTTTTGACAGCAACAGATTTATTCACATAATAATTCAATTGATCAACCTTTGACTGTGTTACTTTTGCATCGGCCCCGGCATAGCCATAGGAGATATAAGTATCGTTCAATTGCTCATTTAGTGTAAGGATCGTACTGTCATATGGAGTAGGTATTTCTTCAATGCTGGCGTTTTGGTCAATATTTGTATAGCTGCCGTTCCCACATTCGTTGTTCAGGTTCCAGTGTTCCCTGATGCCCTCTATCCTGTCGCCGCAATAGATCGTATTTACGATCACGCCTTTTTCTTTAGCTGCTGTGCATGCTTTTTTATAATGGAGATGGCCCTGCAAAAAATCTTCATTTCCCGCAATGAAGATCACTTTGTAATTGGTAGCAGCACTGTCCCAGGTTAATTGATTAAGCGAAGTAGATATTACCTGGCCACAATACTCATCACCACCATCCGTGTTAAGGCTAAAAAGCTGTTTTGAAAGCTGGTCCAGGTCGGTTGTAAATCCACTGATCTGTTTGATGTAACCATTCTTTTCACCGTCATCCGGCCTTCCATATTCATACAATGCAATTTCAATCTGGGGCGTTTTGCCATTGCATTGCGCCTTCCCCATGGTATTTACCATGTTCCAAAGCTGGGCCTTGGCTTGTTCGATCAACCCATCCATGCTGCCACTAACATCGAGCAGGATAGCCGCCTGGATCTTTTGATTGGAAACTTCGGGGACCTCCTGTTTTTTTTGCGTTTGAGATTTGTCCTCCTGGGGCTTTTTGTCTTTTGGCATTGTAAGGGCCATGATGCTGACGGCAATAATGCTGGCGCTGAATATGAGCGCAGGTTTTAGTATAATTTTCATGCTAGTTGGTTTTTGTTGCGGCAGGAGATGCACGTGCCCGATCGATTTCACAAGCAGCTGATAATGAGAATAAAGCTTTTTATTTTTTTTAACAATGGAGGCGATATCCGGCGAACTACAAGATCTGTAAACACGGAAGCCCCTATTTAATTACAACTTTCGCCGCAAACCCGCTAGAAATCTGCATTTTGACTGGAATATGTCAGAAAAAAAATATATTTTTACCGATGCTTTCGCAGGTTACTGTCGATATAGCAAATTGCCGAAATTGAATTTTAAATACCTCCGCCCGCCAATCCTATCAAAACCAGCTATATCTTAATGATGAATGAAGCTGTATAGAAACCACGGTCTCCTCGAAAAACAAAGAATTATTAATCATAACCAGGGATTGGATGAAGCATTTTGTCGTTATATTTCTTACTACTGTATTTTGTTTTTTGATCCTGGGATCGAAGAGCCAGGTTGTTACTGTTACCAATCCAACTAATACAACACCGAATCTTGCTGTAAATTATGGTTCATTGGCAGCTGCAATCACCGCATTAAATGGTATTACAGCGATAAGCGGACCGGTAACGATCACACTCAATCCGGGAAATCCTCAAACAACACCGGCAGGAGGTTATGCCATTCAGTTTACCATCACTATTGGTGCAGCAACACCCATTACCATTGCGGGCAGCAACAATACGATTACAGCATTTACGCCACAGGCAGCCGGTGCAATGAATGATGCAATATTTAAATTGATTGGCGCAGATTATATTACAATCAAAGATTTTGTGATGCAGGAAAATGGAGGAAATACAAACGCTTCAGTTGGTGCGGGCAATACGAACACGATGACAGAATGGGGCGTAGCCTTATTATACAAAACAACTACCGATGGTTCGCAGAATAATACGATACAGAATAATACGATCTCGCTTAATAAAACCTATGCAAACAGTTTTGGTGTTTATAGCAATACAAGGCATAATCCAACAACACCAGGTACAGCCGTAGATATCACTAATAATACATCAGCGCCAAATTCAGGTAATAAAGTATATGGAAATTCCATCAGTAATGTAAACATGGGAATTTCATTCGTGGGTTCAGGTACTGCTGCAAATATGGATGTATCAAATGATATCGGTGGAAGTTCTGTATCAACCGGCAATAACATCACAAACTGGGGAGGGCTCGCAGTAAATGGTTTTATATCTGTTTCGGGTCTATGTATTGGCATATTCGAAATGCATCAAAAGAGCGAAAACATATCTTATAACACATTAACGAGTTCAACTTTAACCGGAACAGCCATACAGATAAGGGGAATATTTAAAGATTATGGAACTGTACCTACCGGAACATTTACATCTACCATAAATAATAATACGATTACCATCACCGATAATTTTACCGGGGGCGCTAATCTTACGGGTATACTAAGCAGTGGAATATCTTCTGCATTAGCAACTGCAACGATTAATATTAATAATAACCTGTTACTTAACACGTCCATTGGCGTTAGTGTGGCTAGTTCAATTGTAGGGATAAGCAATACATCACAACCGGGTGTGTTGAACATGAACGGTAATGTAATAAGGGGAACAACAACTACCGGAACTACAGCAGCTGGCGGATTTACCGGCATTTCAAACTCTGCCATGGTACAAACAACGCTGAATATTAATAATAATCAAATCGGTAATGCTTCCGGTGATGCAGTTACATATTCAAGTGTATCGGCAAGTGGAATTTTTGGGATTTCTGTTACATCAGTATTAGCAACTGCGGCAGTTTCAATCAGCAATAATAATTTCCAGGGCTTTGTACAAGCTGCTGGAAGTACGGGTCTTCACCAGTATATCGGCCTTACGCACGCACCTTCAGCTGCCACAACAGATAATATTAATGGAAACACATTCACTAACATTTCGGCCGGCACAACCGGTGATGTAACTTTTATTTCAAGGACAGGCGGAATGACATTAAATGCAGGTGCAATAGAAAATTGCAACAACAATAGCATCGTAACAGGCTTTACAAAAACAGCGGCAGGAGGAATTGTTACTTTATATAAAACTACATCTACTTGTTTGTCCGGAAATACAATGAATGAAACAGGAAATAATTTTTCAAACATTACTTTGACAGGCGCTACAGATATGAATGGGTGGGATAATGAAGAAGGAGGTGCATCTGGCCCAACAAAAAACATAAGTAATAATACATTTCAAAACTGGAATTGCGGAGATGGTGCAGTAAATGTAATTCAATCTGATTTTGGAGGAACCGGCACAACCATTTCGGGCAATACGATCGATAACATTTCTACCACCAGTTCCATCGAAAGTATTTTTTATGGAACCGGCAGTAAATTGACGCACACGATTTCTAATAACACGATCTCTTCACTATCAGCAGGTGGTACAGCATGGGGAATATCCGGCGGTACAACTTCAGCATCCAACATAGTAAATATTACCGGTAATAATATTCACACCATCACTTCAACAGGAGCTGTAAGTTCAATCGGAATAAGAAATGCAGGAGCCGTTACTTTAAATATCAGTAAGAATAAAATATATGATATCAATGCATCCAATGCAACATGTGTTGCAAGCGGAATAGAACTGGCTACTTCAACAAGCGGGGCAACTTATAATCTCACAAACAATATTATCGGTGATATCAAGGCTACAACTACCAGTAATGCCCTTGCAGTTTGTGGTATAAAAGTATCTGCTGTTGCGACTACCTCTACGTACAATTTTTATTATAATACCATTTACCTGAATGCAACATCATCGGGTACGAATTTTGGATCAGCCTGTATCTATTTAATTTCTTCAGCTACTTCCACAACCGGCTCCGGTAATTTGCGCAATAATATTTTTGTAAACACATCTACTGCAAATGGCAGTGGGGTAACAGCAGCATATAGACGTAGCGCAACAAACCTGGGTAATTACGCGTCAACCTCAAACAACAATATTTTTTATGGCGGCATTCCATCAGCAACCAATCTTATTTTTTATGATGGAACAAATTCGGATCAAACGATTGGGAACTACAGGTCACGGGTAGCTTCAAGGGATGCCCTTTCTTTTACAGAGCTACCTCCGTTCCTGAGTACATCAGGAGCATCTGCTACATTTTTACATCTTGACCCGGCTATTGCAACGCTTGCAGAAAGCGGCGCTGTAAATATTGCAACATTTACTGATGACTTTGATGGCGATATCCGGCAGGGAAATGCAGGTTATGGTGGATTAGGAACAGCTCCTGATATTGGTGCTGATGAAGCTAATCTTACTCCTTCGGAAGCAAATCCTCCTTCTATTACTTATACAGCGCTTTCTCCGTCTTATTGCAGCATCGGCAACAGGGCCCTGATTGGTGTTACGATAACTGATGCAACTGGTATTCCTTTATCGGGAGTGAACGTTCCGCGGATCTATTATAGAAAAAATGCCGGATCCTGGTTTTCACGGCCTGGTACCAATACTGGTGGAACAAGCACCAACAGCACCTGGGATTTTTCCATTGTTGTTACAGATATGGGAGGCGTTACCGGTAATGATGTAATTTCTTACTATGTCATTGCACAGGATCTTATACCGTTTACCAATGTAACATCCAATCCTGCTGCAGGACTTGTGGCAACAGGGGTAAATGCCGTGTCAACACATCCAACCTCACCCAATACATATACGATTGGGTATATTTTAAATGGCACTTATACAGTTGGTATTGGAGGATATTTCACAACGCTAACGGCAGCTGTTAACGCTTATAATAATGCCTGTTTACTTACAGGGCCGGTTATTTTTGAATTGATCGATAATAGTTATGCAACACCGGCAGAAACATTTCCAATCACAATAAATAATCACACTAATGCAAGTGCAACAAATACACTTACCATCAGGCCATCTGCAACTGCAGTGCCGGTGATCACTGGAAATCTAACCACGTTTACGATCAATCTTTCAGGAGCAAGATATATCAGGATCGATGGAAGACAGGGTGGAACAGGAACAAATAAATCGCTTACAATTACCAACTCATCAACTGCTACTGCAATCAATTTTGTTGATGAAGCACAGAATAATATTGTGAGGTACTGTGTTGTAAAAGGCCAGCGTGTAAGTACGGTTTCCGGAACCATTAATTTCTCAACAACGGCTGCAGTTTCAGGAACAGGAAATGATAATAACACAATTGACAACAACGATATCAGTGAAGTTGGTGGTTTTTCCAATATTGGAATTTCCTGTGCAGGAACAGTAGGAAAAGAGAATGATAATATTTCTATTACCAATAATAATATCTCTAATTTTTACAATGCAACCGCTAATTCTTTTGGTATTTATGTTAACACGGGAGGAAGTGGCTGGACGATAACCGGTAATCGCGTGTTCCAGACTGCTACACGGGTTTATACCTCAACATGCAGCCAGTTTGGAATATATGTAAATACCGGTTCGGGATATACGATAAGTAATAATGTAGTTGGTTTTGCGAACGCATCTGGTACAGGCACAACCAACATGATCGGTAATAGTCTTGCGCTCTCCGGCTTTCCTTCTTCTTATTCTAATAGCGGCACGCCTCAAAACATCCGTTACCTGGGTATTGGCGTTGCGAACCAGGCTGGATCTACATCATTTATTGATGGAAATACGATTGCTGGTTTTGCTATGTACACATCAAGTACGGCCTCGACAAACTATGGGATGTTCGGGGGAATTTATGTAGAAAGTGGTAATGTGAATGTTGGCTCTATTGCCGGAAATACGATTGGTGCAACAAGCGGCAATAATTCTATTTACGTGGCCACCTCGGGCGGAGGTGGAACTGTTGTTGGTATCAGGTCTGGTGCAACCGGAAATGCAGCAATACAAAATAATACGATCGGATCTATCATTGCTTCGGGAACAGGGGCTACCGTATCCGGAAACTTTACAGGAATTTCTCTTGGATCTTCTGCAAACTATACGATCAGTAACAATGCTATTGGAAACGCTGACGCAGATAATATTCGTACAGGATATATGTCCTCTGCCGGTTTGCTTTCAAATGCAGGTGCACTAACGGCAACGAGTGGAGGAACGGTGGCGACAGTTAAAGGGATTACCAGCGTCGGGTCTTTAAGCACTGCACTTACTATATCAAACAATACGCTTCGTGGCTGGTCTTCTTCGTGCGGTGGAACTGTTATTACAGGAATAGAAACCTCAGGCTTATTGTTGGGCGGTGCTGTAAATGTCAACAATAATTTTATAGGTACCGCGGCTACAAACTGGTTAAACAGTACCGTAGATAATACAGCATTCCTTTATGCAATTACCATAGGTAACACAGGAGCAACTACCACCAACATAAAAAATAACGATATAAGAGGAACTATATTCGGAACACAGAATGGTGTTGGTGGAGGATTGATCAAACTTACCGGGGCAAGTGCCTCCAATAATATCGCTACCATCAGTGGAAATACTTTTACCAATTTAGCTTTCCGTTTTTCATCAGCAACCTTGTATTTTATTTTTGCTAATTATAGCATTGCATCTACCGGGCAACTGATCGTTGATAATAACCGGACTGCCGGAACTTTCAATAGCACAGGAACTGCAGCATATTATATGATACAATGTATCATGAGTTCTTCTTCCGGTGCGAAAACAGATATTACCAATAATGATTTTTCCAACATTACAGCTGCAACAGGTTTTTCTTCTGACCTGCATGGTATATACACTTATTTTAACAGCAATTCATGCCTGCTTACCATAACAAATAATACATTCAACAACTGGGCTGCAGGAATTGGTGGTGCAACCGGCATTGAAGTGTCTGATATGTCGGGAACGGCTAACTGCAATAATAACACTGTAACAAATATTGCTACACAGGGAGATATAGAGGGAGTAAGCCTTAGCAGTACCGGTACCAGCGGCCTGTTTAATGTAAACAATAATACGCTTTCAGGGTATACTTCATCTGACGCTGGTGGATATGTTTATGCTATTTCCGGTTATTTCCCCACAGCAGCAAATACAACCCAATCGAATATCTATAATAATACTATCAATACAATTTCCTCTACAAGTCCAACGGGCAAGATGGTAGGAATTTTTCTTTCTAATGGAAGTAGTTCGGGAACGATATCCGTTACTAAAAATAAGATCTATGATCTTTCTGAAAGTGCAGCAGGTGGCCATACATACGGGATCTATAATGAAGTTTCCTTTGCCAGTAATGTAACTTATAGCAATAATTATATTGGAGACCTAAGGGCACCGAACTCAAACGTGACAGCCCCTGCCGTTGCCGGGATGCGGCTTTATATGATCGGTGGCCAGGCAAATGTGTATTATAATACCATCTATTTGAATGCTACAGGAAGTGCTTCCGTATTTTCTACTGCTGCAGTATATCTCGATCCAGCTACACAGGTTACACTTCGCAATAATATTTTCACCAACGTTTCAGCACACGGTGCAACAGGAAGAACAGTTGCCTACTGGCGTGGAGATACCAATCTTGGAACATACGATGCTGCTTCAAACAATAACCTGTTCTATGCAGGAACAGCATCATCTCAAAATTTAATTTTTTACGATGGTACCAACAGCGACCAAACACTTACAGCTTACCAAACAAGGGTGAGCCCAAAAGATAACCTCTCGGTAAGTGCGCTCCCGGGTTTCATCAGTACAACCGGATCGAATGTAAACTTCCTTCATATTGCGGCTACGGGTAACTGTGCGGTTAATGCAAGGGGAAGTAATTCAGGAATATTGCTGGCTTCAGATTATGACAATGATGTTCGCAGCACTGTTACTCCATTTATCACAGATATCGGTGCCGATGAATTCAGTAAAAAGAATGCATGGACCGGCGCCAACGGAACCAACTGGAATGACATAGGCAATTGGAGCGGAGGAACCGTGCCCAATGGAATTGAGGAAAATGTTTTTATCTCAAATCCGCCTGCTAACCAACCGGTGATTGCAACCGGTGAAACCTACCAGGTAGCAAGTATCATTATCAATACAGGCGCAAACCTAACGAACAAGGGGACACTAAAAATTTCCGGAATTATTTATAGTCCTGTTTCCGGGATTAATAATGTGCAGGCAGGTGTTGTAGAAGGATCGGTTGAAATGAATGGAAACTGTTCAATGCCGCAGGCTTGTACAGGAAACATTTTTGCAGGCAATAACGTGAAAAACTTTACCGTCAGCAATGATGTTACCATATCGGCAGTTGCTGCTGAACATCTTAATATCAGTGGAACACTTGCATTTGGTTCTACCGGTAAAACGCTTACTACAGGCGATAACCTCATTCTAAGGTCTACCCAATCTGCAACGGCAAATATTGCTGATGTTACCGGGAATTTAATTACAGGAAAAGCAACGGTAGAACGTTATATTAATACAGGGCTGGTTGCAAACGGGCAACATATAAAATCATGGCAGCTCTTATCCACACCAACTGTTGGGCAAACTATTTATCAATCATGGCAGGAATCCGGTACAACACCGGTTGGTTACGGTACCATTATAACGGGAACCGGTAGTGGCTTTGATATTACCACAGCCCTTCCATCCATGAAAGTTTTTGACAACAGCACAGGTTTATGGACAGGCGTAACATCAACTGCGAATCCTATTGATAATAAGCGAGGTTATATGATCCTTGTAAGGGGCGACAGAAGTGTTACCGCTTATAACCAGGCGGCTACGCCTACAGCATTGCGAACAAAAGGAACTTTATTCCAGCCAACTGCTGCACCACCGGTTTCTACAGTGCAGGCCGGTAAATTTGAATCAATAGGCAATCCTTATGCTTCTGCCATTAATGTGCAGTATATGAAAGACAATGGATTGTTTGTAAACCTGAATAATAATGTATGGGTATGGGATCCCTTATTACTGGGATCAAACTCACTCGGCGGTTACCAGGCATTGTCTGCTGCAAATAATTATGAGCCTACAGCAGGAAGTACATCATCAGCTTATTACCAGGCAGGTGTTCCATACCCCATTATACAAAGTGGTAACGCATTCTTTGTTCATTCTTCCGGCAGCGCAGGCTCAGTAACTTTTACGGAAGATTGTAAAGATGGCAGCAACAGGCTTGTAAACAGAACACCCATACTCCTTGACTTCCAAAGGCAATATTTCCGTGCAACATTGTTTACACAGGATGGTATTATTGCAGATGGAAATGCAGTGGTATTCGATCCTGTTTTTGCAAATGCTATTGACGCTGATGATGCCTATAAAATTGCAAACCCGGGTGAAAACTTCGGTATGTTGCGTAATGCCAACTCATTGTCAGTAGAGGCCCGCAAACCCGTAGCCAGACATGATACGATCTTTTACACGATATCGAACCTGCGTCATCAGGCTTACCAGCTAAGGTTTGCACCAAAGAATATGTTTGGAACAGGCCTCGCTGCATTCTTAATTGATAAATACCTGAACAGCACAACAAGGTTAAGCCTGGTCGACAGTAGCTTTGTAAATATTAATATTACTGATGACGCTCTTTCATATGCAAGCGATAGGTTCTACGTCGTATTTATGCAGGAACCTGCGCCGGGGCTACCAGGAACATTGCCCGGTCATCATATTTCCCGCAATGTGACAGGAAAAACAAATACTGTAAATAACATTAGTACGAATACTAAAGAAGCAGTTATCAGTGTTTATCCAAACCCGGCAGAGAATCATATAGTACAACTTCATTTCTTAAATCAACCCGCCGGCACCTATCGCGTTGAACTTATTAATAGCCTCGGCCAGTCGGTGTATGGCGGTAATATTGAAGTTTATAATGCTGCTACCAGCAAGTCAATTAAAATCAGCAACGGTATTTCCGCTGGCATATACCAGCTAAATATTTATGATAGTAATGGTAAAAAGACAATTATCCAGGTTGTTATTAAATAAAGTTTCAATTTACCCTATTACCTATTATATGATTTCCCCAATATGTAAGGTTGTAGATAACTTGCTTTCAAAAATCAAGTGCTGCAGGCATTTATATTATTTTAAAAAGAACTTTTACTGTAAAGGAGATTCCCCGCGTTTAATTTCAAAAAAGTACATATATTTAAGTAACGTTTCTCCTGATTACCCGCTTACATTAGTTTGGTGATTTATTAATCAGAAGAAATCACTCGCTGACCTTTCTAACCACCTTGTACAATCATTATTTAAGACGATTGTCATGAAACATGTAAGGGGCTTATTTTTTTATTTTTTTATTTTTTCTACCATTGCTTGCATACAATCATTTGCAGCTCCTACAGAGATCAATCCACCTGTAATTACCTATACGGCCATTACCTCACCATCCTGTACCACGACCGGGATGACATTGAGCGGAGTAACCATTACAGATGTTACGGGTGTTCCTCTTACAGGTGCAAACAGGCCAAGGATCTACTATAAAAAAAATGCCGGCAGCTGGTTTTCGAGGCCAGGCACAAAAACCAGTGGCACAAGCACCAATGGCACCTGGAGTTTTACAATTGTGGAAACAGATATGGGCATCGTTGTACCAGGAGATATTATTGCTTACTACATCATTGCACAGGATCTTACTGCAGTTCCGAATGTAGGTTCAAATCCGGCTGCGGGACTGGTGGCTACAAGTGTAAATAGTGTATTTGCGGCTCCGGTTACTCCTACGGCTTATTCCCTGGCATATAATTTAAGTGGAACATATAAAGTTGGCGTTGGGGGAAATTTCACAACACTAACGGCAGCAATAAAAGCTTACAATACAGCATGTACCATTTCGGGGCCTGTTATTTTTGAACTGATCAATAACAATTATTCAGCATCCGAAACTTTTCCATTAACGATCAATAACCGTCCGGATGCCAATGCCACACATACGCTTACCGTGCGGCCGTCTGCATTTGCAACACCAGTTATTTCAGGTTCATCAACTACCCAGATCATTAATTTAAACGGTGCAAAATATGTTACGTTTGATGGTAGACGTGGTGGTATCGGCACTTCAAAATCGTTATCTATTTTAAACAACAACGCTTTAGGTACCACAATACAATTTATCAATGATGCGCAAAATAATAAGTTGAAATATTGTATCATAAAAGGAAGGAAGTCCGGTAGTTTTTCTGGTACTATTTTTTTCAGCACAGCCAGTGCATCCGGAACGGGGAATGATAATAATACAATTGACAATAATGATATCACTGATGCGCCAGGCGGCCAATCAAGCAATTGTATTTTTTCTTATGGTACTTCCGGAAAAGAAAACAGCAATATTTCCATTACGAATAATAATATCTCTAATAACTGTAATCCAATAGCAGGTGGTGAATCATATGGTGTTTGTATTTATCCCGGTAACAACTTATGGGTAGTTAAGGGAAACAGGCTTTTTCAAACAGCTACCAGGCGAATTGCAGCTTCTCCGAATACTTTCCAGCACAGTGGGATCCGAAGCTTGGAATTCACGTGACTTGAAGTCGCGGC
>JADMIO011053085.1_pt1 | contig 53937 bp, 54 predicted proteins | sample 8958161 | NCBI WGS metagenome assembly JADMIO01 (sample SAMN16585339, study PRJNA669376) | soil metagenome | isolation source: Crop rotation soil | place: USA: Cullars Rotation, Alabama | collected 2011
GCCGCGACTTCAAGTCACGTGAATTCCAAGCTTCGGATCCCACTGTGCTGGAAAGCCAGCATGGCGCCAAAATGAATATAGGCTGCCCTGGCGCTGAAAACATGGCAATAGAAATAAGCAAAAGCCACAGCGATGATAAAACCAACAAGCGTAAACCATATTCCCTTTTTTGCCAGTGCGCTTTTACAAAGAAAATGATACAACACATATGCAACAATAAACGAACCAACGCCAATTCCGATTCCCTGCAATGGCGTAATATCAAGTACATTTTTATCAATCAGTAGAGCTGCGGCATTAAAATAATATACAACAAACAATAAACAGAACCCGCTTAGCCAGGTAAAATAAGCTTCATACTTAAACCAGTGAAGATGTTTGGGGATTTGTTGCGGTGCTACTTTATATTTTTCAAGATAATAAAAACCTCCTCCATGAACTGCCCACAGGTTTCCTGCAAGTTCATCTCTCACATTTTTTGTACGGTTCAATGCATTTTCTAAAAAAACAAAGTAGAATGATGCCCCGATCCAGGCAATACCAAAAGTAATGTGCATTAATCTAACAACGATGTTAAGCCATTCCATCATGTGGCCTTCCCAGATCGTTCCCCTCAATAATGTATAAATAGCAACCAGTATTCCAACGGAAGTAAGAACTATGGCAGTGTAAATAAAATTTTGTGAGTTCAATACACCCTCTTTTCCTTTTTCTACATCTTTGCCTGCTTCATCTTCCTCGTCATTGGTTTTCTTAACTGTACGCAAATAGTAAGTCATGATGATCAGCATGACCAAAATGATAATAAGAACAGAAAGTAAAATAATTCCTCCCATAAGCTTATGCCTTTTTCTTTCCCAATAACCTCAACCGGCTGATCCCTCCATCAGGAAAAATATTCAATCGTACGTGTGTATACGTATTTTTATTAATGATTTCTTTTGAAAATTCATGCTCAGCATCAGCGCTTAATTTTTGAGCCGGCAAAATCATCTGCCATTCCATTTTATCATTGATAACTGCATCATCATCGTTGCTTACGCATGCTTCAATAGAACAGGTATCCGGATAATTCCCTTTAAAATGACATGTATCTACGATGATCCTTTCAATTGTACCGGGGGTAGCCAATTTTAAAATTACCCAATCCCGGTTACCGGGTGTTCTGTTGCGTTTGGTTTCCCACCCATCTCCCATATTCGCACCGCGGTTCGGCATGATCAGGTTTCCCATAGCACTAAAGAACATATCGTTGCATGCGAGCGCCTTACCCCCATGAATAGCCGCCAACAAATCAATTTCCTCATTGCCGCTTACAGCATCCCAGTTTTTAAATACCTCGCCAAATACTTTTAACCTTGCAACACCTCCATCAGGATAGATATGCAACCGCAAGTGTGTAAAAATTTCATCGCTGGCACATTCGTAAAAATTCTGGCTGCCGGCATCAAGATGTGACTTTGGTAATATCTCTTTCCAGGATACCGTATCCCAATCCTTTACTGAGGAAGCATCATCCAGGTTGATGGCTTCAATGGATGCGTGCGGTGGATGGTTGCCGAGGAAAAAATTAGTATCGATATCAAACCCTGCGATTTTACCGGGAGTGGCAAGTTGTATCACGGCCCAATCATGGCCAGGCACACGTTTGCGGCGGCTTTCCCATCCATCCATCCATTTACCCCGGTCTGTATATTTATCTGTAATAAAAATACCTCTTCCCGCCTTGAGCAAATTTTCTTTCTCTGCAAAAAAATCGTCTGTGGCGAATAAAACTTTTCCGCCCAATTGTTCAGATGCCAGATCTATATTCTGCGTCCATACAGGCGATTCTTTAATGACCTCTTTTACTTTTACAAAACCCATATTGAAAATCTATTTATTGTTTAAGCTTTATACTGTTTCTAGATCATATTCATGTTGCTACTTTAACTACGCCACAAAGAAGCAAAGTCTCCAAGATACACAAAGAAAAATAAAAACTATTTGATGTGCCTGTTCAAAAGCAATTGCCCATTTTTTGTATCCGGATCAACGATCTTATTATTGTTAAATACTGTGACACCTGAAACTATAGTTTGTTTTATAATGCCATAAACGGTTTCATTGACATAAGGACTCATCTTATGGCGATGCAAGATGCTTTCTTCGACTATTTTTTCTTGTCCTTCCGGATCCCAAACCACGAGATCTGCGTCATATCCCGGTTCTATTTTTCCTTTGCGGTCATCAAGCTTGAGAAATCTTGCCGGGTTGACTGTCAACAAAGGGATGAACTTTTCTATCGGTATTATTTCTTTCAAAGCAGTCCAGGAAGCCGGCAATAAAAATTGTAATCCCGCAATACCGCCCCAGCCATTTTTGAAATCACCGGTTTCAATTCGCTTTATTTCCGGAGGCGCAGGTGAATGATCTGTCGTTAGAAAATCAAGCACTCCTGTTTCAAATGCCCGCTTTAATAAATCATTGTTTGACTTTTCCCGTATCGGTGGCGCACATTTAAAAACCGTATTGCCATCGTTGATCTGTTCTGCATTAAAATAAATATAATGAGCACAGGTTTCAGCAGTAACAGGTAAACCTTCCTCTTTTGCATTTTCAATAATGCCAAGGGCTTCCGCAGAAGATACATGAACTATATGAACCGGGCATTTGTGTTTCCTGCAAAGCTGGATCATAAGATCAACTGCATCATTTTCCCATTGTTTTGGCCGGCTGGCCAGGTATTCTTTATAACTATTCGGATATTTTGAAAGTTCTGTTTTTACTTCTTCCTCATAAATTTCACAATGAGCAAGCAAGGGAACATTGTGTTTAGCAATGATTGGCATGGCCTGGTTCATGTCGGCCTCCTTCACGTTTGGAAATTCGTCGATACCCGAATGCACGAGGAAACACTTTATTCCAAAAACGCCTTCCTTGATTAAAGACTCCAATTCATTCATATTGTCGGGCACCAATCCTCCATACAATCCAACATTTACATACAATTTATTATCCGAGGCTTGTTTTTTTTCCTTAAACGCCTTTGCATTTACAGTAACGGGGCTTGAATTCAAAGGCATATCAATGATAGTTGTAATGCCTCCTGCTGCCGCCGCCTGCGTTGCTGTTTCAAAACCTTCCCATTCCGTTCTGCCAGGTTCATTGATATGAGCATGCGCATCGATGATACCCGGCATTAATATATTACTCCCTACATCTTCCGCATCGATTCGTTTATAAGGAAATATTTCTGTAATAATTCCCTCCTCACAAACAACTGTTGCCGGTTGAAGTTTATCATTCCACCAGCAACGTTCACTATATATCGCTTTCTTATTTGTCATTTTTTGAGCCATATAATCCCATCAATACTTTTTCAGGCGTCATGGGTGCAGAAAAACCAATATCACTGTTTGGGTTAAATGCTTTTACCGCATTACGAAGTGCAAAATAAGTTCCGATACCATACATCAATGGAGGTTCACCGACTGCCTTAGAACGGAAGATCGCCAGATTGTCGTTGTCGGTTTCCAGGAAATGAATATCAAGGTTTTTAGGAACAGAATAAATATCAGGCACTTTATAAGTGGACAATGCATTGCTACGCAGCCTTCCTTCCACATCATAAACAATTTCTTCCATGGTCATCCATCCAACTCCCTGCACAACACCTCCTTCGATCTGTCCCTTATCAATAATCGGGTTCATCGTTGTTCCAAAATCGTGAACCAGTTTTATTGCATCTACTTCATAGGTTCCACGCAGGCAGTCTACTGTTACAGTTGTGATTGCCGTACCGTAAACATGATATGCGAAGGGATGGCCTTTTTCTTTTGTATTGTCGAAATAAATTCCGGGGGTTGCATAATGACCATGTTCACTCAGGCTAACTCTTTTCAGGTAAGATGCAAGTACAAGCTCATTCCAGGTCATTTCAGTAAGCTGGTTATTTGTATATACTTTCTCCTCTTTTATTTCCACCGCTGTGGCATCGCACTTTAATATTTCGGCCGCAGCTATTTTCATTCTTTCCAGGATTGCATTACAGGCAATTTGCACCGCCTTACCATTAAGGTCGGCCGTGGCACTGGCTGCAGAGGGTGAAGTATTTGCTATACGGTACGTGTTGGTTGAATTGACTTTTATTTTATCAGCAGGTATAGAAAAAATGGTAGCTGCTACCTGTAATATTTTGGTATTAACGCCCTGGCCCATTTCAACAGCACCCGTGCTAATGTTCACACTACCGTCCATGTATACATGTACAAGTGCTCTTGCCTGGTTCATCAATATCTTTGTAAAAGATATACCAAAACAGATTGGCATGAATGATACAGCCTTTTTTAATAATGTATTGGATGCATTGAAGATGGCTATCTCATTTTTTAACTTTCCAATCTCATACAATTCTTTTGCTTTTTGCCAGCATGCGGTCGCTTCGCTCTCGGCTTTTTGCCCATAAGGGAACTCATCTCCTGTTTTCACAAGATTTTTTTGTTGAATGTCCATGGCAGCTATGCCCAATGCCTCTGCAGATTTGGCAATTGCGGCTTCAATCACAAACATTCCTTGCGGGCCACCAAATCCCCTGAAAGCCGTATTGGGAGGAAGATTGGTACGACAACTGTAAGCCGTAGCTGTTACGTTTGGAACATAATAACTGTTTGTGCAATGAAATAAGGTTCGCTCCAATACTGCAGGAGACAGATCAGCCGCAGCACCTCCGTTTTGATAAAATGTTGCCTCATATGCGAGGATCTTCAAATCATCATCAAGACCTATTTTAAAATCAGATGTATAAGGATTTCTTTTACCCGTCATACGCATGTCTTCCATACGATGCAATGAATACTTAACCGGTTTTTTTAAATGATACGTTGCCAGTGCACAAAAAATGGCCCAGCAGGTTGCCTGGTCTTCTTTACCACCAAAACCGCCGCCGAGTCGCATTACATCAATCTCCAGGCGATGCATCGGAATACCAAGTACAGCCGCCATATGACGCTGAACAGCTGTAGGGCCTTGCGTGGAGGAATATACTTTGATCGAACCATTTTCAGCAGGCAACGCATAGGCTCCCTGCGTTTCTATATAAAGATGCTCCTGCCCGTTTGTTTCTGCAATTCCCTCAAAAACATGTTTGCAATCTTTAAATGCGCTTGCAGAATCTCCCATCCTGAATGTACGTGGAGGTACCAGTAATGAACCATTTTTTTGGGCTACTCGCGGGTCTGTCACAACCGGATGTTGCTCAACTTCCATTTTTATTTTTTTCACAGCAGCCTGCGCTATTTCTACTGATTCGGCCACCACAAATGCAACAGGCATCCCATTGAAATGCACTTCAGCATCGGCAAGCAATGGCTCGTCCGGAACAATGCCGCCGATCTGGTTTTCTCCGGGAATGTCTTTAAACGTAAAAATGCGAACCACCCCCGGCATTGCTTCTGCTTCTGAAATGTCAAGCTTCAAAATTTTTCCATGTGCTACCGGTGACCCATACACGGTTCCGAATAATGTGCCTGCAGTCATGGGAATGTCATCCAGGTAAATGGATTCTCCTCTTGTATGAGTATATGAATCTATATTTTTCATGAGGCCGTAAGAAGTTTTTCCAGTGACAATGAGGGAAACAACTGAATAAAATGCGCTTTAATCAATTGTGACAGCAAAAGCCTTTTGTATGATTCCGTTCCCCGGGCGTCACTGATAGGTGTGATTTCTGTTTGTGCAATAGCAATTACTTGATGTATAAGTTCTGCTGAAAGCTTTTTGCCTGCAAGAAATTCGCTGCTTTTTTTAAGAAAGGCAGGCACAGGACCAACGCCCCCGGCCGACAATCCCGCTGCACTTATTTCGTTCTCATTCATCTTTAAATAAATGGCTGAATTGACACTCGCAATATCAAGGTTGGTCCGTTTACAAACCTTTTCGAAATTAAACAAATCATCCTTTGCAGGCAATTCAAAAACAATTCTCTCAATAATTTCTTCACCGGCTTTATTCAGCAACTTATATCCCTTGTAAAATTCCCGTAACAGCATTTCCCTTTTGTTCTTTCCATCACTCAACAAAAGTCGGGCATCTAAGGCCAAAAAGAAAATAGTAAAATCGCCGATGGGAGAAGCATTTGTAAAATTACCGGCAATGGTAGCCATATTTCTAATCTGGGTGGAGGAAACCAGCTTTATATATCTCTTTAAGTCTTTGAAATGCTTTTGAAATACCGGGGATTCGTCTATATCTGTAACCGTTACCGATGCACCCATCTCACAAATCCTCCCTTTACGATTAATACCATTTAAACTTTTCTTATCAAACAAAAAATCAATGGATTCATGTTCCATGGTATCATGTTGCTGGACGTACAGATCCGTTCCGCCTCCCAATCTTTTTGATACTGTTCCTGCTTTTTGTTTTGATTTTTCTGAAGGAAGCTGTTCCAGCCTTGTTTTAATTTCTAAAAAGTAAGCCGGGATCATGTTATGCTTTACGGCATATTGTAACGCGTCTTCGTTTTCCCGTTGCTGTAATTGTTCGTTAATGATGCCTGCTGCCCTTTCAATGGATTTATAACCGGTGCAGCGGCAAATGTTGCCATTGAGTGAATCTATAGCTGCTTCATACCCAGGCTTTTTTTTACTCATACAAAAACCCGTGAGTGAAACGATAAAACCAGGTGTACAAAAACCACACTGGGTTGCTCCTTCATTTGAAAAGGCTTCTTGCACGGCATTCAAACCTTCCACATTTATCCCCTCAATGGTTACGATATGCTTTCCACGGGCGTTTCCGAGCGCCATAAGGCAACTGGTTACACTTGAATATACAAGTTCGTTGTTCTTTATTTCGCCAACCAAAACGGTACAGGCGCCGCAATCTCCCTCCCGGCACCCTATCTTTGTACCCGTCAGTTGCTTTTGATAACGCACAAAATCAAGCAATGTCATCCCTGGTGCTAAAGATGTACTTATTTCCTTATTATTAAGTATAAAATGGATCAATCGAAATTTTTTATAAACGATAAAGATAATATAATTGAAGGAATGGATGAACAAACTAATGAGCAAAATGCTCCCGGAATTTATTATCGCCTTGTAGCTTTATGGGTGGTGTGTGAGGCATTTGCCGGAGGTCTGTTGCATGCTATCAAACTTCCATTCACAGGGATGATCATCAGCAGCATGGCAGTGATGTGTATTATCCTGATCGCGTGGTATGTTCCTTCCCGGACTGCAATTTTAAAAGCCACGATCATTGTTGCCGTATTTAAATTGTTGTTGAGTCCGCAAAGTCCACCACCAGCATACATAGCTGTTTTCTTCCAGGGACTCATGGGGCAATTATTGCTTTCGAATAAACGCGTGTTCAGATTCTCGGCCATATTGCTGGCCGTATTATCACTGGTTGAATCCGCTATTCAAAGAATCCTTGTTTTGCTAATCATGGGAAATGATTTCTGGAAAGCTGTTAACCAGTTTATCCAAAAAGTAACCGGACAAAAAACAGTTACCAATTACAGCCAGAAGATCGCCATCAGTTACATATTATTACATGCGGTTGTTGGTATCCTCATTGGTATTTATCTCGTGAACCTGGTTAAAAAATCACAGGATTGGCGTTCCAAACATCCTGAATTCATGATTAATGCCGGAAATGAAAAATTATTTGAAGCACGACAATCAAAAAAGAGAAAGCGAATAAAATTAATATTCATCATCCTTTGGTTTATCTTACTTGCAATATTGTTACTGGCTTATTTTGACCCTGCACACTCTTTCATCAGTGTAAATGAAATTACAGGTCTTATTATCAGATTTGTATTTATTCTTTTAGGATGGTATTTATTTTTAACGCCTTTTGTTATGTTCGTTATCAAAAGAATACTGGTGAGCCAACGTCTAAAAAAGCGAAAAGAAATGAATAAGGTAATGGAAATTCTGCCCGGCACTAAATACATTTTCATTACCAGCTGGCAACTTTCTTCAAAAGAAAATGGTTTTAAACGACTGGGCTCTTTTTTAAAGATTTTACTGATCAATGTCCTTTACGAAAAGGACACAGATCAATCAATGGTTAATCATAATAGTTAAATGGCAATAACGGGGGCATTCATGGCATTGCTTGCCAGCATTTGCTGGGCCATCTGCGCTTTTCCTTTTACAAAAGCGGGCAGGTCCATGTCAGTGGCGAGCATGAATCTGGTAAGGCTTGTTGGTGGCACGTTAATCGTGATGCTCGTTGGCCTTGTGGCAGATCCTTGTAATTTCTTTGCCATATTTTCCTTTAAATACCTCAATGCGTGGATATGGCTGACTGCTTCAGGAATCATTGCAATTGGCATCGGCGATTATCTTAGTTACAGCATGTATGCGATCTTGGGTCCACGCAACGGAAGCGCACTGGCCACGATCTCACCGGCGGCTGCATTGTTATTCGGCATTATTTTTCTGGACGAACACATCAACATCATTGGTATAGGAGGCATGGCCATAACGATTATGGGTGTGCTAAGTATGAGTCTTGGGAAAACTGAAAGAAAATCTTTACCGGATCATGGGCACGGCAGTATCTATTCAGGCATTATACTGGGAATTCTCGGCTCGGCCTGTAATGGCGCCGGCATTGTATTCAGTAAAAAAGCATTTATTCTCCAGCAAACTTCAGGCAATGCGATCAACCCGCTTATTGGTTCCTTCATCCGTTTTTTTTCAGCAACAGTTATTGTACTGCTCATCACATTTTTAAATAAAAAACTTGTTGGTCATTGGAAGAATATTAAAGTACAGCCATGGAATATAAGGCAAGCGATATTGGCGGGCATTATTTTTGGTCCTGTGCTTGGAGTAAGTTTCTCTCTTACATCTATACAATATATTAATGTTGCCGTTGCGCAAACCATTTTTGCCCTGGTACCAGTTGTTGCATTACTCATCGCACATTTTATTTATAAAGAAAAGATCACCAAATATGCGATGGCAGGTGTATTGGTTGCGATTGCAGGAGTAGTCATACTTATATGGCGCACCGGGTTAAGTGAATGGCTTGGTTTCTGATCAATATTGCTTTTCAAAAAGCCACCACGAGGCATGTTTTCTTTCTGAAGGTTTCAATCCGAATTTTGCAATTGCATTTTCTTGGATGTGTTTTACAGCTTCTTGTACCGAATCTGTAAAAAGACACAGCTTCATATCCTCCGGGGAAATGGTAGCTTTCTCTTTCATTTTTTCGATATGTTCGATAATGTCGTTATGAAATGCCTTGTCAAAAATAATAATAGGAAACTGTTGCAACATTTTAGTTTGTATCAAGGTGAGCGCTTCAAAATATTCATCCAGGGTTCCAAAGCCACCGGGCATTACAATAAAGGCATAGGAATATTTGATAAGCATGCTTTTTCTTACAAAAAAATATTTGATGTTTACCCATTTATCAAGATAGTCATTATGTACCTGCTCATGGGGCAACACGATATTGCAGCCAACACTTCTTCCGCCAACATCCTTTGCTCCCCGGTTCGCAGCTTCCATGATGCCCGGTCCGCCACCAGTCATAATTGTAAACCCAAGTTTTGCAATTTCACCCGACAATGCCTGCGCCTGCTTATAATAAATATGATCTTCTTTAAATCTGGCGGAACCAAAAACAGTTACACAGGGACCTACAAAATGCAGCGTACGGAAGCCTTTAACAAACTCAAAAAATACACTGACGGCAAATTTGAATTCCTTCCACCGGTTTTGTGGGCCTTCTAAAAATTTAATTTCAGACTTAGTCATGGCTATATACTTATGTTATCCTTACTTTTTAATGCTGCTTTTACACCATATTTCAGCTAGTGTTGCGTCGCACACTTTTACAGTTAGCCACATTCGCCAATCAACATGCAGCGATCAAGCATTAAAATAAAGGGTATGGGAAATCAGCAGTTAAAAAAATTTAATTCAAATTAAACCTTCCGCTTCAACTTAAATCTATTAGGCCTCATTATAAAATGTTAAATATTATGAAGACACAAATTAAGTTATTGGTAGCTGCCATAATGGTATTGGCAGTTATTTTCTCAAGCTGTAAAAAAGATAAGGCAGACAGGATTGATTCCGATTATTCTACTGAGCTTTCTGCACAGTCTGATGACCAGTCTCGTGTATCTGCAGAAACAGATGATATTGCAAACGACATGAATGATATCCTGGATGACCATCCCTCAATCAACGGCAGGATCACAAGGATCATTTGTGATGCAACCGTAGTGGTAGATTCTTTAAGTGATCCGAAAACTGTAACCATTACTTATAACGGTACAAACTGTGCAGGCAATCGTACCCGTACAGGAGTAGTGGTCCTTTCTACTCCACTGGGTGTACATTGGAATGAAGCAGGAGCAGTTATAACAGCAAGTATTCAGAATCTAAAGATCACCAGGCTTCAGGACAACAAGAGTATCACGATAAACGGCACCACAACATTTACCAATGTAACAGGAGGCCGTTTACATGATCTTTCATCGCTGGGATCCATTACCCACGAAATCAACAGCAGCGGGATAACGATCAGCTTTGACAATGGAACACAAAGGACCTGGCAAGTTGCAAAAAGAAGGGTATTTACTTACGACAATGGTATTGTGATAACAACATCAGGCACTCACACCGATGGAACTACTAACGGAATATCAGAATGGGGCACAAATCGTTTCGGAAATGCTTTTGTAACTTCTATCATCGAACCAAAGATCGTGCGCCAGGATTGCGGTATGCGGCTGGTAAGCGGCAAGGTTAGACACGACAGGCTTATGACAGATGTTGCAGTTACATTTGGTTTAGATGCAGCAGGAAATCCAACTGCATGCCCGGGAACCGGCAATTATTATTTCAAACTCGTGTGGACAGGGGCCAATGGAATTGTACGCACAGCCATTCTTCCTTATTAATCATTTGGTCATATAAACACAAAAGCCCATTTAACATGAATGGGCTTTTGCGGTTGAAAACTGCCTGAATTTTTTTTACAAGCCATTTATTTAGCTTCCCATTTGTCATTCGCATGGTCAGCATCCATAAATATGCCACCATCCAGGTAAATAGCTTTTACCATTTTTTTAGTAGCAATATTTACTGATGCTTGTTTTATATTCTTTTCCCAAATCGATGGCGTTCGGTAAAAACTTTCTTTGGTTCCATCAGTATACATCAATTCCAGGCTCACGGGGGCAGGCATGCCGCCAATATTTTCCAGGTTAATATTGTATCCATCTTTCTTAGCCACAACATTCCTGATGGCGATATCAATATAAGAATTGGAAAAAAACCAGCTATTCCAAAACCAATCAAGGTTTTTTCCGGAACGGTCATTGAATGTATAGAAGAAATCCCATGGTGTAGGATGTTTGCCATTCCACCTAATCATATATTCATGCAGGCATTTTTTAAAAAGGTCATCGCCCAGCAAATCTTTCATAGCGAGATATCCAATTGAAGCTTTTCCATATTCGTTATTACCCATGCCCGATCCGCTCATGTTATTGCCTGGAGTTATAATTGGCACATCTTCTTCCTGTGAAGGATCTGTGATCCAGTTCTCTACCCTGAACTGCCTGTAAAACGCTTCAGCCTTTTCTTTTCCAAGATCAACCCTTCCAATGAGCAATTCAAAGGTAGTTGCCCATCCCTCATCCATAAATCCATACCTCGTTTCATTGGTTCCCATATAAAAAGGCATATAAGTATGGGCTATTTCATGCTCTGCTACAAAGCGTGAAAATACAGTATCCTCGTAGGTCTCATCATTTGCCATCATCGGGTATTCCATTCCTGCATATCCATGGAATATGGTCATTTTCTCATAAGGATATGCTATGCCTGGCCATTCATTTGAGAACCAGTTAAGGGCATGTTTGGTATACTCAATCATACGCCTGTAATCCTTTGCCGAATCATTGTAAGCAGCCTGCACACTGGCCCTGCGTTTTGTTTTATTATCCACAATAACGCTACCTGCATCCCATACAAAATGATCACTAAGGCCAAAAGCCATATCAGGAATCTTATTCGCTGTAAATGTCCACTTATTTAAATCATTTTGAATCGTAACTTTTTTTGCAGCCAGTTCTTCCTTACTAGCCAGGTGAATAACCTCATCACTTGTAAATGATTGTTTATAGCGAGTCGCAAATGCTGGTTGCAACAATGCATCGGGGTTATTCAATGTGCCTGTTCCCCAAACAATATAATTTTTAGGCACCTGGATACTAACTGTGTAATCATTAAAATCGCTGTAAAACTCTTTCCCGTCTGTAAATGTCATTCTATCCCATCCCGCATAATCATCAAATACTGCTACCCGTGGATAAAAATAAGCCAGGAAATAAGTAGTAGAATCGATCATCCCTTCTCTCCCACTTTGAAATGATACCTCATAATGCCAGTCGAAAGTTATTGTTATAGAATCATGTGGCAAAAGCGGCTTTGGCAAGCGCAGCGTTTGGTTTGTAAGCGAATATGGATTGTCTCGCCACGCAACTTTATTTCCATTTACCGAACAGGCGTCGATAGATATACCCGAAGTAAGATAATCTTGTAAGGCCGGGCGGTCTCTTGGAGCTCCCGGCTTATGGATATTCATGAAGAGTTTAACAGAAGGACTCCGCAGCGTATCGGGACTATCATTAAAGTAAGTGATTGTCTCTGTGCCTTTGATGTTTCTATCTGGAGGGGTAGCCGTTAACGTTATATCATATCTGCCGTGGTTCTGCCAGTAATTTTTTCCCGGCCTGCCGTCTATCGACCTGGTTCCTTTTGCATATGCTTTCTTAATATCTCGCGGCATATACAAAGGGCTTTGAGCAGTCACCTGAAAATAGATTCCAGCCAGTATGATCAAACTTAAAAAATACTTCATCTGTTCAATTTTAGCGGTCGAAAATAGAACGAATCAGCAGCCATATCCAACAATATATGATAACAGGTAAAATATTCCAATAAATGGAACCTGCACGGCCGGACGTAAGCAGTACGGACGGTTAAACCATCTTTTTGATCAACTTTCCAAGAACCATTAAGCCATAATCTACATCTTCATTCCAGGGTTTTCCAAAACTGATGCGAAGGCAATTAGAATAATTATTGGTAGCGGAAAAAATTTTTCCGGGAACGATTGATATATTTTGTTTGATGGCTTCTGTACGCAACCTGAAAGCGTCCGCTTTTTTATTGAGTTGCACCCAAAGGCTGAAACCACCAAGCGGCCTCGACACTTTTGTGTCTTCCGGAAAATATTTGATGATTGCCTGAACGTATCGCAGGCTTTGAGTATGTAACGCTTTACGCAAGGTTTTTAAATGGTATTCATAGCGCCCGTTCTTGAGAAAATGTGCAATAGCTACCTGCGTAAGTGTTGGGCTGCTGATACTCTGTATACGCTTTAAATGTTTTACCTGGTCGAGAAATTTTCCAGGCATTGTCCAACCAATCCTGTAACCAGGCGCCAGGGATTTTGAAAGAGAAGAGCAATGCATGACCAGGCCCTTTGTGTCATAAAATTTGCAGGTTTTTGGCCGGTTCTTTCCAAAATATAATTCTCCGTAAATATCATCTTCTATCAGGGGAACATTGTGCGTGGTTATGATATCAACCAGTTTCTTTTTGTTTTCATCAGGCATACAGCTCCCAAGCGGGTTATTAAAATTAGGAACTGTAACAACAGCCTTGACACGAAACTTTTTAATGAGTTTTTCCACCTGTACAAGATCAAGTCCTGTAACAGGATCAGAAGGAAGTTCCACTACTTTTAATCCGATACTTTCTATCGCCTGGTAAATGCCGAAATAATTGGGACATTCTACAGCAACAGTATCCCCATTGTTTGTAACTGCCTTTAAACACAATGTCATAGCATCAAGGCACCCGGAAGTAATAATGATTTCATCCGCTTTAATCTTGCCGCCCCAATTGAAAGACAGTTTTGCTATTTGCTGTCGGAGTTCGAGGTTGCCCTGCGTGTTTTCATAATTAATACAATGGTCCTTGCTGTTACGCAGTGCCCAAACAACAGATTTATTAATCTTTGCCGTAGGCAACAATGAAGCGTCCGGAACAGCAAGTGCAAGATTGATAACATCTGATGCAACGATATCACGGTAAATAGAAGCGATCATTTCTTTCACACTAACGTCATGGGATAATGCATCCGGTGGCACAAGATTTGGCAATTGCGGAAAACGCTGATAATTGAATCGAACATAATATCCCGATTTGGGCCGTGATTCTATTAAACCCCTTCCTTCTAAATGATAATAAGCCTGGAAAGCTGTTCCCATACTAATCCCGTATTCTTCACTCAACACCCGTACTGAAGGAAGTTTATCACCAATCCTTAAAACTTCTTCTGAGATCATTTTCTCAAGGCCATCTGCGATTTGTAAATACAAATGATCGTCGGAATTAAAATGATTTTTTTTCATGATTAATGCTTCTTTACAATAGTGATCTTAAATAAAAACATTTGTTACGGCCAGGTACGGATATTAAAAATAACTGGTTTTAAAATCTGATCTAGTCAAAATTACAGAATCTGAATCTGTTTTATTCAAAAAAAATAAGCAAATTTTGTAAAAGATCGTAGCAGATCATTAAAGTATAGCCATGAAAAAAATAATCATCGTACCCTATGAAAAAAAATTCCAGCCGTACTTTGAATGTTTCAACAGACAGTGGATAGAAACCCTGTTTGTAATGGAGCCGGTGGATGAATTTGTGTTGCAGCATCCCGAAACTGCCATTATTGAGCCAGGTGGTGCCATACTGATGGCACTATATGATGGCAATATAGCTGGCACGGTTGCGCTGAGAAAAATAAGCGAACATGTGTACGAGTTTACCAAGATGGCTGTTGATGAAAAATTCAGGCGGCTCGGTATAGCCGAATCGCTCAGCTATGCAAGTTTCGAAAAAGCCAGAAAACTGGGAGCAACATCAATCATCCTTTATTCAAACACAAAAAATGGGGGCGCCATTAAGTTATATGAAAAGCTTGGCTTTAAACATTTACCTGTTGAAAACGATGTATATAAAAGAGCAAACGTAAAAATGGCCATTGAATTCGAAACGCCTGTTACCAGCCCTTATATGAATGTCAAAATATAATACTCACATAAAAATACAAAGTATGGAAATCATTACCAGCATACCGGTTCAAAAGATAAAACATTCAAAGATCAGCGAAGTAGATTTTAACCATCTTGAATTTGGAAAATACATTTCCGATCATATGCTCATCTGTGACTATGCAGACGGACAATGGAAAACGCCGCAGATTCTTCCCTATAGCAATCTTTCGTTAAGTCCGTCAACACTTGCTTTGCATTACGGACAAACTGTGTTTGAAGGAATGAAAGCATTTAGGATGGAAGATGGCGGAATCAATATTTTTCGCATGGATAAACATTATGAACGCTTTGTAAAGTCGCTTGAACGTTTATGCATGGCCGTGATCCCAAAAGAAATCTTCATAGATGGTTTAACTCAACTCGTGGAGTTGGACAAGGCGTGGGTTCCGTCAAAACCAGGAACAGCTTTATACCTTCGCCCTTTTATGATTGCAACAGAATCGAGGTTTGGTGTTAAAGTTTCTGAAGAATACAGGTTCATTATTTTTTCAGGGCCTGTACCATCCCTGTATGCAGATCCAATTAAAGTAAAAGTGGAGACCGCTTATGCCAGGGCAACAAGAGGTGGTACTGGTTATGCAAAATGCGGAGGAAATTATGGAGCTGCATTCTATCCAACCAAAAAGGCAAAGGAAGAAGGGTTTGACCAGGTGTTATGGACAGATTCATCTGAACATAAATTCATAGAAGAATCAGGAATGATGAATGTAATGTTTGTGATCGATGACAAATTGATTACGCCCCCATTATCAGATTCAATTCTTGACGGTGTAACAAGAGATTCCCTGATCACTATTGCTAAAGACCTGGGCTTCCAAACAGAAGAAAGGCCGGTATCTGTATTTGAACTAAAAACAGCATTCGAGCATGGCACGATCACAGAAGCTTTTGGCGCTGGTACCGCAGCTGTTGTGGCTCCTATTAATACTATTAGTATCGACGAAATTAATTTCAGGTTACCAGTATATACTGCAGAAAATATATCGTCCATAATTAAACAAAAACTGGAATTAATTCGTGCTGGAACAGATCACGATATTCACTCCTGGAACTTTATACTAAGTGCTTAGGTTATTTAAAATTCTAAACAATGAAACAGGTAAAATGGTTTGAAAGACAATTTGAATTTGGCATAACAGAAAATATTTTTCCTTCTATTGTGGAGAGGCTTACAGGCACACCTATTCGACTTGAAAATAAAATTGCATCCATGTCGACCAATCAATTAGAAATAAAGATAGATGGCACATGGTCGATAAAAGAAAATATCGGACATCTTACAGACCTGGAAACACTTTGGCAACAAAGGTTTGAAGAAATTGTGATGGGCAGGAAAGTAATGGCTGTAGCTGATCTTACCAACACAAAAACGAATGTTGCAAATCATAACCGGCAAGCTATTGAAGTACTCCTGGATGATTTCAGGAATATAAGAAAGGAAACCATTAGCATGTTAGATAATATAGATGAAACAATTATTTTCCGATCAGCTTTGCACCCCAGGCTTAACAAACCAATGCGCACGATGGACCTTTTCATATTTGTTGCAGAGCACGATGACCATCACCTTTCGCGTATTGCTGAAATAATGAGATTGCCAGCCTCAAAAAAGGTAATGTTTTTTTAATCACCTGAAATTACTTTTCAAAACGGAAATAGAAACGGGCCACCTGAAAGCAGGCAGCCCGTTCATGAAATACACGCTATAGAAACAAAGTTTATCTTGCCATGTTAACTGTATAAAGTCCTTCATAAAATCCGACACCAGAAGGGCCTATTTCCATTTGTAATGTGAAGGTTTCGTTACAGTAAGAATAAGTTCCTTTTGGTGAACCACCAATGGCTCCGAAAGGTTCTGTAACCCACAATGGTATTCCAGCATATGCGGCCCCAAAAAGAGGTCCTGAATCAGTTCCCGAAATATTACCGTCAACAACAACACATGTCCTGTTTGCGAGATCGGTCCAGTCTAAATCAAAAGAGATTGGCCCCCATCCATCATCAAAAATATTCTCAACAACGATTCTTGCAGTTGTAGCACCAGTAGATGTAACGGAGGAAATTGCCGTGGCATAAGGGCCGTAGGGTGCTCCGCCATCAAATACTTCAGTCGTGTTTTGATAATCGCCCACCATGGCATTTATATCAATCAAATCTTCTGAACAGGTAACCGGCCCTTTCAATATTAATGTTACTGAGTCTGAAAACAACGAAGGCTTAATGGACGGATTTGTCAGGGTAAAGATGAGTGTATCTCTTCTTCCTCCTGCATACGCAGCAAATTTTGCCCGTATATCAATCGTTGCTTCCGACTTACCTGCAGGAATTGTGACTGATCCGCTGTTATCGATTGTGTATTGTGTACCTTCCACAGCTCCACTTGGAGATACTACCTTGTAAGATACCACCCTGTCTGCATCAGATACGTCAGTAGTTCCTATGGTTATATTGAATACAGGTGTAGGATCAACCAATACAGGGTATGTTTGAAATGGACTGCTATTGAAATGCACCTGTGGCTCAGCTTCAATTACATCATACGGTTTTGTTTTATCACAACCTGTCATGATAAGCATAAAAGCAATGAGAGTAAGAAAGGAAATCTGTTTGATAAGTTTCATACTATTTTATTTTAGTAATAATCTGAATGTTGTATTTAATGAAGATTATTAATATCCTTCATTTTGAATCATGTTCGGGTTGGCATTGGTTTCTTCCCTTGGAATTGGCAATACAAACAAATGACTTGTTGCAGGCAATGTTAACCAGGCCGGGCTTGCATCGGATGGGAGTCTTTCGATCGGCAGGCCATTGCGTTTTAAATCATAAAATCTGAATCCTTCAAATGCCAGTTCTTTAAAACGCTCGTTGATTACTGCATCAACCAGGTTTTGTGCTGTTGAAAAAGATTCGTCCACATAGCCTGCAATGCGGCTAGCCCTTAACGTATTAAGATCTGCAGCGCCCAGGGTAAGATCAGGGCTTGATTTTTTTGCGTAAGCTTCTGCTCTTATCAGATACATTTCTGAAATGCGGCATGCTTTCAGATCAACGACCCTTCCGCCCCTGGATGACTCATAAAATTTATTCACATAATGGTCACCCGCTCCGGTTGTTCCTATATAGGCAACAGCCCTGATATCAGCAGGATCATAGCTCTGAACCAATTTATCAGATGGTGCCACATATATATCTCCGCCTGTCGTAGTCCACAAAGATCCGATCGCTGAACTTGTAAGGAATTTTATGCGGAACAACGTTTCGAATTCGTTATCATCTGTCCATATTCCCTGGAAATCCACACCACTCACCAAAGGTTTTTCACCCGAACTGATAACTTCACTGCTAAAAGTAATAGCGGCATCATAATCTCTCCTGTACAAAGCAATCCTTGCCTGGTAAGCAGCAATGTTTATGGGATTCATAACGGTATCCGAAAAAACAACTGAAGACTGCAACAATCTCTTTGCGCTATCAAGATCAGATATAATACTTGACATCACTTCGCCCATTGAATTCCTTGCCGGTTTGCCAAGTGGATCTGACTTAAGCATTAAAGGAACACCGAGTGCTTCTGAGGCGTTGTAATTTTTACTATATGCCTGTAGCAATCCAAAATGGCCCAATGCCCGTAAAGCAAGTAACTGGCCTTTTAATTTATCACGTCTTGGTTCTTCTCCGGATTTCGCAGGTACACTCATTGCAAAAGGCAATACGCGGTTTATCTGATCAATAAAAGCATAGTAGCCAAAAAACTCTGCGGTAACATCAGAGCCTGAGTTACCATCAGAACTATATTGCCAGCGGGCAGTAAATCCACCCTGGCCACCGCTGTTTGCGCCCAACTTTGCTTCATCAGAAATAAGGGCATTGATATACATATCGTTTCCGTAAGTACTATAACGGCCATAGGCCCCGTTTACGCCTTCCTGTACATCGTCAAGTGTTTTGAAAGCATTCGCTTCGGTATAAGTATCCCCGGGTTGAAGATCAAGATCCTTTTTACAACCAATGGTCAGGGAAACCACCGTAAGAATCAAAAAAGAATATTTAATATATTTCATAATAAGTATTTAATGGTTCATTAAAAAGTAACCTCAATGCCCGCCGTGAGTGATCTTGGGTTAGGGAATTCACTTAGGTTGATATTGGCTCCGCCTGCTTCAGGATCCATGCCTCTCCATTTCGTCCAGATGAATAAATTCGTTCCCTGCAGGTATACCCTCATGTTAGAAATCAGTTTTGATTTACCAACTCCTTTAGGAAAAGTGTAAGAAAGGTTTATGTCTCTCAATCTTAAGAAAGAAGCATCATGAACGTCTTCTGATGTTGGGTTAACACCATAGATCGGGCTTGGCCTTGTTGCAATGTCGCCTGGTTTTTTCCAGAAATTTAAATCCTGTGATTGATTGTAACCGACGGCCAAAAACTGTGCAGGGTTTTCTACGAAGAATGCAAGGTTGTCGACCTTTTTAGATCCACGCTGCCAGCTGAATAAAACTGAAACATCAAAACCTTTATAACGAACGTTTGTACCGAAACCACCTTTCCATGGAGCATCCCAGGTACCAAATTCCTGTACGGCATCATCTCCGTTATAAACGGTAGTTAAATTGCCATCAAGATCGTAGTAAAGCGGACGTCCTGTAGAAGCATCCACTCCGCCCCATTTAACCTGGTAGTGCGAACCCAAAGGCAATCCCACCGTTATTTTTTCAGTTCCTGCTTCGTAAGAAGTTTCACCTCCAAGGCTTACAACTTTGTTTTTATTATAAGATCCGTTTGCAAAGATTGTCCAGGTAAGATCCCTGTTCCTGATGATGTCTGCATTAATATTATATTCAAAACCCCTATTCGATAATTCACCGGCATTTACATCAAGAGAGGTGAATCCGGATGTGGCAGAAAGCCTTTTCTCAACGAAAAGATCCTTGGTCTGTTTGTTATAAACATTTAAATCCCCATATACTCTTCTGTTTAATAATTCAAAGTCAACACCAATATTTGTGAGGTATGTAGTTTCCCATTTCAACTGCGGATATCCGGGACTGGTAGCAAAAATTGTTTTTAAAGCTCCATATTGTCCACCGGTATAACCAGCCTGGTAAGGATAATCTCCCCCTGGGATGTTATTAGCATTGCCGGAACTTCCATAACTCACCTTTAGCCTTAATGTGTTGATGGCTTTTGAACTCCTGAAAAAGTTTTCTTTAGTAATATCCCATATAGCTCCTACAGAGTAAAATCCTGTCCACCTGTTTTCACTGGGAATCTTAGACGAACCGTCCTGGCGATATGATCCTGTTAAAGTGTATTTATTGCTAAACGTATATCGTCCCATTAGCAATGCTGAAGACAATGTATTTTCTGTTCTTGTTCCACCAACCTGTGCGTACAACTGGTTTTCACTGTTTCCCTGTGTAATTGCACTCAATGAATTAGGGCGTTTTGGATCAGTACCAAAACCAAGGAAAGTAATTGCTTTTGCTACTTCCCGGATGTATTCCGTAACAGCTGTAATTTCTATATCATGTTTTTCAGCGAGTTTATTGCGATACGTTAGAGAAGGCCTCACGGTCCCAATCGCGTTCCTGGTTAAAGTTTCCTGTTGGAAACCTGCTTTTCCAGTTACGCTTGAGGAACTAAGACGTGAAAAAGCCAGCTTGCTTCCATAATTCGTTGCCTGCGTTTCTCTAAAATCAACCCCTGTTGTAATTGCTGCAGAAAGGTGTTTGGATAATTTATAATCGATTACAAAACCAATTGTTGCTTTGATCTGATCGCTGTAATTCTGATCATAAAAGGTTTGATCAAGCTGTGTTGCTCCGAGGAATGAAGTGCCTATACCAGTAACGAAAGTTCCATCTGAATTTCTCACTTTTGCATATGGCACTGTCAACGCGGCAATAGAAAATGGATTACTTGTATTGAAAGCAGCACTTTGAATAAAGTTTCTTTTCGTATAACCGATATTCGTAGAAATAGCAACGGTTAGTTTATCATCTCCGTAATCGAGGTTGTTTCTTACCGTAACCCTTCTTAAATCTGAACGGGTGGTAATACCATCTTCATCATACAAAGCGACGCTACTGTATATTCTTGTCTTTCCTGCACCTCCTGAAAGTGTTAGCTGCGTATTTTTAAATCTACCTCTTCTGAATATTTCATCCATCCAGTTGGTATTAATTTTAGAGATGGAATCATATATATGATCATTTTCAGCTTTTTCGTCGTCAGTAAGCCCTTCATAACGGGGATTGCTGTGTGAATAATACCAACCTGGCAAAGTAGGTGTGCTTGCAGATGCGCCAACAATTTTACCATAATCTTCCTGCGTTCTTAAAAGTTGTTCTGTAGTCATAGGCCTGTATGGAAAATCCGGTTTGTCTTTAATACCTGTTTGGTGAGAAAAGCCAAGCCTCATTTTTCCACTTGCTCCTTTTTTGGTAGTTATTACTATTACCCCGGAAGATCCTCTCGATCCGTATAAGGCCGCTGCTGAAGCATCTCTTAAAACGTCAACCGAAAGAAAATCATTGGCATTCAAACCCTGGAAAGTTCCTGCTTCCACCGGGATTCCATCAACAATATAGAGAGGTGATATATCACCCTGGATAGAACCCTGACCACGAATAAAGATTCCTGCACTTGTGCCAGGAGCACCACTTGAACTGAGAACTGTAACACCCGGAACACGACCCTGTAATATTTGGTCAAACGAAGCAACAGGTACATTTTTGAGTTGCTTTTCAGTTACTTTAGTTGCTGCTCCCGAATATTCCGATTTTTTTACCCGGCCAAGGCCTGTTACAACCACCTCTTCAAGTGTTTTAGAAGTTGCAACCAATGCAGGTGAAAATTTATTCCGGTTACTGATAGTGAATAGCTGCGTATCATACCCGAGGATACTGAATTCAATCTGCTTTGCATTGGCAGGCGCATTTAATGCGTAGGATCCATCACTTGCCGTAGTGGTTCCGGTAGAAGTCCCTTTGATGAGAACGGAAACATTACCTAAAGGTGCTCCATTTGCATCTGTTACCTTACCCGATATGGTTTTTGTTTGCGAAAAAACGGCAATGGGCAGAAATGCCAGCATGATAGCAATACAAAAAACAACCTTTTGTATGCGTTTTAATTTTGGTAAAACAACAATCATCATTTTTAGTTTTTGTGAATGAGAAATAAGAATTGTGAGAACTGGTAATACAAATCATGACATGAAAATTGCTGTAATGCTGTTTAGCGGGTAATGCTAACTTACCGGGATATGAAAAGCATGTGGTGAAATATAAAAATCAGTTACCGAAAAAAACAAACACTTATATTATTATAAAACCGATAATTGCCCCGTTTGGAATTTAACCTTATAAGAATTCTGACCGGCTTCTGTAAAAAATAAACATCCTGAAGTGTGAGATTTACCACTTGAGTGATTTAAAAACCACTAATCATTTTATGGCAGCAGTTGAAAGAGTTAACGCAGCGAATTATTTATATACCATGTCATTAAGTATATATAGCAAAGTAAATAAACACTTATTTATTAGCTATTAATCTCACCCTGGAGGCTAATGACATTTTTGTGACACTCACGGCGATAAATAACTGTTATGATAAGGGATCAGATAATGCGATTGTTATTTATACCATTGCTTGGCATTGGTATATCATATCTGTCCGGCATTATCGACTATAACAGGTATAGCGCCATTGAAATCTTAGCGAGCAATGTATATTTTGTATTTACGTCATATTGTATCTGGGCCGGTTGCCAGTGGATTCACATAAAGCTTAGAAACCTGTATACGGTACAACAAAAGCCGTTTTCTAAACTATTGTCAATTTCATGCATATCTGCCATATATGGCGCCGCAATATCCGGGATATTATGTCTGTTATGGATGCGGTTTTCCAGAGAGATATTTTCCTGGAAGCCAATTCAGAAATTCATTTTATCCTCTGTACTGGCTGTCGTTGTTTTTACATTGGTCTATGAAATATTGTATTTAAGTAAAGAGCGGGAGATCGATAATAAAATAGTAGATCAGCTTGACCAGGAATTAAACCAGGCTGAAATGATCGCACTGAGAAATGAACTGGATCCCCATTTCATTTTCAATTCGCTAAATACATTGTCACAATTGATCCCGAATGACAGTAACAAAGCAAGTATGTTTAACAAAAAGCTTGCGGAAGTCTATAAATATTTTCTTATCAATAAAAATAAAGAACTGGTTACAATCGAACATGAAATTGAATTTATCAAAAGCTATTTTTTTTTATTGCAAATACGCCACGATAATAAATTACAGCTATTCATTAAGTTAAACCAGGAAGATCTTTTAAATAATTTTATAATACCATGCGCCTTGCAAATACTTGTAGAAAATGCTATAAAGCACAACCAATTTACGAATGAAAGCCCGTTGCATATACATTTATTTATGGAAGGCAATTACCTGGTGGTTAAAAATACGGTCATCGCCAGGGCTTCTCCTCCTGAATCTACAAAGATTGGACTTAGAAACCTGAATGCCCAATACCTGATAACATCCAGGCAGCATATTATAAGCGAAAATTCCGAAAATCATTTTACCATTAAATTACCAGTTATTAAAACGTAAACATTACCAGCCATGATTAACATTGTCATCATTGAAGACGAAAAACTATCGCAGGAAAAACTATTATCAACTTTAAATGAGATACCGTTTGAAACCAACGTCATCTCCGTATTAAGTACAGTTAAAGAGAGCATCGAGTATTTTAAGGAACCCAGGCAGGTAGATATTATTTTATCAGATGTTCAATTATCAGATGGATTGTCATTTGACATTTTCAGAGAAACCGGTATCGACATCCCCGTGATTTTTATAACCGGTTACGATACATTTACGCTGTACGCTTTTGAAAGTAATGGAATAGATTACCTGTTAAAGCCAATTGAAAAAGAGGAACTGCACAAAGCGATTTTAAAATACAAGATGTTTGAGCACCATTTCAGCAATCAAAATCAATCTCTAAAGAATTTACTTGAGTTAACAAATCCAAAAAAGAAAACACGGCTAATTGTAAAAAAAGGAATTGAAAACGTCTCAATCAAGCTCGAGGATATAGTGATGTTTTATACTGAGACAAAAATGGTTTATCTCATTGATAAAACTGAAAAGAAGTACATCGTTGACAAAACACTTAACGAACTGGAAGAAGCCCTCGACAATTCCCTTTTCTTCCGGGCAAACAGGCAATATATCATTAACCTGAATTTTGTAAAATGTTATAAGGCCTACGAAAAAGTAAAGTTGCAGGTTGATCTTAACATATCAGAAAGAAATCATTCTATCATAATCAGCCAGATAACAGCCCCATACTTCCGCAAATGGATATCCGAAGCATAAAATAATTTACTTTACCTGTTCAGCTGTAAAAATGTATGCTTAGCATTCAGGGTTACACGTTTGGGTAAAATTGCACTTTCACAAACAGAAATTTAATCTACTTTTATTTTAACCCTTTATAGGTTGCTAAAATAATTTAAGAATTCTCATGTGCGATTTTGGTATACGCACAACGCCCCCTGTTTCTACAGGGAGCCCTTATTTACTCACCATGCCCTCTTTCAATTGGCTTCGCCCGTTTCTAATTATTTTATAGTTCAGTATTTAATATTCACGCTTCAGTGAATAACATACTGATTATTGGGACTTTTAACACAATTTACTTGTCAACAAAATGAACTAGTAAAACAATTGTATTATGAAAAAACTTCTACTACTGGTACTGATTACCGTTACCAGTTTTTCTATTGCATCAGCTCAAAAGGTTGTATCCGGGAAGATCACTGATGATAAATCAGGGGCCATTTTGCCTGGGGTAACCATTAGCCTGAAAAATGGCAAGGCAGTGGGCACATCCGATGCCCAGGGAAATTTCGCCGTTTCTGTTCCTACGAACACCACTTCAATTGTAGCTTCCTCGATTGGCTATAATGATACGGAGACAGAGATTGGCAGCGGAAATGTAAGCGTAAAAATGAGTGCCGGCAAAAACAGGTCACTCACTGAAGTGGTGGTAACCGGTTATGGCAACCGGTCGAAAAGAAATTCTGCCGGTTCTGTCAGTGGTGTCATTATGGATGACATACGCACGCAGCCAATTGCATCTTTCGACCAGTTACTGCAAGGGCAGGCAACAGGTGTGTTTGTAAAAACCGGAACAGGTCAGCCGGGATCAAATGCAGATGTATTAATTCGTGGACGTAACTCACTGAATGGCGCAACAAACCCACTATACATAATAGATGGAGTTGAAGTAACCGCCGAAGATTTTGCCACCCTTAACCAGGGGGATTTTGAAAACATCAGCATTCTTAAAGATGCTGCAGCTGCATCCATTTACGGCTCCAGGGCTGCCGGAGGCGTTATCGTTATTAACACAAAAAAAGGTCGGGTTGGTCAAACAAGAATCAACTATGATTTTCAATACGGAAACAGCAAATGGCCTGGGTCAAAACTTAAGTTGATGAATTCGGCCGAAAAATTGGGTTACGAACTGGAGCATGGTAACCCTAATGGATGGACGCCGGCTGATGTTGATAGCCTATCTAAGATCAATACAGATTGGGCAGACGTCTTCTTTCACACTGGCGTTACCCAGTCACACCAGTTAAGCGCATCAGGCGGTAATGAAAAAACAAGGTTTTATACTTCTCTTGGATATTTTGACCAAACTGGTATTGTCAGATCTACCGGGTTGAAACGTTATACAGGCAGAGTGAATATAGAATCCGGAACCGAAAAATTAAAATTCGGATTGAATTCATCTTTTGGTTATTCCAACTTGCAAAACACCCGTGAGAACGATCAGTACGTAGGTTCGCCATTAAATGCGATACTATGGAGTTTACCTTATGTTACTCCGTACGACAAAAATGGCAATTATTCAGTAGATAACACTGCCAATGCACAAGCCAATCCATTACAGGAATTATTGGAAAATCCTGCCAACACGATCCAATTGAAAGGTGTAGGAAATGTGTATGCTGAATATAAAGTTCCCTTTGTAAAAGACCTTACAGCAAGAACAAGCTGGGGGGTTGATTATACACAAAATGAAGCACAGGCGTATGTAAGTCCGGACACTTATGCAAGTACCCAGGTGGTTGGAACAACAGGTAGCTTTGCCCATAATTTTAACCGCACCACCCGTTTGGTTGGAACCACTTTCCTGAATTATAAGAAAACTGTTGGCGAACATGATTTTAGCATCAGCGCTTATCATGAATACATTGAAAGAAATTTCAGGAGCTTTGGATTTACAGGCTATGGTTTGCTCTTACCGTTCCAGAATGAAGCTTCAATTACTGCCGGTACAGAAGATAATGGTTTTATCCCTGGCGTTGCCGGTAATGGAACCAAGAGTTCTATTGTTTCTTACTTCGGTGAAGCGGATTACGGTTTTCGGAACAGGTATTTTCTTCATGCAGGTTTCAGGAGAGACGGATCTTCAAGATTCGGTATAAATAATAAATACGCAAACTTTTACAATGTAGGAGCTGCATGGATTATATCTGACGAAGCATTTTTTGCAGAAGCAAAAGATAAAGTCAACTTATTAAAACTCAAAATGAGTTATGGTACGGTTGGTAATCAAAGCGGCGTCGGTGATTTCGCATCACGTCCATTATTTGGAAAAGTAAATTATTCAGGCAATCCTGGTCTTACCTTAACTTCTCCTGGCAACCCAAATCTTCGTTGGGAAGAAAAATCTTCTTTTAACGTTGGTATCGAATACGGAATACTCAAAAACCGTATAACCGGTTCTATAGAATATTACAACAGTAAAACAAAAGACCTTTTCTACGCACTTCCTTTGTCTCAGTCAACCGGTTTTACAAGCGTTCTTTCCAATGCTGGTACAATGGGGAATAAAGGAATTGAGATCGGACTAAAGTTAATTCCTGTTAAAACAAGAGATTTTACCTGGACAATTGATGGAAATTTCACTTACAACAAAAACACAATATTATCATTACCTAACGGTACCGACACAGTGCCATTTGGAGCGACAGGTACAACTTTAAAAGTGGGCTTGCCTGCAAACAGTTTCTTCCTGGTTAAATATGCAGGTGTAGATCCGGCAACAGGCGATCCGCTTTATTATACAAAAGATGGCAAAAGCAAGACCACCGTTTATGATCCAAGCGACAGGGTATTTTTTGGAACTGCAGATGCTCCTTACTTTGGTGGTATAACAAATACATTTAATTACAAAGGTATTGAGCTTGAAGTTTTCTGGATCTATTCCCTGGGTAATGAAATATTTAATAATGACAGGCAGAATGTTGAGAACCCTGCTTACCTGGTGTCAGAATTATCAACAGAGTTGTTGCACGAATGGAGAAATCCTGGAGATGTTACGGAAATTCCAAGATCAACTGCTGATTATCAATTGCCAAATACAAACTACTTTCTTGAAAATGGTGGTTTCTGGAGATTGAGAAATATAAGGGTATCCTATGATGTTCCTAAAACATTATTGGGTAAAGCCAAAATTAACAGCCTAAGGGTTTTTGCACAAGGACAGAACCTTTACACGTACACAAAATATCGTGGCTATGATCCTGAACTTCCTCCGGGAGAGCCAGCGATTCACCAGGGAGCTGTGTATCCTACTTTGAAAACCGTAACATTTGGTATCAACATAGGATTCTAATCCAATAATATTTTAAAACTTGAATGTAAAATTGATGATCATGAAAAGAATACATTTTAATTATACTCACTTTGTTGCATTGTTGACGATCATACTGATAACATCGTGCTCAAAGAAAATTGAAATCCAGCCACAATTTTCGCTGGATGGTTCAAAACCGCTTTCTTCTTTAGACCAGGCAGATTTTGTTTTGACAGGTACTTATAACCGGTTCCTTGGTTCTGGATACTTTAATTCAATTCCCACTGCAAATTCTCCAGAGGCGCTTCAACCCGCTTCATTTTCTGGATTGCCGGATATGATGTCTGATGATCTTGTAGAAACTTTTGAAGATTTTCCGAACTATCGCAAATCAACTGAATGGACTTACACTTCCGATGATGCCAATGTTCAGATCACTTTTGCAAATTGTTATAATGTGATCTCAGGCGTAAACATTATCTTAAGAGATATTGATGGCTTGAATGCAGTAGAACCGGAAAGAGCAAATACAATAAAAGCGCAGGCACTAACAATAAGGGCTATGGCACATTTTGATCTTATGAGGTACTTTGCTCCTACTTTCGACAGAAATTCAAATGAGCTAGGTATTGCCTACGTTAAAACATACGATGCAACAGGTAAGCCTGCAAGAAATACTGTCAAAGAATGTTTTGATAATATTTTTTCCGACATCAATGATGCGATCACGGCTTTCAATGCAGGCACTTCTGCCGGAGATGATTCAAAGCTTAGCCTGAATGCCGCGTTATCACTTAAATCCAGGGTAAGTCTTTATTCAGGACAATGGGCCGATGTAGTGAGTACTTCAACACCTGTTATTGATGAAGTACCATTAGCTGATATGGCTGATTTTGACGGCATCTGGAAAGATGAAAATGAAGAAGAGGTTATCTGGAAAGTAAAATTCCAGAGTGTGACAGACGGTACACCTTACGAGAATGTATTTTTCGCCAGAGGAAACAAATCGCTTTACAGGCCTACATTGGCTATTGATGCTTTATATGATCTCAGCGATATTCGTTATGATTCTTATATAGCAACAGTTGGCAATTATAATGGCATTGCTCACGATCCAAGGTTAGCCGTAATTAAACATGCCGGAAAAAGTTCTACTTCAACAGAAGGTGGGGGTTTTGTTGACTGGAAAGTATTTCGTGTTGCTGAACTCTACTTAAACCGTGCAGAAGCCAATTACGAATTAGGAAATGAAGTTGCTGCTCTTGATGATTTAAATGCAATCAGAACGGCAAGAATCATTGGATTTGTTCCCGGCACTGAAACAGGTGCAGCATTGCTGAACGCCATTAAAGAAGAGAGAAGAAGAGAGTTGGCTTTTGAAGGCCATCGCTTCTTTGATCTTAAACGTTGGGATAAAACAGAGATCGATCGTTGTGGCGAAGCCGATACGCCCAGCAGCATTTGCAATCTGCCGCATGTTAGCAGAGCATGGGCATGGCCAATACCAGAATCAGAGGTGAATGCCAATCCAAATATGCTTCAGAATCCTGGTTACTAATTATACACCATTAAATAGCTACAACAATGAAAAAATATATTGTAATACTTCTTTCAACAGTAATCTTTTTAAGCGGATGTCTGAAAGAAAAAGAAAGGCTGGAAATTGACGATAACACAAGCAGGGTTATCACTGAATTTACAAATGGAGATTCAACTACACTCAATACACTTGCCCTGGCCATTTCTTCAGGACTTGCGGAAACTGATTTGGCAGAAGTAAGGATTTTACCAAGATCAAATGCAACAAAAAATGTAGACGTAACAATTGAATTAAATCGAGGCCTTGTGGAAGCATATAATGATGTGAATGGAACTACGTATGAAATACCGCCATCAAGTGTCTATGAATTCAACACACATGTTTATACCTTAACGCCAAACAGCAAAGCAACAAATGTAAAAATTAAGATCGACCCATCAGCTCTTGTTAACAGTGAGTATGCACTTGGATTTACAATTGCCAGCGTAAGCAACGGCGAAGTAAGTGCTATTAAAAAAGATTATGTTGTTGAGCTTAAGGCGAAGAACGAATATGACGGTGAATATTATGCAACAGGATATCTTTATCATCCTACCCTGCCACGCGAAATTGATCAACCCAAGACACTTAGCACTTTTTCCGCTACTGCAGTGATTTGTGAATTAGGCGATCTGGCTGCCGGAAACTATTTCGCAGTGCTAGATGTTGATGCAAGTAATAATGTGACCATTACCACTGCACCAGGTGCATCCGGTGGTCCATATACTATGTTCACATCCGGATTGCCTTCCAGTAACCCGGGCTATACACCAGAATGGCCAAGGGCATCTGAATGCAACAATACATATGATCCCGTTGAGAAAGAATTCAAACTCAGGTATGGGTATATGGGAGCCAGTGGTTGGAGAGTGTCTGAAGAAATTATTAAAAGAGATTAATCATTCCATTGGAATAACGTTTTCGTAGTTTCAAATGTGTATTTTTAAAAACGTCTCATTTTGAGACGTTTTTTTATTCCTTAAAAAAAAATTATACATCCAACTTACTTCGAATGGTTTTGATTTTAGATTGCAGTATATTTTTTTCTGCTTCAGATTTTGTAAGTAGAAATGCCGCCTCGAAATAATTCATTGCTTTAATAAAATTGTTCAACTTCAAATAAATCTCACCAAGCAAAGCATGATATAGATAAAAAGGCTCCAGCTTTTTTCTATCTTCGATTTGCTCAATTTGAGCCAATGCCTTTTGAACTCCGTGTACCTGCATAACAACAACAATTTTATTTAATGACACCACAGGTGATTCTACTATTGTACAAAGTAGTTCATATCGTTCTAATATAAGTCGCCAATTTGTTTTTTCGAATGTCGCTGCAACACAATACTCGTAAGCAATAGCGGCTTCAAGGTGATATCTGCTTAAATAATGCCCATTCGCAGCCCTGTTCATATACTCGTTGCCGATATCGATTAATTCACGATTCCACTTATCGCGATCCTGGTTAGGCAAGAGAATGATTTCCCCTTCTGTTGTTAACCGGCTGCCAATTCTCGCAGAATGAAAACACATCAATGCCATCAATGCATATATCTGTGGTAGTTGACTGCCATAGTTATCTGCAAGCAATTTACCAAGCAACATAGCCTCATCAATCAGTTCATTTCTGATGAGTTCTTTTTTTTCAGTAGAATTATAGCCTTCGTTGAATAAAAGATAAATAGTACTAATTACTGTTTCTACCCTGCTCTTAAATTCATTTATAGTAGGAATGATGAATTGCACCTTATGTTCTCTGAAAAACTCTTTCGTTCTGTACAATCTCTTGGAAACTGTTTCTTCAGAATTCAGAAATGCTTTTGCAATCTCTCCCGTGCTGAATCCACAAAGTGTTTTAAGAATCAGCGTAATCTGATTTTCCTGTGAAATACCAGGATGACAACACGTAAACATCATTCTAAGTTGATCATCTTTTATAAACTCAGGCTTCCATAAGTTGTCTATGGTTGTAGCCAAAGAATATTCCGATGCAGGTAATGAATCTTCATTCTCTGAAAAATCATACAGCACAGAATGTTTATTTCTCCTTAATATATCAATTGTCTTATTTTTTGCCACCCGGAAAAGCCAGCCTGGAGGATTTGAAGGAATACCTTTGATTTTCCAAGCTGCAATGGCATCGATGAAAGTCTGTTGAACCACATCTTCAGCTGTTTCCAGGTTTTGGATACCGAAAACCTTTGTTAAAACAGATATCATCTTCCCGGATTCATGACGAAAAAGATGGTCAGCTAGTTTATTAATATCGTTTTGGTTGGTCAATTATCTGAATGGTGACACGAAGTTCATTAATTTCTATTAAAGAATCACCTTCACTTTTTACGTAGGGACTTCTCCTTTTAAAAACATAGCATTTTTAAAATAAAAAGGGGCCAGGATAAAAATCCAGCCCCGCTTTAAATCCAATATCCTATGAAAAACCGATGTAAACATACGGTATATCTTTCCACTATCTATTTGCTGGATGTTAAAAAAATATAAAATCTATCACGAAGGGGTAAACGAAGTATAAGTAACGTTATCCGCCGTTACTTTTAATCAATTTAAATAATTTTGACCCTCGTTCTTTAACCAGTTTATAATGTAGTTGCCTTGTACTTCCTGTAGTTTTTTCGTCATTATATACCGGGAAAGATTGAATTAATTCGCCATCGCCGGCATAAAATTTATCATGTCCTATATAACCATTTCCCGCCCTTGTATTCCTGTTGATACCTGTAAATGAAACAGTATCCATGGATTTTCCATGGTTTACCGAATATGCAACAACAGTTCCATACTGGTTCTCGTCAGTGGATGAAAGGTAGAGCAAAATTTCGGGCAACCCATCACTGTCCAAATCCTCTACCTGTGCATCAGTAATGGTTCCCTCTATTTTTCTTTCAAGCTTGTTATTGTTTTCTTTCAGGCCCATGGGTTGAATAACAATTGTTCCATTGTTATATTCAATATCAAATTTCAGTTCATCCCAGGTGAGCGTTTTTGTAAAATTTCCCTCCACCATCCGCGGTGAAGGTTTAATTACTAATGTATCTCTCGACTTTTCAAATGTTGAATCCTTTGTAGTTTTTTGTTCATCACTCTTGTTTAAATGGCAAGCCCCAAGGGCAATCACACAAATAATGTTTACAAATAGTGTTTGTATTTTCATATATAACGCTGTCATTTATATTAGTCAGCATGCTAATATAAAAAAGGCTCCTCTAAATAATACTTTGTTTTGATATTTTTAACAGATATGCATGAAGCTTTTTAGCAAGTGAAGTAGTCTATTATGAGACAAGTTTTTTAAGTGTGTTTGTTTTAATTAATAATTTCAGGGCAGGGACTCAATATCCCCGCCCTTTTTTTATGAATCAAAACTCATTAAAACAAAATGCATCCCTGAGGATGCACTTTTGTTTTACGTGGAGAGTATCGGGGTCGAACCGACGACCTCTTGCATGCCATGCAAGCGCTCTAGCCAACTGAGCTAACCCCCCATGAGAATTGCAAATATAAAAGGTAAAATAGTGAATGTAAAATATTAATCCCGAATCATTGAGATTTGTAATCCGTTACAAATATTGTAATTTTATTTAATCTCCCCATATTTCTTCCTTTCCGTCCAACCATTGTTTTACCAACGTTGTTGTAACTGACTTAGGTCTTTCCAATGGAAAACCAAGCGCCCTGTCCCAGCACAGGCTGGCCATCACACCCAATGCTCTTGATACGCCAAATAAGACTGTATAGAATTCATATTCCTGCATTCCATAATGCACAAGCAATGCACCGCTATGAGCATCTACATTTGGCCACGGATTTTTTATTTTAGCAATTGACTGCAATATTGGCGGCACTGCGTCATAAATATTCCAAACTGTTTGAACTAATGGATCATTCGGCATATGTTTTTTCCCAAATTCCATTTGTGCTGTAAAACGTGGATCCGTTTTGCGTAACACGGCATGCCCGTAGCCAGGAACTACCTTCCCTTCACTCAACGTTTTCTTTACGTATTCTTCTATCTGTTGTTTGGTTGGAGCATCAGAACCTATTTGTTCACGAAGTTCAAATATCCACTTGATCACCTCCTGGTTAGCAAGACCGTGTAAAGGTCCTGCAAGTCCATTCATTCCTGCTGCAAAACTTAAATAAGGATCACTAAGTGCTGATCCCACAAGATGGGTCGTATGTGCTGAAACGTTACCACCTTCGTGATCTGCGTGAATAACCATGTACAAACGCATCAATTCCTTGAACCCTTCATCTTCAAATCCCATCATGTGTGCGAAATTTCCTGCCCAATCCAGCAAGCCATTAGGTTGGATATGATCCCCGTTTTTATACTTACGTCGATATATATACGCAGCTATACGTGGCAACCTGGCTATAAGGTCCATTGAGTCATCAAATACCGCATCCCAATAGTCCTTTTTATTCATTCCTTTTGAATAACGCTTGGCAAATTCACTTTCTGTTTGAAGAGCCATAATCGCAACCACGAACTGGGTCATTGGATGAGTAGCAACCGGTAACGCTTCAATAGTAGCAAATACATGGTTAGGAACATGGCTGCGACGCTGCCATACACTACTCAAATGTTGAACATCTTCCTCGGTAGGCAAATCACCCACAAGCATAAGATAAAACAAGCCCTCCGGCAATGGCTCAGAGCCATTAGTGGCTTTTGGCAACTTGTCACGCAATTCAGGAATTGAATATCCCCTGAACCGAATACCTTCCTGGGCATCAAGTAAAGAAGTTTCGGTTACAAGTCCGGTCATTCCACGCATACCCTGGTAAACCTGGCTTAGAGTAACTTCGCCAATTTTTTTCTCACCATGCTCTTTTATCAGATCTTTAATTTCTATTGCTGTAGAATCCGCTTTTTCCTTAAACCTTTCTTTGATGATACCCATAATAATAATGTTGTGGTGATATTTTGAGTTTGATTCTTTATATGTTCGTAGTTATTCAAACTATCATCCCTGGAAGAAACAAGTCGCCTTGAACCCTTGCTTCAGACCAATGATAGCTGAAAATCAACGCTTAAAATTACGATGCCTCCTGCGGTTAAACAAAAGTTTTGAAAAGAAAGTTTTGCGAGAAAAGAAAGGAATTTATTTAGGTGCCTTTTTATAAAGGTAAAAGGCCAACGCTCCGAAAATGAAATTTGGTATCCATGCAGCCAGCCATGGAGTAAAATCACCTTTTGTTGCAAATACAAGGGTTAACCTGCTGAACAGTATATAGCACACACTTATGATCACACCCAACGCCAGGTGAAAGCCGCTTCCACCCCTTACCTTTTTAGAGGCCAAAACAGCTCCGATGAGGGTTAATATGAGTACGGATACAGGTATAGCATCCCTATTGTATCTCTCAACAAGTAAAGTATTCAGCATTTCTGAACCCCGCTGCCTTTCGAGTTCAATAAACCGATTAAGTTCCGGGGTCACCATCTGGTCCTTCAGGTAGTCATCTTTACGAAGGTCTATCGGCTTAAAATTATAATTCATGGTCTTCTTTTTGGACAGTTTTACCTCTTCACTAATAGCATTGATTTCTCTTTCCATCACATTATTTAATGCCCATTTTCTGGTTGATGTATCCCAGTTAAAACTAAGTGCCCGTAGGTTGTATACAAGTTTGTTGTGGTTGAATTTTTGAACAAAAAGATTTTGCCCGGATTTAGAAACCGTATCGTAACTCCTGATACCAACCATGCTGTTGGAATCCAGCCGAAAATAGATATTTCGTTTCAGGGTTGACATAGACTCATCAGGCGCCTTATTCACATCTACATACCGTTTTTCAAAATCAGCCCATTTACGGTTTGCTTTAGGCACTACGTATTGATATCCCAACCATAATAAAGCCGATAATAATAACCCTCCTGCTAAAAAAGGCATCAAGTATCTTTTAAAACTAACCCCACTGCTAAGTATCGCGATCACTTCTGACCTCCCGGCCATTTTTGATGTAAAGAAAATGACTGATATAAATACAAATAACGGAAATAACATGGCATCTATCCTTGGGATAAACCCAAAATAATAATCTGTAATAATCTGGCTGGTTGATAATTTCGACTTTACAAAATCTTCCGTTTTTTCACTAATATCGATAACGACAACAATTGCTGTAAATAGCAGGAGGCAGAAAAAGAAAGTGGTGAGGTATTTTGATAATATGTACTTGTCTATTTTTTTCATCCAAAGCGGAAAGATAAATCAATATGTGTTATTAAGAATGAATGCGAAGTTAAATAACAGAATGGGCTATAGGTGAATGATCGAATCGAGGAATGACGATTTACAAGTTCACTTAAGATGCCGAGACCAAACCGGTTATGCCTTTTGCTGCGATCCAACCCGATGTCCATGCATTTTGAAAATTAAATCCCCCTGTAACTCCATCCACGTTCATAACTTCTCCTGCAAAAAAAACAGCTGGCACTATTTTACTCTGCATTGTATTTACATCTATTTCTTCCAGCTTGATGCCTCCTGAGGTGACGAATTCTTCTTTAAATGTTGTTTTTCCCTTCACTTTAAATTCCTGGCCACATAAGATCTTTATAAGTTTATTCTGTTCTTTGGCAGGAAGATCAGCCCAGCGTAACGTTTCGCTGATCCCGCATACCTGCAGTAAATACTCCCACAGGCGCCCGGGTAATGCAAAAGGATTTCTGTTCCATATTTTTTGTGAAGCGATATCAAACCTGACCTGTTGCACTTTTTCTTTCAGGGTATTCTCATTGTATGATGAAAGCCAGTTAATAATTATTGTATACTCATAGTTTTTGGAAGCAAGTTCCCTGGCACCCCACGCAGACAGTTTTAACACTGCCGGACCACTCATTCCCCAATGGGTTATTAATAAAGGACCGCTTTGCTGAAGTTTGGTTCCTTCAATTTTCACAGATGCATTTTCTAATGAAACCCCCATTAAAGCAGTGATAGTATTCTGAGGAATATTGAAAGTGAATAGAGATGGCACCGGATTTTCAATTGTATGTTTCAACTTGGTAAGCCATTCAAATTGCGCTGACTTCGGATAACCGCCACAGGCAATACAAATAAAATCAGCAGAAAGAGATTTATTGTTTTTAAGCAATAGATTGAAAGCATCTTGTTTCTCCGTAACCTGTTTATGTATTCCCACTACTTCTGCATTCATCAAGATGTCGATCCTGAATTTAATTGCTTCACGCAACAGGCAGTCGATGATTGTTTGTGAATCATCAGTTACGGGAAACATCCTGCCATCAGCTTCTGTTTTCAATTGCACGCCCCTTTCGCTGAACCATGCGATTGTGTCATTTGTAAAGAAATGATGAAAAGCTTTCTTCAAAAATGATGCACCTCTTGGATATTTTTTAATCATTTCTGAAATGCTGTTGCAGTCATGAGTAACATTGCAACGACCACCGCCACTTATTTTTACTTTGCTTAACAGCTTGGATGATTTTTCTACAATAGTAACCTGTAGCTCCGGGTTTAACCTGGCAGCATTTACTGCGCAAAAAAAACCGGCAGCACCTCCCCCGACAATAATCAATCTTTTAGTAGTCATTTGAAGTTGTTGAGTGCATCAAGGTTGATCATAGTTATCAAAATGAAAATGATGGTTTTTTCTATCGTAGATCCCAATGTTTAATTTATAAGGCGACGCAATTTATACAGAATTGTCATTCATAAGCTTATCCATTTTTTTGTCGGAAATAAAATGATCCATCATGTTATATCCCTTTATATCAATCTCGCATATCAGGACATTCACTACTGTTGTTTGCTGAGCCCGAGTATTGAAAACAGCTATGATAAAAAAGAAAATAAAGGAAATTCTTCTCATTCTAAAAATAAGCTGTAATTGAAACGATTGAAAATAAAAAGAGACGATTTAAACATCGCACTGTCAAAAACCGTTAGCATTATGAATTATTCATAGCTCCAGGTTAAATTTTTATTTGATTTTTCGGCGGCTTCAATTTCTTCAAATGAAGATAAAATATCCGGATCAGCGCTGCTGATACAAACATCATGTTCAAAATGTGCAGAAGGTTTGCGGTCTTTTGTAAGTATTGTCCACCCGTCATTCAAATGAACAACATCCTTTGTACCCATATTAATCATTGGTTCAATGGCAAGCACCATGCCCTCCTTTAATTTTGCCCCAGAGCCTTTCTTGCCGTAGTTTGGCACTTGTGGATCTTCATGCAATTCTTTTCCAAGGCCATGACCAACGAGTTCTCTAACTACTCCATAACCATGTTGCTTTTCCGTATAATCCTGGATTGCATTGGCGATATCACCAATCCGGTTTCCTGGCCTTGCTTTTTCTATGCCTTTATAAAGAGATTCTTTTGTAACGCGTAACAGCTGTTTAACTTCTGAGGAAATGTCGCCTATCGCATACGTGTATGCGCTATCGCCATGAAAACCATTTTTATAAACACCAATATCAAGAGAAATAATATCACCGTTTTTTAAAACATGCTCTCCCGGGAAACCATGCACTACTGCTTCATTCATTGAAATGCAAGTAGCGAAAGGAAACCCGCTATAATTTTTAAAAGAAGGAGTTCCACCATTATCAAGAATAAATGTTTCTACGATATTATTTATCTGCATTGTTGTCATGCCCGCTTTCAGGATCCTGGCAACTTCTGCATGCGCTTTGCCTACGAGCAGGCAACTGTGTCGCATCGTTTCTATTTCAGCTTTTGTTTTATACTGTATCATTGAAATGCAAAATTAAAAAAACCCCAACGATTTATCGTCAGGGTTATAAAAAATGTGATTACGTCAATTTATTAAATGCCAGATGCTACAGCTTGTCTTCCCTGGATCCTTCCGCTATTCATCAAACCATCATACTGCCTCATCAAAAGCTGTGTTTCGATCTGCTGTAAAGTATCTAAGATAACACCTACCATGATCAGCAATGAAGTTCCCCCAAAGAAAGTAGAGAATCCTTGTGTCATTCCGAATATTAACTGGAATATACCTGGCAGGATACCAACCAGTGCCAGTAAAATTGCACCTGGCAATGTGATCCTGTCCATGATGGTTCCGATATAATCTGCGGTTGGCTGACCAGGTTTTACGCCGGGGATGAAACCGTTATTGCGTTTCAACTCATCGGCCATTTGCTTTGGATTAAATATCAAAGCTGTGTATAAGAATGTGAAAGCTATTACGCAAACAGAGTACACGATCATATAAACAATGTTCGTATGATCAGTAAAGTATTTAGCCCAGCCATCACCGGTAAAGCCGGTGAATATTGTTGGTAAGAAAAGGATTGCCTGTGCAAAAATGATTGGCATTACACCGGCAGCATTTACTTTTAATGGTAAGAAATTGCGGGCTCCACCAAACTGGCGGTTACCAACGATCTGCTTCGCATAATTCACCGGAACTTTTCTTGTACCCTGCACAAGCATGATCAATCCCATGATGATACCGATCAACAAAACGATCTCAACAAGCATTAATAACAAACCACCAGCTCCTCTTTGTGCGATCCTGGCCGACCACTCCTGTCCAAATGATTGTGGAAGGCGTGCAAGGATACCGATCATAATGATGATAGACGTACCATTACCCAATCCTTTGTCTGTTATTTTTTCACCGAGCCACATTACGAATAATGTACCTACAGTAAGAATGATCACGGTAGAAACCCAGAAGAAATTACCATAAGCTGGTATCAAAGCACCTGCATTACTTGGGCTTTTCAGATAACCAATATAAGCCGCTGCCTGGAAAGCTGTAACCAATACCGTTAGATAACGTGTCCAGGAATTTATTTTCTTTCTTCCGCTTTCACCTTCTTTTTGAATCTTCGCCATCTGTGGAACCAGGATGGTCATCAACTGCATAAAGATAGATGCAGAGATATATGGCATGATCCCCAACGCAAAAATGGATGCTTTTGAAAAAGCACCACCAACAAATGCATCCAGCAAACCAAGCATACCGCCTTGTGTACTGTCGTGCAGGTTAGATAATTTATTGGGATCTATACCTGGAAGAACGATGTAAGAACCAATTCGGTAAATGAATAATAATAATAAGGTAAACGTTATTTTATTACGCAGCTCCTCAATGCTCCAGATATTTTTCAGTGTTGTAACGAACTTCTTCACAGAATTAAATCGATTTAGTTGTTTGTGGTAAAAAAGTAAAGACGCATTTTCATGCGTCGTACAAATATCGGATAATTATTTCACTATTTCGACAGTACCACCTGCAGCTTCAATAGCAGCTTTTGCTTTTTCGCTGACAGCATTTACTTTGAAAGAGAATTTTCCTTTTACTTCTCCGTTACCAAGGATTTTTACCGCATCTGTCTGGCTGATAAGGCCATTCACATATAAATTTTGAAGGTTGAATTCTGTAATACCATATTTTTCAGCGTAATGATCCAACTGTCCAACATTAATTACTTTAAATTCTATGCGGCCATGATTTTTAAATCCACGTTTAGGAATACGACGTTGGATTGGCATCTGCCCACCTTCATGTGCTTTTTTGCTTTTGTAACCGGCACGACTTTGTCCACCTTTGTTACCTTTTGTAGACGTACCACCTTTACCACTTGCTTCACCACGTCCGATACGTTTTACTTTGTGCGTAGCCCCTTTTGCAGGCTTTAGTGTGTGTAGATTCATTGTTTGATTTTTGACTTACGGGGTATCACCCCTCGCGTTATTGTTAATTATTAAGGTAGAATCAGGAATTATAAATTCTTAAGCTTCTTCTACTTTTACAAGATGATGAACTTTAGTTACCATACCGAGTATCTGGGGAGTAGCTTCTACTTCAACAGTTGCGTTTATTTTTTTCAAACCCAAAGCGATCATCGTTCTTTTTTGTCGTTCAGACCTATCGATTACACTTTTAATTTGAGTTACTTTTATCTTTTTCATTACTGATTATTTTATTCAATTGAATGATCAATTGTCAATTATCCATTAAATACTTTTTTCAAAGAAAGGTTTCTTGTTCGTGAAACTGCAATGGGTTCACGCAGCGTAGCCAATGCTTTAAAGGTAGCTTTTACCACGTTGTGCGGATTAGCAGAACCAAGATTCTTTGCAAGAACATCGGTAATACCTGCAAGCTCCAATACAGCACGCATACTACCTCCGGCGATAACTCCAGTACCATGAGCGGCTGGTTTTATCAACACTTTTGCAGCGCCTTCTTTGCTAAGCTGGTCATGAGGAATAGTACCATGCATGATAGGAACTTTTATCAGGTTCTTTTTTGCATCTTCAATTCCTTTTGTGATAGCTTCCTGTACTTCTTTTGCTTTGCCCAGTCCGTGTCCCACAACCCCAGACTCGTTGCCTACAACTACCAATGCAGAAAAACTAAATGCACGACCGCCCTTAGTAGTTTTAACCACACGGTTTATGGCAACAACCTTTTCTTTTAGTTCAAGGTCACCGGCCTTCATTTTATTTACAGTTACGTTTGACATGTATCGTTCTTATTAGAATTTTCAAAAATTAAAAAACCAATCCTGCTTCTCTAGCTCCTTCAGCTACCGCTTTTACACGGCCATGATAGATATAACCACCACGGTCAAATACTACTTTTGTAATACCCAATTCAGCAGCTTTTCTTGCAATGGCTTCTCCAACCATTTTGCTTTTACTGGTCTTAGGTGCTTTTTGAGCAGTGATGTCTTTTTGTTTAGATGAAGCTGAAGCAAGGGTAGTGCCTGTATTATCGTCGATCAGTTGAGCATAAATATCAGTGTTGCTTCTGAAAACGCTAAGACGCGGCGTACCAGTAGATCCGCTGATTTTTTTGCGGATGCGGTACCTGATGTTTTGTCTTGCCTGTGTTTTGTTATTCATTTTATTTTATTTATTTCCCGATACTGCCGGGAATGATTTGCTAATTATTATTTACCAGCTGACTTACCTGCCTTCCTTCTCAATACTTCGCCTTCAAACTTAACACCCTTTCCTTTGTATGGTTCAGGTTTACGCAGGCTACGGATCTTCGCACATACCTGTCCAAGCAATTGCTTATCGATACTTTCCAGGATGATCATTGGGTTTTTACCTTTTTCCTGTTCGGTCTTGATCGTTAATTCTTTTGGAATCTCGAAAATGATGTTGTGAGAATATCCAAGAGCAAGATCAAGCAGGTTTCCCTGGTTAGCTGCTTTATAACCCACACCCACCAGTTCTAATTTTTTAGAATATCCTTCGGTAACTCCCTTAACCATGTTACTGATCAAAGAGCGGTAAAGACCATGCATGGCACGGTGACGGATCTGGTCTGTTGGACGAGAGAATTCAACTTTATCATCTTTCAGCTCAACTTTAATATCCCTGTCGATTGCCTGTTTCAATTCTCCCTTAGGACCTTTTACAGTTACAACATTTTCATTGTTAACGGTAAAGGTTACTCCTTTTGGCATGTCCACCGGCTTCTTACCTATACGACTCATAATAATTTATTTTTATTTCTTTTTTAAATTTTACTGACCGGTCAGCTTAGTATAGTTTCAGCTTAATGTATCAGCAATGTTTGTCTTTAAGCCTTTGTAAAGGGCTTGTATTTTTTAGAATATGTTGCAAAGTACTTCGCCACCTACATTTTGGGCTTTTGCTTCTTTATCCGTCATTACACCTTTTGATGTAGAGATGATGGCAACGCCCAAACCGTTCTTTACACGTTTAAAATCTTCAGGTTTTGCGTAACTACGCAAACCCGGGCGACTCACTCTTTCAAGACTTTGTATAACGGGCAGTTTTGTAGTCGGATCGTATTTAAGAGCGATTTTAATCACACCTTGTTTACTATCATCTTCAAACTTGTATTTTAAAATATAGCCTTTATCGTAAAGAATTTCCGTGATGCGTTTTTTCAGATTGCTTGCAGGTATTTCAACAATACGGTGATTAGCCATCTGTGCGTTACGAATTCTTGTTAAATAATCTGCGATTGGATCAGTAACCATTGTTATGTTTTGTGTTAAATGATTTTAATAATTTTACAATGCGATATCCTACTGGATAAAGATGACGGATGCTAGATCCCGGGACGACCAGTATCTTATATCCGGTATCCCGTTTACCAGCTAGCTTTAGTAACCCCGGGGATTTTTCCCTGAAGCGCCATATCCCTGAACATATTACGGCTAAGACCGAAATGACGGATATATCCCCTTGGACGGCCTGTAAGCTGGCACCTGTTTTTTAAACGTACCGGTGAAGCGTTCTTTGGTAAAAGATCCAAAGCTGCGTAATCTCCGGCTGCTTTAAGTGCTGCTCTTTTTTCTGCAAAACGGGCAACGATCTTTTCCCTTTTTGCCTGCCTGGCTATGATTGATTTTTTTGCCATATTTTAATTTTCAGATTTTTTCATGTTTTTGAATGGCATTCCCAATTCTTTCAAAAGCTCGAATGCTTCTTCGTTGGTATCTGCTGTTGTAACAAAAGTGATATCCAATCCCGTGATCTTATTTACCTTATCAATATCGATTTCCGGGAAGATGATCTGCTCAGTTACACCCAATGTATAGTTTCCACGGCCATCAAATGCTTTATCATTGATGCCTTTGAAATCACGTACACGTGGCAGCGATACAGATACAAGCCTGTCAAGGAACTCATACATTTTTACACCGCGTAAAGTAACTCTTGCACCAATCGGCACATTTTTACGGAGCTTAAAGTTTGAGATATCCTTTTTAGACATTGTAGCTACGGCTTTCTGACCGGTGATGTTTGTAAGTTCATCGATTGCTACATCTATCAGTTTTTTATCAGTAACAGCACCATTTACACCACGATTCAAACAAATCTTGGTTAGTTTAGGAGCCTGCATTACAGTTTTATAACTGAATTTTTTCATTAAAGCAGGTACAACTTCTTTTTTGTACTTAACTGCTAATCTCGGAGTATTAGTTGTTGTGCTCATTATTTGATTACCTCCCCTGATTTTTTAGCGATCCTGATTAATTTACCGTCTTTACGGTCACGTTTAATTTTAGTTGGCCCACCGCTTTTAGCATCCCAAAGCATTACATTGCTGATTGCGATCGGAGCTTCTACTTTCTGAATACCACCTTTGGTATTTTGTGCGGTTGGCTTTGTGTGCTTGGTAACGATGTTAACACCTTCTACCAATACACGGCTTTTTTCCAAAATAACTTCCAGCACTTTACGTGGTTTCTTCAAATCCTTGTCCTCGCCGGTAATTACTACTACCTGGTCTCCTTTTTTAATGCTGAACTTGGGTTTAAATCTTGTTTCCATTTTTATTTAGCTTTTAGCTATTAGCTTTCAGCTTTTAGCTTGTTCTTATTAATTATTGTTTTTGGCTTATAGCTTTCAGCTAGTAGCTTGTAGCTTACAATACTTCAGGAGCCAATGAAATGATTTTCATGTATCCTTTATCTCTTAATTCACGAGCTACCGGTCCAAAAATACGTGTGCCTCTTGGTTCGTCTGAATTGTTCAACAACACAACTGCATTGTCATCAAAACGGATGTATGAACCATCTTTACGACGCAATTTGTTTGTTGTTCTAACAATAACGGCCTTGCTTACAGTTCCTTTTTTAATGCCGCCTGCAGGCATTGCATCTTTAACAGTGACAACAATCTTGTCCCCGATCTTTGCATAATCCTGGCCGCTGTTTCCAAGAACACGGATACAAAGTACTTCTTTAGCACCGCTGTTATCCGCTACGTTTAGTCTGCTCTCTTGCTGAATCATTTCTTTAGCTTTTAGCTATTAGCTGTTACCTGATAGCTGGTTAATTTATTTTTATACTCTTTGCTTTTACTCATAGCTTATAGTCAAAAGTAAAAGCAAGTATTACTTCACTTTCTCAACGATCTCTACCAATCTCCAACGCTTTGTTTTGCTCAAAGGACGAGACTCCATGATCTTTACTGTATCCCCGATGCTACACTCATTCTTTTCATCATGAGCGTGAAAACTGGTTGTTTTCTTAAGGAACTTTCCATAAAGCGGATGTTTGATCTTACGCTCAACTTTTACAGTGATTGTTTTATCCATTTTGTTGCTGGATACCACACCTACCCTGGTCTTCCTTAAATTTCTATCAACGGTTGTTGTTGTTGTTGCTTCCATCATTTATTGATTTATTGGATTAAGCTCCAATTTGTATTTTTCTTAATGCTGTTTTCAAACGTGCAATATCTCTCCTTAAAGAGCGAATGCTCTGTGGATTTTCTAATGGTGCGATCGCATGAGCAAAACTCAACTTCTTGATACGCAATTCATCTTCCTTGATCTTTGCAACCAGTTCCGCCTCATTTAACCCATTCAGGCTTTTTACGAAATCAACTTTTTTTGACATTTTCTTTATTTTTAAACTTGTCTGCCGAGGCAGTTTTTACAATCGGCTATTAATTATGCCACGAAATCACGGCTTACCACAAACTTTGTAAGGATTGGTAATTTTTGTGCAGCTAAAGCGAATGCTTCTTTTGCAACCTGTTCTGGCACTCCATCCGCTTCAAATATGATACGGCCTGGTTGCACTACAGCAGCCCATCCTTCCGGATTACCTTTACCTTTACCCATCCTCACCTCTGCTGGTTTAGCAGTGATCACCTTATCAGGAAATATCCTGATCCATACGTTTCCTTCTCTCTTCATGTGACGGGTTAATGCCTGACGGGCACTTTCAATCTGGCGGTTGGTTAACCAAACACTATCCAACGCTTTTAAACCAAATGTTCCAAAGGCTAAGGTAGCTCCACGTTTTGTATCGCCTTTCATCATTCCCCTTTGCGCCTTTCTGAATTTTGTTCTTTTTGGTGATAACATCTTATTCGATTTTTGAGTGATGAGTTATGAGTTTTGAGTTAACTACTCCAACAACATTGCTCATTCCTAATTTTTAATTCTTAATTTTTAATTAGCGTCTTCCACCACCGCCGCCGCCCCTGCGATCATCTCCGCCACGTCCACCTCTATCTCCGCCACGGCCACCTCTGTCTCCTCCACGTCCGCCACGATCTCCACCGCGACCACCACGATCATCTCTTTCAAATCCTCCCGCTCTTTCAGGTCCGTCGTTCTTTCCGCCTCCGGCAATCACATTTGGATTCAGATCTCTTTTACCAAGTACTTCTCCTTTACAGATCCATACTTTGATACCGATCTTACCGTAAACAGTAAGCGCAAATACATTTGCATAATCAATATCCATACGAAGTGTATGCAATGGAGTACGTCCTTGTTTTATCTCTTCGCTACGGGCAATTTCAGCACCACCCAAACGGCCACCAACTTTTACTTTGATACCTTCAGCTCCCATGCGCAATGCAGAGGCGATAGACATCTTAATAGCACGTTTGTAATTGATACGATTTTCAAGCTGGCGTGCAATTGTATCTGCTACAATGTTAGCGTCCAGTTCCGGCCTGCGTATTTCAAGAATGTTTATTTGAACATCATCTTTACCACATAATTTTTTCAACTCTTCTTTAATCCTGTCAACCTCGCCACCACCTTTACCGATAATAATACCTGGTTTAGACGTATGAATTGTTATGATCAGTTTATTAAGTGTGCGCTCAATAACAATCTTTGCAATACCGCCTTTGTTGATACGTGCGTTCAGGTAATTCCTGATCTTATCATCTTCAATTAGTTTGCTCGCATAATCTTTTTTGTGAGCGTACCAGTTGCTATCCCAACCACGAATGATCCCTAATCTTGCACCTATCGGATTTGTTTTCTGACCCATATTCGGTTTTTAATTATTTGGTTTAAACCTTATTATTTTTTTGATGCAGCTTTTTCTTTCTTAGGAGCGGCTGCTTTTTTTGTCGCTGTTTTTTTAGCTGCTGTTTTCTTTTCTGCAACTGGTTCTGCTACTACTGCTTCTTCAACCTGGCTTTTAACAGCTTTACCCGACCCGCCGGCGATATCAACGATAACAGTAACGTGGTTGCTGCGTTTGCGAACCCTGTAACCTCGTCCCTGTGGTGCAGGGCGCATACGTTTAATCACTCTTGCACCATCTACAAAAATTGTTTTTACCAGCAATGCTGTTTCATCTGCACCTTCATTCTTTGATTTCCAGTTGCTGATCGCAGATAATACCAGTTTACGCAAAGGAACTGCAGGGTGTTTTGGATTGTGATCCAAAATAGCCAGGGCCTTTTCTACTTTCATACCACGAATAAGATCTGCCAATAAACGCATCTTACGAGGTGAAGTCGGGTAATTATTAAGTTTTGCTATTGCTTCCATTTTATTTTTTGTTTCTGGATTCCAGACCCCGATCCTGGATCAAGCGTCCAGTACCCAGTATCTAGTATCGGTTATTATGCTATCTTTTTACTAGAGTGACCTTTAAAATTTCTTGTTGGTGCAAATTCACCCAGTTTATGTCCAACCATAAATTCTGTAACATACACAGGTATGAACTTATTTCCGTTGTGAACCGCGAAAGTTTGTCCTACAAAATCAGGAGTAATTGTACTTCTTCTGCTCCATGTTTTGATAACACCTTTTTTGCTTTTTCCTTCGATCATCGCCATCACTTTTGCTTCAAGTTTTGCTTCGATGTAAGGACCTTTTTTTAATGAACGAGCCATGTTTTATTTTTTGTTTATTTTCCAGCTGAGCCGGACATTTTAACAATGATGTTTTTTATTTCTATCAGAGATCGGGTTTCAGAAATCAGCTATTGCCGGTTTACGATTACCAATTCCGGATTATTTGTTCGGCAATTTCTTACCATTCCTTCTCTGGATGATCATTTTGCTTGATCCTTTACCAACTGTACGGGTAATCTGTCCTTTAGCATATTTACCTTTACGGCTACGTGGGTGACCACCTGAAGCACGTCCTTCACCACCACCCATTGGGTGATCTACCGGGTTCATCGCCACCGCTCTTGTACGCGGACGAATACCTTTCCACCTGTTACGGCCGGCTTTACCCATGCTTTCAAGATTGTGATCGCTATTGCTGGTAACACCTACAGTTGCATAACAGTTGATCAATACTTTTCTCAACTCACCACTTGGCATTTTAATAACAGCATATTTTTCTTCCTTATTCGTTAGCTGTGCAGATGTTCCCGCACTGCGAACGAGGATACCACCCTGCCCGGGCTGCATTTCGATGTTATGAATATTTGTACCCAAAGGCATATTCTTCATCATCAAAGCATTTCCCAATTCAGGAGCAACATCGTCACCGCTGCTAACGCTCTGGCCTACCTGCAAACCTTGAGGAGCCAGAATATAACGTTTTTCACCATCAGCATATGCCAGTAAAGCGATGAATGCTGTACGGTTTGGATCATATTCAATCGTTTTTACTACAGCAGGGATATTCTTCTTATCTCTTTTGAAATCGATGATACGGTACATGGTTTTGTTTCCACCACCCATGTAGCGCATAGATCTTCTTCCCTGTGCATTTCTTCCGGCTGTGTTCTTCTGTTTTTCAAGAAGGGTTTTCTCAGGCTCGTTGGTTGTGATCTCTGCGTATGCATTTCCAATTCTCCAACGGGTTCCTGCGGTTACCGGTTTGTATTTTCTAAGTGCCATTTTTAATTACTTTTATTTGTCAAAACTTTGCGGTGCTGACCACCATTCATGATTGTTATTAGATTGTTCCGTACAGGTCGATTGTTTCACCTTCCGCTACGGTAACCAGGGCTTTCTTTTTTGCCGGTTTACGTCCAACGATAAATCCTGCTTTGGTATATTTTGCTTTTTGTTTAGAAGGCATTACCGAAGTATTTACATTCTCAACCTGAACGCCGTAGAATAACTCCACTGCTTTCTTAATTTCAAGCTTGTTCGCCTTCCTGTCTACAATAAAAGTGTAGCGGTTCATTTTTTCTGATTGCTTATTTGCTTTTTCAGAAAGGATCGGCTTTATTAAAACGTCTGACGGTTTCATGTCAACTTAATTTGTTGTGTTATTAATTATGCTTCTGCTTCAGTTGCTGAGAATAATTTCGCAGCGCTCTCTGTAAGTACCAATACGTTTGCATTTAAAATGTCGTACGTATTCATATCGCTTAATAATGTTCCGCTAACACCGGTAACATTGCGTAAGCTCAGGTACATATTATCGTTATACTCAGGAATTACGAACAAAGCTTTCTTACGGCCGATGTTCAGGCTTTTGAGTATTGCTGAAAAAGTTTTTGTTTTAGGTGATTCCATTTTCACATCTTCCAAAACAACAATCGCGTTGTCTTTAGCTTTGTGGGCAAGTGCACTCATTTTTGCAAGATCTTTCACCTTACGGTTGAGTTTGATATCATACTTGTGTGGTTTTGGCCCGAAGATCGTACCACCACCTTTGTATAAGGGGTTACGCAGGTTACCCTTACGTGCACCACCGGTTCCTTTTTGTTTGTGTAGTTTCTTGGAAGAACCATGTACTTCCATACGGGTTTTTACTTTGTGTGTTCCCTGGCGTTGTGCACCCTGGAATTGTTTCACAGCAAGGTAAATAACGTGGTCATTTGGTTCGATACCAAAAATCTCTTCCGGAAGCTCTACTGTTCTGCCGGTCTTTTCGCCTTTTGTATTTAAAATATCTAGTTGCATTTCTTTATTTTTTTAGATTCAATTTTTTGTGATACTTAATGAGATTGTTATTTCTGTATCAAAACGATTGAACCGTTATGGCCCGGAACCGAACCACTTACTAATATGTAATTTTTTTCCGCGAAAATTTTAACCACTTTAAGGCCTTTCATTTTCACCCTGTCGCCACCCATACGTCCTGCCATGCGCATTCCTTTGAATACACGGCTGGCATCAGATGAATTACCAATAGAACCCGGGGCTCTCTGGCGATCATGCTGACCATGAGATTGCTGACCAACACCACCAAACCCGTGACGTTTTACAACACCCTGGAAGCCTTTTCCTTTGGTAGTCCCAACAACAGCGATCTTATCTCCTTCATTGAAGATGTCGACAGTGATTGATTCACCAACCTCTTTGCTTATTTCGCTATCGCGTATTTCCTGAACGAATTTTTTAGGAGCTGTATTAGCTTTTGCGAAGTGATTTACTTCTGACTTGATGGAGTGCTTTTCTTTCTTGTCGCCGAATGCGATCTGGAGGGCGTTATAACCGTCTGTTTCAACGGTCTTTTTTTGAGTTACAACGCATGGACCTGCTTCAATAATAGTAACCGCAGTTTGTTTGCCGGTTGTATCAAAGATACTGGTCATGCCAATCTTCTTACCAATAATACTTTTCATTGTATCTGTTTTATACCCAGCGGTCTCAATGAGACTTAGGCGTTCATATTTTTCCTTTTAAGAGCTTACCTGATGCCTTTCTCCGCCGGAACGGAGAGGTTCATCAAGCTTTTATTTCTACATCTACACCACTTGGCAAATCCAATTTGCTTAGAGCATCAACCGTACGGCTGCTGCTGGTGTAAATGTCTAACAAACGTTTGTGCGTACACAATTGAAACTGCTCACGGGCTTTCTTGTTTACGTGAGGAGAACGCAATACGGTAAAAATCTTCTTATGAGTGGGTAAAGGAATTGGTCCTGTTACTACTGCGCCCGTACTACGTACAGTTTTTACAATCTTCTCTGCTGATTTATCAACCAGGTTATGGTCGTAAGACTGTAATTTTATTCTGATTCGTTGTGACATATATAAAGAACTTTTAGAATTCCGTTTTTGAATTTGGAGTGCAAAGGTAAGGGTAGATTTTTATATAGCAAAAGAAATGAAGAAAGTTTTTCAAAAAAAATTATACCTCCTGGCGGCAGGAGCTTTAATATTATACAAAGGTTAATCCGTTGATTAGCGGTAAATTAAAATGGCGTTTAGATTCATTGGGATGACCGGTCACTTCTTTCATACACTTTTTCAATACCTCTGTGTGCCAGGTAATCATCCAGGTCAACCAAGTGCCCGGGAGAAGTAAAGGTTTGTTCATAAATAACCACGATCCTCACTCTTTTTGCATCGTAACCTGCTATTAATAAAGCGTCATGCGCTTCTTTCGTTTTGTATTCTTCGAAAAAAACCATCATTTGATCGAGCTCAAACGGAATAATGCAGATATCTGTAATACAAGGCTCTGCAACAACATATTCTCCAATCAGATATTCATACGCTTTGCAGATTTGCCTGGCGATCTCATAAGTATGCGTCATACCGCTAATATACAATCCAAAATAATATAAACAGTAATTTTACGGTAAAAAACGTATTTATACTCGTTTTTTAATCGGAACTATACGAATAATAAATAATAACTACCCTATTTCCAGGCTATTATAACCATGCCGGTTAACATGAGTAATGCTCCGAATATAAGCTTGGGTGTAAGTGGTTCCCGTAAGAAAATAAAGGAAAGTAAGATGGTAAAAACGAGGCTACCCTTATCAATCGCCGAAACTTCTGAAGCCTTCCCTACCTGGAGTGCCCTGTAATAGAACAACCACGAGGCCCCTGTTGCCAGGGCAGATAAAATCAGAAACAACCAGTTGTTCTTCGAAAAACCATGAACCTCGTTCGCATTGCCCCTGAAAAAAACAATTCCCCAGGTTATAAATAAAATAATTGCCGTTCTGATCGCAGTTGCAAGATCGGAATTGATTGATTTCAAACCCATTTTAGCAAAAATGGCCGTTAAGCCGGCAAAGAAAGCTGATAACAATGCATATAATAACCAGGAAGGCATTTCAATTATTTGATGTAATACGACAAACCATATACTAATTTACTTTTTCAACTGCGCCGCCACTGCTTGCAGCCTTTTTAATATTGGCTGCCCCCCCTCTATATTTGATATTACCACCGCTACTTGCCCTGGCATCCAGGCTTACACTTGCATACACTTCCGCATTTCCCCCGCTACTGGCATGCACATAGCTGTTTTCACTCAATAACTCGCTGGCAACGATAGATGAACCGCTGGAACTTTCTGCGTGAAATTCTTTTGTACGGCCAGACAGTGTCATTTTTCCACCGCTGCTTGCATCCGTCTTTACTGCCGGGGCATCCAATGACGTTTTAATATCCGAACCACTGGAAGCTTTCAATACAATAGTACCGCTTGATCTGAGTCCATCCTTTACAGTAATGTTTGCCGCAGCAGAAGATTTTATCACATTGATTGATGGAGCAGTAACAAATACTTTTAGATGTGCATCACTGACAGACATTTCATCCAACCGGATCTTTAATTCATTATTAACGACATCAACATTTATGTATTTCATCAAATTGTCATCTGCTTCAATAACTACTTTCTGTGTAGCGCCGTTTTGTACCTCAACTTCAAACTCTCCACCTACATTCAGTTCAGTAAATGCGGAAAAATTTTTGGTCTGTGTGATAATAACCCCACTTCCCTTTTTATACATACAGGAAGCGAGCATACTGAATCCCAGAATAAAGGCAGCGATCTTTTTCATGATATCATTTTTGGTTCACAAAGATTTGAAATATAATTGGGATTGCAAATAGAAATACCGCTTTTACTTAATGATTCTCTCTTTCAGCTTTTCAGTTATTGACTTACCTTCGCAGCAATATGACAGAAAAAATAGTAATACTGGACTTTGGCTCGCAATATACCCAGCTCATAGCCCGTGTGGTGAGAGAAGCAAATGTATACTGCGAGATCCAGCCTTTTCATAAAGACATCGTATATGACGCATCTCTCAAAGGTATTATTTTGTCAGGCTCCCCCTTTTCTGTAAATGATGAAAAAGCCCCCGTGGTTGATATTGACAATATGCTGGAAAAACTTCCTGTTCTCGGTATATGTTATGGTGCACAACTTACAGCAAAATTATTCAATGGCGTTGTTGCAAAAAGCAATAAAAGAGAATATGGACGAGCAAGCTTTACCGTTACCAAAGAAAATGAGTTGCTCAAAGGTATCTCAACCGTTTCACAGGTTTGGATGAGCCACAGCGATACAATACAAAAATTGCCACCCGGATTTGACCTTCTGGGCACAACCGAAAGCATTCCTGTTGCAGCATTTGGAAGCGAAACCGCTGCACATAAAATTTTTGGATTGCAGTTTCATCCTGAAGTATACCATTCTACGGAAGGAAAAAAGATCATTCATAATTTCCTTGTAAATATTTGTGGTTGTAAACAAGACTGGACAGCTGCCCATTTCATCACCGATACGGTGGAAGCGCTAAAACAACAATTGGGTGACTCGAAAGTTGTGATGGGATTAAGCGGAGGCGTTGACAGCACCGTGGCGGCAACACTGATTCACAAAGCCATTGGCGATAACCTGTTCGGCATCTTCGTTGACAATGGATTACTTCGCAAAAACGAATTTGAACAGGTATTGGATACATACAAACAACTTGGTCTGAATGTAAAAGGCGTTGATTCAAAAGAGCATTTTTATACTAAACTGGCAGGTAAAGTATTACCGGAAGAGAAAAGGAAAGCCATTGGCAACGCATTCATTGAGGTCTTTGACCAGGAAGCGCATAAACTTACCGGCATTACATACCTCGGCCAGGGAACAATATATCCTGACGTGATAGAATCCGTTTCCGTGCATGGGCCTTCTGTCACCATCAAATCGCACCACAATGTTGGTGGACTGCCTGATACCATGAAATTAAAACTGGTAGAACCCCTGCGTTTTTTATTCAAAGATGAAGTGCGTAAAATTGGTTTGGAACTTGGTATTCCTGCGGATATGATCAATCGTCATCCTTTCCCCGGGCCTGGTTTGGCGATCCGTATCTTAGGAGAAGTCACAGAAGAAAAGGTACGGTTGTTGCAGGATGCAGATGCCGTTTACATTGACAATCTCAAAAAACATGATCTCTATAATAAAGTGTGGCAGGCTGGAACCATCCTGCTACCGGTAAAGAGTGTGGGCGTTATGGGCGATGAAAGAACTTATGAATTTACAGTTGCATTACGTGCCGTAAGTTCCGTAGATGGAATGACTGCAGACTGGTCGCATTTGCCCTATGAATTTCTTGCAACGGTTTCAAACGAGATCATCAACAATGTAAATGGAATCAACAGGGTGGTATATGATATCAGCAGCAAACCACCGGCAACAATAGAATGGGAATAAATATATAGTTATTAGCAGGTTTCTAAATTATTAGAATGAAAAAGATTTTTTATTTCACTGTATTACTTCTATGCCATTTTTCGTCGAATGCGCAGGACAACAACACCGCATTCAAAACATTTAAGGTTGGCATTTTTGCGCCCCTTTTTCTCGATTCTGTTTTTAACGAGGATGAATTTAAATACCCGAAGAATTTTCCACGGTTTGTCGTGCAGGGACTTGATTTTGTGCAGGGCGCTCAAATAGCGCTGGATAGTATGCCTTTGCCGAATGCAAATATCGATGCCCGTTTTTTCGATTCCAAAGCAGTCAAAGAAGACCTGGTAACACTGATCAACGAACACAAACTCGACAGCCTCGACCTGATCATTTTTCCAGCACATTGGGATCCTAAGCTTAGAATTCCACGTGGACAAGTTGTCGCG
>JADMIO010828219.1_pt1 | contig 53907 bp, 51 predicted proteins | sample 8958161 | NCBI WGS metagenome assembly JADMIO01 (sample SAMN16585339, study PRJNA669376) | soil metagenome | isolation source: Crop rotation soil | place: USA: Cullars Rotation, Alabama | collected 2011
GGCCGCGACTTCAAGTCACGTGAATTCCAAGCTTCGGATCCCACTGTGCTGGAAAGCGGACATCCGCTCGCCGATCTCGCGTACAATTGCATGATCTGGCATCTGTCTCCGGACACGGTGAACCTCGGAGGGCTCGCGGGCAGGGACCTTGAGGCACTCGGTATTCCGCGAGAGCCCGCTTATCTGGAGCACTACTGCGCCGTGGCTGGCCTCCACTCCGTGCCCAACTATCCATTCTTTCTGGCGTTCGCGTTCTTCCGCTTCGCAGCCATCGCGCAAGGCATCATGTTCCGCTTTCTGGCAGGCAACGCGAGCGCGCCCAACGCGCGCGAGGTCGGAATGCTAACTGCGCCGCTCGCTGAGCTCGGGATACGTGCGGTACGGTAACGGCCGAGCGTAAAGCCACCGAATATGGCAAAGGAGGCTCTGACAAAGTTCGCGAATTAAGCGTCGTCGAAGAGGAGATTGCGCGAGCGGGGTTTGTCATCCTCGAGCTTTGTTCCGAACTAGCCGGCTCACAGCTTGGAGCATCAGCGATCCGTTCTAAGAATGTAAGAATGCAGAAATCCCTACTTCAAAGAAAAAAATCCCTGATAGAGCATGGAGAATTCCCTATTCTCGCGCTCAGGGAATTTGAGCCAAGAGTCTCTGCGGCACAGCGGCTTCCCGACCGCTACGTGGGGGAAAGGGCCCAATTTTCGGCGGATTCCCTGTTCTTTTCCCTGTTAGCAGGGAATTGAGCGTAGAGACTGGTTCGCAGGCGACTGCGTTCACCACCGCCACCGCACCCGGCGCCGGAATGCTTCTCAGCATTCCCGGAATGCCGTCGCGATGCGGTCGCGATCGAGCCCGGAAAGAAGGCAGAGGCTCAGAAGAATCCGCGCCTTCTGCGGACCGAGGTCTTCGCCCGAGATGGTGCGGCTTTCGACGAGGGCCCGGCGCCGCGCGACACGCCCGGACGAACGGCTCGATTGCACCACGATGACTCCTCTCGCCTGCGCAGCATCCAGACATTTTTGCTGTTCCGGCGTTGGAAGGCCCGGAGCAAATCCGGCGGAGACAATACCCTTTGCGCCGGCGGCCACCGCAGCGTCGACCAACGCGCCGTCCGCGCCAGCATACGAGTAGACGATATCGACGCGCGGCCAAGCCTCTGGACCGCGTTGCTCGATCGCGCCCGCGAACGCACCGGCAGCGCCGGTCGGCGCCCTGCGAAAAACAACACCGTCGCCGTCGACATACCCGATTGGGCCAAGGCCCGGCGCCTGGAACGTCTGCAGGCGCAGCGTCGACGTCTTCACCGCGTCGCGCGCAGGAAAGATCTCGTCATTCAGGACAACCATCACGCCCTTATCCTGGCTGGCCGGTTCTGCAGCGACGCGCAGTGCGGAGATAAGGTTCATCCCGGCGTCGGAGCTCACGGCACTGAGTGGGCGCTGTGCGCCGGTCAGCACCACCGGCACTGCCTGCGACCATGTCAGATGCAGGAAGAAGGCGGTCTCCTCGAGCGTTCCTGTCCCGTGGAGAATGACAATTCCTTTGGTGCCTTCCTGCACGAGTTGCGTCATGAGCGTGCGCAGTTCGAGCCATTCGGACGGTCCGATCGCCGAGCTGCTCACCGCGCGGAAGTCGATGCCGCGGATGTCCGCAATCCGCTGCGCGTCGGGCACGCGCGACAGCAGCGTGGCCACCGGCACCTTTTCTCCCTTTTCAGGATAGTCGATGACGTCGAGCGAATCCCGGCTGACCGAACCGATGGTGCCGCCGCAGGCGATGACTGCAATTTTGCGTAGAGCGTTCGGTGTCTCAGTCATGGATCGTCACGATGAGTGGTGCTGATTGGGATGCATATCATATCAGTGTTTGCCGAGAGCCACCGGCATGCCCGTTATCATCATGGCTGGTTCGCGCCCAACGCCTGCGTCGGGCAGCCGAAATTGTTGCTGGCGCATTGTGCGCATGTATGATCGCCCGACCTGCGATATCCGTGTGGGTAGCTTGGGTCGCCAGACAGAGAGACATGTAGTGCAGGAACAAACGCACGCGCTTGGTGAAGACTCTTCGATCCGCCTTGCCGAGTTTCTTTCGCACACCTCGTTCGAAATGCTTCCCAAAGACGTGGTTGAGCGCACCAAGGCTTCCATTCTCGATACGCTCGGGTGTGCACTTCTCGGTTCCGCAAATGCGGAGCTTCGTCCCATTCGGGAAGTCGTCGAGCTATCGCATGCGAAGCCGGTTAGCACGATCCTCGGTACAGGCGGGATGGGCTCGTCGCCCGAGAAAGCGGTGCTGTGCAACTGCGCCGGTGTTCATCAATTCGATTTCGACGATACGTTGGACGCGGCGCCCTGCCACCCCAGTTCGGGAAGTGTTTTTGCTTCTCTTGCCTTGGCGGAGTCGGGTGGTGGCATTTCCGGAAAACGCTGGATCACGGCCGTGGCCGTGGGAAACGATCTTGCGTGCCGGATAGGCTCGGCGATCCACGGCAAGGTGCATGACTATCCCTGGTTCCGCGCACCGGTCGTGGGCATCTTCGGCGCAACGGCTGCCGCTGCCATCGTGCTCGATTGCTCACCTGAAGAGCACGTGCAGGCGTTAGGCATCACGCTCCCGATGGTGGGCGGGACGTTCGCCAGCCTGGAGCACCCAGGCTCTGACATTCGCTCGGTGCGAGACGGTATCGCGTATCGCAACGGAGTGGTGGCCGCGCAGCTTGCAAAACGCGGCTTGCGGGGTGACCAGCATGTGTTCGATGGACCGCTCGGCTTTTTTAATGCCTTCTTCTCCGGCAAATACGACCGCGACGTCCTGACCAAGGACTTGGGGAAGCAATTCTACGGCGTGTCTTTGAAGCCGTGGCCCTCCATCCGGCACGTTCACACCGCTTTGACCGCGATGAAGGACCTGATCGACCGGCATGGACTGCGTAGCGAGGACATCGCAAAGGTGCACGTCAGTGTGGGCGCAATCACGCGGCAAAGATGCGGGCCGGTCCGGCGTGGCGGCCTGCCGGGCAGCCGGATGGACCTGCTCGGAAATCTGCCGTTTGCGATCGCCACGATGGTCACTCACGGCGGCATGCCGCTCGATGTGTATCGGGATAATTCATTGGCGGACCGGGCGATCGACATGATCGAACGGAAGGTCGAGTGGGAGTTCGACCCCGGCCTGACCGTTTCCGGCACCTTCGAGCCCTCGCGCGTTCAAGTCTCCACTGTGGCCGGGCAGTCGCACGTGGCCGAGTGCGAGCAGGCGCTTGGCCATCCGCTGAATCCGATGTCCACGCAAGACCGCCACGCAAAGTTTGCGGCCTGCGCGCAGGCTGCGCTACGCCCGATCGATGCATCGCGCATCTCGACCGCCATCACGATGATCGAGGCGTTGGAGAACGTCGACGACATCGCAGAGGTGGCGCGGCTGCTGGCCTAAAACAAATCTGCTCGTTCCCGCGCGTTACTTTTTCAGATGAGAAATACCATGAGTCTTCTCGCCAGAACTGCCGTGTCCATCGTGCTGCTTGTTGCCGGACCCGCGATGGCCGCCGACTACCCGGAACGCCCGGTGCGCATCATCGTGCCCTACAGCGTCGGCACGGCCACCGAAGTTGTGGCCAGAAACGTAGCCGACAGTCTCAGCAAGGTGTGGGGCCAAGGCGTCGTCGTCGATGCCATGCCTGGCGCGGGCGGGATCATCGGCACGCAGGCACTCGCGAAGGCCGCGCCCGATGGATACACGCTTGGAATCGTTGCCGGTGCGCACGCCGCACAACCGGCGCTCGGCACGGTGCCGTACGACCCTCTCAAGGACTTCACGCCAGTGATGAATCTTGCCTTCACGCCGTTGGTGTTGGTCGTCAATGCGAACTCTCCCTACAAGACGGCGAAGGATTTCATCGCCGCGGCGAAGAGCAAGCCCAGGAGCTTGAGCTACGGCTCGGGCGGCGTCGGCAGCTCGCCGCACATGGCGATGGAGGACTTTGTGGCGCGGGCCAACATCGAACTCACGCACGTGCCGTACAAGAGCCTGTCGCAACTGAGCACGGACCTGCTCGCCGGGCGGATCGACTCGTCGATGCAGGCTGTCGCGACTTTCATCTCGCTGGTGCAAGCGGGGCAGCTGAGGGCGCTGGGCGTCACAGGGCCATCGCGCTTCCCGCTGCTCCCGGACGCGCCATCGTTGCAGGAAGCCGTGCCCGGCTACGTCACTCGCATCTGGATCGGCGTGATCGGCCCAGCCGGTCTGCCCGATGCCGTCGTAAAGAAGATCTACAGCGATACCAGCGCTATCCTGAAGACGGATGACATGAAGCAACGCCTACTCGCGCTGGGAGTCGAGGTCGACGTTCAGCCATCCGAGCCATTTTGGAAGCAGGTAGCGGAAGACGTGGTGCGTTGGGAGGCGGTCGCTAAACGGGCGGGCATTTCCGCACGTTAAGGAGACGTATTGCAGCCCCGACTGCGAGTCGGACGTCGAAGTGCAGGCTAGGCGATTTGCGGGCCGTGTGCGGGGGCTAAGCTGACCGAGGCATTGGCGGGGCAGTTGAGATGGATTTCACCGGCAAGGTAGCGTTGGTCACCGGCGGCGGCAACGGGATCGGCCGCGCGACATCCGCGGCGTTCGCCCGCCACGGCGCGAAGGTCGTGGTGGTGGACCGCGACGGGGCGGGTGCCGAAGCGACAGCCGGCATCATCCGCCAGAACGGCGGGGAGGCCGTTGCGGTGATGGCTGATGTCACAAAGGCTGACGATGTGAAGGCCTACGCGAGGGCCGCGATCGACGCGTTCGGCCGGATCGATTGCTTCTTCAACAACGCCGGCATCGAAGGCAAAGTCGCTGCGACCGCCGAGTACGATGAGGCGGTGTTCGATGCCGTGATCGGCGTGAATTTGAAGGGCGTGTTCCTCGGCCTTCGCCACGTGCTACCGGAGATGATCCGTCAGGGCAGCGGCGCCGTGGTCAACACCGCGTCCGTCGCCGGTCTTGTCGGGACGCCCGGCATGCCGGCTTACGTCGCGTCGAAGCACGCCGTGATCGGGCTTACCAAGGTGACGGCGGGCGAGGTCGCGCGGCAGGGCATCCGGGTCAATGCCATATGTCCGGGACCGGTCGATACCCGCATGATCCACGCGCTCGAGGAGCAAATCTCGCCGGGCAATGCGGCGTCGGTTCAGGAGCGCTACCAATCCGCAATCCCGAGCGGGCGCTACACGACCGTAGATGAGATCGCCAACATGGTGTTGTTCTTGTGCTCCGACCTTGCCTCCAACACGACCGGCGGGCAATTCGTCGTCGACGGTGGGCGCACCGCGACGGGTGGTGCGGTCACCAATCTGGTGGCGCGGTGAGCCGGCGCCAGTCCTAAGCACTCATCTATCATTTTCGGAGGTTCTATGGCGCTGCTCATTGTCGAACTGGATAAACGTATCGGCAATGCGCAGGCATGGCGCGACACGTTCAGGGAGCAAATCCCCGAGCTACCCATCCGCGTCTGGCCCGAGGCCGGCGAGGTGAGGGACATCCACTACCTCGCCTTCATGCATCCAGACTTCAATGCGCTGCCGGCGTTTCCGAATTTGAAAGCCATGTTTAGCCGCGCGGCCGGCGTGGACGATATCGTGCAGCATCCGAAACTGCCGAAGGTCCCGCTCGGAAAAGTGGAGCCGCCGGGCGGCGATCCGATGATGACCGAATATGTCGTCATGCATGTCCTGCGCCTGCATCGCGACATGCCGGCCTATCAGGCGGCGCAGGCGCGGAAGGAATGGCTGAGGGTGCCGATTGCGCGGCCCGAGCACCGGCGCGTCGGATTTCTCGGCTTCGGCATGATGGCCAGGGCGCCGGCGCTGATCCTGCAGTCGCTCGGCTTCAAGGTCTCGGCATGGGTCCGCTCGCCGCGCCCGAACGCGGAAGTTCCCGTCTTCCATGGCACGGATCAACTCGAGCCGTTCCTCAAACAGACCGACATCGCGGTCTGCCTGCTGCCGCTGACCGCCGAAACGGAGGGCATCTTCAACGCGCGCACCTTCGCCATGATGCCGAAGGGCGCGATGCTGGTGAACGTCGGGCGCGGCAAGCACGTGGTCGACAGAGATTTGATCGTGGCGCTCGATTCCGGGCAACTGTCCTACGCGGCGCTCGATGCGCTGTACCCAGAGCCGCTGCCGCCCACGAGCCCGCTGTGGACCCACCCGAAGATCACGGTGATGCCGCACGTCGCGCGCCGGCCGACCGTGGCTCAGCTGGTGACCGAGATTGTTGCCAACATCCGTAGCCTCGAGCGCGGAGGACCGCTCCTGCAGGAAGTCGACATCAAGCTGGGGTACTGAACCGCCGTCTCGCGGCAGATCGCAAATCTCCAAACAGAGGTCGCATGAAACGCATTCTCATCACCGGCGCAGCCGGACACATCGGCAAGACCTTGCGCGAAGGTTTGCGCGGGCGCTACCCGCTGCTGCGCCTCACCGACATCGTGCCGCTCGGGTCAGCGCGTGACGGCGAAGAAATCGTGCAGGCTGATCTCACTGACTTGGCCGCGCTAGAAGCCGCGATGCGCAGCATCGATTGCGTCGTCCACCTCGGCGCAGTGCCGGGCGAGGACACATGGGACAAGATACTGCCGAACAACATCGTCGGCACGTGGAACGTGTTCGAGGCAGCGCGTCGGCAAGGCGTCCGCCGCGTCGTCTATGCAAGTTCGCATCACGCGGTCGGATTCTATCGGCGCGAGCGCGACATCGACCAGAACGTCGTTCCACGCCCGGACGGAATTTACGGCGTCAGCAAGGTGTTCGGCGAGGCGGTCGGCCGCTTGTTCGCCGACAAGCACGGCCTGTCAGTCGCGTGCCTGCGCATCGGCGCCTTCCGCGACAAACCGGAGGACCGGCGTCTGCTCCTTGTTTGGCTCAGCCCGCGCGATGCCGTGCAACTCGTCGGATGCTGCATCGATGCGCCGGACTATCATTTCATCACGGTGTACGGCGTCTCCGACAACGCGCGAAGTCGCTATCGCAATGTCGGCGTCGACTTCCTCGGGTATCGGCCGCAGGACAAGTCGGAGGACTATGCGGTGGACATCATCCGCGCGCCGGATACCGAGGATGCGATCTCACGGCAATTCCACGGCGGCATGTATACGCCGATGGGCTTCGACGGAGATCTGACGCGGATCGAGTAGCAGCGCAGTGACGGCGAAATCTGCGGATGTATCCGGCGATGAGCGCAGCGCGATGCTGATCACCGCATCAAGCGGTTCATTTTGACGCCCGGTCCTGAGATGATGCCGGCTGACACGCCCGCTGGAGCAAACATGTCCAATCCCCGCATTCCCTATCAGATGTCCTCCGACCGCAAGCGGCTTCCGCCGCCGAAGCCGGGGAAGCCGCTGATCGTGCATATCGTGGTCAATGTCGAATACTGGCCGTTCGACCAGCCGATGCCGCGCAAGCTTATCCCCGGCCCGCATGGTAACGACAAGATCCCGGACGTCCCGAACTTCTCGTGGGTCGAATATGGAATGCGCACCGGCTTTCCGCGCATCGTCGACGCCTTGAAGCGTCGTGGCTTGCCGGCATCAACCATGCTCAATGCGACCGTGATCGACGTCTATCCGCGTGCGGCCGAAGTGATGCTCGAAGCCGGCTGGGAGTTCATCGGGCACGGATGGACGCAGAAAGCGCTGCAGAACGAGCCCGACGAAACCGCGGTGATCGACAAGTGCATGGAGCGGATCCAGCGGTTCACCGGCAAGCCGATGCGCGGCTGGATGGGCGCCGGCTTGAGCGAAACCATGAACACGCCCGACGTGCTGAAATCACGCGGCGTCGAGTACACCTGCGACTGGGTGATCGATGATTTGCCGACGTGGATGCGCACCAAGCATGGTCCGCTGATGTCGGTGCCTTATTCGCTCGATCTGAACGACGGCCCCCCGTGGGCAGGCTGGGGCATGCATTCGAATGTCCAGTACGATCGCGTGATGTGGACGCTCGAGACCTTCGAGCAAGAACTGCAGACCAATTGCCGCGTCCTCGCGCTTCCGCTGCATCCGCATCTGGTCGGCGTGCCGCACCGGATGAACTGGTTCAACAAGATCCTCGATGTGTTGGTCGCCCGCAGCGACACGATGTTCGTGACGCCGTCGCAGATCGCGGATTGGTACGTGTCGGTCGAGCCCGCGCCCGCCGATATGAAGGTCTAGAGAGGCTTAGACGACGCCGCGTGATCGCAGGTCTGCGATCGCACCCGCATCATATCCGAGGGTTTTGAGGACCTCGTCGGTATGCTGACTGAGGCCGGGTGTCGGACGGTAGGCGTCCGGCTGCGGCGCATTCGTCAGCACGATTGGCTGGCCGACGACGTGGATATCGCCCAATTCCGGATGGCTGACCGGCTTCGCGATCCCAAGATGCTGCACCTGTGGCTCGGCGAAGGTCTGGTCGACCGAATTGATCGGGCCGCAGGGGACACCGGCATCGTTCAACAGCTTGACCCAGTGCGCGCTCGGTTTTGTCTTCGTGACGGCGGCGATGCGCTCGTTCAGCGCCTTGCGATTGCGCGAGCGCAGTTCGCCGGTGGCGTGCTCGGGGTGTGACAGCAATTCGGCTCCGCCGACTGTCTCGCAGAAGCGCTTCCACAACGCCTCACCGGACGCCGCGATATTGATGTAGCCGTCGGCGGTCGCAAACACGCCGGTTGGTATTGCGGTCGGGTGGTCGTTGCCGGCCTGCTTGGCAACGTCCTGCGCGATAAGCCAGCGTGCCGCCTGGAAGTCGAGCATGAAGATCTCGGCTTGCAGCAGGGATGTTTGCACCCATTGGCCGACGCCAGTCTGGCCGCGCTGGATCAGCGCCAGGAGGATGCCCTGAGAGAGGAAAATGCCGGCCGTCAGATCGGCAATTGGAATCCCGACGCGCATCGGGCCGCGCCCTGGCTCGCCGGTGATCGACATAAGGCCGCCCATGCCTTGCGCGATCTGATCGACGCCCGGACGCGTTGCATCCGGTCCGTCCTGGCCGAAGCCGGAAATGCTGCCGTAGATGATGCGCGGATTGATCTTTGAGACCGTGTCGTAGTCGATCCGAAGTCGATGTTTCACGTCCGAACGATAGTTCTCGACGATGACGTCTGCGGTTTCGGCCAGCTTCAGGAAGATCGCCCGCCCTTTATCGCTCTTGAGATCGAGCGTCATGGCGCGTTTGTTGCGGTGCAGGTTCTGATAGTCAGGCCCGTTGCGGTTCGAGCCGATCGCGTCGCCTTTGGCGCCGCCCGGCGCTTCGATCTTGATGACGTCGGCGCCCCAGTCCGCCAACTGCCGTGCGCAGGTCGGCCCGGCGCGATGCAGGGTCAGGTCCAGTACCTTGATGTTGGCAAGAGGGAGCTGCGCCATGTTGGGTTCCTACGATGCCGGTTCACGCGTGTGATGAAGTGGGGCCGATGGGTGATGGCGAGAGCAGCCGAATGCCGGCCTCCGCCTCGAACGCGGCTGCGATGGCGAGGACGCGCGCATCCTGATGCGGCGCGCAAATGATCTGCAGCCCGAGCGGCAGGCCGCTTGCGTCGCCCATTGGAATACTGATCGCGGGCGCGCCTGCGAAGTTTGCAAGAATGCAGTAGGTGCCGGCATTGTCATTCGGGGTGCCGAACGCTGGTGCGGCCTGCGGGGTAGCCGGCGAAATGATCGCGTCGACGTCCTCAAGACATTGCATGAGTTCGAACACCGCGGCGTCGATGCGGCGATCGCTGCGTATCAGCTGTGTCGCCATGACCTTGGCGCCGTAATCGATATAGGAGCGCATGCGCGGCGAGAAGCGCTCCGGTTCACTGGCGCGCATCGCACCATGAATGGCGGCGGCTTCGACTTCAACGCGCACGAAACCGGCCTGGCGTCCCTTGATCGGGTCATACGTGGGAAGTCGCACGGGTCGCAGGTCGGCGCCGAGGCGGCGAAACACGGACTGCGCTTGGAGGAATGCCGCGGAGACACCCGGTTCTTGAACCTCGGAGTCGAAATTCGTCAAAACGCCGACCTTCACGCCTTTGAGCGAGCTCGCCTTCGACGATTGGCCGCTGGGTGGCAGAGCTCGTCGCGACTCCGAACACTCGGGGTCAAACCCTGCAATCGCATCGAGCATCAGAGCCGCGTCGCTCACCGTCCGCGTTAATGGACCAACGTGGTCCATCCGGTAACTCAACGGCACCACACCGCGTGTGCTGACTACCCCAAATGTCGGCTTCAGCCCCACAATTCCGCAGTAAGCGGCCGGAATGCGCACCGACCCACCGGTATCCGTGCCGAGCGCCGCGCAACACAGACCGGCCGCGACCGCCGCGCCGGACCCGCCGCTCGATCCCCCGGGAGAGTGTCCGTCACGATACGGGTTTGTCACACGTCCGAAATGAGGATTGTCGCTCGTCGCTCCCATCGCACCCTCGTGCATGTTGAGCTTGCCGAGAATGACCGCCCCGGCCGCACGCAAGCGGCGAACGACCTCCGCGTCTCTCTCCGGGATGCGGTACGCCGGACCGCCAATGCCATTGCTGGTCGGCAGGCCCGCGATGTCGATGTTGTCCTTGATCGCGACCGGAATGCCGTCGATTGGACTGAGACGCTGCTTGGTCCGCGCGCGCTTTGATGCTGCTGCGGCCTCCGCGATTACGTGATCGCTGCTGATTGAGATGAAGCAGTTGAGCTCGCGGCCAATGCCTTGCGCTCTCGCGAGGTAGAGACGCGTCAGCTCCAGCGGATCTGTCGCGCCGGCATCGATCAAACGTCCAAGCTCGGTTGCGGACTTGAAGGCCAGATCTTCCATGCCGGCTGATTTCTTTTTTTGACGCCGCCCGAGCATCGCTCGTCTGCCTCGTGAAGACCATACCCTCGCTCGAACAAGCAGGTCTGCGATTTTACCGGCACCGTCCATCAGACACGCCGGCCGGTCCCCGGCTGAAACTTGCAGCCACTGGTCGTGCAAAAGCCATATCCATCCCACGGACGCATGCCGGCTGCGTCACCGACAGTGCTTGATCCGCGCGAAGGGATTCGATTAGCTCCGTAGTTACCGACCCAAACCTCACAGCGGAGAGCCTCATGACGCGCACATCCGATCTCGTTGGCGATCAAATGAGGTGCGCAATCGGCGGCCTCAGGAAGCTTCTGTTCGGCGCAACGATTTTCGCAGCCGTTTGCGCTGCCGGCACCGCCTCGGCACTCTCGCCAAAGCCAGAACCGCTGCCGCAGCCGGTGAAGATCACGGTCGGTTTCGGCAAGGTTGCGCACCTTTCGCCGATCGGCGAGATCACGCAGCGGCTCAAGGAAATGAACGTCGAGATGACGGCGGTCGAGTTCATCCGCTATGCGGACTCGCGCACCGCAATCGCGACCGGCTCGCTCGACATCGCGACCATCGGCCCGGCCGACCTTCCGATCCTGCTCAGCCAGAACAATAACAACGTCGTCGGCCTGATGGGCGCCGGGGTGTCACCCAAATTCATCGTCACGCGCAACGGCGTCGACATCAAGAAATGGGAGGACCTGAAGGGCAAGAAGATCGGCGTCGCACCGGCCTCTGCCGTGTGGTTCCAGTTCGCCGCCATGCTGAAAGAGGTCGGCGTTCCCTACAACAGCTTCACCGAGATCAAGATCCAGGGCGCGGCGCCGAACGCCGTGGCCGCGCTGAAGAAAGGTGACGTGGATGTCATCGTGACCTGGGAGCCGTTCGAGTCGCAGCCGGTCGCGGAAAACTTCGGCTATTGGGCCGAGGGCCTCGACTACAGCAAGTCGAAGACGGTCGGCGCGGAGCTCGGTCTCATTTCTGCGACGCGTGAGGCGCTCAACACCAAGCGCGAGGCGGTGCGGCGGTTTCTCTGGGCCTATCTGGAAGCGGTCGATCGGCTGAATAGCTCCAAGGAAGAGTTCGGCAAGGCGATCGCCAAATTCCAGGGTATCGACCTGGAGGTGGCAAACCGGATGGCCAAGAACATCACGCTCGGCAACTTCCTCACCCTCGAGCAGATGCAGCTCCAGGCGAAGACGTTCTTCGAACTGGGCCTGTTCCAGAAGGATGTGAGCGGGCAGCTCAGCTCCGTCTACGACCAGGAACTCTACAAGTCCGTCGCCGGCAAATGACCGCCGCGGACGGCGCCGTAGAGGTCGAACGCGGCGCCGCCGCACGCTTCGGCGTGCGATTTGGCGGCTCGGCGCTGACGGTGCTCGTACCGTTGGCGCTGCTCTGCCTGTGGGAGGCGGCGGGCGCCGCAGGCTTGCTTCCGACCGGGCTGATACCCACGCCGACGATGGTGGTGCGCGCCTGGTACGTCTGGGCGTTCGGGCCCGATACCGGCGGATTCAATGCCTACAGCGGCACTTGGTTCGAGGTGGTCGGCAACTCGGCGCAGCGCGTCGTGCTCGGTTACGTCCTGGCGGTGTTGCTTGCCGTTCCGACCGGCATCCTGATCGGCTGGAGCAATCTCGTCGCCAAGCTGGTCGACCCGACGCTCCAGTCGCTGCGGCCCATTCCAATCACCGCCTGGCTGCCGTTCTCGATCGCGTTGTTCGGCATCAAGGACTACGGGGCGATCTTCCTCATCTGCCTCGGCGCGTTCTATCCGATCCTGATCAATTCGACGCATGGGGCGCGCAGCCTCGACCTGAATCTGCATCGTGCCGCTTTGATGATGGGCGCTTCGTCGCGCACAATCCTGTTCCGTGTCGTGTTGCCGAATGCGCTCCCGGCGATCTTCGCCGGCATGCGGATCGGCGCCGGCATCGCATGGTCGGCGGTGATCGTGGCCGAACTGGTCGCGGTGAAATCCGGCCTCGGCTATGTGCTGTGGGATGCCTACTACATCGGCCGGATGGACATCGTGGTCGCCGATATGGCGTCGATCGGGCTGTTCGGATTTCTCACCGATTGCCTGCTGATCCTGCTCCAGAAGCGGCTGGTCCGCTGGCGGCATGTCGCCTGACGGCGTGGAGATTTGAGCTGCGATGACGTCCGACGCCATCAACCTGACGCGGGTGACCAAGATATTCGGTGGAGCGAAGCCGGTCCGCGCGCTCGATAACGTCGATCTGTCGATCGGGAAGGGGCAATTCGCCGCGATCGTGGGACCGAGCGGGTGCGGCAAGTCGACGATCCTCAATCTGGTCGCGGGGTTCGAGAAGCCGACGACCGGAGACGTGCGCGTCGATGGACAAACGGTCCGCGCGCCCGGGCCCGACCGCGCTGTCGTGTTCCAGGAGGCGGCGCTGTTCCCTTGGCTTTCGGTCTGGGAAAACACGATCTTCAGCGCGAGAGCGCGCGGCCAGCCGAAATCCGCTTACGAGGACAAGGCCCGGCACTTCCTCTCGCGCGTCGGCCTCTCCGATTTTCACGAGCACCTGCCGACGCAACTCTCCGGCGGCATGAAGCAGCGTGTCGGCATCGCCCGGACCTTGGTGATGGAGCCGCAGCTCTTCCTGATGGACGAGCCGTTTGGCGCGCTCGATGCGCAAACGCGTATCGATATGCAGGAACTGCTGCTGTCCGTGTGGGACGAATTGCGCCGCACCGTCGTGTTCATCACGCATGACGTCGATGAGGCCATCCTGCTCGCTGATGTCGTCTTCGTGATGTCCGCCCGACCGGGACGGATCCGCTCGCGGATACCGGTCGAGCTGCCGCGGCCGCGTTCGATCGATCTGATCACCGATCCGACTTTCGTCGCGTTGAAACGTGATATCTTCAACCAGATCCGGCATGAGGCAAGCGCAGTTCGCATCGCCGTGAGCTGACCATCCTCAGTATTGCGCCGGCCCAGCGTTGCATGCAGTGTCTCACCAACGCAGTGTCGACATGCGCTAGCAGGGACGAAGCGCACTCCGCGACATAGCGGAGCGGACGAAAGCTGAGCATGCTGGCAGCGCAAGCGTGGTTTACACGAACATTCGTTGATGTCTTTCGGCAACTGCGCTGGTCCTTTCTGCCGCCGCTGATGGTCTATTTCGCGGCGGGGATCGCTGGACTGACAACGATTGTCGGCACGTTTTTCGTCAAGGAATACCTCGGGCTGTCGGCAGCGTTTCTCGCCGCGCTGACGTTCTGGGCGGGACTGCCGTGGGCGCTGAAAATGCCGCTCGGCCACCTGGTCGATCTGATCTGGCGCTGGAAGGCACTGCTGGTCTATTTCGGCGCTGCGCTGATCGCCGCGAGCCTCGGCATAATGTACGGGCTCATCGTGCATACCGCGGCGATGCGGGAGTGGCTCAGTGCCGAAACCTGGTTTGTCCTGAGCAGCCTGCTGGCGCCCGCCGGCTACGTCGTACAGGACACGGTTGCGGATGCGATGTCGGTTGAGGCCGTGCCGCGCGTCGACAGCGACGGCCGGCCGCTGTCCGAGGAAGAGACCAAGGCGCTCCACACCACGATGCAGACCTTCGGGCGCATCGCGCTGGTCGCCGGGCTGGTGTTCGTCGCGGTGCTCAATATCGTGTCGTTCGCCGGTGTCGAGAGTCTGGCGCAGAGCCAGAAGGCCGACGTCTACGCCCGCATCTACCTGATGGCGTTCTGCATTCCGTTGGTGTCGGTCAGCGGGGTGGTGCTGTCGCAAATCATGCTCGCCACGCGCGCGCGGAGCCTTCGAAGCCAAGGCGTTCCTGCGAGTGAAGTCGACCGGCAGGTCTATGCACCCGGCGAACCGACGACGCCGAACTACTGGATATTCGGTGGAGGCGCCGCGTTCGTGGTCCTGACGCTCGTGATCGGCATCAGCGACGTACCGTTTGCACAGGAGATCGTGTTCTGCGGCTCGATGGCCATCATCGCGGTGCTGATCTATCAGCTGATCCAGCGGCTGCCGCGCGACAAGGCGCGCGCACTCATCGGCACCGCGCTGATCATCTTCGTGTTTCGCGCCGTTCCGCTGCCTGGCGCGGGAGCGACCTGGTTCCAGATCGATCAACTCGGTTTCGACCAGCAGTTCCTGTCGGTGCTGTCCCTAATCGGATCTCTCCTGACGCTCCTGGGAATGATCCTGCTGAGGCCGCTGATCGCGAGCCGGTCGATCACCTACATCGTTGTCCTGCTGACGCTTGCCTCCGCCGTTCTGGCGTTGCCGGGTATCGGCCTCTACTACGGGATACAGAACTGGACAGCACGCCTGACTGGCGGCGTGGTCGACGCGCATTTCATCGCCGTGATCGAGACGACGCTGGAATCCCCGCTCGGGCAGATCGCAATGATCCCCCTGCTGGCCTGGATCGCGCGCAATGCGCCGGGCGATCTGAAGGCGACATTCTTCGCCGTGATGGCCTCGTTCACCAACATGGCACTGACCGCCAGCAGCTTGCTGACGAAATACGTGAACCAGATCTTCGTGGTGACGCGCGAGGTGAAGGATCAGGCGACGGGTGCGATTCAGACGCCCGCCGACTATAGCCAGCTCGGCTGGCTGCTCATCACAGTGGCGTTGGTCGGGCTTGTTGCCCCGCTGCTGACCGTACTTTTGGTGCAACGATCGCGACTTCAAACGCAAGATTGAGCAATCGCGAAAAGATTGTTGAGCGATACTGGCCGCAAATACGTTCACCAGCGGAGCCGCGTTGATGGCGCAGGGACGCTCGGAACCAAACGACGGAGCTGCAAATGAGGACTCCTCTCTGCGACGTTCTCGGTATCGATGTGCCGATCATCCTGGCCGGAATGGGCGGGGTCGCCACCTCGGCGGAGTTTGCCGCCGCCGCTTCGAATGAGGGTGCGCTGGGCAGCATCGGGTCGTTGTTTCGCGCGACAGCGGCGGTGAAGCGCGACGTCGACGTCGTCAGAGAGTTGACCAACCGCAATTTCGCGGTGAACCACATTCCGCCGACGCTGGACGCCGAAGCATTCCGCCACACGCTCGCCGCGCGCCCGGCGGTCATTTCCTTCGCGCTCGGCGATCCGGGTGATCTCGTGCGCCAGGCTCATGACGTCGGCTCGAAAGTGATGGTCCAGATCACGACCGTCGCGCAGGCGATCGAGGCAGCCGAGCAAGGCGCCGACGTGATCATCGCGCAGGGTGGCGAAGCGGGCGGCTATGGGGGCACCGTCAGCACGATGAACCTCGTCCCGCAGGTCGTCGATGCGGTTTCGCCGATCCCCGTGGTCGCGGCTGGCGGAATTTTCGACGGGCGCGGCATTGCGGCGGCGTTCATGTTGGGCGCAGTCGGTGTGAACATCGGCACGCGCTTTCTCGCGTCCAGGGAAGCTCCGATCGACGATGTTTGGAAGCAGGCGATTGTTGCTGCCCAATCCGAGGATACGGTGAAAGTGGAGGCGCTCAACGATATCCGGCCGCTGCCCGGTACTGGCGGCTATGGCACCGTTCTGCGCTCGCTTCCCACTCCATTCATGAACGAATGGGGAGCCAAGCGCGAGGAGGCGCGTCGGGACCGCGACCGCCTCTGGCAAGAGATGCAAGCAAGGAGCCAGGCGGGCCGGCGCCACGAGGTGCTGCTGACGGCCGGGCAAACCGCCGGGGCGATCAAGGAGATAAAGTCCGTCGCCGAAATCATACGGGAGCTCGCGAGCGAAACCGAAGCCGCGCTGGCACAAGCGTCCAGGTGGACAGTGAAGCGTCCGGCGTAGTCGTTCTTGCTGCGGACTCTATTTTTTCACCAGCGCGCATGCAGGGTCGGGTGGGCCGAAGGCCTGCTCGCCCGGAATGCGGCTGAGGATCTTGTAGTAGTCCCACGGATACTTCGATTCATCCGGCTTCTTGACCTCGACGAGCACCAGGTCATGAACCATCAGGCCGTCCTCGCGAAGCTTGCCGTTGCGCGAAAAGAAGTCCTCGATCGGATTGGCGCGCATCTGCGCGGCGACCTTCAGCGGATCATCCGTGCCGGTGGCCTTGACGGCGTTCAGGTAGTGCATGACCGAGGAGTAGACGCCGGCCTGCCACATCGTCGGCATGCGGTTCATCTTCTCGAAATAGCGCTTGGACCATTCGCGCGTCTTCTCGTCCATGTCCCAATAAAATGACGTGGTCAGCAGCAGTCCCTGCGCGGCCTTGAGGCCCAGTGCGTGAATGTCGGTGATCAGAACGAGCAGGCCCGCCATCTGCTGGCCACCCTGGAAGATCCCGAACTCCGCGCCGAGCTTGATGGCGCTCGTGTTGTTCGGAGGTCCGCCGGCGATGCCGATGATCTTGGCTTTCGATGCCTGGGCTTGAAGGATGAACGACGACAGATCGGGCGTCGCGAATGGTGGCTTGACCGAGCCGACGACCTTTCCGCCGTTTGCGTTGATGACCGCGCTGGCGTCCCGCTCGAGCGAATGTCCGAACGCATAGTCGTCAGTGATGAAGAACCAGGTGTCTCCGCCACGCTTGACCACCTCCTGCGCGGTTCCGACCGCGAGTGCCCGCGTGTCGAAGACCCACTGAATGGCGTAAGGGCTGCAGAATTTGCCGTGAAAATCGGCCGCACCCGTCGAGTGCGTGATCATCATTTTTTTCTTTTCGTTCGCCACGCTCTGCACGGCGAGGCCGACCGCGGACACAGGGACATCGACGATGAGATCGACCTGCTCGACGTCGTACCAGCGGCGCGCGGTGGCGACGCCGATGTCGGCCTTGAGTTGATGATCTCCCGATATCACCGTGATCGGTTTGCCGAGCACCTGGCCGCCGAAATCCTCGACCGCCATGCGTGCCGCCGTAAACGAACCCTGTCCGGTCGGCGTCGAAGCCGGGCCATTCATGTCGGTCAGCACGCCGATCTTGACGACGTCATCGGAAATCTGGGCGCTGACCGATGCGGAGGAGGCTGCGAGCAGGAGGGTTGCCGCGCCCAGAGTTCGGATGGGTCCCATATTTTCGTCCTCCCGGGATTGCCGCCGCGCGGTTTTGCGCCGTCATTGATTGCGCTCAAGCGTACTGGCGGCGGACCTGTTCCGCAACTGCGGCCCCGTTTGATTGTGAAACTCAAATACCGGAATTGCGAACCTGAAAACGCAGTGCAGCAAAGCCGGTCGGGGCAAAGCTTGAAATGGCCGGCGTATCGTGGAACGACTAGCGCCCTCACCACACGAAACGACACCACGGAGGGCCCATGGCTGACGCCACCTATCGCGATACGCCGATCGCGGGGACCACCGTGTTCACGGGCGCTCGCTCCAGCCAGGGCTATCGCATCAACAAGCTGGCGATGTCGCTCATTGATCCCGCCAACCGCGACGCCTTCAAGGCGGATGAGCGCGCCTACATGGCACGGTTTGGTCTCTCGGATCGGGAAATGGAACTGATCGTCAACCGTGATTGGAATGGTCTCGTGGCCGCCGGCGGCAGCATCTACCTGCTCATCAAGATCGGCGGATCGGTGGGTGAGAACCTGCTGCAAATGGGAGCAAAGATGCGCGGCGAGAAGCTCGAGCAGTTCATGAAGACGCGCACCGGCCCGCAGAGCGCCGCGCAAGGAAGGCACTGATCATGGCGCGGATCGTCGGAGGCATCGGCTGCTCGCATGCGCCGTCCATCGCCCATTCGTTCGACAGGGGTTTGCAGCAGGATCCGATGTGGGCTCCGCTGTACGACGGCTACGCACCTGCCAAGGAATGGTTGGACAAACTGCGACCCGATCTCATCGTGGCGGTTTACAACGATCACATGAACCGGTTTTTCTTCGACGCCTATCCAACGTTTGCGCTCGGCGTATCCGAGAGCCATGCGCAGGCCGATGAAGGGTGGGGCAAGCGCAATCTGCCGGACTTGCCGGGCCATGCGAAGTTCTCGTGGCACTTCGCGCAAAGCCTGGTCGAAGACGAGTTCGATCCGACGATCTGCCAGGAGATGGCAGTCGATCACGGCATCCTCTCGGTTCTTCCGCTGCTGACCGACAATCGCTGGCCGGCGCCGCTGGTCCCGCTTGCGGCGAACGTCATCCAGCATCCGGTCCCGACGCCGCGGCGTTTCTTCCGGCTCGGCCAAGCGATCCGCCGCGCTGTGGAAAGCTATCCTGAGGACTTGCGCGTGCTGGTCGTCGCTACCGGCGGGATGTCGCATCAGCTTCATGGCGAGCGTTTCGGCTTCGTCAATCCGGAATGGGACAACGAGTTTCTCGATCGGCTGGAAGGCGATCCGCAATCGCTCGTGGCGCTGCGCCACCACGACTACATGGAACGCGGCGGTGCGGAGTCGGTGGAAATGATCATGTGGCTCGCGATGCGCGGCGCGCTCGGCGAGAAGGTGCGGCGCGTGCACCGGCATTATTACGCGCCGATGCTCACGGGCTACGGTCTCATCGTTCTCGAAGACGCAGCGCACTAGGGCCGCAAGAGGATCGAACATGGGAATTCGGACCGGCCGGCAATACATCGAGTCGCTTCGCGACGGCCGCCAGATGTGGATCGACGGTGAACTCGTCAAGGATGTGACGACCGACAGGCGTTTCGCTGCGGCCGCCTATACCATGGCCGAGCTCTACGATATGCAGCACGACCCGAAGCTTGCCGACCGCATGACGTACCCGTCTCCGACCAGCGGCGCCCGCGTCGGGCTTTCGTTCATTCAGCCGAAGACGATCGACGATCTGGTTCGCCGGCGCGAGATGGTGAAGACCTGGATGGATGCGACCTGCGGTATGTTCGGCCGCAGTCCCGATTTCATGAACATCACGCTGACCGGTTTCGCTTCGGCCTCGGAGACGTTCGGGCAGAAGGACAAGAAGTACAGCGAGAATATCTGGAACTATTATTTGCACTGCCGCGAGAACGACATCGCGATGACGCACACGCTGATCAATCCGCAGGTTGATCGCTCCAAACCGGTAGAAAAACAGGACAAGGACCTCGCCGCCAAGGTGGTGAAGGAGACCGACGCCGGTATCGTGATCAGCGGCGCGCGCATGGTCGCGACGCTCTGCGCCTACTCGCACGATCTTCTCGTCATGCCGTCGACTTATCTCGCCAACAACGAGGAAGCGCGGCCTTATGCCTTCGGATTTTCGGTGCCGGTCAACGCTGCCGGACTGCGGTTCATCTGCCGGCCATCCGTAATGCACGAGAACGCCGGCTCGCCGATGGACTATCCGCTGTCGTCACGGCTCGACGAAACGGACGCCATGGTGATCTTCGACAACGTCCTGATCCCGTGGGAGCGCGTATTCATCTATCGCGACGCGGACATGTGCAACGGTCTGTACAATCGGACCGGCGCGATGCCGCAGATCATGCATCAATTCAGCACCAAGAATCTGGCGAAGGCCGAGTTCATGATGGCGGTCGCGTTCGCGATGGCGCGCTCGACCAAGATCGATGCGCACCTGCACGTGCAGGGCATGCTGGCGGAGCTGATCCAGTACACCGAGTTCGTGCGCGCGTGCCTGCGGGCGAGCGAGGTGGACGCCCGGCCGAACGCGCAGGGCTTCTGCACGCCGGCGCCCATGCCGCTCTGGACGGTGCGGATGATGTTCCCGAAAATGTTCATCCGGATGTGCGAGATCATCCAGACGCTGGGCGCGGGCGGTCTTGTGGCGATGCCGTCCTATGCGGAGCTGTCCGGACCGGTAGGCAACGATGTCGAGACTTATTTCCAGGCCGCCAATGCGGACTCGCGCTACCGCATCAAGCTGTTCCGGCTGGCGTTCGACGCGGCGGTTTCGTCGTTCTCTGGTCGTCAGCAGCTCTACGAGCGTTACTATTCCGGCGACCCCGTGCGGCTCGCGGCAACGCTCTACGACATCTACGACAAGGACAGCCACGTCGACCGCATCGGCGGGATGCTGGACGACCTCGAAGCGCGGCGCACCAGCGAGGATGCGGCGCTCGGCTTTCGTCCGGTCCTGTCGGCGGCCGAATAGAGCGCCGGTTCGCCTCAGCCTTTCTTCGGCGACCAATTGTAGGCTTTGGCGCAAGCGCCGCCCATCAGCATGGCCCGATCGCTGTCGGTCAACCGGTCGGTCTCAAGGAACGGTTTGACGGCGTCCGGGTAATTGACGACCGCTGCCGCGCGCGTCCAGTCCGTGCCCCACAGGCAGCGCTCGAAACCCCAGGCATCGAACACGCGGGCCAGCGGGTCCCAGATGTCCGGGAAGGGATAGGGTTTGTGCGACAGCGTGCAGGCGCCGCTCACCTTGATGACGGCGTTCGGACGCTTGGCCAGTTCCAGCACCTTCGGCAGGTCGGCCCAGGGGTTCGGCGGGGCGGGCGGCACGCGCGGCTGAAGGATACCGAGATGGTCGATGATGAAGCGTGTGTCGGGGTGGCGATCGATCAGCGCCATGCCGGCATCGAGATTGTCCCAGCACAGCATGTTGAGCGGGAAATCGTAGCGTGTCGCTGCGCGCGCGATGCGGTCGAGGCCCGGATCATCCGGCGCGCGTTTTGCCTCTTTGGTCAGCATGATGCGGATGCCGACGGTGCCCGGTGTCTTCTTCCAGTCAGCGACCACGTCGGCGACGCCCGGGTCGTCGGGGTTGACTGGCTTGATGATGGCCAGGCGGCCGGGATGGGCGCGCTGCGCCTCGATCGCGTAGCTCGCGTCGTACTGATAGAGCGAGAACGCCGAGATGAAGATCGCGCCATCGACGCCGACTTTGTCCATCGCCGCGACCATTTCGTCGCCGGTCACGTGAGGGGGCCAGTTCGGCACACTGTGCCACGGCCGCTTCGGCGTGTTCGCCTCGTAGGCGTGGACCTGGGAGTCAATGATGGCCATCGTGGACGCTCCTCTTCTGGCGGACGAGTTATGCTGCTGTCGGTGTATACGTGGGTCAGGCCGCCGCGGCTGCAGGCACTGGCAGATTGAGCAGGCCCGCGGCGTTCCGGCTGATCATCGTGCGGATATCACTTTGCGAAAATTGCAGGTCGAGCAGTTGCTGAACGATCGCGCGATAGCCGTCGACCGGGCGCGGTGAGCCGGTGAGCCCGAGATCAGAGCACAGCACCGTGTGATCGACGCCGGCGACCTCGATCAGATGCGCGAGCTTGTCCGGCCCATATTTGTGCGCCTTACCCTCGACGAACATGCAGATCGAGTGCTCCATGTAGACGCCGAGCCGCACCATCTGGCGGATATCTTCGTCGCTGCAGCCGACGATGTAGGTCGGATGATTGACCATCATCTTCTTCACGCCGCGCTTCTTGCCCTCGGCAAACACGAGGTGAAGCTCGGAGGCGGGCAGGTGGCCGCCGGCGAGGATGATGTCACCCTCGGCAATAAGATCGAGCACTTGCTTGGTGTCGTCCGACAGCTTGCCGTTGGCGTCGAGCGCACTCAACGGCGTGGGGTCGAGCATCTTCTTGGCGGTCTTCGGGAAGGTCTTGCCTTCGGTCGCCACTTTTTCGATATGGTTTGCGGCAGATAGTGTGGGCATCCACACGATCTTCGCGCCGATATTGATCGCATGGTTGACCGCGTGCGGGTTGATGCCGCCGCTCGCGTTGTTGAGTGCGATGCCGGAGTAGAGCTTTACGCCGGTCTCGGGAAACAGCTTCTCCAGGATCATGGCGTGCGAGACACCGAGATAGAAATGATCTTTGTAGAGCAGCGCCGCAAATTTGGCCTCGGCGCAGTCCATCAGTGCTTCGTGATGGTCGAGAATGCGCGGCATCGCGGCCGGTCCGGAATGGCAGTGTAGGTCGATCGCGCCGACGAGAAGGTCAGCGACTTCCTTGGGGCGCGGTTCGGATTTCGCTGCTGCTTGAACTTCCGACATGGATTTTACTCTGCCAATTGTTTCGTCGAATCCGGATCAATGTCCGGGCATCGGATAGTCGTCGGCGTTCAGTACCCAGCCGGGCTTCTGCGAGAAGTCGATCCGCGGCGGGCAGAAGATATCGACGAGCTGGTTGTTGCCCTGATCGATCGCGCGCGTGGTGTGGATTGCGGGCGGCGGGATGACGGCAATTGATGGCGACCCGCAGTGCTCGTGATCGTCCTCACGCCAGGTGTGCATGTTGGGCGTCCAGGGCCAGCGAATGTCGTGGATAAAGGCCCCCTCGAGCGCCAGCGAGCATTGCTCGAAATCGTCGTGATAGTGCGGCGAGAGCTTGGTGACGTCGCGCGGCCCTTTCCGCGGATCGATATAGTTCACCATGAAGGTCGTGCAGCGGAAGATGCGGCCGAACCGGCCCTCCGCGGGTGGATAGTCGAGACTGTAGGGGCGGATCTTGAAGCCGCCCTTCGGCTCGGGCCACGACTGGTACGGCGGAATGTTCGGATGCGGCTTGGCGTAGGCGGCAGCGTTGGAGCACTTCGCCGCCATGTCGGCCGAGCGCGTGGTGAACATGCGCACGAGGCGTCCACCCTTCGGCAATGTCACTGTGCTGTCGCCGGGCGGCATGAACGTGACAGTGTAGCCGCTGATCTTCGTGGTTTCCTTGCCGGCACTCAATTCCGCCGTCGTGCCAGCATCGTGCAGCAGTACGACATATTCGTCGACCTGCCCCGTACGGCTGAACTTCGCGCCGGGCGCCGCTTCGGTGTAGGCGATGACAAAATTCTGTCCGCGCGCATACCAGGTCCTCCCGTTTTGGTCGGTCTCCTGCGGCGTGGTCTCATAGAACTTGGCGTATTCGGCCGCCGCGAACTCGGTCGCGGGCTTCGCATCACTTTTGGGCGCCGTGTTGAGCGCCGCGCGCGGGTCGGATGTATCGTACATCGCCATCGGGCTGTCCCCCTTCTTCGTGTTTTTGGGCCGGCGCCGCCGGGTTCGGGTTCAGTGTTGCCCAAGGCGGGTTCGATGCGCAAGCATGCGGCGGACAGGGGAGGGTTTCATGAATTCGATGCTTCGCGCAGCCGCGTTCGCGTTGTTGGCCGCGCTCGTGGCGCCAACCGATGATGCTTTCGCGCAGGCTTGGCCGGCGTGGCCGGTAACATTCGTGGTGCCGTTCTCCGCGGGCGGCAATGCCGACATTCTGGCACGCGCGATCGCCACGGAGTTGAGCGAAAAGCTCGGCCAGCAGTTCATCGTCGACAATCGGACGGGAGCGGGGGGCAACGTCGGTGGGGCGGCCGTCGCGAAGGCCACGCCCGACGGTTACACGCTGCTGTTCGGGACGCCCGGCCCGATCGCTACCAACAAGCTGATGTACAAGAATCCTCCGTACGATCCGGAGCGCGACCTTACACCGGTTGCGTTGGTGGCGAGTTCGCCTCTGATCATCGTGGCATCGCTGGGCACGCCCGCGAAGGACCTGAAAGAACTCATCGGCTACGCCAAAGCCAATCCGGGCAAGGTCAACGTCAGCGTGCCCGGCAACGGAACGCTGGGCCACATCACGTCGCTGCTGTTGCAGCAGCAGACCGGCATCAGTGTGGTCAACGTGCCGTACCGCGGCTCGGCGCCGCTGATGACCGATGTGCTTGGCGGACAGGTCGACGTCTCCATGGATTTCATGTCGACCTACTTGCCGCTGATCGGCGAAGGCAAGCTGCGCGCGCTCGCCGTCACCAGCGGCAAGCGGGCGCGGGAATTGCCCGACGTCATCACGGTGCAGGAAGCGGGATTTGCCGGCTTCGAGGCGACCGCCTGGTACGCAATCGTGGCGCCGGCCGGTACACCGCAGGACATCGTCGCGAAGCTCAATACGCTCGTGAACGGCTACCTGCGCAGCGAGAAAGGCAGGCAACAACTCGATACGCTCGGCATGCAGGCCGCGGGCGGAACGCCGGACGATTTGAAAGGCTATATCGCCGGCGAACTTGCGAAGTGGGCGCCGATCATCAAGGCCGCCAACATCGCGATGTAGCGGTGGTCGTCCGATACTGATCCAAGGTGTTGCCGTCCTCAACGGCTACGGCAAGTTGTTGCTGCGACCCTGCTGCGTCTGGTGAACGCACTTTTCTGCTTGGGAAGATCGCGAGTTTGGCGGAGACTGTGCCCGTCGGCGGTCACGCCCTGTCGTGAAACACCTGTAAGCGGGCGGCACCGATCGGTGCAGTCCCGCCTTTCAACCAAGAGCCGGAGCAGTCCCCATGGATCGTCGTTCATTGATCAAGCGTGCCGGCATTGCGGGTGTGGCATCCGCGATCGCTGCGCCTGCGGTGCACGCGCAGACTTCAGTGCGATGGCGTCTCGCGCACAGCTTTCCCAAGTCGCTCGACACGATCTATGGCACAGCCGAAACCTTCGTGAAGCTCGTATCCGACATGTCGGGCGGGAAGTTCGTCATTCAGATTTTTGGACCGGGTGAGCTGGTGCCGCCACTCGCGACTCTGGATGCGGTGCAGGCCGAGACAGTCGAGTGTACCCATACCGCCTCGAACTTCTTCGCCGGCAAGGACGAGACCTTTGCTTTCAACGGCATCCCGTTCAGCCTCAACTCGCGCCAGATGTCGGCTTGGATCTTCGAGGGCAATGGCCTGAAGCTGATGCGCGAATTCTACCGCGGGTATGGCGTCATCAATTTCCCGATGGGGAATACCGGAGCCCAAATGGGAGGGTGGTTCCGCAAGGAAATTAACTCGCTCAACGACCTGAAGGGCCTGAAGATGCGGGTTTCCGGCCTGATTGCAGGCACGGTTTATCAGCGCATCGGGATTGTGCCGCAGACCATTGCCGGCGGCGATATCTATCCGGCGCTGGAGCGCGGCGCTCTCGATGCCGTCGAGTTCACTGGCCCGTTCGACGACGAAAAGCTTGGATTCTACAAGGTCGCTCCTCACTACTATTACCCGGGCTGGCACGATGGCAGCCCGCAACTCGATCTGTTCGTCGGCATGAAAGCCTATGAGGCGTTGCCGAACGAATACAAATCGATGCTGGAAGCAGCGGCCACGCATGCGCATGTGCTGATGCAGGCGAAGTACGATGCGAGAAATCCGCCAGCGTTGCGGCGACTTGTAGCCGCCGGTGCGAAGCTATCTCGCTTTCCACAGGAGGTGGTCGCAGCCGGTTACAAGGAGGCGATGGCATTCTACGACGAGATTGCCGCAAAAAACCCGCGATGGAAGAAGGTCTACGATGACTACGCGCCGTTCCGTGCGGACCAAAATCTTTGGTTCAGCGTGGCGGAAGCCAATCTGGATCAGTTCACGCAATCGCAACGGCGCTAAGTCCTGCTGCACGAGGCAGGGGCCACGGCATGGCACTAAGCGAACTGTGTGGACTGACGGCGAGCGCCGCGGTCCGGCTGCTCAAGCGGCGCGAAGTCTCGCCGCTTGAGTTGATCGACGCAGTAGCCGCGCGCATCGCCGAGACCGACCCTCGGCTCAACGCACTGCCGATTCTGTGCCTCGATCGTGCAAGGGCGCACGCGCAACGACTGATGCAGGAGAGCGCAACGGATCGCCCGCCGCACTATCTCTACGGGCTGCCGATCGCAGTGAAGGACAACGTCGACGTCGCGGGCGTGCGCTGCACGATGGGCTCGACGATCTTCGCCGACCGAGTGCCGGAAACGTCCGACATTGTCGTACAACGGTTGGAGGCGAACGGCGCGCTGGTCATCGGCAAGTCGAACATTCCGGAGTTCGCCGCAGGCGGCAATACCTACAACGAGCTATTCGGCGCCACGCGTAATCCGTGGGACCTGCGTTTCACGCCCGGCGGCTCATCCGGCGGGACCGGCGCTGCGCTTGCTTCCGGTCAGGTTTGGCTTGGCACCGGGAACGACTTCGGCGGCAGCATCCGTCTGCCGTCGAGCAACTGTTCGCTGGTGGGATTGAGGCCGACGGCCGGCGTGGTGCCGCGGATCCAGAAGCAGCCTTACTCGGCGCTCAATGTCGAAGGGCCGATAGCCCGAACAGTCGCGGATTGCGCGCTGATGTTGGAATGCGAGGCCGGGCACTACCCGCGTGATCCGCTTTCGGCCCCGGTTGTGGCTGGTTCGTTCATGGACGCGGCCTCGCGTCCGCACAAGCCTTCATCGGTCGCCTTCAGCCTCGATCTGGGTGTCGCCCCGGTCGTCGATCCGGAAGTCGAGCGCGTCTGCAACGAGGCGGTCGCCAAACTGGCGTCCGACGGCTGCAGAGTGGACCAAGCATGTCCCGATCTCAGCAGCGCCGAAAAGACGTTCTATACCCTGCGCGGCGCCGCCTTTGTTGCGAACATGGGGCCACTGCTCGAAAAACACCGCGACGCGCTGAAGCCCGACGTGATCGCGAATGCGGAGTTCGGCCTCAAGCTCAGTGTTGCCGATATCGTGGCGGCCGAGATCGAGCACGGCGAAATCGTCCGCCGGGTGGCGCAATTCTTCGAGCAATACGACGTACTGATTGCCCCGGTCGCGCTCGGCCCGCCGATCGAGGTCGAACAGCGATATCTGACGTCACTGCATGGCGTGAGCTTCAAGGGTTATTTGGGATGGCTGATGATGACGTGCGTCATCTCGGTCACCGGATGTCCGGTTCTCGCGCTGCCGGCCGGATTCACCAGAGACGGACTGCCGGTCGGCCTGCAGATCATCGGCCCGCCGCGTAGCGACGCAAAGCTGCTCGCGATCGGGGCCTACATGGAACAGCTGCTCAACGTCTCACCGCGCACGCCGGTTGAGCCGCGGTAGCACTTACTGTGTCATCTTGGCGTTCCAGAGATCGCGATATTTGGTGATCGCATCGCCGATCGCGCCGTTGTCCAATGGAGCCATGCGGGAAAGGCGCTCACCATAGGGCAACGTCTTCGCCAGTTCGTCGTCGATCTTCACGGACGCGCTCACTGGGCCAAGGAAGCTCTCGCGCGCCAGCCGCGCCTGCACTTCATCGCTGATCAGGTGGTTGATCAGGAGCTGCGCGCCGATTGGATTGGGCGATCCTTTGACTGCCGTGTAGGCATTCCAGAACAGCGGCGTGCCGTCCTCCGGAGTCACGAACGCCAGATCAGTATTCTTGCGCGTCTCAGGCAAACTCGTCATCCCCACGTCCACTGTCAGCCAGGCCTGTCCGCTGTTGAGCATCTGCATGCGCTCCGGATAGGTGCGCACGACAGCGAGCAGTTTCGACTTCCGCTCGGCCAGATAGTCGATGCCACGCTGCGGATCGGACTCGTTCCCGCCGAGTTGCTTGTTGAGATACGCGATGTAGAGCACCGTGTAGAAGCTGGTGGTGTCACCGAGGATGGGATGGCCGGTGAGGGCAGGCGACCAGATGTCCTCCCATTTGCGCGGCGGGGGGATCTTGTTCGCCTCGAAGTGCTTGCGATTGTAAATGATGCCGAGGTTGGTGAACCCCATACGCACGCCCATTCCGTTCGGCGACCGGCCGAGCTCGCTCACTTTCGCGAGGTTGGTCACGATCTTCGGATCGAGCGGAGCATACATTCCTTCCTGAATGCCCTTCGCCTCTGTCACGCTGCTCGCGACATAGACATCGATCGACGGGCGGGTTCGTTCGGCTTTGATGCGGCCGTAGATATCGAGAAGCGGGCCTTCTAGGTAATTCACCCGGATGCCGGTCTCGTTGGTGAAGTCGGCGAGGATCGCCTTCAGGATGCGCCCAAGATCGCCACCCGGAGCCGCGAAGGCCATCGTCTTACCAGCGGCCTTGATCTGATCGGCTCTATTGTCAGGGATGGTCTGCGCGAGCGAGGATTGCCTTGCTCCTCCGAGGACCGATAACGCTCCAAGAAGCGCGGAGCTGACAGTTCGCCTGGTGAGCATGGAACGCTCCGATGTGATGTAGTCGGCGTCAGTATTGCGTCTGTGGTGCGTCGTCGCAACTCCGGGAGAGAAGCATGCGTCTTTGGGAACAGGGCCTGGTCGCGACTTATACGTTGCCCGGCTACAAGGAACTCATTCGCGAGCACTATGACGCGTTCCGGCGGCCCGACACGGTCATCGACATTCATGGCGTGAAGGACGAGGTGAATGCAGCCTCCGCGAAAGTTGCCGGCCGCGCGGTCAACTACGCCTATCTGCACCGCATGCACGACAACCAGATTTTGCAGAATGTCCTGCGGGCGGAGCGCGAGGGGTACGACGGCCTCATGATCGGCGTGCTGCAGGATCCGGCGCTGCGCGAAGCGAGGGGGATCGTCGATATTCCGGTCATCGGCTACGGCGAGGTGTCGATGCTCACCGCCTGCATGCTGGGCGAGCGCTTTTCCTTCCTGTGCATCAATCCCCAGATGGACACGCTGGTGCAGCAGATGATCCGCGAGCGCGGGCTCGAGGCGCGCGCCGCGCAGACGACTTACCTCGCCTGCGGCTACGACGACTTGCAGGCTGCGGTTCAGGGACAGTCGCAACGCTTTCTCGACGCGTTCGAGGCGGGCGCGCGCGAGGCGATCCGGCAGGGTGCGGATGTGCTCTTGCCCGGACAGACCATCATGGCGGAGCTTCTGTGGAAGGCTGGCGTGACACGTGTGGACGATGCGGTCGTGCTCAATCCGAGACTGCCGATGCTCCGCACGATGGAAATGCTGGTTGATATGCGGAAGGCAGGGATATCGGTCGCGCGACGCGGCTTCTACGGCGCGCGGCCACCGTCGGAACTGGTCGCCGCGATGACCGACTTCTATCGCGGCTAGGCCAGCGATCGTGGCTCATCATCTCGAACTGAGAAGTGTCGCCAAAGTCCTCGGCGGCAAGACGGTGCTCGATCACATCGATCTGCAGGTTTCGAAAGGCGATCTGCTGGGTCTGCTCGGGCCTTCCGGCAGCGGCAAAACCACGATGCTGAACATCATCGGCGGGTTCCTCGCACCCGATTCCGGAACGGTGCTCATTGCCGGAGAGGACATCGTCGTCCTGCCGCCGCACCGGCGCGATATCGGCATCACGTTCCAGAGCTATGCGCTGTTCCCGCACCTTTCGGTGTTCGACAATATCGCGTTTGGGCTGAAACAGCGCGGCACACCGAAGCCGGAGATCAAAGAGCGCGTCGCCGAGATGCTGGCGCTGTTTGCACTGGTTGGATACGAGGCGCGGCTGCCGCGCGCGCTCTCGGGTGGCGAGCAGCAGCGTGTCGCTCTGGCGCGCGCGCTCGTCGTTCGGCCGCGGTTGATGCTGCTCGACGAGCCGCTCGCGAACCTCGACGCGGCATTGCGGCATCGCGTTCGCTTCGAGATCCGCGAGGTGCTGCGTCGCACGCAGGTGACGAGCATCTTCGTGACGCATGACCAAGACGAAGCATTCGCATTGTGCGATCGCGTCGCGATCCTTAACCACGGGCGGATTCAGCAGATCGGGACGCCGGCCGAACTGCTCCTTGATCCGGCGAACGCATTCGTCGCGAGCTTCATCGGAAGCCCGAACGTTCTGACCGGCAGGGTGACGTCATATGACGCCGGCAAACAGCAGGCTGCCGTCGACATCAATGGGTTCGCGGCCTCGGTGACCTGCAAGGCGCGCGTCGCGCCCGGCATGCAACTGAAGATCTTCGTCCGCCCGGAGGAGGTAACGATCGCGCCGGACGCCGGCCGCTCGATGTTTCAGATCAAGGACTGGGTGTATCTCGGCAGCGGACGGGAGATGTTGCTCGACGGACCCGTGCCGATGCGGGTTCGAGCGCCGATCGACAATCTCGCCTATGAGCGTGGAGAACGCGTCGCGCTCGCGTGGCGGCCAGAACGCGCCTATGGGTTCCCCGTCGACGATGGTAGCGCCGCGAGGGACGTAATATGACCCGCGCGGCCCGCTGGCTGACGATCACCGGCCTGCTTGCACCGGCGGTGCTGCTGTTCGCGACGGTCTATCTGGGCGGCATGGCAATCATCGCCCTCGCGAGCGTCAATATCGGGCCCGATGCGGAAGGCTCAGCCACGCTGACCAACTTTCACCAGGTCCTAACTTCGGCACATATCCATACGGTCGCTTTGCGGACGCTGCGCGTGAGTGTCATCACGGTGGTGGCGTGCCTGATCCTGGGTTTCCCTGTCGCGCGATACATCACCTCACCGGAGGCGCGCTGGCGCTCCTTCGTCGTGATGGCGGTGCTGTCACCACTCATGGTCAGCGCGATCAGCCGCGTCTTCGGATGGATCGCGCTCTTCGGACCGGGAAGCTGGATCGCAGCGCAAACCGTGACCTACTTCCAAACGCGGGCAACCGGGCTTCTCTACACGGAGGTCGGTGTCGTGATCGGCCTCACCAATATTCTCCTCCCGTTCATGGTGCTTTCGATCGCCGCCTCGCGGGCCAATCTCGATGAACGCGTGTTGAAGGCGGCGGCCAGTCTTGGCGCGACACCACGCGCGGTGTTCTGGCAGGTCGAGTTGCCGCTTAATTTGCCGGGAATCCTGGGAGGAGTGCTGATCGTCTTTTCGCTTGCGATCACGAACTTCGCGACCGCTGCGCTGCTCGGCGGATCGGGCCGCGAAGTCATCGCCTACGAGATCTACACCAACATTCTCACCTACCATCAGCTTGGCGCGGGCGCCGCGCTGGCCGTTCTGCTGCTGATCGCTTCCGTGTTGCTCATGATGGTCGCGGTGAGTGTCGGGCGGCGCGCCGACGCGATGCATGGGGCGGGCGAGACATGAGCCGCGTCATCGTCCTGTTCTCCGTCGTATTCGCGCTGTTGCCGGGGCTGGTCGTATTTCTTGCCTCATTCTCGGCAGGCCATTCGCTTGCTTTTCCGCCGCGAGGGCTCACGCTGCACTGGTATGGCGTGATCTTCAGCGATCCGGATTTTCGCTCCGCGCTGCTGACCAGCGCGACGCTGGCCGCCGTGACGAGCATCGGCGCGGTCGCGATCGCCGCGCTGGCGGCGCTGGCGATCGTTCGTTATCGCAATCCGGTAACGACGGCGATCGAGGCTTTGCTGCTGTCGCCGATGGTCGTTCCGCATGTCGTCATCGGGATCGGCGCGCTGCAGATCTACATCATCTATGGACTGCGGGCTGACCTGACCACGCTGACCGCTGGCCACCTGATCGTCACTGTGCCGTTTGCGCTGCGCCTGCTGCTTGCGTCGCTCGCCGGGCTGGACCGGCGGGTCGAGATGGCGGCAGCCAGTCTCGGAGCATCGCCGTTCACGATTTTCCACTCGATCGTGCTGCCCCAGATGAAGATGGGGCTCATCGGCGCGCTGATTGCTGCGTTCATTCTGTCGTTCGACGACGTCTCGCTGACGATCTTCCTCGTGCAGCCCGGCTACACGACGATACCGATCCTGCTGTTCAACCAGGCCGAAAACAATCCGAGCCCGGCAATCCATGCCGCCAGCGTCATCCTATTGCTCGCCTCGTGGGCTGCGATCTTCCTCATCGACCGGTTGATGGGATTCGAGCGGTTGGCGTTTACGGGCCGCAAATAGACGCGATCAGGATACCGGATTGAGGATGCGAATGGGTTTGCCACGCAGGTACGCCTCAACGTTCTCGACGGTTTCGCCGTAGAAGGCGCACAGCAATTCCTCCACGTTGTACCCGAGGTGCGGCGTCAGCAGGCAGTTATCGAGCCGCCGCAATCTGTGATCATCGGGCAGCGGCTCCTGATCGAAGACATCGAGCGCCGCGCCGGCGATCTGCCGTTTGCCAAGCGCACTCACGAGGTCGTCCTCGTTGACGATCGGCCCGCGTGCCGAATTGACCAGAAAGGCAGTGGGTTTCATCAGCGCCAGCTCGTGCGCACGTACGAGGTTCCGCGTTCTGTCGCTCAGGGCGAGCTGGACACTCAAGATGTCGCTCTCGCGGAACAGCGTATCTTTCGTCACGAACCGCACGCCATGCGCGTTGGCTTTCTCCTCAGTCAGGTTCTGGCTCCAGGCGATGACGTTCATGCCAAAGGCCTTGGCGACCGGGCACATGGCCTGGGCGACGCGACCCAGACCCAGCAGGCCGAGTGTGCGGCCGTAGAGCGAAATCCCGACGGTCGTTTGCCAGCCGCCATGGAGCATGCGGTTCGCCTCGTGCGGGATGTGGCGCGTCAGCGCCAGGATGAGCGCCCAGGCGTACTCCGCCGGAGCGTTCATACCGTTCCCCTGACCGGCCGTGTAACAACACAGGATGCCCCGCTCGGTCGCGGCCTCGACGTCCATCGAGCCGTGATGCCGGGCGCCGGTTGCGGCGATCAGCCGGAGGTTCGGGAGACGCTCGATGAGCGAGCGCGGAAACGCCATGCGCTCGCGCAGCGTGCAGAGAATTTCAAAATTCCTTAGTTCCGTAGCCGCCTCAGCCTCGTCGAGGTGACGATCGAAGACTGAAATGCTGCATTCCTTCTCCACCGCGCTCCAGTCCGCCGCGGCCGTGGCGAAGCGGCGATAGTCATCGAGGATCGCAAGCTTTCGCATCGCTTTACCCAAGGAATGTCTTCCGCTTGCCGTCCACATGGCTTATGGGGCGCGGCATCGCGTGTTCCGTAGCCCTTGGATGACATGATTCGCCTCGACAACATCAGCAAGCAAAATGGCCACCAGATCGTCTTCATCGAAGCATCGATGACGCTCCAGAGGGGAGAGAAGGTCGGCCTCGTGGGTCCGAACGGGTCCGGCAAGACGACGCTCTTCCGGTTGATCACCGGCCAGGAGCTTCCAGATGAGGGGCAGGTCGCGATCGATCGCGGCGTGACGATCGGTTACTTCAGCCAGGATGTCGGCGAGATATCGGGCCGCAGCGCCGTCGCGGAAGTGATAGCCGGTGCGGGCCCCGTCGCGGAGGTCGCTGCCGAACTGCACGAGCTGGAGACCGCGATGGCGGATCCGGATCGCGCCGACGAGATGGAGAGGATTATCGAGCGCTACGGCGAGGTCCAGGCTCGCTTCGAGGAGTTGGACGGCTATGCGCTGGAGGGCCGTGCCCGCGAAGTTCTCGACGGACTGAGCTTCAGCCAGCAGATGATGGATGGCGATGTCGGCGCGCTGTCGGGCGGCTGGAAGATGCGCGTGGCGCTCGCCCGCATCCTGTTGATGCGGCCTGACGCGATGCTGCTCGACGAGCCGAGCAACCATCTCGATCTCGAGAGCCTCATCTGGCTCGAGCAATTCCTGAAGGGTTACGAAGGCGCACTGCTGATGACCTCGCACGACCGCGAGTTCATGAACCGCATCGTCACCAAGGTGATCGAGATCGACGGCGGCACGCTGACCACGTACTCGGGCGACTACGAGTTCTACGAGCAGCAGCGTGCGCAAGCCGAGAAGCAACAGCAGGCGCAATTCGAACGTCAGCAGGCGATGCTCGCGAAGGAGATCAAGTTCATCGAGCGATTCAAGGCGCGCGCCTCGCATGCCGCACAGGTGCAGAGCCGGGTGAAGAAGCTCGACAAGATCGAACGCGTCGAGCCACCAAAGCGCCGCCAGACCGTGGCCTTCGAGTTCCAGCCGGCGCCACGGTCCGGCGAGGACGTGGTCAGCCTGAAGCGCGTCAGCAAGGCTTATGCGGAGCGGAGCATATACGATGGGCTCGACTTCTCGGTGCGCCGCAGGGAGCGCTGGTGCGTCATGGGCATCAACGGGGCGGGCAAATCCACGCTGCTGAAGCTGGTCACGGGCTTTGCGGAGCCGGACGCCGGAACGGTGGCTGTCGGCGGCAGCGTGAAGATGGGTTACTTCGCCCAGCACGCGATGGACCTGCTGGACGGCGAGCGCACTGTGTTCGAGTCGCTCGAAGACTCGTTTCCGCAGGCGGGGCAGGGGTCGCTGCGCGCGCTCGCCGGCTGTTTCGGATTTTCCGGCGACGACGTGGAAAAGAGATGCCGCGTGCTGTCGGGCGGCGAAAAAGCACGACTGGTGATGGCGAAGATGCTCTACGACCCGCCGAACTTCCTGGTGCTGGACGAGCCGACCAACCATCTCGATATCGCCACGAAGGAAATGCTGATCGCGGCGCTGGCGCAGTTCGAGGGCGCCATGCTGTTCGTCTCACACGACCGGCACTTCCTTGCGGCGCTTTCCAACCGGGTGCTGGAATTGACCCCCGAGGGCATTCATCAATACGGCGGCGGCTACACCGAGTATGTCGCGCGGACCGGCCACGAGGCGCCCGGCCTGCACAGCTGAAATCACTCCGGCTTGATCGCGGCCTGCTTCACCACCACGCTCCAGCGCGCGGACTCGTTGCGCATGAATGTGGCGAAATCCTCCGGCGTGCCGCCCTGTACGTCCGCGCCTTGTTCGGTCAGGGTTTTGCGCACGTCCGCCATGTCGACGATCTTGACCAGCTCTGCATTGAGCCGTTGCACGATCGGCGCGGGCGTACCGCCTGGGGCGACGATCCCGTACCACAGCGCGATATCCATGCCGGGAAGCCCAAGCTCGGCGAACGAGGGCACGTCCGGAAGCAGCCGATGTCGCTGCGGGCTTGCGGCTGCCATTGGGCGGAGCTTGCCGGCGACGATGTGCGGCAGCAGCGAGGGCGTGGCGTCGAACATCATGGTGATGCGTCCGGCGATGAGATCGATCACCGCCGGTCCGCTGCCGCGATAGGGGACGTGCAGCAGCTGCGTGCCGGTGAGGTTCTTGAACATCTCGCCGGCGAGATGCGGCGCGCCGCCGCTGCCTGCCGACGAGAAGGAGAGTTCGTCCGGTTTTGCCTTTGCGAGCGCGATCACGTCGTTGACGGACTTGGCCGGAACTTCCGCATTGATCGCCATGATCAGCGGCAGTTTCGCGACCAGAATGACCGGCGAGAAATCCTTCACCGGGTCGTATGGCAGGTTTGCATAAATGTGCGGGCCGATGCCGTGGGTCGCGATCGTGTTCAGCAGCAGCGTGTAGCCGTCCGGATCGGACTTCGCGACCTGCGCCGCCGCCGTCGTGCCGCCGGCGCCGCCCCGATTGTTGATGATGACAGGTTGGCCGAGCGCGTCGGAGAGCTTCGATCCGATGAGGCGTGCGACGAGGTCGGCCGCGCCGCCGGGCGGAACGGTGACGACCAGTTGGATCGAGCGGTTCGGGTAGGTCGTTTGTGCATGCGTGGTATCGGCCGAGCCTAGGACAAAGGCGGCGACAATCACCAAAAAGCTTGGCAAGCTTCTCATTCTGCAGGCTCCCTCAACCGATCCATTCATCCCCGTCACGGAGTGTCCATGCGCGTCAAGCTGTCGGAGAATTTTCGCGCGGTGTTCTACGGACCATTCTATGCCACGCACGCGCTCGGATACTACAGCAGCGAAGGCGTAGAGGTGGAACTGCTCAACTCGCCGGCGCCGGCCACCGCAGCCGCGGGCCTGCTCGACGGGTCAATCGACGTCGCATGGGGCGGGCCGATGCGCGTGATGAAGGCGCTCGACGAGGATCCGCGTTCGCCGATGGTGTGCTTTTGCGAGGTTGCGGCGCGCGACCCGTTCTGTCTGGTCGGCAAGCGCAACGCCCCCACGTTCCGGCTTGCCGACTTGGTTGGCCTCAAAGTCGGAACCGTGTCGGAGGTGGCGACGCCGTGGCTCTGTTTGCAGCACGATCTGCGCCTGGAGGGCGTCGATCCAGCCAAGATCAATCGCGTGAGCGATCGCACGATGGCGGACAATCTTGAGGCCCTGCGCCGCGGCGAGCTCGATGTGGTGCAGATGTTCGAGCCGTATGTCTCGATGGCGGTGCAGGCCGGCGCCGGCGAGGTGCTGTATGCGGCGACGTCTCGCGGGCCGACCTCCTACACGACGTTCCTCGCCAGCCGCGACAGCGTTCGCCGCAACCGTGCTGCGTTCGAGGCGATGGTGCGTGCCGTCCGCCGGTCGCTGACCTGGGTCGCGGAGCATAGCGCGGACGAATTGGCTGACACGGTTGCGCCGTTCTACCCGAACGTGGCGCGCGAGCTGCTGGCAAGCTCATACCGGCGCTACAAGGGTGCGGAGCTGTGGGCGCGTAGTCCCGAACTGTCGCGGCAGGGATTCGCGCGACTGGCGGACGGCCTGAAGTCCGGTGGTTTCATTTCGCGGCTGTATGCTTACGAGGACTGCGTGGAGCAGAGCTTGGGCTAAGGTTTCGGGGAAAGCACGATGTTTGATCTGATCATTCGCGGTGGCGAGGTGGTGACACCGGAGAGCGTCGTCCACTGTGACGTCGCAGTCGGCGGCGAGACCATCGCGGTGCTCGCGGCTCCCGGCGCGCTTGCGGCCGACTCTGCAAAGCGCGTGATCGACGCGACACGGCACATCGTCATGCCGGGCGGCATCGACCCGCACGTGCATCTGCATCATGCATGGACCAAACCTGACGGCACGCCACTGATCACGGGAGGACCGGAGCAGGTCGGGCGCGCGGCACTGTTCGGCGGGACCACGACGTTCGTCGACTTCGCGTACTGGCGCGATGGCCTCACGGCGCTGCAGGCGATCGAGAACCGCGACAAGGATTTCGTCGGGAAAAGCCCGTGCGACTGGGCCTATCACATCATGCTGCATTCCGAGCCGCCGCCGGAGTTCTCGGGCCAACTCGCGGAGGCGATCCAGGCCGGCTATCCGACCTTGAAGATCTTTACCACCAACATCCTGCCGGCGCGGACCGGCCGCATGATCGACTTCGGCGACATCTGGGAGTCTTTCCAGGTGCTGGCAAAGGAGGGCGGACTTGCCGTCATCCATGCGGAAGACAACGACATCGTCATGCACATGTACGCGAAGCTCATCCGCGAGAACCGCGTCGGCTTCGAGAATCTCGCCGAGGTGCACAATCAGCTCTCGGAGGACTTGAGCTTCCGTCGCATCCTGCGGCTCGCCGAAAGCGTGCCCGGGACGGCGGTGTACATGATGCACGTGTCGGCGGGCACAGGTGTTGCCGCCATCGCGGAGGCGCGTCGCAAAGGCCTGCCGGTCTACGGCGAGACGTTGCATCAATATCTGCTCTATTCGGCAGAAGACTACAAAAAGCCCAATGGCCAGATCTATCACACCTATCCGTCGCTGAAGTCGGCAGAAGACCAGAAAGCGCTGTGGGACGGCACGGCCAATGACGTGATCCACTGCGTCGCCACTGACGAACTGTGCTGCACGCTGAAGGACAAGACCGTCGGCAGCCGGATCGACGACACGACCGGCGGCAACTCCGGTGTCGAGCCACGGCTCGGTGTGATGTACACCGAGATGGTCACGCGCCGTGGCTATTCGCTCCCGCGCTACGCAGATTTGGTGTCGACCAACGCGGCGAAGATCATGGGGCTTTATCCGAAGAAGGGTGCGATCGCGGTCGGTAGCGATGCCGATATCACGATCCTTGATCCGGCGCGGCGCGGCAAAGTGCGCGCCGCCGATCTGCACGAGACCGACTACACGCCGTGGGAAGGCCACGACATCTTCGCATGGCCGGTGGTGACGATTCTGCGCGGCAAGGTGATGGTGGAGAACGGCCAGTACTTCGCAAGCCCGAGTGACGGCCGCTATCTCAAACGCAAGATCCCGTCCGAAGTGCTCAACGGGGCGGCCCTGTGAACGATCTTGCCCGCGACCTGTTGGCAGAAAGCCTCGGTACATGGGGCGTAGCGGGCAGCGTCGTGCGGGCAAACGACGGCGCATTCGTGATCAGCGGAAATGGCAAGGACATCCGGATCGAGCGCGCGCAGCACGCGATGTTTCGCTGGATGGTCACGGTCCACGGCCGCAAGCGCGGCGCGGTTTCGCTGGTGGCGGTGCTGCGTCAGGTCCGCGAAGCGCTCGATCCCGGCTATGCGGCAAACCGCGTGCGGATCGCCGCCGCCCCGCTGGTGCCGTTGCAATGAGCACCGATGTCATCCCAGTCTCGGTTCTCACCGGCTTCCTTGGCAGCGGCAAGACCACGATGTTGCGCTATCTGCTGCGCCAGCCGGAGTTCTCGCGGACGGCGGTCATCATCAATGAGTTTGGCGAGGTCGGGCTCGATCATGCATTGGTCGAGGCGAGCGAGGACAGCGTCATCGAGCTGCAGACCGGATGTTTGTGCTGCAAGATCCGCACCGATCTGGCGCAAACCCTGCAGGATCTGTTGCAGCGGCGCGACGAGGGCCGTTGCGTACCGTTCGATCGCATCGTCATCGAGACGAGTGGGCTGGCCGATCCGGCGCCGATCCTGCAGACGTTGATGACCGACACGAACATCGCCGGTCGTCTGGCGCTGGGCAGCGTCGTGACGACAGTGGATGCGGTCAACGGCATGGGGACACTCGCGCGCGAAGAAATTTCGCAAAAGCAGGTCGCGGTTGCCGACCGGATCGTGTTGACTAAGCTCGATCTGGCCGGACCTGCCGAAGCCGTGCTGCTCCGGACTGTTGAGGGGTTCAATAGCGGCGCAGCGGTGCTCGTTGCGGACCAGGGCCAAATCGATTCTGCGCTCGTATTCGATTCTGGTCTTTACGATCCCCGGACCAAATCAACTGACGTCCACGCATGGCTGGCGGAAGAGGCGCACGGACACTCGCACGCGCGCCACGATGCCGACATCAAGACTTATGCGATTGTGCGCGAGGCACCGATCCCGGCCGTGGCACTGACGCTTTTTCTCGAAACACTCGCCGAGCACTGCGGCGACGGGATTCTGCGGCTCAAGGGCATCGTGAACATCCTTGAGAGCCCTGACCGGCCCGCCGTGATCCATGGCGTGCAGCACGTCTTTCATCCGCCGGCCTGGCTCGAACGCTGGCCATCCGACGACCGCAGCAGCCGGATCGTGTTCATCACCCGGCGCGTGCCACAGCGTTGGGCCGAGGTCCTGCTCGAGGCGATCTGCGAGGAAGTGGCCGACGTGTCTGTTGGATGATCTCTACTGGCCGGTAAATTGCGTCTTTCGCTTTTGCAGAAACGCCGCGGCGCCTTCCTTGTGATCGTCCGACAACAACGTCAGACCCTGCGCCCAAAGCTCCAGGTCGAGGAAGGCTTCGAGCGTTGGCTGCCCCATCGCCTTGAACATCTTCTTGGCGTTGCCGAACGCAAACGTCGGCCCGGCGGCGAGCTCGGTAGCGATCTTCTCGGCCTCGCTTTCGAGCGCCTCGTCATCGACCAGCTTCGTGACGAGACCGAGCGCGAAAGCTTCTTCGGCCAACATGGTGCGCGCCGAGTAGACCAACTCCTTGGCGCGCAGTACGCCGAGCGTCTGCGTCAGAAAGTAGATCGCGCCGCCATCCGGCACGACGCCGACCTTCTTGAACACCTGGGTGAATTTCGCGGTGCGCGACGCGACGACGATGTCGCTTGCTAACGCGAGACTCCATCCAATGCCGGCGACAGCGCCACGCACGGCCGCGACCACCGGCTTCTCGATGTTGGCAACGGACAGCACCATGCGATGCGCGAGCTTGAGCTGCTTCTTGGCGGATGCCGGCGTGAACGCGCCCATCTTGCTGACGTCGCCGCTGGCGCAGAACGCGGGTCCGGCAGCGGTGAGAATGATGGCGCGGATCTCGTCGTCGGTGGCAAACTCTTCGAACGCCGAGGCGATGCCCTGGCGCATCTCCACGACCAGGGCGTTCATGCGCTCCGGCCGGTTCAGCATCACGGTGCCGACCGCGCCGTTCCGGCGAACCTCGATGACGGCCATGTCGGTACCTCGTGCTAATTGGTCTAACCATTGACCATGCCGGCTGGCAGGGTCAAGATGGCGAGACAACACAATAGCCGATCGGGGAGGAGCGCATGATGCGCTGGGTCGCAATCGCCGTACTGCTGGGCGCCGGGCTGATGCCGGCGCAGGCGCAGAAGTATCCGAGCCAGCCGATCCGCATTGTGGTGCCTTTCGCGGCCGGAGGCGGCACCGACGTGCTCGCCCGCACCGTCGCGCAAGGCCTATCGGCGCGCCTGGGTGCGCAGATCGTGATCGACAACAAGCCGGGCGCGGGCTCGGCCACCGGCACCGACGTGGTCGCAAAGTCGCCGCCCGATGGCTACACGCTGCTCTATACCTCGCCCGCCTATGCGATCAATCCGGCGCTCTACAAGAAGCTGCCGTTCGCGCAGGAGGATCTCGTGCCGGTCGCGATCGTGGCGGCGGCGCCGCTGGTGCTCGCGATGCATCCGTCCGTTCCGGCGAACGACATCAAGGAGCTGATCGCGCTTTTGAAGGCGAACCCGAAGAAATACAATTACGCGACCTCGGGCAATGGCTCGATCGTGCATATGGCGACCGAGCTGTTCTGCGCCATGGCGGGCGTCGAGGTGGTGCACATTCCCTATCGCGGCGCGGCGCCGGCGATGAACGACGTTCTCAGCGGACAGGTGGCCTTCATCTTCGACCAGGTATCGACTGCCGCGCAGTTCATCGATGCGAAGAAGCTGAAAGGACTCGCCGTCACGACGCTGAAGCGTTCGGTGCTGCTGCCCGATGTGCCGACCATGTCGGAGGTCGGACTCACGGGCTATGAGGCGTACACGTGGAGCATCGTACTTGCGCCGCGCGGCACGCCCAAGGAGATCATCAGTCAGCTCGCGACCGAGCTGAACGCCGTGGTGCAGACGCCGGACACCAAGAAGCGCTTCCTCGAGCTCGGTGCCGAAGTCCCCGACGCGATGAACCCGGAACAGATCGCCGACTTCGTCGCGAAGGAAACACGCAAGTGGGGCGATCTGATCAAGTCCGCGAATATTTCGGTGAACTGATCGGGCGAGACATTACTGGCTCGACTTCTTTTCGATTTTGGCGAGATCGACGATCTCGGCCCAGCGTTTCGCGTCCTCGGCGGCGTAGCTGCGCAGTCCATCCGGCGTCGTTGCGTAGACTTGAGCGCCGATGGTGTCGAAATAGGTCAGCGTATCCTCGCGCGCCAAAATCTTGTTCAGTTCCTCGTTCAGCCGCGTGACGATCTCGGCCGGCGTCTTGGCCGGAACGAACGCACCGACCCATGCCACCATCTCGAACCCCGGATAGCCGGACTCGGCGATCGTGGGCACGTTGGGATATCGCCGCAGCCGCGCGCTGCTCGCGACCGCCAGCATCTTGATCTGCCCACCTTCGATCGCACCGAGCGCACTAGACGGATCGGGGAACATCACGTCGATGCTGCCGCCCGCCAGGTCCGTCACGGCCTGCGGCGTGCCGCGATAGGGCACGTGCAGCATGTCGAGGGCGGCGCGTGCCTTGAAAATCTCGGCGGCGCCACGGCTTGATGTGTTGCCGCTGCCGAAGGTGAGCTGTTTCGTTTTCGCCGCGGCGACGAACGAGGCGACGTCGGTTGCGGGAAAATCCTTGCGAACCGCCATCACCATCGGGATCTTCATTACGCCGCCGACAGGAGAGAAGTCCTTGTCGGGATCGTACGGCAGCGAGGTGTAAATGTTCGGGTTGGCCGAATGCGTCGTGTTGGTGGTGACGAAGATGGTGTAGCCGTCCGGCTCGGCGCGTGCTGCCTGGCGCGCCGCGATGATCCCGTCGCCGCCGGGCTTGTTCTCGACGATGAACGGCTGGTTGAACGCGGCGCGCCAACCGTCGGCGAGCTTGCGCGCGACGCCATCGGTGGCGCTGCCGGCCGGAAACGGGATCAGCAGGGTCACCGGGCGTGACGGGTACGACTGCGCGCGTGCGATGTGCGGCATCGCGACTGCAGCCACGCCGAGGCCCTGCAGGATGCGGCGTCGTGTGACGGTCATTGCGTTCCTCCTTCGGATTTCTTTGTTAACCGATCGCCCCGTCGGCCTTCAGCTTTCCGATGTCAGTATCTGCGTAACCGATCTCGCGCAGAATCTCGTCGCTGTGCGCGCCGAGCAGCGGTGGCGGCGAGCGTACCGGGCGTTTGCAGCCATCGAACGTCACCGGATGCGCGATCGTCTTGAGCGCGCCCAACTCTGGATGCTCGTAGTCGAGCACGATGCCGCGATCGGCGGTGTGCGGATTGTCGAGCGCATCCTGCAGCGTATTGACCGGCGCGCAGGGAATGCCGGCCGCGATCAGCGCCTCGATCCAGTCGGCACAGGTACGCTTGCGCAATGCGTCCTGCACCAGCGCGATCGTCGCGGCGAAGTTCGCGACGCGTGCCGGATTGGTGGCGAAGCGCGGATCGCCGACCGCGTCGGTCAGGCCCGCGACGGTGCAGAAGCGGCGCCACAGATTGTCGTTGGCGATGCCGAGCAGCATCGGTTTGTCGGAGGCGTCGAACGCCTGGTAGGGGCAGAGCGACTCATGGCCGGAGCCGTTCTTCTCCGGCAGCACCCCTTTCTCCCAATAGATCTGTAGTGAGTAGCCGAGCAGCGCCAACGCAGATTCATAGAGCGACACCTCGATGTAGGTGCCGGCTTTCGTCTTCTGCCGGCTGATCAGCGCGGCCATGATGCCGGACATCGCGTGCAGCCCGGTCATCTGGTCGATCGGCGAGATCGGAATCCGCACTGGACCGCTGCCCTTCTCGCCGGTCATTCCCATCATGCCGGAATAGGCCTGCAGGATGACGTCGTAGCCGAGACCATTCTTCAGCGTGCCGGTGCGGCCGAAGCCGCTGATGCTGCAATATATGATGTCCGGCTTGATCGTGCGGATCGTGTTGTAGCCGACGCCCAGCCGCTCGACGACTCCTGTACCGTAACTTTCGATGAACACGTCTGCTGTTTCGGCGAGTCGATGAACCACGGCGCGTCCGGCGTCGGTCTTCAAGTCGATCGCGATACTGCGCTTGTTGCGATTGGCGCTGAGGAACACCGCACCCTGTCCGTTGCGGAACGGCGGCCAGCGCCGGGTCTCGTCACCGCTGCCGGTCGGCTCGACCTTGATGACCTCGGCGCCGAGGTCGCTGAGGTACTGGGTGCAGAGCGGGCCTGCCAGCACCTTGGTGAGATCGAGGATGCGGACGCCGGCCAAGGCGTCGTTCGGCGCGCTCACGCGTTTCGTCCCTAAAGGTCAGACCATTGACCAGCGGATATTCCGTCTCTAGCTTCGCCAAGTCAACACGGGCGAATGTGCGCGATGAAGCCGACGTTTGGTCGAATCAAGATTCCGAAAAGCTACGACGTGCTGGCCGAGCATCTGCGCGAGAAAATCCTCAGCGGCGACGTCGCGGTCGGCAGTCATCTTCCGTCGGAGCGCTCGCTGGTCGATCAGACGGGCCTGAGCCGAGGGTCGATCCGCGAGGCGCTGCGCAAGCTCGAGGTCGAGGGGCTGGTCAAGACGCGTCCCGGCCGGCAAGGCGGCAATATCGCGACGTTGCCCGGGCAGGAGGCAGTCTCGCATTTCCTCGGACTATTCATCCGCGGCCGCCGGGTGCAGTTCCGCTCGCTGCTGGAAACGCAGCTTGCGATCGAGCCGACTCTGTCGCGTCTCGCCGCGCTCAACCGCACCGAGGGGGAACTGAAAGCGCTCGAGACGATCACCGCGGAGGCTGCGGCTGCGCTGAACGACCGCCCGCGCTTCCTCGCCGAGAACGTGCGCTGGCACAACGCGGTCGCGGATGCGAGCGGCAACGAGTTGCTCGCCGCGTTCATGCTGTCGATCTCGAAGGCGATGCACGACGCGACCGCAGTCGATAACTTTGCGACGCTGAAAGTGCGCCAGCAATCTCTTGCGGATCACCGCAAGATCCTCGCGGCGATCAAGGCGCAAGACGGCGACGCGGCATTCCGGCGGATGGAACGCCACATCAAGGGGTACACGGCGCAGATCATGGCGAAGGCGCCGGCCGAGATCGCGTTGAGCGAGTAAGAGGTTACCCGGGCAACACCGAGCACGCCTGCGTCCACGGCGTGCATTGCAGCGGGATGTGATGCGGCATCTTCGCGTCGAGCACCTCGAACTCCATCGTGACCTTGCGAAAGAAATTCGCCGGCAGCGTCTTGTCGATGCCTTTGAAGTAATCTGAGAGGTCGAACGCGATCATGTAGCGCCCGGCGGTGAAGGCATCGCCCGCGAGCATCGGACCTCCGGGCGGCCGTCCGTCCGCGCCGGTCGTCGCGGTCTTCACTGATTTCAAGGTCTCTCCCTGCTTCGAGAACAGTTCGACTTTCACGCCGTTCGCTGGCGTGCCGGAGAAAAGATCGAGGATATGGACGGTCATGCGTCCGCTCGGCGCTTGTGCAGTGGCTTCTCCCGCACTCATCACGGCTGCGGCGGCGACAACGCCAGCGGCACCCAGAACGTCACGGCGATCGATTGTGTCAGTCATCTGATGCTCCATCCGTTCCGGATCAGCTGCCGCGATAGCTGAGGATGCTCCACGGCGAGAAGTAGAGCGGCACGTGATAGGACTGCTTCGCATCGAAGATCGCGATGCGCACCGGCACGGTGTCGAGATAGGACGGATCGGTGAGCTTCACGCCGGCGGCCTTGTAGTAGTCCTCGACGTAGAACAGCAGCTCGTAGCGCCCGACCGACATCGTCTCGGCGTTCATCAACTGTTCGCCGACGCGGCCGTTCTCGTCGGCGCGCACGGTCTTGATCAGCTTCCACGTGTCGCCTTCCTTCTTCGAGAAGTCGATGCGGATGCCGGCGGCCTGCTTGCCGAGATACATGTCGAGTGCGTGCGTGGAGAGTTTCGCGGGCGCATGCTGCGCATTCGCAGGTGTCGCGGTTGCCGCGACGCCGGCAATGGCTCCCGCCTGCAATAGAGTGCGACGGTCGAATTCCATGATGATTGCCTCCCCCTAGTTGCGACGGAAAAAGCCGGCGCGACGTGCGCCTTGGAACTGCATGCAGCGTGCCACAGCCGCTGCATCAATGGCTTACGGAGGGCGCGGCGGATTCACGCGTGTGCGTTCTGGGGATGACCGGTCGGGCCGCTTCACATCTGCCTCTATTTTGTGCTGTGCTGATGAAGCCATTGGGGACGTGGCGCGGGCGGCGGTCGAAAAGCGCAACAATCACGCGGACTTCCGACGCTCCCGCACGCTGCCGAATGGCATGGCGTTTGCTTGGATGAGACCAGCGCAGCTTCGCCGCGGCGGAGTCTTCCGGTTGGCGTGCCACAGTCTCGTCCTGCGGTGATCGCGATGATTGCTCGATCCCGGCCGCGCTGCCGTCACTGGCTGCAGCTTTTGCGCGCCTGCACATCGCATTCCGAAGGTCTGCTGGAGGGCGGGCATGGCGGTTGAAGCGCTCGCCACGCCGCGCGAGGCGCCGCGCGGCTTGATGTCCTTTGCCGGAAGCCGGACGCTGAGCGCGATCCTGCTGCTCGCGCCCGCGGTGTTGTTCTTCGTCGTGGTGTTCGTCATCCCGGTCGGCCTGATGATCCGCTACTCGTTCTATCAGCAGACGTCGACCGGCGATCTCGGCTCCGCAGCCACACTCGCGAACTACGTGCGGCTAGCGTCCGTCGACTTGTACCGCACGGTGGTGATGACCACGTTACGCGTCAGCGCGTGGACCACCGTCATCGCGATGCTGCTCGCCTATCCGCTGGCACTGGTGATGGTGCGCGGGCATCCGCTGGTCGGACGTGCGCTTACCGTGATCGTGCTTGCGCCACTGCTGATCAACGTCGTGGTACGCACCTATGCGTGGCGCGTGATCCTGGCGAACGGCGAGAACGGGGTGCTCAACTGGACGCTCGCGCACGTCGGGCTCGGGCCGGTGCAACTGCTCTACACCGAATGGGCGGTGATCATCGGCTCGGTGCATGTGTTCCTGCCGATGATGGTGCTGCCGCTTTCGGCGGCCTTGGGCAAGATCAATCCGGCGGTGGAGGAGGCGGCGCGCACGCTCGGCGCCAATTCATGGTCGGTGTTTCGGCGCGTGACCTTGCCGCTCAGCGTGCCCGGCCTTGCGGTCGGTGCCACGCTTGTCTTTTCGTTGACCGCAAGCTCATTCGTCACACCCGCGCTGCTCGGCGGCAACTTCGCCAAGATGCTCGGCACCCTGGTAGAGGAGCAGATCCTCACGGTGTTCGACTGGCCGTTCGGTGCCGCGATCGCGACACTGCTCACGGTCATCGTGATGGTGGTGAACCTCGCGTCGGTCTGGCTGATCGAGCGCCGCTTTCCCTCGCGCGCCACGGAGCAGCACTGATGAGCGAGGGGGGCTTGGGCAAAGGCGCGGTGCTGCTCTACTCGATCACCGCCGTGATCACGCTGTTCCTGCTGGTGCCGTTGCTGTTCCCGATCGCGCTGTCGTTCTCCGACACGCCGTTCGTCGTGTTCCCGCCGCAGGGCTTCACCTTGCAATGGTACTGGAAGGTCATCAACGAGCCGGACTTCACCACGCCGTTCATGTTCAGCGTACAACTCGGCGTGCTGTCCGCGGTCTGCGCGTTGTTACTCGGTACGCCGACCGCGATCGGGCTGGTGCGCTACAATTTCCCCGGCCGCGCCGTCGTGCAGGGTCTGGTGCTGTCGCCACTCGTGTTTCCGATGCTCGTCACCGGCATCGCACTGCTGCGGCTGTTCACCTCGATCAACTCGCACTCGTCGCTGGTCAACCTGGTGATCGGGCACACGCTCGTCACCGTGCCGTATGTGATCCGCACCGTCTCGGCGAGCCTGCTGCTGATTGATCCGAGCACCGAGGATGCGGCGCGCACGCTCGGTGCCAGCAAGTGGCAGACCTTCTGGCGCATCACACGGCCGCAGATCGTGCCGGGCCTGTTCGCGGGCGGTATTTTCGCGTTCGTCACGTCGTTCGACAACTATGCGATCTCGATGTGGCTTGCGGACGCCGAGAATTTCCCGATGCCGATGGCGATGTTCGCGCTGATCAGCCGGATGTTCGATCCCGGCATCGCCGCCATCGCGTCGCTGATGATCCTGATGTCGATCGTCATCGTCGTCGTTCTGGAATGGCTCACCGGCCTGCAGCGGGCGATGAGCGTGTGAAGATTTGAATTTCACCAACACGGAGGACTGAATATGAGCAAACTGATCCTGACACGGCGGACGATCATCAAGGGTGCGGGCGCTGCCGCCTTCGCCGCCCCGATGGGCTACGTGAAAAACGGGTGGGCGCAGGGCAAGCAGATCCAGATCGGCATCTGGGGTGGCAACCAGGGCGAATTCATCCGCAAGAACGTGCTGCCTGGGTTCGAGAAGGAGTTCGACTGCAAGGTCCTCGCGCAGCAGGGCTCGACGCTCGGTCAGATTTCACTGCTGCGCGCCAGCAAGGAAGCGCCGAAGTTCACCGTGATGTTCGTCGACGACCTCGGCGTCGAGATCGCCAAGCGCGAAGGCCTGATTGATCCGTTGCCGAAGGACAAGATGCCGAACCTCGCGAAAGTCTATCCGCGCTTCATCTACAATGACGGCTACGGCGTCGCGCTGATGATCTCGTCGGCGGGCATCTTCTACAACACCAAGACCGCGAAGCCGATCGAGAGCTACGCCGACATGTGGGACGCCAAGTATGCGAAGAAGATTTCGCTGGTGACCACGAAGAACACCCCGAGCGTGTTCATGGCGATCGCAACCGCCGCCATCGTCACCGGCAAGCCCTACAAGGAAGCGCAGTATCTCGTCGACCAAGCATGGCCGAAGCTCGCGCAGCTCAAGCCGAACGTGCTGAAGCTCTACGACACTGACGACGCGCCGCTGCAGGTCGCGCAGGGCGAGGGTGTGATGGGCGGGCCGGAGTATTCCAAGTACGTCTATCCGTACCAGGTGAAAGGCGCACCGATCGACATGAGCTTCCCGAAGGAGGGCGCGTTCGCCGGCGTGAACTGCCAGGTGTTCGTCAAGGGCGGGCCCAATGCGGATCTCGGCGCCGCGTTCATGAATCGCGTGCTCGAGCCGAAGATCCAGCAAGGCCTTGCCGAGGCGACCATCGCGGCGCCGTCGGTCGGCGAGATCGAGTTCAAGCCGGCCATCGCGAAGATGCTTCCCTATCCGGACAAGAAGATGGACGAACTCGGCCTGTTCTCGCCGGACTGGGCCTACGTCAACAAGGAGCGTCCGGGCTGGATCGAGAAGATGGCGCAGATCTTCGTGGCGTAGTTTCTTCGCTCGTCCCCGCGAAAGCGGGGACGAGCGGGATGCCGGGGAGTGGATATGGACATCGAAGTCACTAACGTGGCCAAGCGCTACGGCACGACGCTCGCGGTGAGCGACGTGTCGTTCGGCGTCGAGGAAGGGCACGTGCTGTCGCTGCTCGGCCCGAGCGGCTGCGGCAAGACCACCGTGATGCGCATGATCGCCGGCCTGATTCAGCCGACCGGCGGCTCGATCGCCATCAAGGGCAAGCCGGTGAACCAGATCCCGGTGCACAAGCGCAACGTGGGAATGCTGTTCCAGAACTACGCGTTGTTCCCGCACCTCACCGTCGCGCACAACATCGCGTTCGGACTGGAGATGCGCAAGCTCTCCAAGGCCGACGCGCTGAAGAAGGCGGAGGACGCACTTGCAATGGTGCGGCTGTCGGGCTTCGGCGCGCGTTATCCGCATCAACTCTCCGGCGGTCAGCAACAGCGTGTCGCACTCGCGCGTGCGCTGGTGATCGAGCCGGCCGTGCTGCTGCTCGACGAGCCGTTCGGCGCGCTTGACAAGAAGCTGCGCGAGAACATGCAGATCGAGATGCGCCAGCTGCAGCAGCGGCTCGGCATCACCACTCTGATGGTGACGCATGACCAGGACGAGGCGCTGACCCTGTCTGATCGCATCGCCGTGATGCTGAACGGCAAGATCGAGCAGTTCGGTACGCCGACGGAGATATACGAGCGGCCGGTGTCGCGCTTCGTCGCCAGCTTTATCGGGACGTCGAATTTCTTCCGTGGCCGCGTCACGGGTCGGGTGAACGGCGGTTACACGATGGAGAGCGAGGATGGCGTCAAGCTCGGACTGAACGGTACGCCGCCTTCCGAGCCGAACGTCACCGTCGCGCTGCGCCCGGAAGGCATTGTGTTGGCGGCAGCGAACGACGCCGACGCGGCGCCGAACCGGATGCGAACCACGGTCGAGCAGGTCGTCTACCGCGGCCTGAGCACGCATTATTACCTTCGCCGGCCCGCGGGTGAGCCGCTCGTCGTGGTGCGGCAGAACGATGCCGGTGCAGATGTGTTCGCAGGGCTCGAGCCCGGCAGTGCCGTTCTGGCGAGCTGGGCGGCGGAACGTAACCTCGTCGTTCGAGACGACGCGTAGAGCATGACAATGACAATAGCGCCGACCGACGCCGGCTGGTACCGGCAGCAGACCAAAGCCATCGGCACGATCACGCCGTCCGGCAATATCGTGGTCGAGCGCGTGACCACTGCGATCCTGCAGGACTTTCCGGAAGTGTCGGGGCACTTCTCGCGTATCCCGGTGTACGGATCGAGCGATGCCTACAAGGACGACTACGACTGGGACAGCATGCTCGGCGCGGCGCGGCTCCTTTCGCACGCCAATGTCGACGTGATCTCGTGGAACGGCAGCAAGGGCGCGAGCCTCGGTTTTGCGGCCGACGACGGCTTGTGTGAACGGATCACGTCGGAGACCGGCATCAAGGCCACGACCTCGATCCAGGCGCTCGACCGCGTGCTGCGCGAGAGCGGAGCGCATAGCATCGGGCTGGTGTCGCCGCACAACGATCCGTATCAGGCTAAGGTCGTCGCGGCGTTCGAGAAGCGTGGCTTTCCGGTGGCGGCGGAAGCGCACGCGGGCTTCTCCGACAACTTCTCCTACTGCACCGTGCCGGACGCCGACATCGTTGCGATGATCCGCAAGGTTGCGGCAGCCAAGCCCGACGCAATCGTCACCTTTTGCACCAATTTCCCGGCCGCACACCTGATCGCGCCGCTGGAGGAGGAGACAGGCATCCCGATCTACGATACGGTCTCGATCGGCGTGTGGGACGCGTTGCGCCGGGTCGGCGTGGCGACGGAGCGGGGAGGGCGGTGGGGAAGCCTGTTCACCCGAAAGGGATGAGTTCTATCCCTTCGGATGTGGCGTCGAATGCACCGCCAATGCCTGCCAGCGGCCGCCGTCCTTGATCCACACCGTCAGCGCGACCGAGTCGACCTTTCGGGGCGCACCGTTGACCTCCACGTCGATCTGCAGACGGCAATGAACCAATGCGGTGTCGTCGTGGATCGACACGGCCTCGTTGCTTGTCTTGATGCTCTTGTAGTCCCAAAGCTTCTCGCGGACGCCGCGGATGTAGCTTTCCTTGCTGTCGACCGTGCCGCTTGAGTGCGTGTATCTCAGGTCGCGGTGCAGCAGCGTTTCGAGCGCACCGGCGTCGCCTGCGATCATCGCGTCGAAGCGGCGCCGGTCCAGCGCGAGGATGTCGTCCTTGTTCATCGCTAGTTCTTCCCCAATGTCTTCCACACGCCGTTCGCGGTACCGACCATGCGCTCGCCGACAACGAGCTCGGCACTCATGAAGATCAGCGAGCGGGTGCGTCGCACCACCTTGCATTTGGCCTCGACGAACTCGCCGACGTGCACGGCGTCGACGAAGTGCACGTCCAGATGCACGGTCGCCTGCGGCTGCTTGCCGTTCGCGTACCAGCAGGTCATGCCCATCGAGCGGTCCGCGAAGGTCATCAGCATTCCGCCCTGCAGCACGCCACGGCGATTGTGATGCTTCGGCTGCATGACGAAACCGAAACGCGGGGCCTCGCCCTCCATTTGCATCCAGAACGGGCCGACGAGGCCGATGAATCCTTCATCGGTGTATTGTTCCCAGCCGTGCGCGGCGGGGTCGAAGGGTTTGATCTCGTGCTTCGCTGTCATAAGAGCGATCTAGCGGAATAGGAGCCGCGCTGAACAGGGGGTGGTGCGGATGCGGCCCGCATGCGTATCATTCGCCCCATGCAATTCACGCCCGCGCCGCACACCACTCAGAATTGGCACCTGGAAAAGCCCTCAGCCTCCGGCAAACGAGGGATAGTGGTCGCGCAAGCGAAAAGCGCGGCCGAGGCCGGGGTCGCGGTGCTCGATGCCGGCGGCAATGCGATTGACGCAGCAGTCGCGACTGCGCTGGCGCTGGCATCGATCGAGCCGTGGAATTCCGGCCTCGGCGGGACCGGCCACGCGCTGGTCCATCGCGCCGGCGAGGCGCGCGCCGATGCGGTCGATTTCGGCCCGACGGCCCCCGCCGCGCTCGACCCGTCCCGATTCAAGCTCACCGGCAAGGTCGCGGCCGATCTGTTCGGCTGGCCGCAGGTCGAAGGCGACGCCAACATCCACGGGCCGCTCTCGTTCGTCATTCCGTCCGCCGTCGCGGGCTATGCGGAGATGCACAAACGTTGGGGCAAGCTACCGCTCAGCGAAATCGCTCAGCCTGCGATCGCGCTTGCCAGGCGCGGCCTGCCGCAGGACTGGCACACGACCCTGAAGGTCGCGAACTCGGCCTCGATCCTGCGCCTTTACCCGGAAGGCGCGCGCATCTATCTGCGTGACGGGTTGCCGCCGATCGCGCCCTATCAGGGTGGCCTGAGCTACTTCCGCCAGGGCCGGCTTCCCGAGACGCTGGAGCGGCTGGCGCAGGCCGGCTGGCGCGACTTCTACGAAGGCGAGATCGCGGCGGCGATCGCGGCCGACGTGAAGCAGATGGGCGGCGTGCTGTCGGCCGACGACCTGCGCGGCTGCAAGGCCCGCGTGATGCAGGCGGTGGAGCATTCCTGGCGTGGCCGCACGCTGCAATTGACTGGTCCGCTCACCGCCGCGCCGACCGCCGCCGAAGTCCTGCGCCAGTTGGAAGGTGCGCGCTTCGGCAAGGCGCCGGACGCCGAATGGTACGTCGCGCTCGCGCGCGCGCTGAAGGCGTCCTATGCGCGCCGTCTCACGTCATTGGGTGACGCCGAGCCGCAGGCGGCGGAAAGCTGTACGACGCACATCACGGTCGCGGATGCCGACGGCACGATGGTGGCGATGACCACGACATTGCTTTCCTCGATGGGCAGCCGCGTGGTGCTGCCGCAAACCGGCGTGCTGATGAACAACGGCGTGATGTGGTTCGACCCGTCGCCCGGCAAGCCGAATTCGATCGCGCCGGGCAAGCGACCGCTCACCAATATGTTCCCGATCATCTTGCGCGACGGCGCCAAGCCGTGGGTCGCCGCCGGTGCCTCCGGCGGGCGCCGGATCATGGCGTCGGTGCTGCAGCTGATGTCGTTCGTCGCGGACTTCGGCATGAGCCCGGGCGCTGCCGCGCATCAGCCCCGCATCGACGTGTCGGATCCCGACAAGGTCACCGCCGACCGCAAGCTCGCGCCGGAGATCATTCGTGCGCTCGAGACCGACGGGCCGGTCGAGATCGTGGAGCACAGCGTGTTGCCGCTCAATTTCGCCTGCCCGAACCTGATCGCGCAGGCAGACGGCAGCCGGACCGGCGTCAGCGACGCGGCCTCGCCCTGGTCTGGGGCCGTCGCCCAAGCTTAGTTGCGCATGGCCTTTTTCCGAACACCGGTACCCACTTTTCGGGGCCATGCGCGCGTTAGCGGCGGTTTATCTCGCCATTGATCGGGTTGACCGCGTCGGGCCTCTGCCCATAGCCTGCGTCCGGGCGACATAAGAAAAGAGAGCGTCCCAAAGGGGCGCGGAGGGGGAGTGCTCTGGACACGAGCGTGCAGAACGCGCGTGCCGTTGCCCGCGAGATCATCGCGATCCGGCATCTGTCGAAGACCTATGGCGGGCGCGGCGGCAACGTCACGGCACTGAGCGATATCGACTGCACCATCGCCGACGGCGAGTTCATCTCGATCGTCGGGCCGTCCGGCTGCGGCAAGTCCACGTTGCTGAAGATCCTCGCCGGGCTGTTGCAGCGCTCGGGCGGCGAGGCGCTGCTCAACGGCACGCCGATCGACGGGCCGCGCCACGATATCGGCGTCGTGTTCCAGTCGCCCGTGCTGTTTCCGTGGCGAACTGTGCTCGGCAATGTGCTGCTGCCGGTCGACGTGCAGCAGCTTGGGCGCGAGAAGATGACCGGGCGCGCTCTCGAGCTGCTCAAGATGGTCGGTCTTAAGGATTTCGAGCATCGTTATCCGTGGGAGTTGTCCGGCGGCATGCAGCAGCGCGTCGCGCTCGTGCGTGCGTTGATCCACGATCCGGCGTTGTTGCTGATGGATGAGCCGTTCGGCGCGCTCGATGCGCTAACTCGCGAGTCGATGAACGTCGAGTTGCAGCGCATCTGGATGGAGAGCCGCAAGACGGTCGTGTTCATCACGCACTCGACCAGCGAGGCAGTGTTCCTCGGCGATCGCGTCATGGTCATGACGCCGCGGCCCGGCAAGGTCGAGGACATGCTCGAGATCGACCTGCCCCGTCCGCGCTCGCTCGACGTGATGACCACCGAGAAATTCGGCACCTATGTGCCTTTCCAGCACATTGGGATCCTAAGCTTAGAATTCCACGTGGACAAGTTGTCG